>Ga0207695_10010283_pt1 | contig 11461 bp, 15 predicted proteins | sample KBSC54metaG_FD_184354 | JGI IMG/M metagenome (GOLD analysis project Ga0207695, IMG submission 184354) | Corn rhizosphere microbial communities from Kellogg Biological Station, Michigan, USA - KBS C5-4 metaG (SPAdes) (version 2) | ecosystem: Host-associated > Plants > Roots > Rhizosphere > Soil... | reverse complement strand
GAAGAATCGCGGGAGGACTGATCCATACCGGAAACTCACGGAATGCACTGGGACTGATGCGCGAACGCTACGACGCCCGGCTCAGACCAAGCGCTACCAGCAACGCCTTAGAGCTGTCCCCAGGTGGTTTTGGGGCGAGGATAAGAAACGCCAATCATGAAGTCAGAATTCAGGTCAGTGGATGCGCACGCAAAGAAAAGTATCAAGGCAGTCTCCGATCTTGAACACGAGGCGCTGGCGCGCAGAACCCCCGCTGAAGCCTTCAGCGATTTCGTGGTGTCGCAGGGCGGACGCCCCTCGGTAGTCGCGCTGCACGCGGTGTGGTTCGCGCTTTGGATGTTATGGAATTCTGGCCGCATCCCGCGCGTTCACCCGTTTGACCCGTTCCCGTTCATGGGGCTATCAACAATTGTTTCTCTGGAAGCAATTTTCTTGTCGCTCTTCATATTGGTCAGCCAAAACCGCGCGACTCGCCGCGCTGATGAGCGCGCTCATCTGGACCTGCAGGTAAACCTGATGGCCGAGCGTGAGGCTACAAAGATGCTCCGTCTCTTGCAGGCGCTTTGCGCCCACCATGGCTTGCCTGAAGCGGCGGATTTGGAAGTCAGCGAAATGCTTCGTGAAACGGAACCGGCAACTATTGCACGCGAACTGGAAAAACACCTCCCTTCCGATCTCAACGCGGTTCGAAACAATAAAGGCGGCGGGGACTCTAACTGGTGAGGTAAGCGTTCGTCGAATCGCTACTCAAATTCCCTTTCTGGAGGCAGACACAATGAAAATCTACGGCGCAGTGTTGGCGATTGTACTCGGGGTGGCCTCCTTGGGCGCACAAAACACGGATTCCACCGGCGTAAAACCCGACAACACCAAGGTGAACCGGCAGGACCGTAATGCGAATCAACCCACAGCAGACCAGCAAAAGAACAATGCTACCGATCTCGACCTCACCAAAAATATTCGTCGCTCCATCGTCGAGGATAAGTCGCTATCGAGCTACGCTCACAACGTAAAGGTGATCAGCCAGAACGGGACTGTCACCCTGAAGGGCCCCGTGAAATCCGAAGCCGAGAAGAGCGCCATCGTATCCAAGGCCGTCTCCTTGGCCGGAGGCGCCGATAAAGTCATCGACCAGATGTCCGTGAAGCAGTGATCGAATACAGATAAAAAGGGAGAACAACATGGCAGGCAAAAATACAGCCGTTTTTGGCATTTATAAGAATTCCATGGCCGCCGAGAGGGCCGTGGATCAAATCCTCGCCGCAGGATTTTCGAACAACGACATTTCAGTGCTGTTACCAGACAGCCAGAGCTCTAAAGAATTTGCGCACGAGAAGAACACCAAGGCTCCCGAAGGAACCACAACCGGCGCAACTGCCGGCGGCGTGGTGGGCGGAACTCTGGGCATACTTGCGGGCATTGGAACGCTCGCGATTCCGGGATTAGGACCATTCATCGCTGCTGGGCCGATTATGGCGGGCCTCGCGGGCTTGGGAGTCGGCGGCGCCGTGGGTGGCTTGATTGGAGCCCTGGTGGGAATGGGCATCCCTGAGTATGAAGCCAAACGTTACGAAGGACGCGTGAAAGATGGTGGAGTCCTTCTGTCGATCCATTGTGACGGGTCGCACGAGGTCGCGCGAGCCAAGGATCTCCTCAAACAAAGCGGTGCGGAAGATATCGCGTCGGCGGGAGAAAAGGGTGTGAGTTCGCACGGTGTGGAATCCGAAATTCATTCCCACCGCTAGTCTTGTGAATTGAAGGAACGATGTTCTTTCTTGGGCGCCGCGTAGCCGCGGCGCCCTTTTTTCGTTAGGTCCGTTATCTAAACGGTCCTTCCGCTAAACAGTACCAGCACCAAGGTAATCAGAAGAACCAATCCCAGACCTCCGGCCGGATAATATCCCCATCCCGTACTGTAAGGCCACGTTGGCAAAGCACCAACGAGAAGCAACACCAAAATAATCATCAACAGGGTACTCATTATTTTCGCTCCCTTGTGTGGAGTAATCCCACTGCCTGTTAGAGCGCGGGTCTGAACCTTTGTTTCTTTCGCTCTGTGGCGAGGATGCAGAATTTACCAGCGAGGAAAAGTTTCCCAAGTCGATGGCTGGCTTCTACTGACTCGACAAGGTTTGGCGAAATGGCCCCCCGCTTGCACCTAACACCTGCGAGGAGAGCAAACAATATGGCAAGCAACATCTCCGTCTATGGCCTCTATGGTGACCGGCCTGGCGTCGAAGAGGCGGTGGAATCCCTCAAGCAGGCTGGCTTTAGGAAAACCGATATCTCTGTATTGCTGCCGGAGAACGTGGGTTCGAAAGACTTCGGGCATGAGAAAAATACGAAGGCGCCAGAAGGCGCAATCGCTGGTGGAGGCTCGGGTGCGGTAATTGGCGGAGCACTGGGATGGGTAGCGGGAATAGGTTTGCTCGCGATTCCTGGGATTGGTCCGTTCATAGCTGCCGGCCCCATTATGGGTTTACTCGCCGGTGTAGGAGTGGGCGGGACTGTTGGCTCAATTGTAGGCGCGCTTTTGGGAATGGGCTTTCCGGAATATGAGGCGAAAAGGTTTGAAGGCCGCATCAAGCAAGGCGGGATACTGCTTTCCGTGCATTGCGACAATTCTGAATGGGTCAAGCGCGCTCAGAACATCTTGACCAACACTGGCGCAACCGATGTGGCATCAGCAACTGAAGCTCACGCAGATTTCATGGTGACGGATAAGCCGTTACCGAGACCGACCAATCAAGGAGTTTAACAATATGCTGTGGACAATTGCCGTCATTTTATTCATACTGTGGGCCGCGGGGTTAGTAACTTCGTACACGCTTTCAGGGTTTATTCACATATTACTGGTGCTGGCTATCGTGGCCGTTATTCTTGGCATTATGCAGGGCCGACGGCCGGTCGTGTGAGGTTGAGACCTGAATGCGAAACATTGACCCGAAGTTACCTCCGCCTGATCCCGACCCGAAGGAACCAGGACCGGCGCCCGTTCCGATCTACGAGCCGGAGAACCCGGACCCGGATGTGATCGACCCGAATCCGGAGCCGCTGCCGGCGTGAACTCCGCAAGGGACGCTCTGCAGGTGATTCGAAATTGAAATCCGGTGAATATCGGCTCTATTCCCGCAAGGTGGACGTAAAGACCAAGAAATGAAAAAACCTGAGTACCTTTTGATCCGAACGGCCGCTGAAAAGCACGAACGCGATATTCAGTATTTCAAGCGGCATTAGCGCGTTCACCGGGTGTAAGTGACGCATTCCGGAGCCCTAGTGGTGGTGGCCATCCAACGGAAGCAGACCATTGTCTTCCAGAAACTTTTGCAGGTGGCCGCCAAGTTTCAGGAAGGCGTCATAATTCGCCGGCTTCCGGAAGTAGCTGGCCCGCAAGCGGGTGGCCTCATTGCGATCCTCCGGTGCGTCCGAAGATGTAATCACCATCACTGGCAGGTTTTTCCATCGTTCGCGTTCCCGCAACCGCCTTAGAAGTGCGAGCCCATCGACTTTCGGCAAATTCAGATCCAGTAATAGCAGGTCCGGCTGGAGAGCATTGGGATCTTGCTCCGCACGCCGAAAAAACTCGGATGCCTGTTCCCCATCCGGCTCGACATGGAGTTCCAGCGGCAAACCTGCCATCTGAATAACCTCGCCCACCAGCAGTGCGTCCGGCAAGTTGTCTTCAGCGAGCAGCAGTGTCAGTCGCTGTGGAACGGACTCGGTGGGCGGGGTGTGGAAGGGTGAAGTAGAAGGTGGCACCTTTCCCGGGTGCGGATTCGACCCAGATTCGTCCTCCATAGCGTTCAACCACGCGCTGGCAAATTGCGAGGCCAATACCAGTCCCGCCGTATTTCTGGTCCCGATGTAGCCGTTTGAATACACCAAAGATGTTCTCCTTATATTGTGGATCGATCCCGATACCGTTATCCCGAACCGCGAAGCGCCAGGCAGTGCCTTGATTAGAGGCATGGATGTGGATGCGCGGTGGGTCCTCAGTGCGGTATTTGAGGGCATTGCCAATCAGATTCTGAAATAGCTGCTGCAGATGAGCCTCGCCTACGTACACATCGGGAAGCGGATCTGTTGTCACGATCGCGTTGCTTTCCCGAATCGCTTCTGCCAGGCTGGCCAGCGTTTGTTCAAGAACAGCGGCGGCGTTTACTGCTCCCAGGGGGCCCTCCACGGCTCCCGCTCTGGTATAGGCCAGCAGATCATCGATAAGCGTGCCCAGCCGTCGTCCACCCTCGGTCAAGAATCCGAGAAACTTCCGGCCGTCGCTATCCAGCACGTTGTAGTATCTGCGTGCAATGATCTCGCTGTACACCGCAACGTTGCGGATCGGCTCTTGCAGGTCGTGGCTGGCGGAATAGGCGAACTGTTGGAGGTCGTCATTGGCCCGCCGTAGCTCATCCTCTTTTTCCTTCTGTTCGTGGATATCGGTGCTGGAACCGATCCACATCAAAATATTCCCGTTCGCGTCGCGCATAGCCAGCGCGCGACTCAAGTGCCAGCGGTAAACTCCGTCCGCGCGGCGCAAGCGATGTTGCGCATGAAACGGCTGTCCGGTGGCGATTGAATGCTCCCACTTCAGAACGCTTTCCTCCAGGTCATCGGAATGCATCAGTTGGGCCCAACCCAAATCATCGACCGTTTCGAACGAGAATCCGCTGAAATCGGTCCATTGCCGGTTGCGGTAATCGACTTTACCCTGCCGGTCCGCTGTGAATATCTTCTGCGGCATCGACTCCGCCATGAAGTGGAATCGTTCACGGACTTTCTCGGCTTCTCCCAATGCTGCTTCGCGATCACGCAGCGCCGTTCGAAGATGATCGTCGCGCGACTGAATGACGCTGAGCATTTCGTTGAACCGGTCCACCAGAGAGCCTAATTCGTCCGCGGAGATTTTCTCCACGCGAATTGTGTAATCTGCCGTGTCCGCAACCGCCGTGGTCGCCGTCACCAGTTGTGCAATTGGCATCGCGATTATACCGCGCAGCCGCGCGGAAAGAAGTACGGCGATGATACTGGACGCCAGTAGTACTCCCAGGACTGTTGCGCCGTAGAGAATCCGGCGCTCAGCGATTTCATTGAGATCGTAGCGCAGAATCAAGGTGCCGATCGGGCGTCCCGTCAGCATGATCGGGCGCGATATGGAAACGTCACCGCCGGCGATCTCCTCCCCGGAATGCGGGAGGACAGAAGCGCATCGGGACGATTCAGTCGGGCGGATATAACTGGCGAACAAGTTGGCGTCCGCGCGATAAATGCAGGCACTCACCAGGTGCGGCCTGGCCCTAAGAGCCGCGAGTGTTTCCGCTGCCGTTTTCGGATCGTTGAACGCAAGCGGCGCCGTGCTGTTCTCGGCAACGATTTGGCCGAGCGTACTGTAATCGAGCTGCAGATATCCTTTGAAAAGCACCGAGTCGGCGATCAGGATGCCGGCCGCTGAGAGCATGAGAGCAACAGTTAAAGTCACCAGGATCGTAATCAGCAGCTTGCGGGCGATCGGCAGATCGCGGAAAGCCCCAAACGACAATTTGCGCTCGTTGCTCATGCTAGTGTTTCACCGTCCGCGCTACGCTCAGCAGCCGCGAGCTTAATTTCAGTCCGGCATTTTCCGCTGTTGTAGGGTTGACGTCGAACCTGGTTCGCCGGTTCTCTATGACGAACGAGATCATGCCGCCCTCCTGCAGGAAACTATCCCCTTCGCCAACTGTGAGCACACCCGGACCCAGATCGGCTAGTATCCTCCCGGCGTCTTTTTCGGTCTTGCCGATAAACACAACCTGGCACGTTTGTGGACGCGTTCCGCGCTTAATCCGCTGTATGGCCAGCCGGTGTCCGCCGATGACTTCGCCACGGATAATCTGGTCCAATGCGCTGCCGAAAGGGTCAACCCCCACGACGCAAATACTGAACGGCGCATTGGCGTCTGCAAACACGGATCTCGGCCATTCTGTGAACTTGGTGAAATTCAACAGAAACGCGGCCTTTACCTGATACTCCAACGATTGTTCCTCGGCGGCGATCGCTTGATAAAACAGACCCGTAATGCACAACAGAACGACAATCGAATAAGACCGGGCGCGTCGCGTCCAGGATATCCGCGGTGACGTGCGAAGCGGGTTCACCGAGTCCATGCGATTTTCGCGTAGACACTTCTCTTAATGGCCACTAGGGGCCCGGGGTCGCCGCCGCTTTCAAAGTGAGACGGCTGCAGCAGGTTTCGCCCCACCAGCGAAAGCTCCACCTGACCTCTGCGCCAAGCCAACCGCGCATCTCCAGTGGAGTATGAAGGAACCAGTTGACCCGGAAGAGCGCTGATAAACCGATATGCCAAGTCGAACTGGAAGGACTTCTTAATGTCGATCGAGGACTGCGCCGTGACTTCGTGTCCGGGACTGGATCCCTCGATGGTCGGCGCCGTTCCGATATCGCCAGAACCAGGCGCTTTTCCAAGGTTCATGTGCAGATAAGAATACGAGCCCCGTAAGCGCCAAAAAGTGGTGGGCCGCCATTCCGGAGCGATTTCGCCGCCCTCGGTCGCCCCCCTCAGGCCGTTGCGAAACTGGGCCGGAAGCAGCAAATGCGCCGGAGCCGGCGTCGCTTCCGGGGCTATGGGTCCCGCAATCTCTTCGTCAAAAAGGTCGTGATAATGGTTATAAAAAGTGGCGATGTCGAGGTAGATCTTACGTCCTAGCAGGCGGCGATACCCTAGCTCATAACCATTAAGCTGTTCCGCTGCGAACGAAGGATTGGCGTTGAATCGCGCGAAGATCGGTGTGCCATTTGGGGCCGTGCCGATGAATCCGGAGAGATCGAAGTTTTCCTCAGCGTCCGACGGAGTGCGCAGTCCATGCGTAAAGGCCGCCCACAGGGTATCCTGTTGCGTCGGCGTCCACAGAAGCCGGGCGCTGGGTTCCAGACTGACATCCGTAAAATTGGTGCGCAGGACCTTCGTGCCCAAGGTCAGGGTCAACCGCTGCTCGATCAAACCAATATCGTCTTGCAGAAATCCAGTAAGGAGGTAGTCGGTCCGGTCACTGGGCAGGAACGTGAGCCCCGAAATCACTTCAATATCATGGACCGGACCCACGCGCGCCCCCAGCCCCCACGAAATCTGCTGCCGGGCCGGTAGCCGGAGACGTTGCAGGAAATCGACGTCGAAGGAATTGCGGTTTTCGCCGAAATTTGGCTCGTGACGGTTGGTGCGATCGTAGTAAGTCTGGATCTGGATATCGTTGCCGTCGGAGAGGACGCGCGCCCAGCGTCCCATAATGTTCCCGCCCGAAAGGAGCGCGTTGCCGTCGATAATCTGCGAATAGGGCTGCGTATAACTGGTTGCTTGCACGCGCTCGCCGGCCTCTTCGTCATACAGATCGCCTTGTACGGTAAAGGTATCCTGATGGCGGTTGGTCCAATCCATCCGCATACCGGTTTGCGCCGCTCGCCAATCGTCAAAATTCCGCCCATCCGAATGAATCTCGGGACTCCGCGTGAAAGCTTTGCCATAGATCCGATAGCCGAACTGTTTGTCCCCGCCGCCATAGCGGAAGTTGGCGAAGCCTTGTTCCTCGTTGCCTCCCCCGACCGACGCCAGCGTTCCCTTGGTGTCGCGTGCGTCCTTGGTAATTACGTTAATGACGCCATTCACCGCATTCGGTCCCCAGATCGTGCCCCCCGGTCCACGGATCACCTCAATGCGATCGATGTCCTCCATGAGAGTATCCTGCACTTCCCAATATGTACCTGCAAAGAGTGGCGTGTAAACGGTGCGCCCGTCGATCATCACCAGCACGGAACGCGACAGTCTGCTCCCGAAGCCGCGGATTCCAATGGACCACTTGTTGCCGTCGATGCGGGCGACTTCGACGCCCGGCGCCAGTCGCAGCGCCTCCGGGATAGAGAGTGCGCCGGAGCGCTTGATGTCCTCGCCGGTGATCACCGTAATCGCCGCCGCGGATTGAAACGCCCGGGTCGGCGTTTTCGAAGGTGTCGTTACCTCAATTTGCGAGAGTTCTTCCAGACTGAGGTTCTTGAGAGCTGCAGGAGTGTTGGCCACCCCGTCACCCTGAGACGGCGCTCCTTCGAGCATCAGGGGCATCGCCGAGAGGAGAAACGAAGCCAGCGGAATCCACCCGCGCGGCGACCGTATCAGGTTGGGGACGCGCAGGCGTTTGAGCATACATTTTTAAGTTTAAGCCAGCGGAAGCGAACGCTGGCGCTAAGATCGTAAAAGTGTGGCGAAAACTTTAGCGAAAGATGGTATGGCCATTTCTGGCTCGTGCTATGCTCGGGTCTCCAGTAATCGAGTAGCCGCATCGTACAAGCTCGGACTCCTCCTTCACGTATGAAAGCGAGTCCTTATGCAAATCTGCTCCTACTGCAAATCCCAAGAAACAGAATTATATGAAAACGGCGCGCCAATCTGTCTTAACTGTGCGAATTCCCGCGACGCGAAGTCCCCTACCGATCAGGTTCAATCCGAATCCGAGAGTCGTGAAACGCCCGCCGGCGATTTGACGCAAGGCGCGGATTAACGCGGCCGCCTGATTCGAGCCCCTCGAATCGGTTCTAGTAATCGGATTGCGCTCCGGTGCTGCCTGTCGAGTTTCAGACTCAGTTTCGGTTTTTAAGCCTTTCCGTCTTCTAGCATCGCTCGAACCCTCCGGCCCAATTCCATGAATTGATCCAAATTCGAGGGCTTCCTAAAATACTCACTCGCCCCCAAGTTCATCGCCCGTTCCCGATCACTGGGCGCATCGGAGGAACTGATGATCATTACTTTTGCGTGCCTGCATTTCGGGCTTAAACGGATGTGCTTGAGGACTTCCTCGCCGTTGACCTTGGGAAGATTTAAATCCAGCAGAATCAGGTCCGGACCCGTGCCATGCGGATCGGCATCCACACGGCTGATAAATTCGATGGCGGCAGCCCCATCATCCATCAGTCGCAGATTGCAGTCGAGCTGCGCTTCAGCCAGCGCCTCTTTCACCAGATTTGCGTCCGCCGGATTATCCTCTATCAGCAGCAGCTGAAGTTGGTTAGTGCCCAGTCGTCGCATATGGCAAAGTGAAGAAAAACGTGGAACCGGATCCTAGCTCGGATTCCACCCAAATCCGGCCGCCATTGCGCTCGACGATTTTCTGGCATATCGCGAGACCGATTCCGGCGCCGGAATATTCCGTGCGGCTATGAAGACGCTTGAACATCCCGAAGATCTGGGTTTGAAATTCTTTCGGTATTCCAATTCCGTTATCTTCGATTGCAAAAAGCCAGTGGCTCGCCGCCCTGCTCGCGGTGATTTTCACCCGCGGCTTTTCTTTGCTGCGGTACTTCAGGGCGTTAGAGACAAGATTCTGAAACAGCAACAGCAACGGAACTGGCTCGCCATGGACCACCGGCAAGACGGATGCGGATATTTCCGCTCCGGTCTCCTGAATCGTCGTCGACAGGTTCTTCTTGACCGATTCGAGCACTTCACCGACATCTACGGATTCGGAAAGTGAATCCGGCGTCCTGGCGACTTGCGAATATGCCAGCAGACCGCTGAGCAGCATCTCCATCCTGTGCGCGCCCTCAATGCGGTAGCCCAGGTACTGCGATGCTTTGCCATCCAGTTTGCTGCCATATTTTTTTTCCAGCATCTGGCTATAAATCGCAATTTGCCGAAGCGGCTCCTGCAAGTCGTGACTCGCGGAATAGGCAAACTGCTCCAGATCCGCATTGGAAAGGCGCAGTTCGTCATTGGAACGCTGCAGCAGGGCCTCGCCGTTTTTACGTTCCGTAATGTCTTGCGCAACGAAGCTGAAACGGGGGCGCCCAGCGGGACCGTCCCCCAGGGAGTTGACGCAGGCACTCAGCCAACAGGCGTCCGCAGGCCGCGGATGTTCGTACTCGAATGTGACGGAATGTCCTTCTCTCTGACTTCGCCGGCAGTATTCCGTCCAGAGCGCGTCGATCTCTGCTGGGACTCCGAGTTCTTCACCCCTTTGCCCCTGGAAGCTCTTTTCATCGCCGCCCATAAACTTCGCCGCCGCAGTATTGAAGTAAACCGCAACGAGGTCACCGTCTTTGATCTCGACCACTCCCATCAAGAACGGCGAACTATCATAGAAACTCTGCAGCGTGGCTTGGCTTTCCCGTAGCGCCCGCTCCGCTTCCATTCTCCGTCTGCGCATCGAAAGATGGGCCGCCACGCGCGCCAGCAGTTCGCGTGCGGTAAACGGCTTGATCAAATAATCGTCCGCGCCGGCGCCCAGCCCCTCAACCCGGCTCTCCTCGCCCGCTCGAGCGGAAAGGAGCACCACCGGAATGGTTTTGGTTTCGGGACGGGCCCGCAATTCGTTGAGCAGCCCAAAACCGTCCAGGCCCGGCATCATGACGTCGCTCAGGATGAGGTCGGGCGGTTCTGAAACGGCCGACTTTAACGCGTCGTCGCCATTTGAAACCGCCAGAACCTCGTAACGCTCACCGAGCAGCCGCGTGATGTACTCTCTCATATCAGCGTTGTCATCCGCCAAGAGAACTCGTTCCGCGCGCGAGCTCGCTCCTGCGCCCACCGCGTTGCGGACGGCGTCGGCAAGGCCCGTAGAAGCGTCCTTGCCCCCAGCGCCATCCGAAAGCCAGCGGAGAGCTTCTTTTACGAAGGCCTCGGCGCGAGACTCGGGCGATGCGTTCTCCCGCGCCGCCTTGACTTTATCCGCCGGCAAATGTTCACTATCGAGAGGAATTGCGACCGTGAAAGTAGTGCCCTTGGAAACCTCGCTCTCGACCGTGATGGAGCCGCCATGCAGATGGACTAGTTCCTGAACCAGCGCTAAGCCGATTCCAGTGCCCTCAATGGTGCGGCCCTGCGCTCCGGCGACCCGATGAAACCGGTCGAAACATGGGGCAACTCCGACGCAGGAATCCCGCTTCCGGTGTCTTTAATCGTCAACTGGGCATGTCGCTCCGCGGCTTTAAGCACGATCGAGACACTGCCCTCAAACGTGAACTTCAGCGCGTTCGAAAGAAGATTCAAAACTATCTTCTCCCACATCTCACGGTCAACGTAGACCGGCTCCGGGAGCGGCTTGCAATCGATTTCAAAGCGGAGTCCCGCCCGTTCCATCGCCGATCTGAAGTTGGAAGCGAGTTCCTCGGTAAATTGACCCAGCTCAACCGGTTCGTAATTGGCTTGAACTCGTCCCGCCTCAATCCGCGTGAACTCCAGCAGTGTATTGACCAGCTTCTGCAGGCGAAGGCCGTTGCGATGAACCAGATCGAGCAGCTCTCGCTCCGCAGGCGAGTATTTTTTCGCCTGCGAGAGCAGTTCTTCCACCGGACTCAACATCAATGTAAGTGGGGTTCGGAGCTCGTGGCTCACATTCGAAAAGAAAGTGGTCTTGGCCAGATCGATTTCCGCGAGCGCTTCGGCGCGACGACGTTCCGTTTCGTAGGCTCGTGCGTTTCCCAACCC
>Ga0207695_10010282_pt1 | contig 11464 bp, 6 predicted proteins | sample KBSC54metaG_FD_184354 | JGI IMG/M metagenome (GOLD analysis project Ga0207695, IMG submission 184354) | Corn rhizosphere microbial communities from Kellogg Biological Station, Michigan, USA - KBS C5-4 metaG (SPAdes) (version 2) | ecosystem: Host-associated > Plants > Roots > Rhizosphere > Soil... | reverse complement strand
GGTCAACGAACCGCTCGAAACCGCCGCCGAATCCATGCGGAAGGAGAGCTTCACGTTTCCCGTCCTCCTGGCCAACGGCAGTGACGGAAACCCCGTTGACACCCGTTTTCCGCCTTTGCTTGCAACAAACCACCCCAAAAAAGCCCGATTTTGTTGACACGGCCTGGTATTAGTAAGGATGGGAGGCGCCGCGAAATGGCAACCTGCCTGTACGGAACAAAGCCAATCCTCTTCTCCGCACTTCCTCAGCGGCTCGGCGCCTCGGCGGTGATCTTGTTTTTCTCCGTGCTTTCTCCGTAAACTCCCTGGCTCCGTGGTGAGCGTTCCTCCGCCCTGACGGAACAAAGCCAATCCGCGCTTTTCAGGTACGAATGTCCAAAAATACTTGTAGATTTTTACGACAAACAGGTCTTATAATGTCTCTTAAGGGAAGTGAATCCTATATTGGTAAGGAGGGGCGAGTTGAGTAGTTCAACCACCACAACCAGGCCTACTGTCACCATCGACGGCAACGAGGCCGCCGCGTACGTAGCGCATCAATTAAACGAAGTCATCGCCATTTATCCCATTACCCCGTCGTCCAACATGGGCGAGTGGGCGGACCAGTGGTCCGCCGAAGGAAAAGCGAATATCTGGGGCACCGTGCCGTCGGTGGTCGAGATGCAGAGCGAAGGCGGCGCCGCCGGGGCTCTCCACGGCGCGCTCCAGGCCGGATCGCTCGCCACAACCTTCACCGCGTCGCAGGGCCTGCTGCTCATGATCCCCAATATGTTCAAAATTGCAGGGGAGTTGACCAGCACCGTATTCCACATCGCCGCCCGCGCGCTCGCCACCCATGCCCTCTCGATCTTCGGCGACCATTCGGACGTCATGGCCGCCCGCTCCACCGGCTTTGCCATGCTGTCGTCCAACTCCGTCCAGGAAGTCATGGACATGGCGCTGATCTCGCATGCCGCCAGCCTGGAGTCGCGCATCCCGTTCGTGCACTTCTTTGATGGATTCCGCACCTCCCACGAGGTCGCCAAGGTCTCGCAGCTCTCCGCCGACGACCTCCGCGCCATGATCTCCGAGGAAATGGTGAAGGCCCACCGCGACCGCGCCCTCTCCCCCGATCGTCCCCAGATCCGCGGCACCGCCCAGAATCCCGACGTCTACTTCCAGGCGCGCGAAGCCTGCAACTCCTACTACCTGGCCACCCCGACTATCGTCCAGAACGCCATGGACAAGTTCGCCTCGATCTCCGGCCGCCAGTATCGCCTCTTCGACTACGTCGGCGCACCCGATGCCGAGCGCATCATTATTATCATGGGCTCGGGCGCGGAAGTGGCCCACGAAGCCGTCGAAGCTCTGGTCGCCGCGGGCGAGAAGGTCGGTCTCCTGAAGGTCCGCCTGTTCCGGCCGTTCCCCGTCGAAACCTTTGTCGCCGCCATCCCGGCGAGCGTGAAGTCGATCGCCGTTCTGGACCGCACCAAGGAACCCGGCGCCACCGGCGAGCCCCTGTACTGCGACGTGATCACCGCGCTCGCGGAAATGGGCCTCTCCAAGAAGGTCATTGGCGGCCGCTACGGCCTGGCCTCCAAGGAATTCACCCCCGCCATGGTGAAAGGCGTTTACGACGAGCTCCTCAAGCCCGCCCCCAAGAATCACTTCACCATCGGCATTGTGGACGATGTCACCCACACCAGCCTGGACTACGATCCGAACTTCTCCACCGAAGAGCCCGGCACGGTTCGCGCCATGTTCTTCGGACTCGGCGCAGACGGCACCGTGGGCGCGAACAAGAACTCCATCAAGATCATCGGCGAAGAGACCCCCAACTACGCGCAAGGCTACTTCGTCTACGATTCCAAGAAGTCCGGCGCCATCACCACCTCGCACCTGCGCTTCGGACCCAAGCCCATCCGCTCCAGCTATCTCATCAGCAAGGCCAATTTCGTCGCCTGCCACCAGTTCTCCTTCCTGGAACGGCTGGAAATGCTGAAGTACGCCGAGCCTAAGGCCACCTTCCTGCTCAACAGCACGTTCGGCCCCGATGAGGTTTGGGACCATCTGCCGCGCACCGTGCAGCGCGAGATCATCGAAAAGCAGCTGAAGTTCTACGTGATCGACGGTTACGAAGTGGCCCGCCAGACCGGCATGGGCGGCCGCGTCAATACCATCATGCAGACCTGCTTCTTCGCCATCAGCGGCGTCTTGCCGCGCGAAGAGGCCATCGAAGCCATCAAGTACACCATCAAGAAGACGTACGGCAAGCGCGGCGAAAGCGTCGTGCAGAAGAACTTCGCCGCCGTCGACGCCGCCCTCAATCACCTCCACGAAGTGCGCGTCCCCTCGGCCGTCACCTCCACGTTCGACCTGCGCCCCTATGTACCGGCCGCTGCTCCCGGCTTCGTACAGAAGGTCACCGCCAAGATTATCGCCGGCGAAGGCGACGATCTGCCGGTGAGCGCCATGCCCATCGACGGCACGTTCCCGGTCGGCACCGCGCAGTGGGAGAAGCGCAACATCGCTCTCGAAATTCCCGAATGGGATCAGGATCTTTGCATTCAGTGCGGCAAGTGCGTCCTGGTCTGCCCCCATAGCGTGATCCGCGCCAAGGTCTACGACGAACCGGCCCTCGCCGGCGCGCCGCCCACCTTCAAAGCCGTTCCGGCTCGATGGAAGGACATGAAGGACCGCAAGTACACGCTGCAGGTCGCGCCCGAAGATTGCACCGGCTGCACCCTGTGCGTCCAGGTCTGCCCGGCCAAGAGCAAGAGCGAAGTGAAGCACCGCGCCATCAACATGGTGGCCCAGCCGCCGCTGCGCGAAAGCGAAGCCGCCAACTGGGACTTCTTCCTCGGCATCCCAGAGACCCAGCGCACCGCTCTCTCCTTCGGACAGGTGAAGGACGTCCAACTGCTCCAGCCGCTCTTCGAGTTCTCCGGCGCCTGCTCCGGCTGCGGCGAAACCCCGTACATCAAATTGATGACGCAGCTCTTCGGCGACCGCATGATGATCGCCAACGCCACCGGCTGCTCGTCCATCTACGGCGGCAACCTGCCGAGCACGCCCTACTGCTCGAACGGTGAAGGCCGCGGACCCGCCTGGTCCAACTCGCTCTTCGAAGACAACGCCGAGTTCGGTCTGGGGATGCGGCTGGCCGTCGATAAGCAGAACGAATACGCACGCGAACTGGTGTGGCGGCTCGGATTCGTCATCGGCGAAGACCTCGCGCAAGCCCTCATCAACGCCGATCAGAAGACCGAAAAGGGCGTCTTCGAGCAGCGCGAGCGAGTGCAGATCCTCAAATCGAAACTCGCCGGCGTCAATACGCCCGAAGCCCGCGACCTGCTCAGTCTGGCCGATGCCCTGGTCAAGAAGAGCGTCTGGATCGTGGGCGGCGACGGTTGGGCCTACGACATCGGTTACGGCGGATTGGATCACGTCATGGCCTCCGGCCGCAACGTGAACATCCTGGTGCTGGACACGGAAGTCTACTCCAACACCGGCGGTCAGGCCTCCAAGTCCACTCCGCGCGGCGCCGTGGCGAAGTTCGCCGCGGGCGGCAAGCCCTCGGGCAAGAAGGACCTCGCCATGATGGCGGTCAGCTACGGCAGCGTTTACGTAGCCCGCATCGCCATGGGCGCCGGCGACATGCACACCGTCAAGGCGTTCCAGGAAGCCGAGGCATTCAACGGGCCCTCGCTCATCATCGCCTACAGCCACTGCATCGCCCACGGCTACGACCTCTCCTTCGGCATGGATCAGCAGAAGGCTGCCGTCAACTCCGGCTACTGGCCGCTGTTCCGCTACAACCCCGACCTGGTCGAGCAGAACAAGAATCCCTTCCAACTGGATTCCAAGGCTCCGTCGATCGGCTTGAAGGACTTTATGTACAACGAGACCCGCTACACCATGCTGGTGAAGAGCAATCCCGAAGAAGCCAAGCGGCTGCTCTCTCTCGCGCAGGAAGATGTGGCGGCCCGTTGGAAGCTGTATGACTACATGGCCCACGAACCGGCCAACGGCGTGGAGGTGAAGAAATGATCGACCTTTCCAAAACCATCGACCTGTCGACGACGTACATGGGGTTGAAGCTCAAGAATCCCCTGGTAGCTTCCTCGTCGCCGATGTGCCAGGATATCAGCAACATTCGACGCATTGAGGACGCCGGAGCATCCGCCGTCGTGCTTCACTCGCTCTTTGAAGAGCAGATCGAGCACGAGTCCGACGAACTCGACCGGTTCATCACCGAATCGGCCGATATATCCGCCGAAGCCGGCAGCCATTTTCCCGACCTGCTGTACAAGGTCATGGGTCCGGAGACCTATTTGGCACACGTCGCCAAGTGCAAGGCTGCGGTCAAGATTCCGGTAATCGCCAGCATCAACGGCACTACCACGGGGGGCTGGCTGCAATACGCCAAACAAATGGAACAGGCCGGCGCCGACGCGCTGGAACTCAACATCTACCACATCCCCGTGGACCCGAATGTCAGCGGTGAGCAGGTCGAGCGCAGGTATCTCGAGCTGACCGCCGCCGTCAAGAGCGAAGTGAAGATTCCGGTCGCCGTCAAACTCGGGCCGTACTTCAGTTCCATGGCCCACATGGCCCAGATGCTGGACGCGGCCGGCGCCGACGGACTCGTGCTCTTCAATCGCTTCTACCAGCCCGATTTCGATCTCGAAGCCCTGGAGGTCGTGCCCAACCTGATCCTCAGCAACTCGCACGAACTGCTGCTGCGGCTGCACTGGATCGCGGTCCTCTACGGCAACGTGGATTGCGACCTCGCCCTCACCGGCGGGGTCCACAGCGCCACCGACGTAATCAAATCCATGATGGCCGGCGCCAAGATCGCCATGATGACCTCCGCCCTCTTGAAGCGCGGCATCACCTATCTCGACACGCTGGCCACCGAACTCCTCATCTGGATGGGTGAGCACGAATACGACTCCATCAAGCAGATGCAGGGCAGCATGAGCCGCAACTCCGTTCCCCAGCCGAAGGCCTTCGAGCGCGCAAACTACATGAAGGTCCTCAGCTCGTACTCATCGAGGTAAGAGGCTTTCGGCTATCAGCTTTCAGCGATCGGCTAACCCCCACACCCGGCAAGTGTGAGAAAGCTGATCGCTGGCTACTCTTCCAAGCGAGCCGCGACGGTAACGGAGCGTTGCCAATCTCCGTCTGACCACGCCACCTGCAGGCGTTGAGGGTTTCAAGCTGATCGCTGAAAACTGATAGCTGACAGCTTCCCGCTGACAGCTTCCCGGCTAGAAGCTCACTCCCACACTCACCTGAAACGACCGCGGCGTCACGAAGTGCGTGCCGCTGAACGTCGAGAGGAAGTTGTAGAGGGCCACTTCGTTGGCCAGATTCAAGATCGTGAATCGCAGCGTCATGTGTGCCGGTTCCGTGTGCAGCACGTTGTCCGATCCCGCCGAGAGATCGAACATGTGATGCGGAGCGATGCGCGGCGGGTTGGTATCGTCGTTCTCAGTGCCCGCCGCCGGAATGCGGATTCGCGAGGCAGTGCCGGTCGCCGGATTGAATCCGATCGCCGCCTGCTGCGCGGGAGTCAGCGCCATAGCCGCCGCGAGGTCCGGCACATTGCCGGCGACCAGCCCGCTATCGTACCGCCAAGTGAAGTCGATCCACGGACTGTCCTTCTTCTTCTGATATCGCAGGTTTAAGGTAGACTCCAGCGCCTGATCGTGATCGATGCGGAAGACCGAGGCGTCCACCGGCGCGTTGAATATCAGCCCGCCCGTTTCCGGTCCGAAGAACCGCGCGCGCGTGTGACCCAGGGTCAGATACGCCTGGAAGCCCTTCATCGACGTCGTCGAGACACGCGCGCCCAGGCCGTCCAGCTTGCTCTTCCGCCACGCGATCGGGAACGTCACCGGCGTGTTGAACAGGACGTCGAAATCGTACGCCGTGTTGGTGTATTTCCAGAAGTAGTTGGCGTCCACCAGCAGGTATCTGCCGATCGCCTGTTGGAGCCCCGTGTTGAACTGGTTGCGCGTACCCGGCTTGAGCGGCGCCACTGCGAACGCGCCGAACACATTCGACGCTAGCCCGCCGACACCCGCCGCGCTGGAGAGCAGCAGGTTCTCGTTGTACGGAGTTTCGAACGTGCGGCCGTACGACGCGCGCAGAACTGTCCCGGTCTTCTTGATCTGGTACGATGCCCCGATCCGCGGCTCGAAGCCGTTGCCCGAACTGAGGCCGTCATAGCGGTCGAACCGCACCCCGCCATTGACCGAGAAGTTGCCCAGGCTGACCGAGTCCTGCGCGTACACCGCGTATTGGTTGATGTTGCCCTTTGCGCGGAAATGGAACAGGCTGCCGCCGCGCGTCAGGTCGTACGGCAACAGTCCGGGAGCCGTGGCCGGATCGGCCAGAAACGCCGGGTCGGTGATGCCCATTGCGAAGTCTTCGAACAGCCGCGTCTGTTTCTCTTCCGTGCCGAACTTGAGGTTGTGCCGCCGGGTCGCGATCGACACATCCGCGCGCACTCCGTAGTTGAACAGGTGGCGATCCTGAGACAGCGTCGCCGGTAGATCCTGAAACGGATCGCGGCTCGGATAGTAGTTTACGAAGTCGCGGCGCACCCAAGGGTTCACGGTCAGCAGCGTGGCCGGCCCGAAGGTGTGCTGATATCCCGGTGCGATGTTGAAGCTGTCCACCTTCTGCCGCTGGTCCTGCCCCGGCTGGTCGTACGTGTTCGGAATCTGGAACCAGTTGCGCGCGCCGAAAAGGTTTAGATGCAGGCTATCCCTGGAGTTCGGCTGAAAATCCAGCCGGTCGAAGAACGTCTCGTTATTGCCGATGTCGTGCATCGGGTGGAACTCGGGACTGTCCAGGAACCGGCCCGAGCGGTCCGCATTGAAGACCATGAAGTTGCCGAGTTTGGCAGAGCCGAAGCCCAGCGCGGCCTTCTCTCCCATGGTTCCGAAGGAACCGTACGTTGCGTCGAAGCTGCCGAATAGCGGCTTGCCGAGTCCCGACCGCGTCACCGCGTCCACCACCAGGCTGGTCTTATCGCCGTATTGCGCCGGCGCCGATCCGGTAATCAGTTCCAGCGATTGGAAGGCATTCTCGGGCATCTGCGTCGAGAATGCCTTGCTCTGTTGATCGCTGATCGGCTGGCCGTCGATGTAGTAACTGGTCTGCGCATGGTCGCCCAGCGGATGGAAGAATCCGTTGGAGTCGGCCACCACTCCTGGCGCGCTGAGCGTGATGGCATCGCTCAGTCCCGATCCGGGCGACGAGATGGGCAGCTTGGAAAGCGAACTCTGGTCGATGTCGTTATGCGCCGTGGGCACATTTTCCAGGATGTCCGACCCGGTGGCTTCCACCTGAATCGTGGTCTGCGCACCGGCTACGACGAGTCTGATGGCCAGGTTCATGGGCACGGTAGACTGCACCCTCACATCCTGTCCATAGGTGGCGAACCCGGCCGATTTAACCTCCAGGTGATAGCTGTTCAACGGCACGTTGGTGAAGCGGAACGTGCCGGTCTGGCCGGTGGTCGCGGCCTGTTGGTAGTTGGAAATCGGATTGTGCAGCGTCGCCGTAGCCCCTGCGATGGCCGCACCTGATGGATCGGTGACGGTGCCGGAAACCGTGCCGGCGCTGATCGACTGGCTCCAGCCGAAGGAGCAGGAAAGGAGGAGTGCAAAGATAATGCGGAAGCTCACGATGTCCCCAGTATGAGTAGGATGAAGAGGAGGGACCTATTGCAATCTGATACGCGGGATCGATCCGGCCATGAGCGGGCTGATTTTCGCCGTGAGCGGACATCCCCGCCAATCCGCACGTTGATCGTGGACGACGAGCCCATCGCGCGCCAGGTGCTGCGCGAGGAACTCAGCGGGTTTCCCGACGTCGACGTCATCGGCGAGGCGGAGAATGGTGACGCAGCGCTGTTGCAGATCGCGCAGCTTAAGCCCGACCTGGTGCTGCTCGATCTCGAGATGCCGGGACTGGGCGGCTTTGAGGTTATTCATCGGCTGCCCCCCGGCGCGCTGCCGGTCGTGGTGATCGTTACCGCTTATGACCAGCATGCCATCCGCGCTTTTGAAGCCGGCGCCGTGGACTACCTCCTAAAGCCGGTCAGCATCGAGCGTCTCGAAAAGGCCCTCGATCGCGCCCGCCATCTTCGCGGCCGGAATCCCGAAGTCGCCGAGTCGCTGGCGCGCCTGAGCGAGGCCGGCGAACTCAAGAGCCGCAAATTGGTCGGCAGGAGCGGGGAAGAGTACTACCTGCTGGACCTCAACGAAGTGCTGGCATTCCAGGCGGAGCACGAGATCGTCTGGATCCTGACCGCGCGCCAGAAGTACACGGCCACCCAGGCCTTGCGCCATATCGAAGCGCGCCTAAAGGGCGCGACCTTTCAGCGGGTTCACCGCAATGCGCTGGTCAATGTGAACCACGTGCGCAAGATGACTCCGCTGACCAGCCAACGCTGGCTCCTGACTCTGAGCAACGGGCAGGAGTTCATTGTCAGCAAACGCCAGGCCGCCAGCGTACGTCAACTCCTGCAGTGGTAACGCGGTCACGATGCCGGAATTCACGCAGCCTCTGTTGATCAACATTCTCGGCCACGCCGCCGGAGCGCTGATCTTCGCCATCTTTCTCGGCTTACTGTTCAGTGCGCGGGGCTGGTCGGGCGGACGCGGCCGCACGCTCTCTGCGCTGGCGGCATCGCTGTCATTGGTGTGGAATCTCGGCTCCCTGATCGTCCTCATGCAGCCGGGACTCTCGCCCGCGTTCGTGAACGTCGTCGTCGCTCTTAGTTTCTCGGTACTGAGCCTCCTGCCGGCCGTGCTACTCCACCTCGCGCTGCAGGGCAGCCGGCCCGTCCTTATCGCCACCGGGTATCTGCTCAGTGGAGTTGCCGTGGCGATGCATTTTTGGGAAATCCGCGGGAACGGCGCCACGCTGCACCAGACGGCTCTGCTCCTGATCACCGGCGGATTCCTGGTGTTGACCGCCGTGGCCGTGCTGGACCGGCGTTCGGGTGGCGCCGCGCGGATAACGGCGGCCATGTGCCTGGCTCTCTTCGCCATGTCGTTCGTTCACTTCGGCTCGGGACACGCATCGCAGGTCTGGTCGTCCGAACTGGTTGTCCACCACGCGGGCATCCCGCTGGCGCTCTTCGTCCTGTTGCAGGATTACCGCTTCGTTCTGCTGGATGCGTTCGTGCGCTTCCTCGCCAATGCGCTGCTGGCCGCCGTTCTCACGGGGATCGTAATCGAAGCTGCGTTCAAGCTGGTGCTCGTTCAACAAGCTGCCGCGGAGCCGCTGCAGGAAGCTCTGCTGCTGGTCAGCGTCTGTCTCTTGCTCGTCCTGTTCGCTTGGTTGCGCAATCTGGTGCAAGCATGGCTGACGCGGGCTGTCTTCCGCCACGAAGATCTCTCCGGCCTCGTCGCGGCTGTTAAGGACAGCCCGGATCTCACCGGCGAAAAGGAGTATCTCGAATGGGCCGCCGGCGTGATGGCGTCTGCCGTGAAGGCATCGCAATACGAAGTTGTGGGGCCGGAGGAAGTCCCCGGCACGGCCGACCTGCATGCCCCGATGGCCATGGGAGGCGCCTCGCTGTCCCGGTGGAGTTGGGCCGAAGTGGCCGTCCCGGTGCGGCTCGGGCAGGGCGATTCCCGGCTGCTGTTGCTCGGCCCGCGCCAGGGTGGCCGCCGTTATCTCGGAGAGGATCTCGCAGTTCTCGGGCGCGCCGCAGCGGTGATGGGCGAGCGGTTCGAAGCGTTGCGCCGCCAGGAGATGGACCGTCTGGTCAGCCAGGCGGAGTTGCGCGCCCTGCAATCGCAGATCAATCCGCACTTTCTGTTCAATGCGCTGAATACGCTGTACGGCACCATTCCCCGCGAGAGCGGTGCAGCGCGCCGCATGGTGCTCAATCTGGCCGAGATCTTCCGCTACTCGCTGCAGTCGGACAAGAGCTACGTCCCGCTGGCGCAGGAGATGCAGATCGTCCGGGCGTATTTGGAAGTGGAGCAATTGCGCCTTGGAGATCGCCTGGCTATCGACATTCAGATCGATCCCGGTGCACTGCAGATTCCCATTCCGGTATTCTCGATCCAGCCGCTGGTGGAGAATGCCATCAAGCACGGCGTGGCGCGGAGAAGCGAGCGGGGCCATGTCCGTATCTCGATCACGCACACGACGGGCGAGTTGCGCATATCGGTGGAGAACAGCGGCAGCGGAGCTCCCGCCCGAAGCACGGGCACGGGAGTCGGTTTGCAGAACGTGCGCCGGCGGCTGGAGATTTGTTACGGGTCTGGGGCGGGGCTCCAACTCACGTTTCACCCGGAAAGCACCGTAGCGGAGTTGGCAATCCCGGTGGGATGAGCTACGTGCCGGGACAGTCTTCCTGTTGACATTCTTCACGAGTAGGTGTAGTTTGTGAAGGATGTCGACACGAGACGACAAAGAACAGATCGCGTTGCTGCAGGGCACGCTCGATCTCCTCATCCTGCGCACCCTGGTATTCGGCCCCGAACACGGGCTGGGTATCGCCCGCGCCATTCAAAAACAGTCCGAAGACGTTCTGCTGGTCGATCACGGTTCGCTTTATCCGGCGCTGCAGCGCTTGGAAGGACGCGGCTGGCTCAAGGCCAAGTGGGGCACCTCCGACAACAACCGCAGGGCCCGCTTCTATGAATTGACGGCCGCCGGCAAGCGCCAGTTGACCGTCGAAGCCGGACAGTGGCGCAGACTCGTGGCCGCCATCGGCCGGGTCCTCGGACCCGAAGGAGCGGAGGGGTAAGCCATGTTTCGCCAGCGGCGTTTGAGCGACTTCTCGGCCGAGATCCAAAGCCACATCGAGATGGAGACCGACCGCCTGCGCGCCCAGGGAATGGACCCGGCGCAGGCGCGCGCCACGGCACTCCGCGAGTTCGGCAATCGCGCGGTATGCGAGGAGCGCTTCTTCGAATCGTCTCCGTCCGCGATTCTCGAAACCCTGCTCCGCGACCTGCGCTACGCGGCGCGCGTGCTGCGCAAGAACCCTGCATTCACGCTCGTGGCCGTGCTCTCGCTGGCCCTGGGAATCGGCGCCAACACCGCCATCTTCCAGTTGGTGGATGCGGTCCGGCTGCGCATGCTGCCGGTGAAAGATCCTCAGGAACTGGTGCAGGTCCGCCTCACCAGCATGCAGAAGGTCCGTGGTTCGCGGCTTAAGAGCGACGCTCTTACGGCGCCGATCTGGGACGAAATCCGGGACCGGCAGCAGGCCCTGTCGGGCATCTTCGCATGGGGCTCGATGCGTGTGGATATCGGCTCTTCCGGCGAGACGAGGGAGATCGAAGGAATGGTTGTCAGCGGCGGATTTTTTCCTTCGCTGGGCATCCAGCCCGCCGCCGGCCGCCTCTTCACCGACTCGGACGACCGGCCCGGCTGCGGCTTGAACACCGCGGTGATCAGCTATGCATTCTGGCAGCGTGAGTTCGGCGGCCAGGCCTCG
>Ga0207695_10010280_pt1 | contig 11465 bp, 12 predicted proteins | sample KBSC54metaG_FD_184354 | JGI IMG/M metagenome (GOLD analysis project Ga0207695, IMG submission 184354) | Corn rhizosphere microbial communities from Kellogg Biological Station, Michigan, USA - KBS C5-4 metaG (SPAdes) (version 2) | ecosystem: Host-associated > Plants > Roots > Rhizosphere > Soil... | reverse complement strand
GTAAACCCGTCCGTCACCACCACATCCACTGTGCCTTCGGCGATGTCGTTGCCTTCGACGAACCCGTGAAAGGCCATGGGGAAGTTGGCAGCCGTGGCGGCGCGCAATATTTCGGCCGCGCCCTTTACGCCATCATTGCCCTTCTGCTCTTCGGTGCCGACATTGAGAAGACCCACACTGGGCTTGTCGAGGCCGAGAATGACATGGGCGAAGGCTTCGCCCATCACCGCGAAATCCACCAGTTGCTCGGCGGTCGCCGAAACATTGGCGCCGCAATCCAGGACCACCGACTGCCCCCTGAGGGTCGGCCAGATCGAGGCAATGGCGGGGCGCGAAATTCCTTCGATCACACCCAACTGAACCATGCTCATCGCCATCAGGGCGCCGGTGTTGCCGGCACTGACCGCGACTTCGGCTTCCTTGTTCTTCACCGCTTCGATGGCGCGCCACATGCTAGTTTCGCGGCCCCGGCGCAGCACATGGCTGGGCTTGTCTTCCATCGCCACCCGGTCCGGCGCATGGCGTATCTGAACGCGATCCTTCAAGCGCGGATGACGTGCCAGAAGGCCGTTCAATACGGCTTCGTCGCCGGCCAGGAGAAATCGCACTTCGGGATGACGCTGTATCGAACGCTGTAGCGCGGTTATGACAATGCCGGGCCCGGCATCGCCGCCCATCGCATCCACCGAAACGGTCAATTCGCGGGCCACCGCCACCCTTCCCTGAAGCGAAGAGAGAGGATCAGCTCTTCGCCTTCACGACTTCGCGGTCGGCATAGTGACCGCAGGAGCCGCAGACATGGTGCGGACGCTTGGGCTCGCCGCATTTGGGACATTCCGCATGCGCGGCAGGCGTGAGAGCATGATGGGACCGGCGCATATTGCGGCGCGACGGCGAGGTCTTTCGTTTGGGCACCGCCATAGCGGAAAACTCCTTCAGAAGGCCCCAGCGAATGGTTCGGGGGCCAAAACAGGGGGCGTGGGTAGCAGGAAAGCCCTGCCCGATTCAAGCCAAAAGCCGGTCCAATCTGCCCATTAAAGTCCGGATTTCAACCCTTTAAGCACGGCAAAGGGGTTTTCAGGGGTGTCCTGCGTCTCTTTGGGGGCTTCAAAGGCCACTCCTGGCGCGCGGGGATAGGGGTCGATGGCCAACACGAATTCCTCGATCAGGGGCGCCGCCAGGTCGTAATGCAGGCTGTCTATATCTTCGGGTTTGTCGTCTTCCTGAAGAAAATCCTCTTCCGGCCGGTCCTTGGCGCGCTTCAGGCCGGGGTCGAAATGCAGCTCGCGGGTGAAGCGGCGCTCGATATGCGAGGGCACATCCGCCAGACTCACCACACAGGCCTGTACGATGTCAGCATTGAGGGTGAAATCCAGCTGGAAACGGTTTGGGGCCGATTTGCGCAGCACGATCCGGGCTGCGAATAGGTCTATCCGGGAAACACCGGTGAACCGGGCCAGGGCCGCCCGGTCTTCGTCGGTGGCGGAGAAAGATACGTCATCTCCCGCCTGTCCCAGGCGATTGAGATTGTAGAGATGGGAAAGCGGCAATCCGCTGTTCATTGCCCGTCCTTCATGTCCGGCAGTGGGCCGAAATCCAAATGGCCGTTGACCAGGCCGCTTTGCTCCAACGCGGCGCGCGCGCCTGCCACATAAATCGCCAATACCAGAGTGCGCGCGTTTACGGGACCGCCGCGCCAGACATTCTTGGCCAGCGCCTCCGCCAGCGCGGCTTCATCTTTCGCGCCCGAATAGGCCGCCAAGCGCCCAAAAAAAGCATTGGCAATGGCCTTCATGCGCCGGCCCATGCCCATGTCGCCCGTGCCCTGCTCGCGCAGCGCCTCGTCAAAGCTGACGAACAGGCTGTCCATCAGTGCCTGAGCCTCATCATTCATACCGGCAATTTTCAGCCGTTCCAGGACCAGCCAGCCATGCAGGGCCACCATATCGAACCGGCCGTCGATCGTGTCGGGGACTTCCAGGTCGCGAAAGAAAAAAGGCGCGCGGGCGCGGGCCACCAGCTGGCTTTCCAGCTGGGCCGCGAATTCCTTGCGCGCCGCCGATTTTCGCAACAAATTCAACATGAACTTCGCCTCATCCGGCCCTTTTTTCGGGACCACGGGTCTTGCAACCCCGGGAGGCTGAGGTTAGCACAGACAGGAAGGCGGGGCGCCAAGGCCACAAAGTCGCAAGCAATGAAACTCGGAACCGCAACTCTCCTCGCTTCGGCGGCAGTGCTGATCGCCTGTGCCCCCGTCATTGACCAGCGAGGCTATCTGACCGACCCGCAGGTCGAAGCCAGCATCAAAGCCGGCGCCGACACCAAGACCAGCGTCCAGGACCGGCTGGGCAATGCCTCGACCTCGGCCACCTTTGGTGGCGACGCCTGGTACTATATTTCTTCGACCGAGAAGCAGGTGGCGTTCTTCACCCCGACCGTGCTGAACCGCGCCATTCTAGCCGTCTATTTCGACAAGGACGGCAAGGTGAAGGACATGCGCCATTTCACCCTCAGGGACGGCCATGTGGTCTCCTTCGAAACCCGGGAGACGCCGGCCCGTGGCCGTGAACTCACCTTCCTGCAACAGCTCCTGAACGCCCAGCCCGGTACCAGCGCCCGCAACATGGACGACCAGAATCCCGGCGGCGGTGGCGGGCCGCCCACCGGAGGCGGTGGGCTTCCTTAGTTTATTGCCCCCATCTGTCTTCCCCCGTTTAGCGCTACGCGCACGGGGGAAGAAAGCCGGTGGCTTCTGAAACAAAAAAGCGCGGGCCAGAAAAGCCCGCGCTTTTTTCGCTATTTCAACATTCCCCAGATTTCTTCCCCCGCATGGCGAAGCCATTGGCGGGGAAGATGTGCGCTAGCGGGCTTGCCCGCGTGGCGCACAGATGGGGGCGCCAATCAGAGATGCGCGAGGACTGCCAAGAGCAGCAGCGCCACGATGTTGGTGATCTTGATCATCGGATTGACGGCCGGACCGGCGGTGTCCTTGTAGGGATCGCCGACCGTGTCGCCCGTCACCGCGGCCTTGTGGGCGTCCGAGCCCTTGCCGCCATGATTGCCGTCTTCGATGAACTTCTTGGCATTGTCCCAAGCACCGCCGCCCGAGGTCATCGAGATCGCGACGAACAGGCCTGTGACGATCACGCCCATCAGCATCGCGCCCAGGGCATTGAAGGCCTGAGTCTTGCCTGCAACCTCCAGCACCAGCACGAACAGCACGATCGGCGAGAACACCGGCAGCATGGATGGAACCACCATTTCACGGATCGCCGCCTTGGTCAGAAGGTCGACCGCGCGCGCATAGTTGGGCTTTTGGGTACCCTGCATGATGCCCGGCATTTCGCGGAACTGCTTGCGCACTTCCTCGACCACCGCGCCGGCGGCACGGCCCACCGCCGTCATCGCCATGCCGCCGAACAGGTACGGCAGGAGGCCGCCGAACAGCAGGCCCACCACAACCCAGGGATCGGACAGGCTGAAGGTTGGCTGCGTCAGGCCGGCGAAGAAGCCGGTGCTTTCGGTCGCGAAGAATTTCAGGTCCTGGGTATAGGCGGCGAACAGAACCAGTGCGCCCAGACCGGCCGAACCAATGGCATAGCCCTTGGTCACGGCCTTGGTGGTGTTGCCCACCGCGTCCAGTGCGTCCGTGGTCTTGCGCACATCGCCTTCAAGACCTGCCATTTCCGCGATGCCGCCGGCATTGTCGGTGACCGGACCGAACGCATCCAGTGCTACGACCATGCCCGCAACCGACAGCATGGTGCTGACGGCGATGGCGATGCCGAAAAGGCCCGCCAGCGAATAGGCGACAATGATGCCGACGCAGATCACCAGCGCGACGGGCGCCGTGGATTCCATCGAGATCGCTAGCCCCTGGATCACGTTGGTGCCATGGCCGGTTACGGAGGACTTGGCGATGGACCGGACCGGCCGGAAATTGGTGCCGGTATAATACTCCGTGATCACGATCAGTGCCCCGGTGACGGCAAGGCCCACCAGACCGCACCAGAACAATGTCTGGCCGGTATAGGTCGCGTCGCCGCTGGTGATCGGCGTATCCATGCCGATCAGCCAGTTGGTCAGTGGCCACAGGCCGATCAACGACAGCACCATGGTGGCGATCACGCCCTTGTAGAGAGCGCCCATGATGTTCTTCGACGCGCCGAGACGGACAAAGAAGGTACCGATGATTGAGGTGACGATGCTCATGCCCGCGATGGCCAGCGGGTAGAGCATCAGCGCGCCCTTCATGGCGCCTGTGAAGTAGATCGAGGCCAGAACCATGGTCGCCACAGTGGTGACGGCAAAGGTTTCGAACAAGTCCGCCGCCATGCCGGCGCAGTCACCGACATTGTCGCCCACATTGTCGGCGATGGTGGCGGGATTGCGCGGGTCATCTTCGGGAATGCCTGCTTCGACCTTGCCGACCATGTCGCCGCCGACATCCGCACCCTTGGTGAAGATGCCGCCGCCGAGACGGGCGAAGATCGAGATCAGCGAAGCGCCGAAGCTGAGGCCAACCAGCGATTCCACAATGATGCGGCTTTGTGCCGGGTCATCCAGACTGAGCCCCAAAGGCCCGGTGAGGAAGGCGTAATAGCCCGCGACACCCAGAAGGCCGAGGCCTACCACCAGCATGCCGGTGACGGCGCCGGCACGAAAGGCAACCGAGAGGCCGCCTGCCAAACCAGAACGCGAGGCTTCGGTGGTACGCACATTTGCCCGCACGGAAACGAACATGCCGATATAGCCGGCTGCGCCCGACAGGATCGCGCCGATCAGGAAGCCGACGCCGAGCTGCCAGCCCAGAAACCAGGTCGCTAGCGCAAAGATCACGACGCCGACCATGGCGATGGTGGTGTATTGGCGATTGAGATAGGCGTTGGCGCCCTCTTGAATCGCTGCGGCGATTTCCTGCATGCGCGCATTGCCCGCGCTCAGGCTGAGCACGGATCGTATGGTCCAGACGCCATACAGCAGCGCCAGCACGCCGCAGAAAAGAATGATGGGTAGTTGTGAATTCATTGGAAGTGTCCCTCGTTTTTGAAAAACGTTGATCGGCCCGGATCGACCAAGCCGATCCCAATGGCCGGTCCGCCCGGGACCGCTTCAAGGGCACGGGGAGACTGCCAAATGCCCGCAAGTCAGGCAACCACAGTTCCGCCACAAATTGCCAAATTTTTAGGTGATCAGTGTCCGTGCGCGGACTTGACCCGCGCTTCGGGCAGCGAATCGGTTGGCGGCAACTGCCCGGCAACCGCCGTGACCGGGCCGGGATGCAGAGGCGCGATCTGGACTTGCGTGATCGCGATGGAGACCAGCTTGCTGGCCCCAACCACTTTGCGCGCATCGGCCAGAAGCCGGGCTTGCAGCGCGGCATTGTCCACCGTCACCGGGTCGCCGGAGGTGGCGATCTCCTTCGCGTTCACATCCCGCACAAAGGCGTCCTGGATGAAAGCGATCTTGTCGCGCACCTGATTGGCGCTGACATCGGAATTCGCGGTGAGCCTGCTGGAGATATAGGCATAGCCGGAGAGCTTGCCGTCAGTGCCCGTCATTGGCGCCATCAGAAAAGGCATTTCGATATTGGTGCCTGGTGCACCCGCCTTGTCGCCTTCCTTGCCCGCCGCCTTTTCTTCGGCAGCAGCCGGGGCGATGGCCAAGGCGCAAATTAGGGCGGCGGATGTCCAGCGCATGGCGCCGAGACTGGCAAAACAAGATTAGCGAATTGTTAAGGCCGTCTTTGCACCAAGCCTGGCGTCAATGCTGCTCCAGGGCAAGGAAATCCATCGCATCGCCGACGGGAATGAACATGTTCAGTCCCGCCGGCTGCCCCTCATTAAAATACATCATGACCGTGATGCCGATCACCGATCCGGTTTCATCCAGCAAGGCGCCGCCGCTGGAGCCTGGCGAAATGGAAACATCGCTTTGGATGAAGCGCAGCCCGTTGATAACGCGGTCCGCGGAGATGACACCGCTACTGACGGTGCCCTGGAAATTCTTGCCTCTCGGAGAGCCAATCGCGTAGACGCGATCACCCGGTGTGACAGCACCGCGCTTGAGCGCGAGCGGCGCCCGATCGCGCGGATTGGTTTTGATGATGGCGATATCGCGGTTCTTGGAGACCCGGACGACTTGCGCAAGTCCTTCAAGGCCGTCGGACCAGCGCACGCGCACATCCTTGTCGTCGCCCACCACATGGGCATTGGTCAGGACATAACCATCGTCGGAAACAAGAATGCCTGACCCGCTCCCGCCACTATTCATGACGGTCAGGATGTCTCCCACCGCATCGGCGATTTTCCGGGGCCCGGCCTTTATGCTCCCGCTCAGAGGAATTTTGCTCTGCGCACCGGGCATCTGAAAGCCTGCTGTAAAGGCCTTGGGGGCAGTCATCGCGACACGGAAATCTTCGTTCGCAGCCAGTGCCGCCACGTTGCTGGCAAAGGAATCCACCAGAAGCCGGGCGATGCCTCCGGGAGTGGCGTGATCCAAATGAGAAGTCCCGGAAGTGCTGGCACGCGCGACGACCTGCTTCTTGATAGGCGAATAGATCTGCCAGTCGACTTTCATGGTGCCGTCGCCCTGGACGTCGCCTGCATAACTTTTTACCCAGAGGCCTCCATAGCTGAAACAGCCGTCAATGTGCGCATCGGTGATGACGGCGGCGACTTCATAGTCAGCCGAAGCAGCTTCAGTTTCGAACAGATTGTCTTCGCCCGGCGCGACGACCTTGTACCCGGCCTTTTCCAGCTCCGTCTTGAAGCCGGGCTCATAGTCCGACACGTTGTCCTGCCGACGTCCGTCCGTCCAAGTCCTGGTGACAGGCTCACCAAAACAAAGGGGCGCGCCCGGCCTGAGCTTGATCCACAGCGATCCGACCGGCACCGCGATAATCACAGTTCGAAGTTTCAACGAGTTCTGCGCCGCGGGCGCCGGCGTCGCCGCTTGTGTGTCCTGCGCGGTTTGACCGAATGCAGCCCCGCAAACCAACGCACTGACCAATACACTGGTCACCAACAATTTGGTCATTACGCCCCCGCGCAAGTTCTACCTTTGTTCCCCATGCATAGCGCAGCAAAAGCGACGTGACAATCTGAAAGGACGGCTTTTCAAAAAATCTCGACGGTTTGGTTAAAAGTGCCGGTAGCCAGGTTGTGGGACCACAACCTCTTCATCGTTGACGCGAAAGCTGACCCCCTCGCCCGCCCGGACCTGGCCAATGCACGTGAAAGGCCCCTTCAGCCCTGGGCGCGCCGCAAAGGCGGTTTGATAATCGTCGCCCGCGACGACCGCGCGCGCCAATGCGCCTGCGCCCCACAATGCTTTCAGCGCCGGCGAAAGCGGCACGCGCTCGCCCTCCACGACAATGCCGACACCCGACGCCAACGCGAGATGGCCCAAGTCGGCGACCAGGCCATCGGAGACGTCCACGCCCGCATGCGCGATATCACCGAGACCATGGCCGAATGCCACTGGCGGTTGCGGTACCCGATAACGATCCACCAGATACGCGCGATCCGTTTCGCTCAAGTCTTTGCCCTCGCCCTTGAGAAGCGCCAAGCCACCACCTGAATCGCCGATGGTGCCGGTGACATAGACCGCATCGCCCGCCTTTGCGCCGCTGCGCTTCACCATCCGGCCCTCCGGGACAAAACCCATGGCCGTCACCGAAATGCTCAAGGGGCCTTCGGTGGCCGATGTGTCGCCGCCGAGAAGCGAAATGCCGAATTGCCGCTGGTCTTCCCCAAGTCCGCGCGCGAATTCCGCAAGCCATGCGTCGCGCGCCGGCCGCGACAATGCCAGGTTGAGCAGATAATATTCGGGTCTTGCGCCTTTGGCGGCGAGGTCGGAGAGGTTCACCCGCAACGCCTTCTGCGCCACTGTCCCGGCCGGGTCCTCGGCAAAAAAATCGGTTCCGGCCGCAATCTGGTCCGTCGTCACGACCAGATCGAAACCGGGCCGTGCCGGAATCGCCGCGGCGTCGTCCTTCAGGCCGAAGGCGCCGGACGCGGTCGCCAGCGGCGCAAAATGGCGGGCGATGATGCCGAATTCATCCATCGCCCACCGCTTAAAATCGGGTTTCCGTCCGGCCGTGCGACATTCTAAAAGTCAATTTCGCCCTCCGGAGTGGCCAGACCAAACTCTTTGGCGCGCTTGCGGTGCGCCATGGCGTCCAACGCGGCGTTGACGAAACCCGGCTCATCGCCGGCGAAAAAGTCATGCGCGATGCCCACATATTCGTCGATCACCACCTTGGCCGGCACGTCGCGCCGCGCCACCAGCTCCAATCCGCCGGCGCGCAGGATGGCTCGCAAAATCGAATCCACCCGCGCCAAGGTCCAGGTCTGAGAGAGGCAATTGGCGATGGCCTTGTCGATTTCGGCCTGATGCTGAGGCACGCCTTCGACAATGCTCTTGAAGAATTCCGCATCGGTGGGCGTATCGCCGAACCGGTGCGCCTCGAACTCCTCGGCCACCTCTTCGGCGCCAACGCCCGCCAATTCCATTTGATAGAGCGCCTGCACGGCGGCAAGACGGGCTGCCCGCCGGGCTTCTGCATCGATCTTCGCGGCGGTCATGACTGTTCCCCGAGCCGCTTGGCCAGCGCAATCATCGCCAGACAGGCGCGCGCGGCATCGCCTCCCACATCGCGTTCTTCCTTCAGTGCCATCTGCAACGCCGCATCCTCTGTGGTGGCGACCACGATACCATTGCCGATGCAAAGTGCATGATCGGCACCGAGCCGGGTCAACCCGTAAAAAACATTATCCGTGATCAGCTCGAAATGCGCGGTTCCCGTCCGCACCATGCTGCCCAGCGCGACATAGCCGTCGAAACGGTCGGCGCGCGCGCCCAGGGCGATGGCCGCCGGAATTTCCAGAATACCGGGAACCTGCGCCCGGGTGAAATGCGCACCGCCCAGCTGCAGCGCCCTGGTGGCGCCATCCGTCAAAGCCTCGGCCACAGCGGGGTGAAAGCGCGATTCCACGATCAGGATGTTCATGCCCCTCTCCGGTCTTCGGATCGTGACATTATTTTGTATCGTCGCCTTCCAGCTCGCCGATCAGGGTTTCGAAATCCCGCGTCTCGCGGAAATTGCGATAGACCGAGGCGAAGCGCACATAGGCCACCTTGTCCAAGCTGGCGAGCGCCTGCATCACCAGTTCGCCGATCATGTTGGCGGGAATTTCATTCTCGCCCATCGATTCCAGACGGCGCACGATGCCGGTGATCATGCGGTCCACCCGCTCGCGCTCCACCGGGCGCTTGCGCAAGGCATGATTGATCGAGCGTTCCAACTTGTCGCGGTCGAAGCTTTCGCGCCGGCCATTTTTCTTGACCACGATCAGCTCGCGCAACTGCACCCGCTCGAAGGTGGTGAAGCGTCCGCCGCATTCCGGGCAGTGCCGCCGGCGCCGGATGGCGGAATTGTCTTCGGAAGGGCGGCTGTCCTTCACCTGGCTGTCGTCATGTCCGCAGAAAGGGCAGCGCATCGGGGCCTCTCAATAAATCGGGAAACGGCGGCAAAGCTCGCCGACGCGCATCCGCACGCTGGCTTCCACCGCGGCGTCGCCTTCTTCGTGGTTCTTGTTGGCCAGTCCGTCCACCACTTCCACGATCAGCTTGCCGATCTCGCGGAATTCCTGTGGTCCGAATCCACGCGTGGTTCCCGCTGGGGTGCCCAGCCGGATGCCCGAAGTGACGAAGGGCTTTTCCGGATCAAAGGGAATAGCGTTCTTGTTGCAGGTAATGAACGCCCGGTCCAACGCCTTTTCGGTGAATTTGCCGTTGGCTTTCTTCGGCCGCAAATCCACCAGCATCAGATGGTTGTCCGTGCCGCCCGAGACGATGTCGAGGCCCAGAGATTTCAAGGTCTCGGCCAGAGCGCGGGCATTCTCCACCACATTCTTCGCATAAATTTTGAAGCCGGGCTGCAGCGCTTCCTGGAACGCAACGGCTTTGGCGGCAATTACATGCATCAGCGGGCCACCCTGCAGACCCGGGAAGATCGCGGAATTGATCTTCTTGGCGATGGCTTCGTCGTTGCTGAGGATGAGGCCGCCGCGCGGACCGCGCAGCGATTTGTGCGTGGTGGAGGTCACCACATGGGCATGCGGGATGGGCGACGGATGCGCCCCGCCCGCCACCAGGCCGGCGAAGTGCGCCATATCGACCATCAGATAGGCGCCCACCTCATCCGCGATCTCGCGGAAGCGCTTGAAATCCCAGACCCGCGAATAGGCCGTGCCGCCGGCAATGATCAGCTTGGGCTTGTTGGCGCGAGCGCTGGCCGCGATCTCGTCCATGTCCAGCAGATGATCGTCACGGCGTACGCCATAGGGCACCACCTTGAACCATTTGCCGCTCATATTGACGGGCGAGCCATGAGTGAGATGCCCGCCTGCCGCCAGATCCAGACCCATGAAGGTATCGCCGGGATTGAGCAGCGCCAGAAACACCGCCTGGTTCATCTGGCTGCCGGAATTGGGCTGCACGTTGGCGAACTGGCAGTTGAACAATTTCTTGGCGCGCTCGATCGCCAAGGTCTCGATCACGTCAACATATTCGCAGCCGCCATAATAGCGTTTGCCCGGATAGCCTTCGGCGTATTTGTTGGTGAGGACCGAACCTTGAGCCTCGAGCACCGCCTTGGAGACGATATTCTCGGACGCGATCAGTTCGATCTTCTCGCGCTGGCGACCCAGTTCGTCGGCAATGGATGCTGCGATTTCGGGGTCCGCCTCGGCCAGACCGCGCGTGAAAAATCCGGAATTTTCCGAAACGGAATTGGCCATAGCCGACATCGCCACCACCTTGTTGAGAAGCCGGCCCGATCTTGACGGGGCCGGCACGGGTCGCGGATTTACCCTGCCCCGGGCACCAAATCTAGCGCGGCTTTTGGCCATCCCCTAGGGGGCTCGAATCGGGACAAAAAACCAGGATTTCCGCGGTTTTTACCATTCGCGAAAGTCCTGGTAGTAAAACCGGATTCTATATTTTAGAATACAAGTATAGATGGCGCGGGCCCAATAATCGCGCTTTGGGGTGCAAGGTAGAGTTCATGCGCGACGATCAACGCAACGATGAGGAAATCCTCAAGCTGGTGACGGAAATCGTCTCCGCCTATGTGAGCAAGAATCCCGTTGCGGCCGAAGACCTGCCCAATGTGATCAAAAGCGTTCACGCAACACTCGGGGGCTTTCAGGGCGCCGAAGGTGTCACGCTTGCCCGCCCGCCCGCCGTGCCGGTGAAGAAATCCGTGACGCCCGACTATATCGTCTGCCTGGAGGATGGCCGGAAGCTGAAAATGCTGAAGCGCTATCTGCGCGCCCAATATGGCCTGACGCCGGAAGCCTATCGCGCCAAATGGAATCTGCCCGCGGATTATCCCATGACGGCGCCCAACTACGCTGCCCGCCGCAGCGAATTCGCCAAGCAGAGCGGTCTTGGCAAAC
>Ga0207695_10010272_pt1 | contig 11471 bp, 12 predicted proteins | sample KBSC54metaG_FD_184354 | JGI IMG/M metagenome (GOLD analysis project Ga0207695, IMG submission 184354) | Corn rhizosphere microbial communities from Kellogg Biological Station, Michigan, USA - KBS C5-4 metaG (SPAdes) (version 2) | ecosystem: Host-associated > Plants > Roots > Rhizosphere > Soil... | reverse complement strand
CGCAGGCCGCGGCGCTCGAGACGAAGTTCAACGACACGCAGATCATCCTTCCGCTCAACAGCCCGGTCTCGGTCAACGTCGCGCGCCTGCCCAAGGGCAGTTCGGTCGATCAGCGCCAGAAGATGGTCCGCGACTTCTATGCGAGCACGGTCGCGGTCGTCAACACGTCGTATCCGCAGCTCAAGCCGTTCCAGCCGCCGAGCGACGTGAGCGCGATGTTGAACCTGCTCGCGCAAAAGGCGGACGTGACCGATAACGACGTGCTGCTCATCGCGGTCGCCGACCGCAACCTGTTCGTCGGCGATCACATCCACTTCGCGCTCGACATCGTCTCCGACTCGCTCAAGGTCAAGTCGGGCGACGCGATCGCGACCATGGGCATCGCCTCGGGTCCGACGGCCAACGTGGGCCTCGCCTTGGGGCAGCTGCAGCAGCACGTCGGCGAGGTGCTCGTCACGCAGAAGAAGATGTCGCCGCTCTTCATCGGGACGCCCACCCTGACCAGGGCGCTTCCGAGCCCCGACGAGATGCAGCGGATGCTGACGACCGGCCGCGGCACGTTCGTGATGACGGCGTTCGCGGGCGCGGATATCTATCCGCACACGGCCCTGCAGACGGGCCAGCTTCCGATCGTCGTCGTCCTCTCCCAGCAACCGTGACCGAGGAGTCGATCCTGGCGGTCGACCCCGGCACCCGAAAGGTCGGCTACGCGGTCCTGGCCCATGACGGGACCGTCCTCGCCCAGGGCATCGCGCCGAACGAGGGCCTGGCCGCCCGGTTCGCCGGGCTCGCGGCCGAGCATCTGCTGGCGGCGGTCGCCCTCGGCCAAGGGACCAACGTCCGGCCCGTCCGGCTGGCCCTCGAGGGGCTCGGCCTGCCGATCGCCCTGGTCGACGAGCGCGAGACCACCCTGCGGGCTCGGGAGCTCTTCTTCGCGGACCACCCGCCGAGGGGTTGGCGGCGCCTGATCCCGCGGAGTCTCCAGCTTCCGCCCAGGCCCATCGACGATTATGCTGCTATACTGATAGGCCGACGGTACCTTGATAGCGGGAGTCCGACCTAGGGTACGTCGTAACTGTTGGGTCCGGGGTAATCGTCCGATAGGAGAATTACCCGGATTTGGGTCTTTGGAGGAGACATGCGTCGCGTCGTCTCGGCCGCCTTGATCGCGGCGCTCGCCGGAGCGCTCTGGATCGGCGTTGCCACGGCGTCTCCTACGCCCGACCTTGCGTCGGCCTTCGCGCTGCAGACCTTCGGCCGCTTGCCGGTCGAGCCGCTCGCGTTTTCGTCGTCCTCGGATCGCTCGTTGCGCGGCCTTGCGTTCGCCACCATCTCGACGGTCGCGTTGCCGCCGCTCGCGCGCGTCGTGCTTCCGGAACCGCCGCCGCTCTCGCTCGCGTTCTTCCGCCCGGTCACGATCGGCGCGTCGACGTTCATGCCCGCCTCGCCGGCACCGGTCGCGACGGCCGCTCTCGCCCCCGCCTATCTCTCGCGCTTCGCCTTGACGACGCCGACGCTCGCGCGCACGACCGACGACGCGGCGCCCGCCTTCTCGTCTTCGCTGCGCGACGCCACCACCGCGTATAGCGCCTCGACCCGGGTCGGCGCGTTCCAGCTCAGCGCCGCGAGCAACGACGCGGAGCTCGCGGAGCTCTCGGCGCGCGATCAGCGGTTGCAGACGATCTCGTCGGTCAATCTGGGCGTCGCCGGTCGCCAGGTCAAGATCGATCTCGGCAGCACGTACGAACGCCTGAGCACCGACGCGGTCCCGACGTTCCAATATCGCCCCGGCAACGCCGCCAAGCCGTCGATCGCCGACGTGCCCGGCTTGAGCGTCGCGCAGCTCGCGGGCGGCTTCAGCGACGTCACCACCCGCGGCATCGACGCGGGCCTGGCGGTTCCGATCTCGCGGAACCTGACGGTCGGCATGCAGTACGGCACGCAGCGCTACACCGGCGCCGTCAACGCGCAGGACTTCACGCCGAATCTGGACACGTCGAAGTTCTCGTACGTCGGCAACCTGACGTTCGCGCTTCCGCGTTCGTCGTCGGCGATCGTGGTGAGCGCGCGGCAGTACCGTTTCCTCGACAATCTCACCCCGGCCAACAGCACGTCGGAGACGCGCGCCGACGTGAACTTCACGGTGAAGTTCTGACGCTCGCGCGGCGCAACGCTCCGCTGTTCTTCATCCTCACCACCGTCGTCGTCGCTTTAGCCGCGGCGCTCTTCTGCGTGCAGCTCGGATCGGACGCGATCTTCGGGCGCGCACCGCGGGCCGTCGGCATCGCCGTCTACGGCGCGTTGGAGCGGATCGCGCCGGCGCCGTACGTCGAGCAGATGCTCGCCCGCAGCGCGCTCGAAAGCGGCGATCTGGACGGCGCGCAGGCGCACGCGATCCGGATGCCGGCCAACCCCGCGCGCAACGAACTGCTCGCGCAGATCGCGGACGCGCGCGGCCAATCGCAGCTCGCGCTCGAATATTATCTGGTCGCGCCGGACGTCGCGGCCGTCGGGCGGTACGTCACCGCGATGGGCGTCAAGGATCCGGTCGGCGCCTACGCGCTCGAGAGCGATCTGCTCGCGCACCTTGAGGCGTTGACGACGCATCCGGACGCGGTCGCCGAGGCGTATTGGACGCTCGGGCGGTTGGCCACGCGTCGCGGCTACCTGGATCCGCCGTCTCGTGCGGACGCGTGGAAGGCGAGCTTGGTGGATTACCGCCAGGCGGTCGCGCTCGCGCCGCTCTCGGAGAAGTACTGGCTTGCGCTCGGCAACCAATACGTCTTGCTCGAGGATTGGCCGTCCGCGCGCGACGCGTTCGAGCGCGCGCGCGGGATCAATCCGAGCAGCGTCGACGCGGCGGCGGGCCTGGCGCTCTCGGCGAGCCACGGAGCCGGGCCGTGAAGATCGCTCTCGACGCGCAGCTCACGATCGGCACCGCGACCGGGATCGGCGAGTACGTCGGGGGCTTGGCCAACGCCCTCGAAGCGGGCGGCATCGAGGTGGTGCGGCTCGTCGAACCGCGCGTCGATCCTTGGCGGTTCGACCGGCGCGTCTATTGGGATCAGGTGCTGCTGCCGCAACGCGCGCGCGCGTCCGGCGCGGATCTGTTGCATTGCGCGGCCGGGACGATGCCGCTGACGCTCGCCGTTCCGGCGGTCGTGACCGTGCACGACGTCGCCTGGTCGCGCGTGCAGGCGCACGCGCGCCCGTACGCCCGCTACTACTTCGGCGCGTTCTCGATCGATCGCTACCGCAACGCCCAGCGGATCGTCGTCGACTCCGAGTTCTCGCGCGCAGAACTGCTCGACGCGGCGCCGCGCTTGGACGCGAACCGCATGTCGGTCGTCTATCCGGGCGTCGCCGACGACTACATGCGGCTGGATCGACGGACCGGCGACGGGCGTACCATCCTGGCGATCGGTACGATCGAACGGCGCAAGAACCTGGAGATGTTGGCGCGCGCGCTCGTGCATCTGCCGGACGCGCGCGTGGTCGCGGTCGGTCCGCCGACCGAGTACGCCGACGAGGTGCTCGCGCTCGCGCGCGAGTTGGGCGTCGCCGATCGCTTGGAGCTGCGCGGCTACGTCGAACGCGCCGAGGTGCTGGAGCTCTACGCGAGCGCCGCGGTGGTCGCGGTGCCGTCGCGCTACGAAGGCTTCGGCTACGCCGCGGCGCAGGCGCTCTGCTCCGGAACGCCGGTGATCGTCTCGGATCGAAGCTCGCTACCCGAAGTCGTCCGCGACGACGCGCCGGTCGTTCCGCTCGAACTCGATGCGTGGGCCGCCGCGCTGGGCGGCGCGCTGCGCGGCGACCTCGACGCCCGCGCCGCCGAGGCACGCGCGCGATCGATCCAACGCTTCGCCTGGAGCGCCAACGCCGGCGCCATGCGCGCCGTCTACGAAGGCGCGCTCGCGGGCTAGTAGACCGGCGAGCCCGGCGCGCCCGGGGCGACGCTGCCGTCGTCGGGGGCGAAGATCAGCTTGAGCGGATAGAACGAGCCGCCTTCGGGCATCGTCACGATGGTGACGCGCACGAACCCTTTGGCCGGGACGACGTACTGCCGGATCTTGTAGCGCGAATACGCCGTCACTTGATGCGATTGGATCAGCACGCCGTCGATCAGATAGGTCCCGGTCGCGCGCCCGCCGCGCGGGTTCTCGTAGATCGCGATCGATTGCGGCGTCGAGTACGGGTTCATCACATTGACGACGAACGATTGTAGGACGCCGTAATCGCCCGAGAGGGCTTCGCCCTTGATGCGGTTGGGGAGCGGGATCTGGCCGATCGAGAGCTCGAGATACGGATCCGAGACGCTCCAGGCGCGCGCGTCGTGGAACTCCGGGATGTCGTAGATGCCGCGCGCGTGTTTGTAGGTGCCCTCGAGCAGGTCGGTGCTGGCGAGCGACTCGCCCGGATCCGCGGTCGCGTTCTGCGCGAACAGCGTGAGGTGCACGTTGCCGCCGCTGAGCACCCGTAGCTGCAGCAGGTTCGCGACGACCGCGCCGGCCGGCACGTCGTTCTCGATCAGGTTCACGGCGGCGTTGCCGGGGATCGCGATCAGGCTGCCTTCGTTCTGCACGACCCGCACCAGGAAACGCTTGGTCGCGTCGTGGCCGACCTCCATCTCGTTGGCGCCCGGTCCGCCCGGGCCGCTGATGAACTGCACCACGGCCGGCTCCGGCGAGGTGTTCTCGGCGCGCAGCACGATCCGGCGATCCGGTTGACCGGCCGGATTGAAATGGAAGTACAGAAAGCGCGACGGCGTCTCGCGCGCGAGGTCCGCGGTGAACAGGACGCCGTTCGCTTCGAGGCGTTCGGGATAGTCGCTGACCATCAGGGTGGCGGGCGCGATACGCGGCGCCGCGACGTTCTCGACGCGCACGCGCGTCTTGCCGTCGGCTTCGAAGTAGCCGGAGCCTTGGATCAGCACCGGCACGTCGATCGAGACGGTGTTATCGGCCGCGAGCGCGCTCGCGTAGGTGACCTGGTCGACGGTCGCGATGATCTGCGCGCCCGTCCGGGCTTGCGCGAGCTTCTTGGCGAGCGCGACGGCCTGCATCTTCACGTAGTCCGGCGAGGCCGGATCGCCGGTCAGTTGCAGCACCGCGTTGTTCGCGATCGTGCCGGCCAGGAAGGCGACGCGGACCGGGACGTCGCGGGTGAGCCCGCGCGTGTCGCCGACGGTCACGACGGTCGCTCCGGGGGCCTTGCCGGTCAGCGTGAGCGTGCGTGCGGTCTGATCGACGACGGCGTCGACGACGCTCGGGTCGGCGATCTTCACGCTGACGTCGCCGAGCACCGAGGAGATCTGCAAGACCTGATGCTCGCCGACCGGCACGGCGCCGGCTTGCGGCATCACGACGATCGGCGGCGGGGTCGGTGAGGGCGTGGGCGACGGCGCGGGCGTCGGGGAAGCGGGAGCGCCCGAGACTTGCGGCGAGGGTGCGGTCGACGGCGTCGCCGACGGCGTCGGCGAGGGCGATTCTTGGGCGAGCGTGCGGGTGCCGAGGGCCGATGCTGCGAGGACCGCAGCGAACGCCGCGGCGAGGATCGGGCCCGATCGACGATCAGGCAATTTTGGTTTCGACGCCTTCGCGCCGCACGGCGGTGGCTAAGAGCGTCTTGTAACCGACGGTTGGGAAGAGCACGGTGACCAGGTCTTTCTCAACCCGTTCGACGGTGCCTTGTCCGAACTTGGGATGGACGACCGCGTCGGCGATGCGGAAGTTGTCCTCGCCGCGATCGAACGAGAGCGGGACCGGTCCGCGAGCGGCCGCACGCAAGCAGCTGTCGCACGCGCCGCAGTTGGCCTCGGCGAAGTCCTCGCCGAAATAGTTGAGGATGAAGCGGCGCCGGCACGAGGGCGACTCGGCGTACTGCAGCATCATCGCGAGCTTGCTCTGATCGTACGACTTCTTGGTGTCGTACGACGCCAGGTTGAGGACCAGGTCGCGATGCTTGCGGACCGCTTCGGTCAGCGTGTAGGCGGACTTGCCGGCGGCTTCGATGTAGCCGGACTTCTTGAGCAGCGCCAGGATGACTTTGAGCTTGGTGAGCGGGAGCTGCAAGATCTTGCGCAGATCGGTGACCGTCACGCGCTCTTGCGCGCCGAAGACCTCGATCGTGCCGAACACGCGCTGGACCTCTTCGACGTCCGGATACTTGCCGGTCAGGAAGTAGTTCTGCACGCGCGTGTCGCTCATGCGGTAGATCAGGATGCAGCGCGACGGCTTGCCGTCGCGGCCCGCACGGCCGGCCTCTTGCGTGTAGGCCTCGACCGAACCCGGCAGATCGTAATGCACCACGAAGCGGATGTTCGGCTTGTCGATGCCCAGGCCGAACGCGTTGGTCGCGACCACGGCGCGGATCGACTCGTCCATGAAGAGATTGTGGACGGTGGTGCGATCGTGCTTCTGCAGTTTCGAATGATAGACGGCGGCCGGCACGTGGAGCTTGTCGTTGAGATAGGCCTGGACTTCGAGCGCGTTCTTGATGGTGGCGGTGTAGATGATGCCGGTGCCGGCGAGCGCGTGCGGGCCGGTGAACAGCGCGGCGAGCGACTTGAGCTTGTCGGCGTCCTTATCCGCGCGGCGCGCTTCGTAGACCAGGTTCGGGCGGTCGAAGCCTTTGACGATCGGTTTGACGTGCTCGATGCCGAGCTGATGCAAGATGTCTTCGCGGACGGCCGGCGTGGCGGTCGCGGTGACCGCGAGCACGGTCGGGCGCCCGAGCCGTTCGATGGCGTGTCCGAGGGCCAGGTAGGCCGGCCGGAAATCGTGGCCCCATTGGCTGATGCAGTGGGCCTCGTCGACCACGAAGAGCGGCACCCTTAGCGTCCGGAGGATCGCCTGGAAGGCCTCGTCTTCGAGCTTCTCGGGCGTCGTGTAGACGATCTTCACGGTGCCGGTGGCGATCCGGGCGCGGGTCGCGATCTCTTGGTCTTCGGAGAGGGTCGAGTTGACGGCGACCACGTTCTCGATGCCGCGCTCGCGCAGCATGTCGAGCTGGTCCTTCATCAGGGCGATCAGCGGGCTGACGACGATGGTGGTGCCCTCGAGCAGCAGCGCGGAGAGCTGGTAGGTCAGCGACTTGCCGGCACCGGTCGCGAGAATTGCCAACGTGTCCTGACCGGAGAGGACCCGAAGGACGACCTCTTCCTGGCCCGGCTGGAACGTATCGAATCCGAACTTCTCTCGAAGCGCGACGCGTAAATCCATCACCTGGTCTCCATTGTGCCCGAAAACGGATGCCTGCGGACGTGCCGAACGTCCCCTCCTTGCATAAGGAACGGGGAAGTCTACCGCTCTCATACCCGGCCGGGGACACGCCTAAACCGGGACTTCTCCCAGAATATCACTAACCATCGGTGGTGTCCCTCTATCGAACCTGGCGCCCAAAGACCTTCGCGGATTTGGTTGGGCAAGATGCGGTCGTCCGCACCCTGACGAGCGCGATCGAGTCCGGCAAAGTCGCGCACGCCTACCTGTTCTCGGGGCCGCGCGGTTCGGGCAAGACCTCGGCCGCCAAGATCATGGCGCGCTGCCTGGACTGCGTCCACGGGCCGACCCCGACCCCGGATAACACCTGCGAGTTCTGCCGCTCGATGCTCGACGGCGCCGCCATGGACGTGCTCGAGATCGACGCCGCCAGCAATCGCGGGATCGACGAGATCCGGGCCTTGCGGGACGCCGTCAAGTTCGCGCCGTCGGCGATGCGGTTCAAGGTCTACATCATCGACGAAGCCCACATGCTCACCAAAGAGGGCGCCAACGCGTTCCTCAAGACGCTCGAAGAGCCGCCGGCGCACGCGGTCTTCATCTTGGCGACGACCGAGCCGGAGAAGCTGCCGGTCACGATCCTCTCGCGCTGCCAACGCTACGCGTTCCGGCGGATCGCGATCCCGGTGATGATCGCGCGGATGCGCGAGATCGCGGATGCGGAGAAGATCCCGATCGACGACGCGGCCTTGGCCGCGATCGCGTATCGCGCCGACGGCGGACTGCGCGACGCGTTGACGATGCTCGAACAGGCCGCCGCGTTCGCGGAAGGTCCGATCGACGTGGCGACCCTCGAGCGCGCGTTCGGCGCGACCGGTCGTGGGTACGCGCGCGCGTTGGTCGACGCCGCCATCGATCGCGCCGCGCTGCGGGCGGTCGAAGAGGCGAGCGATGCCGGCACGGACATGGGCGTCCTGATCCGCGCGGTCATCGCGGAGTTCCGCAATCTGCTGGTGGCGCGCGTCGATCCGGCATTGCTGGCGCGCGATCTGGCGCCTGAAGATGCGGAGCGCGTCGCCGCGCGCGCCGTCGACGTGCCGCAGGCGACCATCGTGCGCGCGCTACGTCTGCTCTCGGACTCGGCCTCGCTCTCGCGCAGCTCGGGCAATCCGCGGTTGGAGTTGGAGTCGGCGTTGCTGCGCTTCGTGCTCGCGCACGAAGATCCGACGATGGACGGGCTGGCCGCACGCGTGGCCGCGCTCGAAGGCGGCGCGCCGCCGGTCGCGGTCGCGCGCACGGCGTCCGCGCCGAAAGCCGCGCCGAAGGTCAGCGCGCTGGTGCCCGAACCGCAGCCGGAGCGCAAGCCCGAGCCGGTCGCGAAGCCGGCGCCCGCGCCGCCGTTCGCGAGCGGCGAAGCACCGACATTGCAGAAGGTCCGCGCGGCCTGGCAGAGCATCCGCACCAAGGTCGAGAGCGAACGGCCGCCGTTGCGCGCGCCGCTCTCACGTGCCACCGTCGACGCGGTCGTCGACGGCATGCTGACCGTCAAGTTGCCGGACGTGTGGAGTGCGGACAGCCTCAAGCCGCACCTGGCGTTGCTCGAACGCGCCATCGCCGACGTGCTCGGCGCGCCGCTGACGGTGCGCTGCTCGGTCGACGCCGCGCCGAAGGCGGCCGCCAACGCGCGCGGAAAGGGCGATGCGCCCGCCGCAGAACCTCCGGCGACGCCGGCCGTCGCGGACGTCGACGACCCCGACGCTCTCTTCACCTACCTCAACGAACGGGAACAACAGTCATGAATCAAGCGCACCTGATGGCTCAGGTCAAGAAGATGCAAGCCGAGATGGCCAAGGCGCAAGAAGAGCTCGCCACGACCGTCGTCACCGGCACGGCCGCCGGCGGCAGCGTGTCGATCGAGATGACCTGCGATCAGCGCGTCAAGAGCGTGAAGATCGCCAAAGAAGCGATCGATCCGGACGACGCCGAGACGCTCGAAGACCTGGTGCTGGTCGCGTTCAACGATGCGATCGCCAAGGCCAACGAGACCTCGCAAGCGCGCATGGGCGGCGTCACCGGCGGCCTCAAGATCCCCGGTTTCTAGCGCAGTTGGCGAATACCGGATCGATCGCGGGACCGGTGCAGTCCCTGATCAACGAGTTCAGCAAGCTCCCGACGATCGGTCCGAAGACGGCCGCGCGTCTGGTCTTCTATCTGCTCAACCGTCCGCGCAACGAAGCCCAATCGCTCTCCGAAGCGATCCTCGCGGTCAAGGATAAAGTGCGGCTCTGCACGCTCTGCTTCTCGCTGACCGAACACGAGCCGTGCGACATCTGCACCGACGAGCGGCGCGATCGCACGACCCTGTGCGTGGTCGCCGAGGCCAAGGACATCTACGCGATCGAACGGACCGGCGCATATCGCGGACGCTACCACGTGCTCGGCGGACTGATCTCGCCGATGGACGGCATCGGCCCGGCCCAGCTGCGCGTCAAAGAACTGATCGAACGGGTCGGCGCCGAGAATCCGGTCGAGGTGATCTTAGCGACCAATCCCAACGCCGAGGGCGAAGCGACCGCGCTCTACCTCTCGCGCTTGATCACGCCCTCCGGCACCAGCGTCACCCGCCTGGCCTACGGCCTGCCGATCGGCGGCGACCTCGACTATGCCGACGAGATCACCCTCACCAAAGCGCTCGAAGGTCGCCGCGCCCTCTAGCCTCGAGCCTCGCTTTGACGGAAACGCTTCAATGTAGTATCATGTATCTACAAAGAGGTGAATATGAGAGTCGGCCTTCGCGATGTAAACCAGGATTTTTCCGCAGCGGCGCGCGCGATTCGCAGTGGAGAAGAGGTCCTGATTCTGGACCGCGGTCGTCCCTTTGCCTTGATGATCCCGTTGCATGAAGATGAGGCTGTCGAACGGATGCAGCGATCGGGGTTCTTGACGCCGCCGCGCGAGTACGGCCATATCCGTCGAGCGAGTCCGGTCACGGTGGCGGACGGCACCGCCGCGAGGCTCCTCGACGAGGAGCGCTCGGGATGGTAGACAGGCCGATCGTCTATGTCGATACCAGCCTCCTCGTAAAGCGGTATTTGGCCGAGCAGGATTCGCCGGCCGCGATCGCCTTGCTCGACGGGCTCGACGTCGTCACCTCGGCCCTATCCATCCTCGAAGTCACTTCGGCGCTTCAGGCCGCGTTTCGCGCGAATCTCATCTCGAAGACCGACCTCGAGAAGCAACTCGTCGAGTTGCAGGCCGATCGCGAAACGTGGAGTCTGCTCGCGATAACGCCCGGGGTCCTGGACCGCGCGCGTACGATCGTCGGCGAGCAGGCACTGCGCTCGTTGGACGCGATCCACTGCGCATCTGCAAAACTTTTTCGCGACGATCGCGGGAAGCCGGTCTCCTTCGCCACAGTCGATCGGCGACAGGAGGCTGCGGCGAGCGCACTGGGCTTCGAATGCCTGCGGGCCGGTTAGGTAACGCGAAAGAATTTGCCGCCCGCAGGGCTTTGTGGTACAAAGTATGGGTATGACCGAGATCGAGCGGGCGTTGCTGGATATCGCCGAGGTGCGCGAGCGCTTGGGGGCGTCGCAGAAGTTCAAGGGCTATTCGGGGATCGCATCGATCGCCTCGGGCGTCTTCGCGATCGTCGCCGGCGTCGTGCAAGCGTTGCTCGTGCCGGACCCCGTCCATGCGGCGCGCGTCTACTTCGCGATCTGGTTGATCTGCTGTGCGGCGTCGGTGATCGTGAACTACGGCGCGATCGCGCATTGGTTCATCAGCGACGAGAGCGTGCGCGACCGCTGGCAGACGCGCACCGTCGGGCTCGCGATCCTGCCGGCCGTGGTGCTCGGCGCGGCGCTGTCGTTCGCGCTCTACGACGCGGGCCAAGCCGGATTCTTGCCGGGCGTGTGGTGCGCGTGCTACGGCGCGGGTCTGTTCGCATCGCGGACGATGGTGCCGCGCGGCGTCGTGCCGGTCGCGGCGCTCTTCATGCTGATCGGCATCGGGCTACTGTTCGTACCGGGCGCGCTCGCGTTGCAATGGTGGGTCCCGGCCGCGACCTTCGGACTCGGGCAGATCGCGGTCGGCGCGTTCGTGTTGCGCGAACGCGCGCAGAAAGCAGAGAGAACGGCATGAGCGCGACGAACCTGGATCAGATCTTCCACGAGCGCGGACGCCTCGCGATCTGCAGCGCCTTGGTCGCGAGCGACGGCGGGCTCTCGTTCGTGCAGTTGCAGGATGCGT
>Ga0207695_10010270_pt1 | contig 11473 bp, 9 predicted proteins | sample KBSC54metaG_FD_184354 | JGI IMG/M metagenome (GOLD analysis project Ga0207695, IMG submission 184354) | Corn rhizosphere microbial communities from Kellogg Biological Station, Michigan, USA - KBS C5-4 metaG (SPAdes) (version 2) | ecosystem: Host-associated > Plants > Roots > Rhizosphere > Soil... | reverse complement strand
TTTTTGCCGTGCAGTTCTCTACCAATGTCATCAGCAATGGCGGCGGCAATAATATGCACCTGTATCATGTGCCGCAGTACGACGCCGTCAATACCAAGATCCTGCAGCGGTCGCTGGATTATGGGCGCCCCTATCGCCGGGTCCGTCCGACACCTTATGTCTATACGGGTTTGTTTGGCAGCACGCGTAAATACGATTCCCGGTTCACCAAGTCCTTTGTCTGGGGCTACCTGGCGAACCTGGCTGCAACGGGTATCAAGACGCTGGCCGGCAATTCCGTCGACGTAAAGGTGGGGGACACTGCGCTGTATTTCTCTCCGGTCTATTATAGCACTGCGGCAGACCTGAATGCTGCGATGCAGGCCTACAAGCAATATCCGTATTTCCTTCCGCTGAACACCTATCAGCCTTATTCCTACAACTTTATCTTTCCGGGTCTGAAGAAATATCTCGACCCCAGCCGTCCTACGACCAACGAGACCAACGGCACGCGGGACTGGATGGTCATGCGCTATGGCGAGACCCTGCTGTTCCTTGCGGAGGCCTATGGCCGTAAAGGGAACTTTGACAAGGCGGCTTCGTATATCAACCAGATCAGGCAGCGGGCTGCCTATAAGGATGGCGAACTGAAGACCACGCAGTGGTGGACATTCGAGGGAGGGGATTTCAACGACAGGATGAAAAGCACGGCGTCACAGATGACGATCACTGCGGCGGATATCAGCGGTGATTTTGTCAACTATATTCTCGAAGAGCGGGGCCGGGAGATGCTCGGTGAGCTGAATCGCTGGGAGGACCTCGACCGGTGTGAGAAGCTGGTCGAGCGGGTGAAGAAATACAATCCCGATGCGCAGAATATCCGGGACTACCATACGCTGCGTCCGATACCCCAGACCTTTATCGACCGGCTGAGTCCGCAGCAGCCTATTGCTGATGTACAAAATCCGGGGTATTACTAATATCAATCATCATTAAAAAGAGCAAGCATGTTAAAAGGAGTTTTTTTGGCGGCGATGACCGCCGGAGTTTTCGCAGCCGGTTGTTTGGCAGTGCAGGCGCAGGAGACGGCGCGTTTTAAGGAGATCAACAAGGCGTTTCTCGATCCCGGTTCAAAGGTCATTATGATCTGTGCGCACAGGGGCGCCCATAATGATCTTCCGGAAAATTCTCTCGCGTCTTTCCGGAAGGCGATCGAGCTGGGGATCGATATCTTCGAGTTGGATATCCGGGCTACCAAGGACGATTCGCTGGTGATCATGCACGACAGGACCGTCGACCGTACAACGGACGGGCACGGCGAAGTGGCCAGTCTTACTTTTGAAGAGATCAGGCGGCTGCATTTGAAATTTGACGGGAAGCCGACCGATGAGAAGGTGCCCACGCTGGAAGAGGCGCTGGCGCTGGCAAAGGGAAAGATCCTCGTCGACCTCGATATCAAGGTCGCCAAATTCCCCGAGATACTGGCGGTTGTGAACAGGACGCAGACGAAGAATACGGTATTTGCGCTGGTATACCGTCCGATATACGGCAAGATGATCAAGGAACAGAGTCCCGGCTTCCGGACGCTGATACGCACGACGAGTGAGTCGGCCGTAGATACGTTGTTTACGGTTACGGGCACGGAGGCGGTCCATATCGATAACCACCACAACACGGTGGCCGTTACCACAAAGATCAAGGGCCATGGGGCCAGGGTCTTTATCAATGCGCTGGATGATGCCGACAAGAAGGTGGCTACCGGGGACCTGGATGCTTATGACGAGGACCTGAAGAACGGGGCCAATATTGTTCAGACCAACTATCCGGCTCTGCTGATGCAGTATCTGAAAAGGAAGGGACTCTATTATTGAGGTCCCGCCGGGGGTGGCGGGGTAGACCGCCGCTAGGGCATGAAATCATCGTCCTCCTTTGGACCGTATTTATCGAACAGTTTGTCGATAGCTCCGGAAAAGAGGGGGAATTTTTCTTTTGTAAAGTTTTTTATGACCTCGATTGCTTTATAGGCCTGTTCTTCGGTGAGTCCTTCGGCTTTGAGCCGGTCGATAAGTTCCTGCATGGCATTGTTTGTAAATGGAAATCCCCGCTGGTTGGCGGGGATTTTGTATTTAAGCGACTTTCAGAAGGTTCATCTTGCTCTTGTCGAATTTCTTCTGTGCGTATTCGAGGTCGAGGTGGAACTTGGTCTCTTTTGCAGAGGGTAGTTCGAACATGGCGTCAGTAAGGATGCTTTCGCAGATGCTTCTCAGACCGCGTGCGCCAAGCTTGTATTCCACTGCCTTGTCGACCATGAAATCAAGTACTTCGTTGTCGAAGCTCAGCTGGATGCCTTCGAGTTCGAACAGTTTCTTGTACTGGCGGATCAGCGAGTTCTTGGGTTCTGTCAGGATCGAGCGGAGGGTTGTCTTGTCCAGCGGGTCGAGGTGGGTGACCACGGGCAGACGGCCCAGCAGCTCGGGTATCAGGCCGAACGACTTGAGGTCGGGAGCGTTGACGTACTGCAGGAGGTTCTTCTTGGCGGCTTCCTGCTGCTCTTTATTCACGTTAAAGCCGATGGCGTTGGTATTGATCCGGCGGGCGATGATCTTGTCTACGCCGTCAAAGGCGCCACCGCAGATGAAAAGGATATTCTGGGTGTTGATCTTGATCAGTTTTTGCTCGGGGTGTTTTCTGCCGCCCTGAGGTGGAACGAGCACGTCGGTGCCTTCCAGCAGTTTGAGCAGGCCCTGCTGAACGCCCTCGCCGCTGACGTCGCGGGTGATGGAGGGATTGTCTCCTTTGCGGGCGATCTTGTCGATCTCGTCGATATAGACGATACCTCTTTCAGCCGCCGTGACGTCGTAGTTGCAGACCTGGAGGAGGCGGGTAAGAATACTTTCCACGTCTTCCCCGACGTAGCCGGCCTCGGTGAATACGGTTGCGTCCACGATGGCGAAGGGTACGTTTAAGAGGCGGGCGATCGTTTTGGCCAGCAGAGTTTTACCTGTGCCGGTCTCCCCGACCATGATGATATTGCTTTTTTCTATCTCGACCTCGTTCTCGACTACCTTTTGCTGCAGGCGTTTGTAGTGGTTGTAGACGGCAACGGAGAGGACTTTCTTGGCGTCGTCCTGTCCGATGACGTATTCGTCCAGAATCCGTTTGATCTCGATGGGTTTCTTTACGGTCAGCTTGAACGAGCTGGTACCGGTGTTGTCTTCGCGGATCATCAGTTCCTGCTGGATGATCTCCTGTGCATGCTCAACGCAGTTCTCACAAATATGTCCTTCCTGCCCGGCGATAAGGATCTTCACCTCGTCCCGATTGCGCCCGCAGAAAGAACAATGCAATGTATTTTTTGCCATTATAGCTAATTATCCAGGGTTGAACCACAAAGTTACCCAACTTATTGGATTCTCCCAGTATGTTGGAAAAAACAGTCCCGAATTTTTCGGGACTGTTGCTAAAATTTAAAATTATGTAAGTTATTGCTTTACAATAACTTACCCCTAAACCCTTAGAGATTTTGACGGGATTGGGGCTATTGTTTCTCGTACATGGCGTCCACGATGCCGTATTCGATAGCTTCCTTGGCGTCCATCCAGTAGTCCCTGTCGAAGTCTTTCATGACCTGGTCGAACTTTTTTCCGCAGTTTTCGGCGAGGATCCGGGCGCTGATATCCTTTACCCGGCGGGTCTGTCTGGCGGTGATCTCGAGGTCGATGCTTACTCCCTGCATGTATCCGCCGAGGCTGGGCTGGTGGATCATGATCTCGGAAAGGGGGTAGACGAACCGGCGGCCTTTTGTTCCGCCGCTGAGCAGGATGGAGCCCATGGAAGCTGCCAGGCCCATACAGATGGTGCTTACCGGGCTTTTGAGGAGCTTCATGGTATCATAGATGATGAAACCGGAGGTTACGACTCCGCCTGGGCTGTTGATAAAGAATTTGATCTCTTCACCGGGTTTGTCGGCGTCGAGCAGCCGCAGCTTGGTCACCACGTCTTTGGCAGATTTGTCGTCGACGGGGCCCCAGAGTTCTACGCTACGGTTTTCGAAGAAGTATTTCTCCATCTTTTTGGCGAGGATGCCGTATTCCGGACCTTGCTTGTCGTCTTCCTTTGGCTTTTCTTCCGGCTCGTCCTCCATATGTGCAGGATTCAGCAAATATTTTGAATAATTCATTCTTTTGTATTTAGTATTGAAGATTCGGTGATTTTGATCCTGGGCTGTCGGTCTTTTGTGGCTACTCTTTTCCTTCTTTTCTGGGGTTGAGGAGCAGGACTTCGTCGACCAGGCCATAGTCTTTTGCTTCCTGAGCTGTCAGCCAGTAGTCGCGGTCGCTGTCCTTTTCTACCTGTTTAGCCGTCTTGCCGGTGTGGAAGGCGGTAATCTCATAGAGTTCTTTCCGGAGTTTTTTGATCTCGTTGACGGTGATCTCGATGTCGGAAGTTTGTCCGCCGATCGCGCCGCTGGGCTGGTGCATCATGACCCGGCTATGTTTCAGGGCTGTGCGTTTGCCCTTGGTGCCGGCGCACATGAGGACCTGTCCCATGGAGGCGGCCATACCGATACAGATGGTAGACACGTCCGGGGTTACGTACTGCATCGTGTCATAGACGCCGAGGCCGGAGTACACGCTACCGCCGGGGCAGTTGATATACATCTGGATGTCGCGGTGGCGGTCGGTACTGTCGAGGAACAGCAGCTGGGCCGTCACGATATTGGCGACCTCTTCGTTGATGGGATAGCCGAGGAAGATGATGCGGTCCATCATCAGCCGGCTGTAGACGTCCATTACGGCGACGTTCATAGGCCTTTCTTCGATGATATTGGGGGTAAGGTTGGTCACCGCGCCAGCGGTGTTGATACCTGTGATGACATTGGGAGTAATGTTCTTAACGACGTATTTGTTGTAGTCGTTGAGGGTATTACTGGAAATGCCACGATGTTTCACAGCATATTTCTCGAATTCGTTTGGATTCATAATTTTATTTTTCAAATGATTTAATGCCGATTCTATTCTCAGAACAGAAAACTTCCTTTCAAATCTCCGTCCAAACTTTCAAATTGCCAAAAAACTGACAGCTTGTCTGTCTGGTGAGGATAAAAAAAGGTGAACCTCACGGTTCACCCTCAATATTTAATGTCTGTACGGCCGGGCGGCCGTACAAAACGGGCTCCGCCCGTTTTAGTGATGGTGGTGCTGGTGTGCCTCGATCTCGTGCTGGAATTCAGCTACGCTGATGGGTTTCTCGGTCGGGTTGATCTTTGTTTCGGCCCAGCCAAAGACCTTGTCGGTCTGGATCCTGTGTACGGTATCCTCTACGAATTTGCGGTCCTGCATCATGCGCTGGATATACTCGGCTACCCAGGGCTGTTCTTCGGCTCCGGCGGGCATGCCCATGTAGCCGAACAGCTGTTGTTTGGCGAAGTCGCGGATATTGTCCTGCGTTACTTCGAGGGCATTTTCATTGACGACCTTGTCGACGATGAGGGTCCATTTCAGCTGGTTGACGAAGGAGGGAAATTCCTGTTCTACTTCGGCCTGGGATTTGGGTTTTTCGCCGCCCGTCTGCATCCACCTTTTCAGGAAGTCTTCGGGAAACTCTATTTTGGTCTGGTCGAGCAGAACGTGGTACAGCGAGTGCTGCAGTTGGTTACGGCTCTGGCCGTCCCAGTGGGCCTGGATATCGGCTTTTACGCTGTCGCGGTATTCTGCTTCCGTGGTGATGTTCTTTCCGGGGGCGGCCGCTTTGAAGAATTCTTCGTTGAGCTCGGCTTTTTCGATAAATCCGACCTTGGTGATCCCGGCTTTGAAGAATTTGTCGGCGCCGGCGCTGTCGTGTTTATCGAGTCCGAGGTCGTTGAGAACCCATTCCCTTTCTTTCTCTTCGAAGGCCTGGGAGGGCTGGAGGACGACGAAGTCGCCTTTTTTCAGGCCCATCCATTTGGGGCGGGTCGCTTCGTTAAAATATTTTACCAGCAGGGAATTGTCTTTCTGTATTCCTCCTTCCAGGGGCTGACCGGAGGGGTCGGTTTCGGTGAACTGGAGGTTGAGTACGTTCTCGTCGCCTGTTACGGTCTCGGGCTCGGTCATTTTGCCATTCCGGGTCCGTTGACGGTCGACTTCTTCTTCGACCATTTCCGGGGTTACGTCGACTTTCAGCCTGGTCAGGGGGGCAGAGCCGAGGTCTGCCAGGTTAAAGGCCGGTTTCAGGCCGATCTCGAAGGCGAAGGAGTAGTCGGCGGGGTTATTGATATCGATCTGTCTTGCGTCGTTCTCAGGGAGGGGAAGCGGCTGTGCGAAGATCTCCAGTTTTTCGCTGGACATATAAGTGGTAAGCTCTTTTTCCACGGTCCTCAGCACTTCGTCGGTGAATACGGAGTTGCCATACATCTTTTTGATGAGGCCGGCGGGCACCATTCCTTTCCGGAATCCGGGGATATTCGCCTGTTTGCCATATTGTTTCAGGGCTTTATCGAAAGAAGGCAGGTAGTCGCCTTTCGAAATGTTGACGGTTATCTTGTCCGTCAGGAGCCCAATATTCTCCCTCGTTACTGTTGCCATATTGATATATTATTTTAAATCGGGGGGCAAAGGTAAGAAATTTATGGGATTTTCGGCTCGGGAGACTTTTGGGGCCTGCGTAGGCGTGAACTGTAACCGAGCGAAGCGAGGGTTACGAACGAGGAGGAACGTGGCGAAGCAGTTCCGACGAGGTTCTCTGCTGTTCGGCCCACCGGTGCTCAGCGGCGGTACAAAGTTGGGCAGGGACGGGAATCGGCGGTGGAATTTTAGGGGTGCGACGGCCGAAAGGCTGCTTACGCAGCCCGCCTCGCTGGCCTGGGGGGGCCTCCCGAAGTGAGCATGGGGGAGGTCAAATGAGTCGCAGCTCGGTGGCCATGCGGATGAGGGCGGGGGCGTTGCCGACGCCGAACTTCTGCATGAGGTTGCGCCGGTGGGTCTCGACGGTAAATGGGCTGAGGTAGAGCTGGGCGGCTATTCCGGCCGTGGTGTTGCCCGCCGCTATCATCCGCAGGATCTCTTTTTCCCGGCGGGTGAGCCTGGGGACCCCGTCTGCGGGTTCCCGGTCGGGGAGGCGGGCGAGAATGGTCTGAACGTCCTGGCTGAGCACCAGTTTGCCGGCGAGGGCGTCGCGGATGCACTGGGACAGCTCCGCCGACGAGGCGTTCTTGAGGAGATAGCCCGCGGCTCCTTCCTGGAGGAGGCGGGTTATCATGCCGCGTTCGTTGTGGTTGCTGATGATAATGATCCGGGTGGCGGGATACCGTCGTCTGATCTCGCCGCAGAGCTCGATGCCGTTGCTGTCGGGCAGGTTAATGTCGAGGAGCAGGATATCCACCGGGTTTTTTGCGAGGTGGGCGAGTCCTTCCGCTGCGTGGGTGAAGCAGCCTTCGACAGTAATTCCTTCGACATTACGCAGCAGCGAGGTGAATCCTTCCAGCACTACCGGATGGTCGTCGATGATGATGACAGACAAGGTGCTATTTGTGTACATGGACCTCAATATTTATGGTTGTGCCCTCGTTGGGCGTAGAATGTATTTCCATTTTCCCTTTCAGGAAGTCGACCCTGTTGCGAACGTTTGACAGGCCGATGCCGTTGCCGAGGACGTCTGCCGGCTGGAAACCGCGGCCGTCGTCTTCTACGGAGATGAAGAAGATATCTTCGTTCTGGCTGCACTGTACGAGGATGACGCCGGCGCCGGCGTGGCGGATGGCGTTGCTCAGCAGCTCCTGTACTATGCGGTAGACTGCGGCCTGTTCGGCGGGGATGATCGATCTGCTGATGCCGTAGCTCTGAAACTCAACCTTAAGGCCGGGCGCCTGGAGTCCGGAACACAGTTCTTTCAGTGCGGCTTCCAGGCCAAACTGGAGAAGGGTTTCCGGCATCATATCGCGCGCGATGCGGCGAAGCTCCTGGACGGATTGGTCCAGCTGGTGGATGATCTTGTGTAGGTCCATATCGGATCTTTTTGGTTCGTCCGTGACGGGGGCGACGATGAGGGTTGTATGGCCGATCGTGTGGGGAGTCGTGGTGGAGGCGGCGCCGGTGGTTGTGGCGGCGGTCGTGGTTGTGGCGGCGGTGGTGGTTGTGATGGCGGCGGTGGTAGTTGTGGCGGTGGTGGTGGTTGTGGTGGCGGCAGCCGAGTCGGCAAATGCGGACAGCTTCATCTTGACGCCGGCGAGCATACCTCCGAGGCCGTCGTGGAGGTCGCGGGCGAGGCGATTCCTTTCCTGCTCCTGTCCCGTCAGCATGGCGTTGTATACAGTTAGCTGCTGCTGCTGTTCGATATCCTTCATTTGTTGCCGGTGCGTTTCGTCCTGTTGCCGCGCAGACCGTTGCTTGTTGCGGTATAGCAGGAGGAGTGAGAAGGCCACCAGAAGGAGGATCAGCATGCCGCTGCCAAGGAGCCATTTGACGAGCCGGTCGTGCTCCAGCACCAGCTGCTGCTGGCGGGTGCGGCTTTGCAGGGCAAGAATCTCCTTTTCCTTTCTTTCCGTTCTGAATTTTGTTTCGAGCTCGCTGATCCTGACCTTATTATTTTCTTCGTTGAGGCTGTCTGCGAGCCGGCTGTATTCCGACAACCAGTGATAGGCTTTTTGCCAGCTGCCTGTTCTTTCTTCTGCTTCTGCGAGGTTCTTCAGCATCGAGAGGCGGTTGTCGGTGATGGGAAAGCCGGCTGTTTTATCCTGCAGCTCGTACAGTATCTTTTTGGCAAGGGCGTAATTCTTTTCTTCGGAATAGATCTTGTATTTACCCATCAGCAGATTCAGCGAAGGGTACAGCTGTTTCCAGCGGGCGGCGGCGGCCAGACCCCTGTCGTAGTTCTCCAGCGCCTGCGGGAACGATTTTATAAAATAGAAAAACATTCCTTTTACCGTAAAGTATAGTATCCACTCCTGACTGTCGGGGTTGTGAGAGAGTATGGAGAGCGCCTTGTCGAGATAGGGCAGCGATTCGGGATATTTTTCCTGAAAGAGCAGGGTCTGCGCGGCATAGCAGTAGCAGGTCGCGAGGTCTTCGAAGCGGATATTCCCGCCGAACTGACGGATGGTCCTGTTGTAGTAGCCGAGCGCTTTGTCGTACTGCCCATAGTTCATCAGCACCATTCCGATATCCTTATATGTCAGGGCGAGCGTTAGCGAATCGCCCGCTTTTTCGAGGAGGGGGGCGACCTTGTTCAGCATGATGTCGAGGAACTGTTTGCTGTCGTCCATTCGCTGACGGATGGCGCCGTAGTTGTGCCAGATGCGTGCCCTGTATTTCAGTCCGCGGAACGAGCTGTCGCTGCGAAGCAATTGTTCCGCTGTCATCAGCTGGTCGGCTGCTTTGGAGAGGTTGTAGTGCTCCATGTATACATTGCCGGTATAGAAATGGGAGAGGGCGATATGGAAGCTGTCCTTTATTTTCCGGCTGGCCTCGCCGGACCGAAGCGCATAGCCGATGGCTTTGGCGGAGTCCTTGTACAGCCAGTAGTTGGACAGGCTTTGCATGGCGTCGATGCGGACTGTATCGACGGTGCTGGTCCTCAGAATATTTTCCAGGCTGTCTGCTGTTTTGCCATCGTCAATGGGGCGCTGGGCGTCGGCGGACATACTGGTTAGCGTGAGAAGACCGTTAACCAGCAGGATCAGGCTTGTTTTTGAAAATGGCATTCATAAAACTAAAATAATAGACCCATCCGGACTCGTATTCACGAAAGGTTTTTGTTTATGTACGAAAAATACCGGAAAACCGTTAGGGATTTTTTCATGGTTTCGTGGTATTGGCGTGCATTTTGAAATTAGTTCACTTTGCTTATATTTAAAACACCCAGATATGAAGAAAAAATGTCCACTGTTCTTATGCATTGCTCTCTGTTTTCTTTTTGTTCAGCGGGCTTCTGCCCAGAAAGGTTCCGCCTATGACAATGCGGTAGGTATGCGCGTTGAATTTGGCAGCAAGTATGGCACCTGGGCGGGTTTATCCGGGAAGCATTTCTTTTCGGACGATCTTGCCGGCGAGCTGATGCTGCTTTTTGGGGATCACGTTACGTTACTGGAACCCGAGCTTCAGTATCACGGGGACATCGAGAATGCGGCAGGTCTGAAATGGGTGCTTGGTTTTGGTCCCGGGTTTGCCTTTGGCAGCGGAAGTACTGACATCCTGTTGCGTCCGCTGGCGGGTCTGGACTATAAGATCCAGGACGTGCCGATCAATCTGACATTTGACTGGAGGCCGGCTTTTGTTATCACGCACGGTACTGACTTCAATGCAGCCCGTTTTGGCCTCGCTATCCGGTATGCCTGGTAGTGAGCAGTTGCTGCACAGCCAGTCCGCTGCCCAGTGCGACTGTTCCGCACGCACATAGTAATGAAATATCTATGCTGGAATGGGACAATGCCTGCAAGCACAGTCCTATTACGGACAACCCTATACCAGACCCAGTAGTATAAATAAACGATTGCAGGCCCGCCGCTATCCCCTGTTTATCGGGTGCGACTTCTGCCAATCTCAGTGACAAAATGGTCAGCGCAGGATATCCGATCGCAATGGCTATGCTATTCACGAGCAGCAGTGCCACCAGGTACCAGGGGAGGCGGTGGGTATAAATTCCCGCGCCAAGCAGTACGGTTCCCGCCAGGAGGCAGAGGAGTGCGACAAGGCCCGTACCGGCTACTCCTACTTTTTTGAACAGCCGTGGCAGGACCCATTTTGAAACCAGCGCCGACCCGATGCTATAGGGAAACAGGAGCAGTCCTGCGGGCTGGACCTTCCAGGCCATTACTTCATACAGGGCCAGCGTCGCAATAGCTATAAATGACAGGAAGCTAAAACCAAGCAGGGAAAAGGCGATCAGACCTTTGACGGCTGCCGGCGAGGGATAGATCCCCCGCTGGAAGAAGGGTTGGTTTTGTCGTCTGTCGAACCGGAGCAGCCAGACGCCGGAGACGATGGCCGTGAGGAGACAGGGAAATGTTTTCCAGCCCAGTGCCGCCGATTCGTGGACCGCGAACGAGAACAACAGCAAAGTGAGGGTAAGCCAGCAGGCGGTTGCTACGGGCAGGGACGGACGACCGGAGGGCGGATCGGCGGGTAGTGTGACCAGCCCAAGTATCAATACGAGTGCGATAACGGGAAGGTTCATTCCGAAGATCCAGCGCCAGTTGAATGTAGCCGCGATGAGGCCACCGAGTGAAAGTCCACCGGCAAAACCGATGGCGGCGAAGGACCCGAATATTCCGAAGGCCGCCCTGTGCTGCTGTTCGCCGGTAAAGTGACGCGATAAAAGAGAGATGGCGCCGGGCATAGCGAGGGCGGCGCCGATGCCTTGTCCAGCCCTTGCCGGCAGCAGTAACAGCAGCTGGTGGCTGATGGATGCCAGCAGGGAGGCGACCCCGAACAGGGCCATACCCAGCAAAAAGATCTTTTTGCTGCCTGCATAGTCACAGAGTCTTCCGCCGAGCAGAAGGCAGCCGCCAAAGCTCAGC
>Ga0207695_10010268_pt1 | contig 11474 bp, 9 predicted proteins | sample KBSC54metaG_FD_184354 | JGI IMG/M metagenome (GOLD analysis project Ga0207695, IMG submission 184354) | Corn rhizosphere microbial communities from Kellogg Biological Station, Michigan, USA - KBS C5-4 metaG (SPAdes) (version 2) | ecosystem: Host-associated > Plants > Roots > Rhizosphere > Soil... | reverse complement strand
GGAATGCGAGCCCCGCGTATTGCGCGATGACCATCGTGCGCGGTGACACTGGTTTGCCTTTGATCTTTTCGACCATCAGGAATGTGAATTGGCCGCCGTCGACGACGGGGATGGGCAGGAAGTTCACAACGGCCAGGTTGGCGCTGATCATCGCGAGGAACCACAGGAGCCAGTCGTAGCCGCGGGAGGAGAAGGTGACACCGGTGCGGAAGATGCCGACCGGCCCCATCATGTTGGAGAGCCCGATCGATCCGCCGAACATGCGCTGCAGGGTGAGATAGAACTGCAGGATGAAATCGCGGGTCTCGAACACGCCCCATTTGACTGCAACCAGGGCATTGGGCGCCTTGCGAACGATTTCCTTCGGGACCAACCAGGAAATGTTCAGCGCGTAGCGAACGTCTTTAACCTGCGCGAGCTGATCGGCATCAAGCTTCAGCGTCGCCTTATGCTCCTGGCCATCGCGCGTATAAGTCAAATCCATCGGTGAACCAGCCTGGGCTTCGCTCAGGATTCGGTGCATGTCGTACCAGGTTTTGACCGGCTGACCGTTAATCGCAGTGATAGCGTCTCCGCTCACGAGGCCTGCTGTTTCGGCGGGGCTGCCCTTCGCCACGGCACCAAGGACGGCATGCGCCTCATCGAAGCCGGGGAGGACGCCCAGCCCCTTCTGCCCCCGCTCCGTTCCGACATCGGCGGTGGCTTTCAGACCATCGACGGTGACGACCTTATTGTCCGGTCCACGAACTGCGGTGATGCTGAAGCTGTTCCCATCCGAGCCGGCCTTTTTCAAGGTCGTGGTGAAAGTTTCGCGATCGGGGTTGAGAATGGTCTGATCGCCTGAAGGTGCATGGATCACCAGCTTCGCGATCGCATCACCGGCAAAGAGCTTGTCATAGGCCGTGGAATTGACTTCGATGCCGATGAGGCCCGAGCGCGGCTCCATCCCCGCCAGATTCCAATTACCGCTGAAAAAGTCGGCAAAATGCGGCTGCACCGAGCCGCTTCGCGTCGATCCATCAGCGGTTTTAATTGTCAAGTCAACAGGCTTGCCAAACTCTTGGGCTGCGCGATTAAGCGCGACGAAGTCGTCCTTCGTGACTGGCTTGCCGTCGACCGCGACAATCTGATCGCCGGGCCGCACAAGCAGCGCATCGGGCGAATCGCCTTTGGCGAGCTTTTGAAAATCGATCGGCTCATCCAGCTCTTTGGGATCAATCGCCTTGAGCGAGTAGGGCGGCTCAAAACCAAGCGCCACAAAACCGTCACCTGCAGAAACGCGCTGTGGCGTGATCTGCAGCGTCAAGGTTTTTTCCACACCATCGACATTGCGTGCGACCGTAATCGGAACAGCTACGTCCGGCTTGGAAAGAGCGGTATCCAGCTTGATCTTGGTGAAATCCTGCTCTTCATGGCCGTTGAAGCGAACGATTTTGTCGCCCACCTTCAGCCCGGCTCTCTGCGCGGGTGAAAGCGGGATGACCGAGCCGACTTCGGCAGGCTGCGCCCGCAGGCCCATCATGAAGATCCCGACAAACATGATCGCCGCCAGGATCACATTCATGATGACGCCGGCCGAGATGACCAGCATCCGCGCGCTAACTGATTTGCGATTGTAAGCCCGCGGATCATCGGCAGCGGCATCAGGGCGAAGATCATCCTGCCCGAGCATCTTCACGTAGCCGCCAAGTGGGATCCAATTCAGACGGTATTCAGTGTCACCTAGCCCAAGCTCCCGGGCGGCATCGGACATCTGCCGATCGCTGTAGGCCGCGTCTTTTTCGCGAAGTTGAAGCCTGGCCTTTTCCTGCTGGGCGATATGGTTTTCGATGCGCTGGTAATATTCCTGCTGGGTATTGCCCCAACGCAGGCCCACGCCCTTGCGCCAGGCAAAGATGGCCGTCCCAAATCCGACGGCAAACTGCTCGACTTTAATGCCCACGGCCTTGGCCGCCAGGAAATGGCCCAGCTCATGCCAGAAGATGACAAAGCCGAACCCAAAGACCAGCAGGGCGCCCATCCACCAGTGATAAAGCGATTGGGTATTGAAGGCGAGGATTGAAAAGGTCATGCGATTGAATTCCGCAAATCACGGGGCCATCAAGCTTTGCGAGAGCGCCTCGCGTACCGATTGGCGCGCCCAGCGGTCTGCCTCCAGAAGATCGTCCAGCGACGGCTGGGTCTGAAGGCGGTGCGATTCGATTGTACGTTCAACCAGACGCGAAATCTCCCCGAACGTGGCCTTACCCTCGATAAAGGCCTCCACGGCGGCCTCATTTGCCGCATTTAACACCGCGCCCAGCGTCCCTCCACGCCTTGCTACGTCAAAGGCGCAGCGAAGTGCGGGGAAACGGTCAAAATCGGGCGGCTCAAATTGAAGCTGTATTGCCTGGGTCAAATCCATGCGGCGGCTGATGCCTGCATGTCGCTCGGGGTAAGTCAAGGCATATTGAATGGGCGTGCGCATATCCGGCGGGCCAAGCTGTGCGATCACCGAATTGTCGACGAACTCCACCATCGAATGCACGATCGACTGCGGATGAATGACCACTTCAACCTTTTCCGGCGGCAGATCAAACAGCCAGCAAGCTTCGATGATTTCCAAAGCCTTGTTGAACATGGTCGCCGAGTCGATGGTGATCTTGTTTCCCATCCGCCACGTGGGATGCGCCAGCGCATCGGCCAGGGTCGCGCGCTCCATTTTCTCTTTGCTTGCCGTGCGAAATGGGCCACCGCTGGCAGTGAGAATGACCCGGCGAACTTCCTTTCCCCGTCCGCATTGCAGCGCCTGAAAAACCGCCGAGTGTTCCGAATCGACCGGCAGAATATTGGCGCCTCTTCTGCGCGCTTCGGGTATGAGCAGCGAGCCCGCAACGACGAGCGATTCTTTGTTCGCCAATGCCAAGCTTTTACCCGCGCGCACCGCAGCCAGAACGGCTGGCAAACCTGCCGCCCCAACCACCGCGGCCAGCACGACATCCACATCGTCGCGCTGCACCATCTCGACCATGCCCGATGCGCCGTGATAAACCTGCACGCCCAACCGCTGCAGGCTTTTAACCGCCGCCTCGTTTGGCAGATCATCGGTCAGCGCGACCGCGGCAGGGCGATGACGTCGCGCCTGCTCCAAAAGCGAATCCAGCCGGCGATGGCCACTCAGCGCCACCGCGCGATAAGGCTCGCCCAGCGCCTCGATTACCTCCAGCGCATTGCAGCCAATCGATCCGGTCGATCCCAGTATTGCGATGTTCTTCCGCACGATTGTCAGAAGGTAAAGGCGAATGCGTCAAAAGGAAAGGTTCACGTGGGTTTGAGCACGACGCGAAATCGTGCTTTACCACTCATCATGCGCTCATACGCCTCGGCGGCGCGCTCCAACGGATAGACTTCATTCATCGAGCGCACGCCGGTCTGGAGGCTGAAGGCCAGAGTGTCTTGCGAATCGATCGAGGTTCCCGAATACCACCCTTCGATCGATCTTCGCCCTGAAAGCAGGACCAATGGCGACGCTTCGAGTTTGTCGGCGGCGCCGAGCACCAACAGCTTTCCATGCGGGGCGAGCCCGGCGACGGTTGCGCTCATCGCGCTGCCTTGGGTAACTGTTGCCAGCACAACTTTGGCGCCGCCTAATTTGGTCAATTCGGCTGCCGGGTCGCTGGATTGACTATCGATGTAATGCACAGCGCCTAATTGGCGGGCGAGCGGCTCCTTGTCTTTGCCTCGCGCGATGGCGATGGTGCGAAAGCCCATCTTGGCGGCGTATTGCACGCCCAAGTGCCCAAGTCCGCCGATACCGAGGACGGCAACAAGATCTCCACCTCGCGCGCCGCTGTTGCGAAGGGCATTAAACGTGGTCAAGCCGGCACACATGAGCGGAGCGGCATCCTGCGATCCCAAGTCGGCTGGCACCATCGCAAGGGCTGTATAGGGAGCGATCATGTAATCAGCGTAGCCACCGTCGAAGGAGATGCCGGTGACCTGGACGCCGGTCTGGCAGGCAAAGAAATCGCCGCGCCGGCAGGAATCGCACCAGCCACAATGCCAGGCATGCCAGCCGACGCCGATGCGCTGGCCCGTCTTCCATCGCGGCGGCACATTCGCGCCCACGGCATCGATCGTCCCAATCACCTCATGGCCGGGCACGCGTGGAAATGAAATTCCCGGCCAATGTCCTTCCTTGGTCAGCGAATCACTGTGGCAAATTCCGCATGCCTCCACCTTGATCCGCACCGTCCCCGCGCCCGGCTCCGGAATTGGCCGCTCCACCAGCTCCAAAGGGCCGCCCGCCCGAGTCACCTGTACCGCCCGCATGCCTGGCATAAAGACTCCGTTGTTGAAGCCGAATTTCAGAGCGCGTTTTCGCGTACAACGCCCCATGATAGGCACGAATCTGCAAAAGCGATGAATTACCCGCAAGTGCGTTCATTCAGCGACGCGCCCGGTATAATTCTACGATGCTACCGCTACGCCCAGGAATGACTCTTGAAGACCGGATGGTGCTTGCCGTCGAACGCGTGCGCGATCGACTGCTCCGGGCCTCGTCTGCTCTGGAAAGTTCATCCATTCCATATGCGGTGGTCGGCGAGAGCGCTGTTGCGTTGTGGGTGGCGACCATCGATACGAGCGCCGTTCGCAACACACCAGATGTCGACATTCTTCTTCGTCGAACCGATCTCGATGCCGCGGCGGGGGCATTGGAAAGCGCTGGATTTATTCGGCGTCACATCGCGGGGGTTGATTTGTTTTTGGATGGCCCCGATGCCAAACCGCGCGACGCGGTGCGTATCATGTTCGCGACCGAGAAAATTCGGCCAGACCACGCGTTAGCCTCCCCCGATGTCAGCGAATTCGAAAAACTTGCTGGGTTCCGGGTGATTTCGCTCGATCCACTGCTGCTCATGGAATTGACGTCGTTTCGTACCATAAATTGGATGCACCTGCGCGACATGCTCGACATCGGCCTGATTGATGCAACCTGGCCCGCTCGTCTTCCACCCGATCTTGCCGCGCGGCTTCAGCAGCTCATCGACGCGCCTGACTCGTAGCGATTGCCGCCGCTATCCTGAATTTGCGCTATAATTCTGTCCGCGTGAAAATTGCCGAGATTTTTTATTCGATTCAGGGCGAGGGCAAGCTGGTGGGCATGCCTTCGGTCTTTGTGCGCGCCAGCGGATGCAATTTGCGGTGCACGTGGTGCGACACACCTTATGCGAGCTGGGAACCGGAGGGGCGGGAGATGGCGGTGGGGCAGATCATCGATGAGATCGCGAAGCATCCTTCGAAACACGTCGTACTGACTGGCGGGGAGCCGATGATCATGCCGGGCGTCGAGGAGCTCTGTCAGCGCATCAAGCAGCGCGATTATCATTTAACCATTGAAACGGCGGCGACAGTGTACAAGCCGATCGATGCGGATTTAGCATCGCTTTCTCCAAAACTCTCCAATTCCACTCCGATCGAGCGCGCAGGCGGACGATTTGCTGAAACCCATGAGAAGAATCGCCTGAATCTTCCGGTGATCCAGCAATTCATCCAATCGAGTCGCGATTTTCAGCTTAAGTTTGTCGTGTCGAATGAGGCAGATCTGCGAGAGATTGATGAAATTCTCGCAGGTCTGCACGGCTGGAAACCGCAGGACGTGCTGCTGATGCCGGAAGGCGTCACACAAGATGAGCTGGCGGGGCGCGAAGAGTGGCTTGTTGAGCTCTGCAAGCTACGCGGGTTTCGCTTCTGCCCCCGGCTGCACATTGCACTCTTTGGCAATAAGCGCGGAACCTGAATCGTCCTCTGCATTGCAATGTTTTGCCTTGACGGAATCCGCAGGCGCGACAAGGATTGGGCCGGATCAGCAGGAGTTGGCATGGCATCATTCAGCGTGGTCATTGCGACGGCAGCGCCGCCAGGACAGGGAGCCGAGGCGGCGGGGGCTTATGTGAAAATCGATGGCCGCGAAGCGGTGCTTCGGAGCGTCGAGCTTTTCTTGAATCGCGATAACGTCAAGCAAATTCAGCTTGTCGTCCTGCCTGAAGAGTTGGAAGAAGCTAAGCGAAAATACGGCGCACACCTGGGTTTTTCCGGCGTGAAGCTGCTGGCCGCCGGTCCCAAGTGGATGGACCAGTTCTCCGCCGCCTCCAAGGGACTTCATCCCGAGGCATCACATGTCATTGTTCACGATGGCGCTCGGCCATGCGTACCCTATACGGATGTAGACGCTTTGGTGGACGCAGCCGCGAAACATGATTGCGTGGTGCTCGGCACCCCCGCGCGATCGACGCTGCTCGAAGTGGACGAAGGCGGCAACCCAATGGCCTACCACCTGGCTTCCAGCTTCATGCAGCTTCAGACGCCTCAGGCTTTCACCAAAGCCAAATTCGAAGAGATGGCGCGCAGCGGGCGCGAGATTCATCCGTCGCAAGTCTGCCTGATCAAAGGGTCGCCTTTGAATGTGCGCGTGGGCGGGCCGGGTGATGCAACGCTTGTCAAAGCGATGCTGAATATGCTGCCCAAGCCAAAGAAGGCTGCGTCGAATCCGTTTGGGGAAGCGGAATGGTAGGAGGGCGTTTTATGTTTTCCCTCTCAGTGATCACGACCAGTTTTACGTTCAGCACTACGAACACCGGCGTCCCGCTATGGCTCGTCCTTGGAGTCGGCGCACTGTCACTATTGATCATTGCAGCAACGGTTGCTCTCGTGGTTTACGCCCTGCGCCATTGACCACAAAGGTTCTGCGCGACGAGAAAATTAAAATCCGGTTGACAAAAGAGTGCGCTACTCGACGTTCATTGCTGAACTTCAGGGGCGGCGATCGGCGCAGTGCCGATCCACCAGGCGGGAACGGGTGAGGAGAGGGGCGCCGTTTCATAGCCGAGCCAAGTTGTGCAAACGGCGATGGCGTGTCGAGCCTGGGCGGGTGATTCAAAAATCTGCTCGATGCTTCGCTGATTCCGCGGGCTGCGCCAGGCGGAAAGCAGATTCCCGACAGTGTAAAGTCGCAGCATCTGCTGCAACGGCATGGCGATATCCGGTCGGATGACCTGATCGAGGGGCACGTCAAGGATGGGGTGTTTGGCCATAAACAACAAGGCGACACAATGCCCGGGGTTGCGCCCGAAACCTTTTTCGGGACTGCGACCTTAGCGGCTCAGAATTGTCTTGATGCGCCAGACTCGCTAAAGCCTGGCGAAAGACCCTCATGCCCTTTACACATCGGGCCGGCGCGTGACCGGCCATGGGTACCGTATCGCATCCATCGTCAAAGTCAACGCGGAAACAATACATCAATTATGCAATTGAGCATCCGCACGTTCAAACCGGCTTAAGGGTCCGTTTATGACGGCACCGACCGGGAGGATTTTTATTGGAAGGACCCAGAATCAGCGGTTGAGGAACTCCTCCAGCGCGGCATGAACGCGACCCAAGACTTCCGCCCAATCCCGTCTAGTACGCTGGCGGAAGAGACGCATCGTCGGATACCAGGGCGAATCCTCACGATCCAGCAGCCAGCGCCAATCTGGCGCATAAGAAACGAGCGTCCAGACAGCTTTGCCGAGCGCGCCAGCCAAATGTGCAACCGCTGTATCAACACTAATGACAAGATCGAGATTCGCGATCAACGCAGCCGTGTCGGCAAAATCGTGAAGCTCATCGGTCATGTCGATGAGATCAAATCCTGCAGGCATCGGCTCGCGACGGGGCGCGCCTTTCTGAAGGCTCACCCAATCTACGCCCGCCAAATCTCGCAAGGCGCCAAAAAGTTCGAGCGACGCCGAGCGATCGCTGTTGCGCGTGTGTTCGCTATCTCCGCCCCAGCAAATGCCAACTTTCATTCCTTTCAAATCGACCAGTGCTTGTCGCCAGCGACTTCTCAAACTCTCGTTGGCAAAAACATAAGGCGTCTTGCCGGGGATGGTGTCGACCGTAATGCCCAGCGCGTAGGGCAGGCTCAGAAGCGGGCAATGGACATCAAATGGGGGCGATGGTTTTCCTCTTGCAACAACCCGGATTTTGTCATTCATGCTCGAAAGCAGCGACACCAATTCTTCTCCGCATCCCAAGATGACATCTGCGCCGCAAGCTCGAACGATTTCCGCGAAGCGCGCGAACTGGATCGTATCGCCAAAGCCTTGCTCGGAATGCAGAAGGATGGTTTTGCCGGTGATGTCGTAGCCATCCCAGCGTGGCTGTCGGAATGATTGCCGATGCTCAAGAAACTTCAGCCAACGCCACTCATATTCCAAAAAGCCTTCAGCAAATTTGCCCTGGAGGAGAAGCAGCAGCGACTTGTTCCAATGGGCGTCCTGGTTGTCGGGCTGGAAGAACAGTGCTCGGTTGTAGGCGGCCATCGCGCGATCTAGTTCGAGCCGAGCGCCGTAGGCGTTGCCCAAGTTAGTATGCACTTCGGGGAAATCGGCTCTGATTTCCAACGCCTTTTCGAAATGCTCGATGGCCTCCTCGATTTGCCCCTCGCCGATGCAGGCGAATCCGGCATTGTTGTAAGGGCAGGGGTTGCTCGTTTTGGCAAGTTCAATGGACTTTTTGTAAAGCGGCGCCGCCTCAGCGGCGCGTCCCTGGCGGACGCGCGCCACGCCCAGTCCGTTGTAGCCCACCCAGGAATTTGGATATGCATCAATTACGGATTGGAATACCGCAGCCGCCTCGTGAAAGCGCCGCTGCGCGAGAAGTGTCTCACCCCGAACCGCAAGTCCCTCCAGACTGGTAGGCCGGACCTCCAACAGCCGCTTCGCTATCGCATCGGCCTCGTTCATCCGGCCCATCTGCCGATAGACATCGGCAAGGCCAGTCAGCGCTTCGGGCTGGTCGGGCCGGATCGAAAGAGAACGCTCCAGCCATTGCTGCGCTTCGGGATATCGCCCGAGTCGCCGCAGCGCATTGCCGAGAATGAACATCGCCTCGACATGGTTCGGGCGCAGCGCCACCGCCGCACGGGCGCTGGCCAAAGCATTTTCGATCTGGCCATTCTCGGCGTACACCAACGCCAAATTGCTGTGAAAGTCAGCCCCTCCAGGATGGAGCGAAATGGCGCGTTGAATATATCCAATGGCCTCGTCCCGTCGTCCCTGCTGACTGCACGCCACCCCAAGCAAGTTCAGCGCGTCAGGATTATTAGGATAATCTCGGAGAACCTCGCGATAGGCAGCCTCGGCCTCGGCGAAGCGCCCCTGGGTGTGATGGTCCACGGCGCGTTGCATTGGAGTTGTTGCGGAACTCATACGAAATTCCTTTATTGCCACGCACGCTGCGCGATTGCATCACGAATGCGCAGCATGACTGATGCCCAGTCACCCCGCGCAGGCTGGCGAAATAGGCGCATCGTCGGATACCAGGGCGAATCCTCTCGATCCAGCAGCCACCGCCAGTCGGCCGAATGAGCGAGCATCGCAAAGGTCGGCTTACCCATCGCGCCGGCAAGGTGACACACGCCGGTGTCGACTGAAATCACCAGATCGAGATTGGCGATTAAAGCGGCGGTGTCATCAAAATTGCGGATATCGCGCGTGAGATCGACCAGTTCAAAACCCGCCGGCGCTGGCATTTTGACCGCATCACCGATCTGAAGGTTGAAGAACCGCGCTCCCTTTAATTCTGCCAGTGGAGCGAAGGCTCCGAGCGTCGCGGAGCGCTCGCGGTTGCGCGATTGCGTGGGAGAGCCAGCCCAGGCAATGCCGACGTTCAAATCCCGTCTATATGGCGCGGTCGCTCTCGCCCACTGCTCCAGTAACGCAGGATCGGTCCGTACATAGGGCACATCGCGTGGAATCGTTTCGAGTGTCGCCCCCATCACATAGGCGGTGCTCATCAGCGGGCATTGATAATCGGCAGGCGGCAGCACTGAGCCGCGCGCCACGACCTGCGCCACGCCCGGAGTGCGGCTCAGAAGTGAAACCAGTCCGGGGGCGCATTCCAAAATTACTTTGGCTCCGCGCGCCGCGATCATGGGTGCAAATCGAACGAAATGAATCGTGTCGCCGAACCCCTGCTCCGCATGGAGCAGGATCGTCTTCCCCGCAATATCGAAACCATCCCAGAGGGGCTGGCGAAACGCCCTCCGCTCCTGAGGAAACTTGAGCCAGCGCCATTCATATTCGCGAAAGCCATTGAGGCAATCGCCAGTCAGCAACATGACAAAGGCCATGTTCCAATGGGCATCGCGATTATCAGGCTGGAAAAACAGAGCGCGTTGGAAAGCGCGCCGCGCTTCGGCAATATCCAGACTGAAAAGATGCGCGCTGCCGAGATTGTTGTGCGCCTCCGCAAAATCGGGGCGAGTTGCCACAGCTTTTTTCAGAAACTCGATCGCCTGCTCGATCTGGCCTTCGGTCAAATAGGCTTGGCCCAGATTGTTGTAAGGTCCGGATTTGTCCGGCGCTATCTCGATCGATTTATGAAATAACGGCAATGCTTCATTGAATCGTCCAAGCCGAACGAGCACCAATGCTAATCCGTTAAATCCCACCCAGGACTGCGGAAATCGCTGCATGAGCGACTGGAAAACTCTGCCGGCTTCCTCGAGACGATTCTCGTTCAACAGCGCCTGGGCATTGGTTACCAGCGAATCATGTGCAACGGATTGAAGCGACATCGCCTGTCGCATTCTTTCTTCGGCTTGGTCATTCCGCCCGGTCTGTCTCAGCAGATCTGTCAGCGCGCTCAGAACATCCGGCTGATCGGATCTCGTGGCCAGCGACCGCTCAAACCAATGAATTGACTGATCCAGCCGGCCTAGCGCCCGCAGCGCGTTTGCGAGGATGTTCATCGCCCCTGAGTAGTCGGCCCGAAGCGCAAGAGCCGACTGTGCAGCCGCAGCCGCCTGCTCATATAGGCCCTGTTCGAGATAGACCATCGCCAGATTGCTATGAAATTCTGGCGCGCCCGGCTTAAGAGAGATGGACCGCGTGATGTATTGGACTGCCTCATCCTTGCGGCCTTGCTGGCTGCACGCCACACCCAGCAAATGCAGAACATCCGCCTCATTGGGGGAGCGGGAAAGGATGGCGCGGTAAGCCGCCTCGGCTTCCGCAAGCCGACCGGCGTTATGGAGATCCAGCGCTTGCTGGATCGATTTTGGATCTACGCTCACGCTTCAAACTTAAAGGCATTGGGAAAAGAAAACCAGCACTTCCTCGCTAACGACTACCTTGCGCAAACTGGTTTGGTTTACCCAGTTTAGCCGCGCGGCTTGTCGGGCGCTTCTTGGCGCTTGACGCGCACCGCGAGCGGTAGCGGCTACTGAGCGCCGGGTTGATAAAGCGCAAGTCCCGCCCCTTTGAAGCATCCTTGCAGTAGTGGCTGTTCCTTGGCGATGTCGCGAAGGTGACGCTGAGCTTCTGACAGAAGCAGATCAAGCGTGTCGATGCTGTGGTTGGCCATTCGGTGATGCTTGGCCTGGCACCAGACGCCTTCGGCGGCATTGAGATCCGGAGCATAGGGCGGCAGGTAGTGGAACTTGAGCCTCG
>Ga0207695_10010267_pt1 | contig 11477 bp, 12 predicted proteins | sample KBSC54metaG_FD_184354 | JGI IMG/M metagenome (GOLD analysis project Ga0207695, IMG submission 184354) | Corn rhizosphere microbial communities from Kellogg Biological Station, Michigan, USA - KBS C5-4 metaG (SPAdes) (version 2) | ecosystem: Host-associated > Plants > Roots > Rhizosphere > Soil... | reverse complement strand
TTGGTCGAATACCTCTCGCAGAGCCGTGTCCAGGCCCGGTTCGGCGAGCTCACCGGCGACCTCTCGCCGCGCCGCGACGCCTGGGACGCCCCGCCGCTGGCCGACGACCCCAAGGCCGCTGCGTTCCGCCAGCAGCTCGAACGCGTCAAGCCCGCGCCGCAGGTTCCCGAATGGGAGGCGATCGCCACCGAGATGCAGCTGGTCGCCGAACAACTGGCGGGCGGGCGCCTCAACGTCGACCAGGCCGCCGCCGAGATCGACCGCCGCGCCGACCGGCTGCTGGAGAAGCGCCGCTGGATGCTGGCCCGCAAGGCGGGGGGCGCCTCATGAAGGGCCAGGGCGCCGGTTGGCTGTTCGTCGCGCCGGCCCTGGCGGTCATCGGCCTGTTCTTCTTCGCGCCGGCGGTCGCGGCGCTCGGGCTCAGCCTCACCGACTTCGACATCTACGCGCTCGCCGACTGGCGCAATCTGCGGTTCGTGGGCCTGCGCAACTACACCGAGCTCCTCGCCAATCCGCTGTTCTGGCAGGCGCTCCGCAACACGCTCTATTTCGTGGCCGTGGGCGTGCCGCTGTCGATCGGCGCCTCGCTGGCGGCAGCCCTGCTGCTGGATTCGCGCCTAGCCCGGTTCAAGGGTTTCTTCCGCACGGCCCTGTTCGCGCCGGTGGTGACCACCCTGGTCGCCGTGGCGGTGATCTGGCGCTACCTGCTGCACACCCGCTATGGCCTGATCAACTATGCGCTGGGGGCCGTCGGGATCTCGCCGATCGACTGGCTGGGCGATCCGCGCTGGGCGATGCCGGCGATCATCCTTTTCGCGGTGTGGAAGAACTTCGGCTACAACATGCTGATCTTCGTCGCCGGGCTGCAGACCATCCCCGAGGAGCTCTACGAGGCCGCGCGCATGGACGGCGCCTCGGCGCTCCGGCGCTTCTGGCACGTCACCCTGCCGGGGCTCGCCCCGGTGGTCCTGCTGGTCAGCCTGCTCACGATCGCCGGCTACCTGCAGCTCTTCGCCGAGCCCTATGTGATGACCCAGGGCGGCCCCGGTCAGTCCACGGTGAGCGTGCTCTACTTCATGTACGAACAGGGCTTCAAATGGTGGAACCTGGGCGTCGCCTCGGCCGTGGCCTTTCTGCTGTTCCTGATGATGCTGGCCGTCACCTTCGTGCAGCTGGCCGTCGCGCGCCGCCGAGGCGTGCTGTGAAACGCGCGCTTCCCGGCCTGGCGGTCAACGGCCTGCTCTGCCTGGGGGCCGCGTTTTCGTTGCTGCCGCTCTTCTGGATGCTGTCGGTCTCCTTCATGCGCCCGGGCGAGGCCGACAGCTTCCCGCCGCCGCTCCTTCCCCACGCCCCCAGCCTCGCGGCCTACCGGACGCTGTTCGCCGAGCAAGGCATGGGCCGCTATTTCGTCAACAGCCTGTTCCTCGCCTCGGCGGCCACGGTGCTGTCCCTCGGCTTCAACGTCATGGCTGGCTACGCCTTCGCCAAGCTGCGTTTCGCCGGCCGAGAACGACTGTTCCAGCTTCTGCTCCTGGCGCTCGTCATCCCCGGCCAGGTGGCGATGATCCCGCTCTTCCTGATGCTCAAGGACATCGGCCTGGTGAACAACTTCGGCGGTATCCTGGTCCCCGCGGCGGCCAGCGTGTTCGGCATCTTCCTGGTGCGCCAGTACGCCCAGTCGATTCCCGACGAGATCCTCGAGGCCGCGCGGGTCGACGGCGCTGGCGAGTTCCGCATCTTCGCCTCCATCGTCGCGCCCATTCTGCAGCCGATCATGGTGACGCTCGCCACTTTCACCTTCATGGGCGCCTGGAACGACTTCATGTGGCCGCTGATCGTGCTCAGCGACGAGCGGCTCTACACCCTGCCGGTGGCGCTGGCCTCGCTGTCGCGGGAGCACGTGCAGGACGCGGAACTGATGATGGCCGGCGCGGTGGTCACCGTCCTGCCGGTGCTCGCCCTGTTCATCGTCCTGCAGCGGTACTACATCCGCGGCCTTCTGGCCGGCAGCGTCAAGGGCTGAGCGGCGGGAATATGCCGGCGCAGGCAGGCGACAACCACACCGGGGCGCAAGATGGCCGTGACGGCCAGGCCCATTCGAAACTCGCGGCGGAAGCCCGCGAGCCTAGGGCGCGGCTGCGGTCCGTCGCTTAGAAAAAAACCTGGGTCCCCGCTTTCGCGGGGATGAGCGAATGTGGAGCGCTGCCCGCCTCAGCGCGCGGGCCGCAGGGAGGAAATGCCGCCGAGGGCGAAGCGGCGGGTGTCGGCGATGCGGTCGACCATGGCTTCGCGTCCGCGGTCACACCTAGTTCCAGGCGTCTGCGACCCCAGCGCCCACTCCACCGCTCCGCGGTCCCCCTCCCCCGCGGGGGCGGGGGAGGATGTCGAGGCAATTGTTCTTATTTTGTTTCCATCGACAGATATCCTGCGCTGGTGACCGCCCCGCCCCTCCCCGCCCGCGCTTGGCCGATTCCGCCGATGGACCATGCGGCGGGGTGTAAGCCCTCGGCCTTCACCTGGGCGATGGGGCGGCTGATCCTGCAGCGGATGGGGGATCGCGAGACGATGCGGGCGATCACCGCCGACCCGCGCATGCCGGCCTATTGCACCGTGTTCCGCTGGGTGCAGGTCGTGCCGGCGTTCGGCGAGGCCTACCGCGAGCTGCGGATGGAGCTGGCGGAGATCGCCCGCGCGGAGGCCGAGGAAAGGCGCCGCGCCCGGAAGGCGGCGCGCGACGCCGAGCGGGTGCGGGCGGGCAAACCGGTCCGCCACTGGGTGAGCGGGCGCCGCAGCAGCTATACCCCCGAGCTCGCCCACGCGGTGTGCCTGGCGATCGCCGAGGGCGCCTCGATGAGCGCGGTCGTGGCCACGCCGGGGATGCCGTCGTTCAAGGTGGTCTACAGCTGGATCCGCAACCGGCCGGACTTCCGCGACGCCTATATCGCGGCCTGCGGCGAACGGGCGATGGATCTGAGGATCCGCGCAGACACGGCGGTGGACGAGTCGACCCCGTTCACTCTGGCGCGGGACAAGGCCCTGGTGGCGGCGCTGGAGGCGCGGATGGGCCGGCTCGCGCCCAAGCTCTACCGGCCGCGGATTCCGGCCGACTGGTGAGGCGGCACGCCCCCTCCGGCGCTTTGCGCCACCTCCCCCGTCGTCTTCGCGACAGGGGAGGAGGGGCGCGGCGGCCGAAACCTTTCGCGGGCGGCGCTGGTTGGTGACGTCGGCCCTTGTTGCGGCCTCGGCGGCGCCTTGGCCGGCGCGCAACCCAGGTGATGACCCCATGCGGACTGGATCCAGGGCGGGGCGGCTCGTGACGGTGCTGTTCGCGGGCGCAGGCGCGCTGGCGCTGGCGGCCTGCGACGGGCCGGACCGGCACGCACAGGAGACCAACACCTATGCCCTGGCCCAGCCGGGGCCCCAGTCAGGGACGCAGCCGAACGCCGCCGCCCTGCCGCCGCCGCCCGCCCTGCCGGCCGGCTATCCGGCGGGCGCCTACGGGGCGGGCTACGCGGGCCAGGGCGCGCCGGTCTACGACGGCTATGCGCTGGCCGAGCGGGCGCGCAGCTTCGACCGCGCGGTCTATCGCCGGCGGCCGGCCTACGCCTTCCGCTACCGGGCCGAGCAGCCGCTGGTCTGGCGCACGGCGGACGACTATGCGCTCTACGCCGAGCCCTACGACGGCGGCTACCTGGACTATTATTACGCGCCCGGCGCCTACGCGCCCTATTTCGTGCGCGACGACCGCTACGGCTATTGTTACGGCCCCGACGGGCGGGTGGTGGCGATCTATGACGCCGAGGGCGAGCTCCTGCCGCAGGACCGCTGGAGCGGGCTCCTGGCGCTGGCGGCGGACTACCTGCTGCGCGCCCGGACCCTGCGCCACTACGGGCTGGACCGGACCTATTGGATCGACGTCTCCGACGACGATTGGGCGCGGCGCGGGCCGTCCTACTACCTGGCCGAGGCGCCCTGGTACGAGGGGCCGTGGCTCGGCGGGACGCGCCAGGCCTTCGGCTACGGCGGCTACGGGCGCCGGGGCTATGTCGAAGCGCCGGTCTATGGCCGCCACGACAACGGCCGCCACCTGGGCTGGTACAAGGACCACGGGCGCGAGGGCCACGAGGGCCGGCGCGTCGCGCTCGCCGAGGCGCGGCCGTGGACCGGCGGCGGCCACGGCGGGTGGGGCGGCGGCTGGAAGCATGAAGGCGGCGGCGACCATGGCGGCGGCCGCTTCGCGGTGGCCTCGGCCCAGCCCTGGGCCGGTCACGGCGGCGGCCAGGGCGGCAAGCACGAGGGCGGCGGCGGCGGCCCTGGCGGCGGACAGAACCACGGCCATGGCGGCGGCGGCGACAAGGGCGGTGGCGGCAAGGGCGGCGGCGGCCGCGGCCACGGCCACGGCTAGGTCGACTTCAACACCGCTCATCCCCGCGAAAGCGGGGACCCAGGCTTCTTCCGTGTGTTCGGCCGCCTAAGGGCGCGGCTGTGGTCCGTCGCTCAGCAACAAAAACGCCTGGGTCCCCGCTTTCGCGGGGATGAGCGGATGGGGGCGCCCCGTCAGCGCAGCGGCCGCAGCGACGAGATGCCGCCGAGGCCGAGGCGCCGGGTGTCGGCGACGCTGCGGTCGAGGGTGGCGCAGCGGCCGCGGTAGCCGGCGTCGGCGCAGACCAGCCACGGACCGGAGTCGCGGTCGAGCTGGATGGAGCGGACGCGGTCGTTGAGCCCGAGACCGGCGAGGTTGGGCGTCGGCCCGTCGACGCGCAGCGGCGGCCCTCGGAAATCGCGTCCCGGGAACAGGCTGAGCGCCTCGCGCGCCTCGCGGTAGCCGCGGTCGGGCTCGCGGCCCCGGCCGCGGTAGGCCCCCGGCGCATAGGGCTGCCGGGGGGCGGCGTCATAGCCGATCACCGGCGGCGGCGCCGCCGCGCCGGGGCCGGCGCAGCTCAGCGCGCCGGTGGCGTCGACGCCGATGTCGCCGCTGCAGGAGGCCACATTGATCGAGGACTGGCCGCCGCCGTGGGTTCCGCGGCAGACCGCGCTCAGGAACTGGCCGTTCACGCGGATGTCGGTGCAGTGGGCGAGGTAGCTGCCGCGCGGGGCGCCGGGGGGCTGGGCCTGCGAAGGGCTCGGCGCGGACGCCGCGGCGACGATCAGGGCTGCGGCGGCAAGGCCGGTCGGGATGCGCATCGGGTCTGCTCCAGTTGGGGTCGACAGCCTAACGCCCTTCGGCGCGCCACGGTCCCGGAAAACGCCTAATCGGACATGAACTTCGCCGGCGGGATCGCCTGCGGCCGGACGTTGCCGCCGGGCACGGTGTAGAGGGTGTAGGAGAGCGTCTCGGTGACGATGCCGCCGTCGCGGACGTCCTTGCGGAAGGTCTCCGGGTCGGGGAATTCCTGGGCGCGGTCGATGCTGGTCAGCGAGGCGCAGTCCTCGGCCAGCGCCGGGCCGATGGCGTATTGGATGCGGTAGGCGCCGTCCGGCAGCGGGCCGACCCGGGCGTGGCCGCCCTGGCCCACATAGACCGCGAAGCGCACCCGGTCGGTCAGCGGGTCGCGCGCCTTGACGATCGCCACGCCTTCCGTGCCGTTGTTGATCTCCATGTAGTGGCCGAGCCCGCCGCGCGGCAGGCGCCCGTCGATGAGCTGGCCGTCGGCGAGCGGCCGGCCGCAGGTGCGGGTGACCACCGGGGCGACGGCGCGCAGCACCTCGCCGGCGCGGACAGGCGGCGCCTGGGGCGCGGCGGGCGCCCCGCTGATCGCCGAGGCGTAGCGCTGGATGGTGGCCGCCGTGCTGGGCGCGCTGGCGAGGCCGAAAGAAGCCGCGAGCATCACCGGCGTGGCCAGCGCCAGCACCGCCTGCAGGGCGAGGCCGGAGACCCGCGGACGCCACGGATCCACCAGCGCCGGCGTGTCGCGCGGCACCCCCGCCCGATGCAGCTCGGCCAGCATGTCGGCGGCGTCCAGGGAATGGGCCGAGCGCATGCCCGCCACCTGGCGGGCCAGGGCGTGGGCGACCGCGAGCTTGCCCTGCAGCACGCAGGCCTTGGCGTTGTGCCACAAGAGGCCCGCGTCGAAGGACTCGTGGCGCTCCCCGCCCGTGGCGTTGCGCCAGAGCGCGACGGGGGTCCAGATCAGGCCGGTGAGGCCCCACCAGCCGAAGGCGGCGGAAAGCGCGCTGCAGCGCAGCCCGACCTTGCCGGCGCAGGCGGCGCAGTAGACGCCCTCGGTCGGCCGGCGCCAGGTGACGGCGGCGGAGACCACGGTCCAGTAGACCTGGGCGCGCGGCTGGGCGGTGGGGCGCTGGCAGGCGGAGCACTTGACGAACTCGGCGGCGGGCGTGCCGGCGGCCGGATCCGGCGGGGAGGTGTCCGGCCGCGACGGCTTGCTGGCCCGCGCCGCCTCGTGCGCCTTGCGCGCGGCGCGCGCGCGGGCCTTGGCCGAGGGCTGGCCCGGCCGGTCGTAGACCGCGCGGCTGTCGTCGTCGGAGAGCACCGCATAGGCTTCGCTAAGCTTGCGGAACTGCAGCTCGGCGTCGGGGCGCGGGTTCTTGTCGGGGTGGTAGTCCATGGCCAGCGTGCGGAAGGCGCGCTTGATCGCCTCCGCCGGCGCGTCGGGCGGGACGCGCAGCAGCTTGTAGTACCCCTTGGGGTCGCGGCCCTTCACCTGGCGCATGCCTCGGTCATGACAGGCGACATGATGCACAAGTACGCTTTACGGAGGGTTCAGCCTGCCGCAGATCGGGCCATCGGCCGGCGCCTGGGGTCTTGGGCCCGGCGGAAGCCGTGTTTTTCCAAGCGGTTAGCGGCCGGCGCAGGCGGCATCCACGCAGCTTTTTCCGGCGTTCGGCCGACGCGTCGGGAAGCCTCCGAAAAGCGATTTCGATTCAAGGGTTTGTCCCGCGGCGCTAAGGGGTCGGCGAGGGCATCTGCGTGAGCTCGGCGAAGACCGCCTGCACGCCCTCCTCCATGGCGAGGTAGCATTCGCAGGCCGCCTGGCGCAGGCCGGGCCGGTCGAGCACGGTGATCCGGCCGCGGCTGTAGGCGATCAGGCCGCGGTCCTGCAGCTCCTGGGCGACGGCGGTGACCGTGGTCCGCTGCACGCCCAGCATGATCGCCACGTGCTCCTGGGTGAGCGGCAGGACGGGGCTGTCGAGGCGATCCTGGGTCATCAAGAGCCAGCGGGCCATGCGCGGCATGGCCGCGTGCAGGGTGTTGCAGGCGGTGGCCTGGGCGGTCTGGATCAGCGTCGCCTGGGCGTGGCAGACGATGGCGCCGACCAGCCCCGGACGGTCGCGGGCGGCGGCGGCGAGCGCGCGGATCGGCAGGCGTAGGCAATCGCCCGCCACCTGGCAGATCACCCGCTCGAAGGAGGTGCGCGCGCCCAGCGCGTGCAGCAGGCCGAAGCCGCTTTCCCGGCCGATGGTGCGGCTCTCCACCTGGCCGCCGGCGCGCATCACGGTGATGATCGAGAGGATCGAGGCGAGCGGCAGGTAGGCGTGGGTCAGCGGCCGGCCGGCCTCGGCGATCAGCTGGCTGCGGGCCAGGCTCACCGGCTCCAGCGCGCCGGCGAGGGCGGCGAGGTCGTCGGCCTCGAGGCTGGCCAGGAAGTGGTTGGCGAAGGCCATTCGCCGCCAACGTGCGAGCGTCGCTATGGCTCCGCGCCGGCCGGCGGCGGGCGCGGGCGTTGGCGGACCGCGCCATGGCGACCCGCGCGGAAGGTCGGCGGGCGGAGCGCGCAGCGCGGACCGCCCGCCGCGGGGCTACTTCTTCGCGGGCATCGCCGCCTTGGTCTCGGCCTTGTCGGCCTTGGCGTCGGCGTCGGCCTTCTTGGCCATGTGATGCTTCTTCATGTGATGCTTCATCGTCTTCGCCTTCTCAGGCGGGTTGGGGATGGGCTGCATCGTGCCCGACTGGGCGAGCGCGGAGCTCGCCATGAAGGCCGTGGCGACGAGCGCCAGGCCGATCGTCTTGATGTTCACTTGATCAGTCTCCCTACGCGGCCGGTCCCGTCTTTGGCCGGACTCACGGGAAGGACGGTAGTCCACAGAACGGCGGCTGTGGAGATGGCGCGAAGCCACTATGCTGGCCTCATGATCCGAGCCTCGATGGCCGCCGCCCTCTGCACCGCCGCGCTCCTCCCGCTGCCGCCGGGCGCGGGCGCCGCGCCTGCCCCGGACCAGCCGGGCGAGACCGTTTCCCTGCCGGGCCTGCGCTACCAGGTGCTGGCCGCGGGGCCGCCGGGCGGGGCGCACCCGACGCGGGCCGACAGCGTGGGGATCCGCTACCTCGGCCGCCTCGAGAACGGCCTGCTGTTCTCCACCTCGCCGGACGGCGGCAAGGGGGTCGCCACCTTCGCCGTCAAGGAGGTGATCCCCGGCATGAGCGCGGCGCTGCAGCTGATGCGGGTCGGCGACCGCTGGCGGATCACCATGCCGCCCTACCTGGCCTATGGGCCGGGCCGGCCGTTCACCCCGCCGGCCGGCGCCGGGACCCAGGCCGTCCAGCAGCGCGGCATTCCGCCCGACGCCACCCTGGTGTTCGATGTGGAGCTGGTGGCGATCCAGCCGCCGAAGACGCCGTAAGCGCGAGGCGGCCAAATCCTTAACCGGGTTATGGCGTAACCGGAGCCCTTGCGCCCTGGGCGCGGACGTGGCCCCTTTAGCCCAAGCGCCGCGGACGAGAGTCAGGGTTTCCGGGCTCCACAGCGGACAGGCGGGGGCGAGGCGGCGTGAACGGGGGACTGATGGAACCGCCCCACAGCGACAGCGAGCCGCGTCCGGCCAACCGGTCGAGCCGCGTGCTGGGGCTGCTCGCGGCGGTCGGATTCTCCATCGCCATGTGGGTGTTCATCGCCATGGCGGTGCTGGGCCTGGTGCTGAAGATCGTCGGCGCCCGCTAGAGGCGCGGCACAGGTCTTGAACCCCAACTCCGCGTTGAGCCGCAACGGGACAGACGGCTCGGACACGCCGGAGACACCAGATGGCCTTTGCCGCAGTTGTCGCGCGTACCAGCCTGAACGGCACGGAGTATCTCGTCCGCGAAACCGGACGCGCCGAGTGGGCGCTGAGCGCCCAGGGCGCGGCCCGCTTCCTGAACCTGCGCGAGGCCACGCGCGCGGCCCTGCGCCTGCCGAGCGGCCTTCGCGCCTACGCCCTGCCCGTCCCCGCCTGAGCCTGGCCGGGTCTGGCGCGATCGGACTCCGGGGAAGCCCGGAAGCGAAACCACGAACCCACACAAACGGACACGAACGCGCCGCGGGACGCCGATCGGCCGAAGGCCATGTCCTGATAGGCTGAGCTCATCGGCAGGATGCGAGCCGCGCTCGCGGACGCACGGGCCCGTTCGTGTCCGTTTGTGTGGGTTCGTGGCTTCATGAAATCGGCAGACCGCGCGCGCTGAAGCTTTGATCACCGGCACGCCGCCTGCGCGCGTTTTGGTTTGCCGCCGGGCCGCCGCATGGGCGAGGATCGCCCGCCGCGCCCGGCCTGGGGCGCCGCAAGGAGGCGACCCCGCATGCCCGCCGAAGCGATCCTCGAGCCCGACCTGCCGATCGTCGACCCGCACCACCACCTGTGGGACCGCCGGAACTACGCCACCCCCGAGGCGCCCGAGCACCCCTTCATGACCGCGATCGCCGACGCGCGGCGCTACCTGCTCGACGAGCTCCTGGCCGACACCGGCAGCGGCCACAAGGTCATCGCCACGGTCTTCGTGGAATGCGGCGCCTTCTACCGCGCCGACGGGCCGGTGGAGCTGCGCCCAGTGGGCGAGACCGAGTTCGTGAACGGCGTGGCGGCGATGAGCGCCAGCGGCGTCTATGGCCCGACGCGCGCCTGCGCCGGCATCGTCGGCCGCGCCGACCTGACGCTGGGCGACGGCGTGGTCCCGGTGCTGGAGGCCCATGTGCGGGCCGGCGGCGGGCGCTTCCGCGGCATCCGAAACTCGGCCTCCTTCGACGCCGACAAGGCGGTGCTGGGGCCGCTGAACCGCGTTGAGGCGGGGCTCTACCGGTCGGACGCCTTCCGCGCAGGATTCAAGCATCTTGCTCCCATGGAGCTTTCCTTCGACGCCTGGCTGCTGGAGCCCCAGCTCCCCGACGTCATCGACCTGGCGCGCGCCTTCCCGGAGACCGCCATCGTCCTCGACCACGTGGGCACCCCGCTGGGGCGCGGGACGTACGAAGGCCGCCTGCCGGAGCGGTTCGGCGTCTGGCGCGACAACATCCGCGAGCTTTCGAAATCACCCAACGTGGCGGTGAAGCTGGGCGGCCTGGCCATGGCCTTCTGCAACTTCCCCTCCTTCCTCGCCGAGCCGCGCGCGCCGTCGGAACAGCTCGCCGCCGAATGGGGGCCCTATATCGAGACCTGCATCGAGGCCTTCGGGGCGGAGCGCTGCATGTTCGAGAGCAACTTCCCGGTCGACATGGGGAGCTGCAGCTATGCGACGCTCTGGAACGCCTTCAAGCGGATCGCCGCCGGCGCCTCGGCGGCGGAGAAGGCGGCGCTGTTCTCCGGCACGGCGACGCAGGTCTACCGGCTGGAGAGCGTGGCCTAGGCGTGTCCACCCAACGCCGTCGCGTAAGCGCGTCCCTGAGCGAGCCTCCTAAGGTCCGCCATGGGTGGAAAATCGGAAGTCAGGTCTGGGGCTGGAGCGTGTGGCCGAGAGGCGGCGAACAGCTTTGCGGGCCCTCTGGAGCTTCGACCCCTTCGCCGATTGCCACGGGCATCGGGAACCAGACATCGCGCAACTTCTCACCAGGACTGGCAGGCGGCCAATGAAGTTGCCTTATCCACTGAAGCAGGCGCCGATCCCGTTCGGGAGCACCGGTCGAACTGAGCAGGAATGCACCGCTGACCGCACTGGCCTTGCTGATCTTGACGCAGGCCACTGCCGACACGCCGTCGAGATCCAATGTTAGCGGCGGGAGCTCATCGGTTGCCGAGGCCCCCCGGGCAGCCAGGAGTACAACGGTGGCTATCAGCCCCGTGAATTTCGCGGGTTGCATGGGGCCAGCCTAGCTGGACCCTCAATGTCCGCAATGGGTCGGACGCGGACGCCGGGTCGGCATCGGGAAGGGGACGTTAGGTGATCAGGCCGCAAGGGGCGACGCCGGACACGCAACAGGGACCGCCCCGTAAGCCGATGGTGGGCGAATCACACCGGCAGGCCAACTCGCGCCCCTGCCCACGAGGATGGCTCAGCAGAACAGGCCCAGGCGCAGCGTGAACGGCATGGTGTGCTTGTCTAGGTGAGACACGCACAGTCGCGACTGAAGCCGCAGTGGAACTTCGCGCCACGGCCCCGAGTTGGTGCGCGCCCGGGCGCACAGTTACGCCCCGGAGGGAGTAGCCCATGCCCGTCGAAATCAGCGCCAACCAGCAGCTTCCCCTGGTGATCTTCAGCACCCCCGACGGCGTGTTCTACGAAGATCGTTTCGTGGGCGGCCAGCCATCCAGCGGCCCGATCCAGGTCACCACCA
>Ga0207695_10010265_pt1 | contig 11478 bp, 9 predicted proteins | sample KBSC54metaG_FD_184354 | JGI IMG/M metagenome (GOLD analysis project Ga0207695, IMG submission 184354) | Corn rhizosphere microbial communities from Kellogg Biological Station, Michigan, USA - KBS C5-4 metaG (SPAdes) (version 2) | ecosystem: Host-associated > Plants > Roots > Rhizosphere > Soil... | reverse complement strand
TCCCGATAGCCCGCGATCCGCCCGTCACTGACTTCGACCAGGTCGACCAGCTCGGTGGGGACCATCACGCCGGTGATCTTGGAATGAATGTCCACACGCCAATGGACAGCCGCCCGGGTGCCCTCGATCACCACCATGAGCTGCTGATACCGACTGAGCTTGAAGGTCTTGAGCATCATCGCCAGCCAGGTCCGGATCTCCCCGGTCCCCCGGGCGACAATGGCAATGGGCTTACCGTCACTGGCGCCGGCGATCCTGAAGCTCGCATCGGCGGCAAACAGGCCACAGAGGCGGTCGAGTTGGCCCTCGACACGGGCCGCGTAGAGATCTTCCAGGAGCTTTTCGATCTCGAGGCGCTGAGTCATTGAGGTCCCCCGAGCACCGTCCGGATGTCAGTGCCGAAGAGTTGATAAGCCGTCGCCGCATACGGAATGAGCTGTCCCAAACCGTAAAACAGGTGAATCATACCCGAGTGACAGGTGTAGAGGGTTTGAATGCCCGCCTCCCGCAGCCGGCTCGCATATGCGGCACCTTCATCACGCAACGGATCGAATTCAGCGGTATGAATACAGGTGGGAGGAAACCCTCTGACATCGGCCGCACGCAACGGCGAAACGCGGGGGTGGGCCGGATCGCCATCGGCCCCCAGGTAGTGCTGCAGATCGTGATCCAACGTCGCCAGGTCAACCAAGTACCCCGAAGCATAGTCACGCCGTGACGGAGTCAGAGCGCAAAAATCCAGGATCGGACACAACAGAAACTGCAAGGCCAACTTCACTTCACCGGTCTCGACCACCGCCTGGCAGACCACGGCCGCCAACGTCGCCCCGGCGGAATCTCCACAAACTCCCAACCGACCGCGGTCGATACCCAATTCTTCGGCGTGCGCGGCAACCCAGGCGGTTGCGTGGCAGCCATCGGCAATCGCCGCGGGAAACGGGAATTCCGGGGCGAGCCGATAGTCGACCGAGAGCAACACGCAGCCGCTCGCGTTACTCAGGGCGCGGCAGACGGGATCATGCGTATCCAGGCTGCCGGCGACCAGGCCGCCACCGTGGAAATAAACCAGTGCGGGCGCCGGCGGCCTGGCCGCCGCGGGCCAATACAGCCGCAGTGTCAGGGGCATGCCGCTCGGACCCGCCACGATCCGCTCCTCGACCCGGGCGATGCTCTGCCCGGGCCCGGAAAAACGCAGCAACTGCTGTAAGCCGCTGCGCCGCTCGCTCACCGTCAGGGCCAACACACTGGGCGGATTCAGGGCGGCGAGCCGGTCCAGAAACCGCTTGGCGCTCAGATCCAGGGGCATGAAGGGCCACTGCGGGAGGGTGCCACGGCGTCAGAATGCCAGGGCCTGCCGCACGGAGGCCGGCCAACTCGCCACGTCCACACCATGATTCGCAAACAGCGCCACGGCCAACCGATCCATTCCGAAGGCAACACAACCCGTATGCGCCACCGCCCCCACGTGGTCGTGAATGCCCCAGATCTCGCCGAAGTGCTCCAGGTGACAGTTGAAGCTCATACAGGCCGTGGGTTTCGCGCCGGTGTAGTACGGGATCAACAGCTCGAACTTCAAGGCATTCTGGCGCTGGCTCACGGCCATCATCTGGCCCACTTTGCCAAAGAACGGATCGTTGGCAACATCCAGCGTACACGGCAAGGCCAGCTCCCGCGCCAATCCTTCCGCCTTTTGCATCCACTGCTCGCGAAACGCCATGATTTCCGCGGGCGTACCGATCCGCACGAACTCACGCATACGGAATGACTGCAGCCGGTCCAGCGAGCGCGACGGCTCGTGGCGGAAACAATCGGCCGAGACATCGAAACTCAGCCCCCCGCCCGGCAGCCGACCGCGGGCTGCTACCAACGGATACACCGGGTAACAGGCCGCCGGCGACAACACCAGGTCGGCGGAAGTCAGGCTTTTCGTCCAATCCCCACCCGTGTAGTAGGAATCGGCTGCCGTGCGGATTGCCGCCTCGGTGCCGTGCAGTGCACAAACACAACCCAACAGATTGGGAAAGCTCTTCAGGTACCCGGATTTCTCGAGCTGGTGCCGACTCATGACCGGGGGAAAACGTAGAATCTCGGCGTGCGGGTCACGCTGACGGGAAATGAACGCGACCAGGCGCTCGATCACGTCCTCATACAGTGCCGTACGGGCATACACGCCGTCGCTGCCCATCGGACGAAACAACGTGGTCCTGAGCGGTTCGAGCGGATCGATACTCGGGACCAGCGGCTCAGTGGCTGTAGGGCTCATAGTCTGTAAGACTCATCAGTCACGCATCGAAGCAGGGATCGGGCTCATGAGCGAGCTGTTCGCCAGGCTCGCCAGAATCCGATCGTTGTTGATCATAATGGGGGAAGACAACACGTCGCGTAAGTAACGGCCGATGGTGAAATCGCCATCGCTACGATACCCGGACAGGCCGCAGGCCCGCATGGCACTCATGACAACCGAAACTGCAAGCTCCGAGGCCTCGACCTTGGTGAGTGTAATCAGCGACTGGAAATCCACCGCCGCGAGCGCTTTCGGATCATTCATCCGGCTCTCATAGGCGCGCAACGAGTTGGCCAACATCCCGCGCAAGGTGCGCAGCGTGCGCAGCGCCTGCGTAAACTGCGGAGCCCCGGGAGGCATTTGGCCGTTGGAGCCGCGCATCGCCTGGCGGATGAAGGCCTGGGCGCGCGCGGTCGCCCCGGCCGCAATGCCGGTCCAGACAGAGCCCCACAACAGGTGCGCGAAGGGCACCATGGTCTGGGCGTGAATGAGCTCGTAAGCGTCGGGAAGAATCTGCCCCACCTTTCCGGTCGCTTTCAGGGTGTAGCCTTCACTACACGTACCCCGCATACCCAAGGTATTCCAACCTTGCAATCGTGTCAGGGTATAGTCGCCGCGCAAGAAGGCAACCAACACCTGGTCGGAGCCGGCGGCTTGCGCCGAACGACGCGCCGTCGTGACAATACCGTCGGCATAGGCGCCGTAGGAAATGACACTGGCCTTGCGCTCGAGGCTGATTCGACCCTCGGCGTATTCAACCGGTGCCTCGCTCGAGCGTACATTACCGCCGCTCTGTCCTTCCGTGGTGGAAGATGCCAGCAGTAGCTGCTCGGCACAGAGCCGGCGCATGATGTCGGCCAGCACTGTGTTAGCGTGCATGTGACGCATCACGCAAGCCACCTTGATCTGATGCATTGCATAGATCATGGCGGTGGACGAGCACGACTGGCCTAACACGTAGCAGACATCGGCCACGTCCGCGATTCCCACTCCCTCACCGCCCAGGTCACGCGGCACCATGACACCGAGCAGGCGTTGCTCCTTGAGCGCAGCGGCGGCTTCAGCGGGAAAGCGCGATGCATTATCTACATCAACCGCATTGTTGGCTGCAACCGTTGCTACCGCGCGTGCGCGTGTCTGAGGCGATTCCATGTATCGACCTGTTTACGCTTTAATTATGCTGTAACCATACGCCAAGAAGAGTAGCATTGCAGCGCGTTCCGTACACAAAAAGAGTCAAGCATCCGGTACAGGGAGTTGTATCAAAAAACCTCCATGGCGCTCGAGATTGAACCTTTCCGTTCCCCTTCACCCACTCCTGCCGGGGCGGCAACGCGCCCGATAATCGTTGGGCTGGTCAACAATATGCCCGATACGGCGCTCGAAGCCACCGAAGCGCAGTTCGCGCGGTTGCTGGGCGCGGCCTCCGGCCCGCTACCGGTACGACTGAGATTTTACTATTTGCCGGAAGTACCCCGCGGCACGGCCGGCCTGGAGCACCTGAGCGGTGACCGATATTGGTCTATCGATACGCTGTGGCGTAATCCTCCAGATGGGCTGATCGTCACCGGCACCGAGCCGATTGCGCCCCTGTTGAGTGACGAGCCTTACTGGGAGCGCTTTCAGGAACTTCTGGCCTGGGCGCAAGTCAACACCACCTCGAGCATCTGGAGCTGCCTGGCGGCGCATGCGGCCGTCGAGATTCTGGACGGCATCCGTCGCCGCCGCCTGGAATACAAGCGTTGCGGAGTATTCGCGCATACCCTCGACAAGAGCCAGCCGCTGCTGAAGGGAGTCGCCGCCCCGCTACAGACTCCACACTCCCGTTGGAATGAGCTGCCGCTGGAAGCCCTGCGCGATGAGGGATATACCATCCTGAGCGCATCGCCCGAATCCGGCGCGGATATGTTTATTAAACAGTCGAGCAGCCTGCTGGTGTTTTTTCAGGGGCACCCCGAGTACGAAGAGACCACCTTATTGCGCGAATACCGGCGCGACGTGGGGCGTTTCCTGCGCGGGCAACAGGCCCACTACCCGACCCGGCCCGCAGGCTATTTCACGCCTGCAGCGCTCGAGTTACTGAATGCTTTCGAGGCACGCGCCAAGGCGGCACCGGATGCCGAGTTGCTCGCCGAGTTCCCGACCAACGTCATAGCGGATACACTGCAGAGCACCTGGGGTGAAGGCGCGATCGGAATCTATCGGAATTGGTTGGCACTGCTAGCCAACCGACAGCAAACGGCTGCGCGCCCCCGATGAGCGAGCTCCCAGCCCAGGCGGCCGCCGTCCCGAGCCCGCTCGAGCGCATCATCACCCTGGTGGAGCGGATCCTGGAGCGCAAGCCCGACTCCGCGCCGCTGAACACCCGAGCCAGGTTGAACGAGCTCGGCATGAGTTCCATGAAAATGATCAATCTCATGCTGGCGATCGAAGTGGAGTTTGATGTCACCATCCCCCAGGCCGACATCACCCCGGATAACTTCGATTCCATCGCCTCGGTCGAAACGTTGGTGGTGCGACTACTTGGATGAAACGCTGGATCCGGGCATCGTGCCTGGCTGTCGATGGCAACTAATTCGCGGCCGGAGCGCTCAATGCGCTGACCAGCTCCTCCACGTCCGCCAGGCGGGTCTCGCCGTGCGTGGCACAGATTCGGACCACCTCGCGACCTTCAAACTTCGTGCGCGCGACCCAGGCCCGCCCCGAGGCCAACAATCGGCCGACAATCCCGCGGACGTCCCCCAGGGACGCCGGGGGCGCAGCACACAAAACCGCCAGGGGCGAGTCATTCAGGGTCTCCCAGCCCCGGGCAGCCAGTCGCTCGCGCGTCTGGGCAATGACTTCCGTGGCACGCTCCACGTGGGCCGCATACCCTCGCCAGCCCGCCACGGCCAGTGATAGAAAAAGGCGCAGACCGAGAAAACGACGCGACCATTGCACCGTGTTCAAGTAGGGATCCAGGCTCGAGGCGTTGGAGGGCATGAAATCCCCGCCCACCTGAAACGCTTCACTCAACACAGCCGCGTCTCGTGAAACAAACATGCCGCAGCCCATGGTCGTGGCAAACCACTTGTGGGCATCGATGGTCAACGAATCGGCCAACTCGATTCCCACCAGCACGGAGCGCAACTTCTCGGACGCCAGCGCCGCGCCTCCCCACGCCGCATCGACGTGGTACCAGGCACCCTGCTTCCGTGCGATGACAGCGCAGTCCTCGAGCGGATCAATCATTCCACCCGCAGTCGTACCTGCCGTGGCCACAATCAAAACCGGAGTCACCCCATCGCGTCGATCACGGGCTACTGTATCCGCCAATGCCCGGGCGTCCATCCGCCCTCTGCCGTCGGTTGGAACCAGCCGCAGCGCCGAGCGTCCCACGCCGGCCTGGTGAGCAATTTTCAACCATGCCGGATGACACTCCCGCGAAGTGTAGAGCGCGACCGGCCCCGGAAACGCCCGCACACCATCGGTCCCGAAACGCGGTTCCGCGCGCGTCAGGGCACAAATCAACGACGTATAGTTGGCTTCAGAGCCGCTGGTCGTGAAGTGTCCAACAGAGCCTGGCGGAAACCCCGCGCGCTGGGCGATAGCACGAATGACATGCGCCTCGATCTCCACGGGCGCCGGAGATGAGCCGGAGCTGGCGAGCTGGGGATTGAAGGCGCCGGCAATCCGATCCGCCCACTGCGCAGGCGCCACCGGTGCCGGATTGAACAGGCCAAAATAGCGCGGATGGGTCATATGAACCGCGCCGTGCTCGAGCTGCCGGATACTCCAGGCCAGTACGCTCTCGACCGGCCGTGGCACGTTGAAATCGAACCCGGCCAGCTCCTGGCGGAACTGCGCCATGTCCACAGTGGGCATGACCGACCCCAAGGTGACTCTCCGGCTCGCGGCCGCCAGCTCGCGAGTCAGCCAGTCGTCAATGCGCTCACGTGTAGCATCGCCAGGAAACAACATCGGAAACGGCTCGGCCAGAAACTCGCTGCCCATACAATGCTCCTCATGCGCCGCTGGCAGCCGCAAGCGCCTGGTCGAGGTCCGCGATAATGTCGTCGATGTGCTCGATGCCGACACTGAGCCTGATGGTTTCCGGGCCGATACCGGCGACGCGTTGCTCCTCCGGAGACATCTGCCGGTGTGTGGTCGAGGCCGGATGACAGGCCAGCGACTTCGCATCGCCCAGGTTCACCAGGCGTTTGAACAGTTTCAGGGCATCGTAGAAACGGACACCGCCGTCGAAACCGCCCCGGATGGCAAAGGTCAACAAAGAGCAGGCCCGGCCGCGCAGGTATTTCTGTACCAGGGGATAGTAGGGGCTGTCGGGAAAGCCGGCATAACTCACCGAAGCAACACGCGGATCATCACGCAGGAATTTCGCGACCTGCCGTGCATTCTCGACGTGACGCTCGACACGCAGAGCGACGGTCTCGATCCCCTGCAGCAGCAGGAATGCATTCAGAGGAGCCAACACCGCGCCCATCGTCCTTTGATACACGCTGCGGCAACGTCCGAGAAATGCCTTGTTTCCGTAGTGCTCGGTATACACCAGCCCGTGGTAAGACTCATCCGGCTGCGTGAACATCGGGTACCGCGCGGCATGTGCCTGCCAGTCGAACTTCCCGCTGTCGACAATGATTCCGCCCAGGCTGGTGCCATGACCGCCGAGAAACTTGGTGAGTGAATGCAACACGATGTCGGCACCGAACTCGATCGGACGGATCAGGATAGGCGACGGCACCGTGTTATCGACGATCAGGGGTACCCCGGCACGATGGGCGACTGCCGCCATGGCCTCCAGGTCACAGACATTACCGGCGGGATTTCCCACGGTCTCGCAGAATAACGCCCGCGTGTTCTCATCGATCAGCGCCGCCAGGTCTTCGGGCCGATCCGATTTCGCAAAATGAACTTTGACTCCCATTCGCGGCAACAGGTGCGCGAACAAGGTGTGAGTCGTGCCGTAGAGCTGAGGGACCGACACAATGTTGCGACCCGCATCCGCCACATTCAACGAGGTGTAGTACAGCGCCGTCTGGCCGGAACTGCAGCTCAATGCATCGATGCCACCCTCGAGCATGGCCACACGTTGCTCGAGGACCGCATTGGTTGGATTACCGATACGGGTGTAGCGATAGCCCTCGGCCTCGAGGTTGAACAGTGCCGCGCCATGCTCGGCGCTGTCGAACGAATACGCGACAGTTTGATAGATCGGCACTGCTACCGCTTTAGTGGTAGGGTCAGCATCAAAGCCGCCATGAAGGGCAATGGTCTCGTTTTTCATTATTGCGCCTCACACTTTCCGATGCCTATTATGACGGCTCGCACTGACGAAAACAGTAAATCGCCACTGCAAGCGTGGGTGCGAGCCCTGGAGCTGACGGCACCGATCGACCGCCGCGCCGCCCCGACGTTACCCGCTCTGATCGATACTTTGGCGGAGCGTTTCGGGGATGCCCCCGCACTGACCGACCGCGTCACCGCATTGAGCTATCGGAAGCTGGGAGAGTCCGTCAACCAATACGCGCGCTGGGCCCGGGAGCAGGCACTCGCCCCGGGCGATGTGGTGTGCCTGCTGATGCCCAATCGTCCCGACTACCTGGCCGTCTGGCTGGGACTGACGCGCGCCGGTGTCGTCGTGGCGTTGCTCAACACCAACTCGAGTGGCGCCGCGCTGGCTCATTCCATCAATATCGTTCATCCACGTTATGTCATTGTCGCGAGCGAGCTGACGCAGGCCGCACAGAGTGCGCGGTCGCACGTTCCCGAGTCGGTCCGCTTTGGGTCTCACGGGGCCGGGAACAGCGACTTGCCACGAATTGACACCGAGGCCATGCGCCTCGACACCGCGAAACTGACACACGGGGAATGTCCTGCTCCGACCTTGGATGACCGGGCGCTTTACATTTACACCTCGGGGACCACGGGACTTCCCAAGGCCGCCAATGTCAGCCACCTGCGCGTGATGCAATGGAGCCACTGGTTTGCCGGGCTGATGGACACTCGACCCACCGACCGGATGTATGACTGTCTCCCGCTGTACCACAGCGTCGGTGGCATCGTTGCAACGGGAGCTGTCCTGGTCCGTGGCGGTACCGTGGTGCTGCGTGAGAAATTCTCAGCCAGCGAATTCTGGCAGGATATTGTCCAGGAGCGCTGCACCCTGTTTCAGTACATCGGCGAGCTGTGCCGCTATCTCGTAGCCCAACCGTCAAACACCAACGAGACGCAACATTCCTTACGGCTGTGTTGTGGCAATGGATTACGGCCGGAGGTCTGGGAGCGATTCCGGCAACGCTTCCAGATCCCACAGATACTGGAGTACTACGCGGCGACCGAGGGCAGTTTCTCTCTCTATAACTGCGAGGGCAAGCCGGGGGCGATCGGTCGGATTCCGCCCTTCCTGTCGCATCGCATGCCGGTCGCCCTGGTGAAGTTTGATGAGGCAAGTGGAGCACCGCTGCGGAACGAGGCCGGACTTTGCATACGCTGTGGGGTAAACGAGGTCGGCGAAGCCATCGGCCAGATCTCCGGCGCGCACGGGGGCCGCTTCGAAGGCTACGCGGATGCCGAGGCCTCGGAAAAGAAAGTGTTACGGAATGTCTTCGCACCGGACGATGCGTGGTATCGAACCGGTGACCTGATGCGCAAAGACGCGCAGGGTTATTTCTACTTTGTCGATCGAGTGGGCGACACGTATCGATGGAAGGGCGAGAACGTCTCGACCGGAGAAGTCACGGCAGCCATCATGGCTTGCGCGGGCGTCACGGACGCAGCGGTCTATGGCGTTACCGTGCCGGGGGCCGATGGTCGGGCCGGCATGGCAGCGGTGGTTGTCGAGGCGAGGTTCGATCTGACCGTATTCCGACGGGAGTTGGCCCAACGATTGCCGGACTATGCGCGACCGGTGTTTATACGCATTGTTCCCACGCTGGAGCTCACCGGTACCTTGAAGCTGAAAAAGCAGGAGCTGGCCCTGGAGAGTCATGACCTGGGGCGGGTGAGGGACGCCCTGTACGTCGATGACCGACAGCAACAGGCTTACGTGAGCCTGGACGAGCCGACGCACGAGCGGCTGTTGGCGGGAAAGTTGCGGTTATAACGGCAGCGCTGGGCTGGGCATGGGTGCGACGCATGCCCCTGCGCAATGCCCGGATCCAGCGTTTCAAACTACCGTTGCAAACTACGCTGTGTTTCCCGCATCCACTGTGAGTGTCACTCCCGTGATGTTGCGTGCCTTCTCGCTCAGCAGGAACTCGACACTGTGCGCAACGTCCTGGGCATCGGCCATACGTCGCAAGGCGCTACGGCGCATGATCTGCTCGCGCTGCCCACCGCTCAACTCCTCCGTCATCCCGGTGTCGACAAAACCCGGTGCGATGGCATTCACGGTGATGCCGAGTTGCCCTACCTCGCGCGCCAATGAACGGGTGAGCCCGACCAGGGAAGCCTTCGTGGCGGAGTAAACGGACAGGCCACCATAGCCCGTCGAGGCCACGATGGATGAAATATTGACGATCCGCCCCGCCCGCTCGACCAGCATGGAACGCAACACATACTTACTCAACAGGACCGGCGCCAGGGTGTTGAGTCGTATGAGGGCCTCGATCTGCTCATCGCGCATCAGGGTGAGCACGCCGGCGGTACCCAGGCCGGCGTTATTGACCAGCCCGTAGAGGGCGCCGAAGTCCCTGCGCACCTCGTCCACAAAATCCGCCAGTGCGCCGGTGTTACCGAGGTCGAAGGCGCGGAACTGAATCGCGCCCTGTTTCGCGTGCTCCGCGCAAGCCGCGGCAGCCCGAACCTCTTCCGACTCCTTGCGAGCCACCGCGATGACACAATAGCCGGATGCCGCAAGCGTCGTGGCAATCGCCAGACCGATGCCACGGCTTCCTCCGGTCACAATGACGTTACGCATTGGGGCGCACCAGCTTTCCGGCCGCCGACACTTCCAACGACGGGACGATCCGCACCATGGCCGGCACCTTGTGGGGCGGCAGGTCGCGGCGGCAGACCGCCATGATCTCCTGCTTCACGGCATCTCCCACCGGCCGCTCGCCGGGCGCATCGGTCGCATCCGCCAATACAACATCCGCGGTCACCACGGCACCGGTGATGGGGTTGCGGCGAGCTTTGACCAACGACATCCGGACCCACGGAATAGCGTTGATCACCGCCTCGACTTCCTCGGGGTGGACCTTCAGACCGCCGACGTTGATGACCCCACCGGCACGGCCCATGAAGTGATAGCGCCCGTCGCGCAACTCCACCCGATCGCCGGTATCGACGAAACCATCCGGGCCCCGCAACGGTGCGACTGCCTCACCCAGATAGCGCTCGGCGCTCGCGCCGGAACGGATGCGGAGCGTGTCACTGTCAATTTTCAACTCAACAGGGCCCGTTCCACCGTCCACCAACGACTCGGGAAACCCGGCCAGACCATCGCCCACCTCGAAGGCGACACCGGCCTCGGTCGTGGCAAACGCGTGCGCCACACTGGATCGGGGATAGGCGGCTTTGAGACTGTCCAGTATCGCTTGATCGGCGATTTCCCCGGAAAGCCGCACGTAGGTGGGGGCAATCGCGGCAGCACCACCGCTCATGAGAGCACGCCGCCAGTGTGAAGGGGTCCCCGAAATATGCGTGATTTGGGCAGTCCCCGCACGGGTCAGAAAATCGGTAATGGCTTCTTTTGGCTCCGACAGCACCAGCGATCCTCCACGCAGCGCCGCGCGTAAGAAGATCTGCAACCCGCCGTACCGGCGGATGTCGTAGAACGTGCTCCATACCGGAAGCTGGAGCGCTGCCTGCTGGCGTGCCTGGTGATGAATGACATAGGTCAGACTGGTCAGAGTATGCAATACCAGCTTAGGCATTCCGGTGGTACCGGAGGTGAGCAATATCCACTCGGTGTCATGTGATTGACGGCGCGGGGAGGCGTGGGGAGAAAGCACGGCCTCAGCCGTAACGCACAGATCGAGCCCGGCACCCCGGTCCTGCGATATCCCTGCATCCCGCACCCAGGAGTCCGCGCATGCAGTTTGGATTACAGCCGGAAAATGAGCGGCGGACAGGTCCGGCGGACACAGTACGATCCGGCGCGCCACCCCGTCCAACTCGATCAGCGCCAGTGCGGCCGCCAGTTGATTTTGGGTGGCGACCAGAACCGTTCCGCCGCGCAAACTTTCCAGGTG
>Ga0207695_10010261_pt1 | contig 11480 bp, 8 predicted proteins | sample KBSC54metaG_FD_184354 | JGI IMG/M metagenome (GOLD analysis project Ga0207695, IMG submission 184354) | Corn rhizosphere microbial communities from Kellogg Biological Station, Michigan, USA - KBS C5-4 metaG (SPAdes) (version 2) | ecosystem: Host-associated > Plants > Roots > Rhizosphere > Soil... | reverse complement strand
CGAGCTCGAGGCGTGGGCGCCGCGCGTCGGCGAGATCGCCGGGCGCGCGCAGGAGGTGCACGTGGTGATGAACAACTGCTACGCGAACTACGGGACGACGAACGCGATCGAGTTGGCGGCGATGGTGCGGCGCGTGTATGAAGGCGGACCCGGTTAGGCGCTTGGGCGGGGGGCCGGTGCGGCCGGACGGACAGCAACACCGATTTCGCGGCTCGCTCGGCCGCCGGGCATCGTGATGCCTACCGATAGACGTCGAGGTCCCGCGCCACGACGAACGGCCCAGCGTAGAGCGCCCGCAGTCTCGCGTAGCTCCGCTCCGCCGCTCAGTGCGAGCACGCCGACCGCGGCTGCGCGAATTGCCATCCTGACCTGTGATCCGGGTCGCATCATGATCGCCATCCCCCGATGTGCAGCTACGGCCGTCCATCCGCTGGTCCCGATTCTATGCGGCAAGGCGCGCGCACGCCAGAGCTCGGCACTGGAGCGGCGCGCCGTCCCGCGGCGCCTAACGGACTGCGGCGCGACCCGGAGGCGCGGCGGCAGTCGTTACTGCGACTGGTTCGCCAGCGCGGCCTGGGCGGCGGCCAGCCGCGCGATCGGTACGCGGAACGGTGAGCACGACACGTAATTGAGCCCGGCCTCCTGACAGAACCGAATCGACTTCGGTTCGCCACCGTGCTCGCCGCAGATGCCGGTCTTGAGCCCCGGTTTGACGCGCCGCCCTTCGGTGACTGCGTACCGAATCAGCTTGCCCACGCCGACCGTGTCCAACACCTGGAAGGGATCTTCGGCCAGAATCCCCTTGTCGACGTAGAACGGCAGGAAGCGACCGGCGTCGTCGCGGCTCAGGCCGAACGTGGTCTGCGTGAGATCGTTGGTGCCGAACGAGAAGAAGTCGGCCTTGGCGGCGATCTCGTCGGCGGTGAGCGCGGCGCGCGGCAGCTCGATCATCGTGCCGATCGTGTAGGGCACGTCTTCGCCCATGGCGCCCAGCACTTGCCGTGCGGCCTCTTCGAGGATGGCGCGCTGGTTCTCGAACTCCTTCACCGTCGAGACCAGCGGGATCATGATCTCCGGGTGGACGTCGATGCCGCGCCGCTTGCTGCGCACCGCGGCCTCGAAGATGGCGCGGCCCTGCATCTCCGTGATCTCGGGATACGTGATGCCCAACCGGCAGCCGCGGTGGCCGAGCATCGGGTTCACCTCCCGCAGCGACTCGACGATGCGGCCGAGCTCCTCGCGCCGCATGCCTAACGTATGGGCGAGGCGCTTGGCGTCTTCGCCGCCGTGCGGCAGGAACTCGTGCAGCGGCGGGTCCAGCAGCCGGATGGTGACCGGAAGGCCGGCCATCGCTTCGAAAATTCCGTCGAAATCCTGGCGCTGCATGGGCAGCAGCTTGGCCAGCGCGCGCCGGCGGCCGCCTTCATCGCGGGCGACGATCATCTCGCGCATCGCCACGATGCGGTCGCCCTCGAAGAACATGTGCTCGGTACGGCAGAGTCCGATCCCTTCGGCGCCGAAGCCGCGCGCGATCCGCGCGTCCTGCGGCGTGTCGGCGTTGGCACGCACGCGGAGCGTGCGCATCTCGTCGGCCCAGCCTAACAGACGGGCGAACGATTGGTACGTCGCCGAATCGGCGCCGCGCATCGTGCCGGAGAGCACGCGCACGACGTCGCTGGGCATCGTGGGCAGATGCCCCGCGAACACGCGGCCGCTCGCGCCGTCGAGCGTGACCCAATCGCCCTCGTCCACCGTTTTGCCGTCCACGGTGAAGCGGCGGTGCTCGAGATCGACGTGGATGTCCTTGCAGCCCACCACCGCACATTTGCCCATGCCGCGCGCGACGACGGCCGCGTGACTCGTCATGCCGCCGCGTGCCGTTAGTACGGCGCGCGCGGCGACGATGCCGTGAAAGTCCTCGGGCGTCGTTTCTTCGCGCACGAGGATCACGGCCTCACCCCCTGCGGCGCGCTGCTCGGCCGCGTCGGGGTCGAACACCGCGCGCCCGCTCGCCGCGCCGGGGCTGGCCGGGAGACCGGTCGCGATCGGCTTTGCGTGCGCCGACGGATCGATGATCGGATGAAGCAACTGGTCGAGCTGCGACGGATCGACGCGCTGAACCGCCTCGCGCTTCTGAATCAGCCCTTCGCTCACCATCTCGTCGGCAATGCGCACGGCCGCTGCCGACGTGCGTTTGCCCGTGCGCGTCTGCAGCAAGTACAGTTTGCCGCGCTCGACGGTGAATTCGATGTCCTGCATGTCGTGGTAGTGCTGCTCGAGGCGCTCCTGCGTCGCCATGAGCTCTTCGTACGCACCGGGCAAGCGTTCGGCCATCTGATCGATGTGCAGCGGCGTGCGAATGCCGGCCACGACGTCCTCGCCCTGCGCGTTCACGAGGAACTCGCCGAAAAACCGCTTCTCGCCGGTGGAGGGATCGCGCGTGAATGCGACGCCGGTGCCCGAGTCGTCGCCCATGTTGCCGAACACCATCGCGACGACGTTGACGGCCGTGCCTAACGTTTCCGGAATGCCGTTGACCTTGCGGTAGTCCACGGCTTTCTTGAGCGTCCACGATTTCCAGACCGCCTCGATCGCGCCCCACAGCTGCACCTGCGGATCCATGGGGAACTCGGCGCCCAGTGTTCGCTGCACGAGCGACTTGTACTCTTCGACGAGATTGCGCAGCGCGTCTTCGCTCAGCTGGGCGTCGGTCTCCACGCCCTGGTGTTCGCGTTTGGCGGTGAGCAGCCGCTCGAACTCGTGCATCGGCACCCCCAGCACGACGTCGCCGTACATCTGGATGAACCGGCGATACGAGTCGTAGGCGAAGCGCGCGTTGCCGCTCTCGCGCGCCAGGCCGACCACGGTGCGGTCGTTGAGGCCCAGGTTGAGGATGGTCTCCATCATGCCGGGCATCGAGATCGGCGCGCCGGAGCGCACCGACACGAGCAGCGGCGAAGCGGCGTCGCCTAACCGGCGACCGGCGGCCTGCTCGAGATGCTCGAGCTGCGACGCCACCTCCTCCCGGAGGCCCGCCGGCTCCTGTTTGGTCTGCAGATACGACACGCACGCTTCGCAGGCGATCGTGAATCCGGCCGGCACGGGGACGCCGAGGTTGGTCATCTCGGCGAGATTGGCGCCCTTGCCGCCGAGCACCGCCTTCATGTCCTTGGTGCCGTCAGCTGTGCCGTTGCCGAAGAAATAGACGAGCCTGGACACGACGATCGGGTCTCCGCGATGAATGTCGGAGGGCCGCCGGACGGGCGGCCCAATTGCCTAACAACCGCAGCCGAAGCGCAGCTTGTCCGGATCGGTGGGCGGCGGCGTCGGATAGTCGCCCGAGAAGCACGCGTGGCAGAAGCCGTCGGGGCCGCCCGGCACCGCGGCCAGCATCCCCTCGAGCGACAGGTAGCCGAGGGAGTCGACGTCGATGTGGCGCGCGATGTCGTCCACGGACAGGTTGGCGGCGATCAGCTCTTCGCGCGAGGGCGTGTCGATCCCGTAGTAGCACGGCCCGGTGACGGGCGGCGACGCGATGCGCATGTGCACCTCGCGCGCGCCGGCGGCACGGACGAGCGACACGAGGCCGCGCGTGGTGGTGCCGCGGACGATGGAGTCATCGATCATCACCACCTTCTTGCCCTCGAGCACTTCGCGCACGGGGTTGTACTTCACCTTCACCTTGTGGCTGCGTCCGGCCTGCGACGGCTGGATGAAGGTGCGGCCCACGTAGTGATTGCGGATGAGTGCGAGCTCGAGGGGCAGTCCCGATTCCTCGGCGTAGCCTAACGCCGCGGCGTTGGCCGAATCGGGGACGCCGAACACGAGGTCGGCGCCCGGCGCCGGGCATTCGCGGCCCAGCTGCCTGCCTAACGCGCGCCGTGCGCGATCCACCGACCCGCCGTCGAAGATGCGGCTGTCGGGCCGGGCGAAGTACACGTACTCGAACACGCAGCGCCGGGATTCGCGCGGCGTCAGCGCCTGGCGGCAGCGCAGGCCGTCGGCATCGACGATCACGATCTCGCCCGGCTGCACGTCGCGCACGTGCGCGGCCCCGACGATGTCGAGCGCGCAGGTTTCGGACGCGAACACCACTGCGCCGCCCAACCGGCCGATGACCAACGGACGCCAGCCGCGCGGGTCGCGCGCGGCCATGAGCGTGCTCCCGCTGGCGACGACGAGCGAGAACGCGCCCTCCACGCCTTGCAACGCCTCGGCGAGCTGGTCTTCCGGACGGTCGGACTTCGACCGGGCCATGCGGTGCACCAGCACTTCGGAGTCCATCGTCGAGCTGAAGATCGAACCCTCGTCTTCGAGCTCGCGGCGCAGCTCGCTCGCGTTGACGATGTTGCCGTTGTGGGCGAGCGCGATGTACCCGCCGCGAAAGCGCACCAGCACCGGCTGCGCGTTGTCGATCGACGACGAGCCCGCCGTGCTGTACCGCGTATGGCCGATGGCGAGCGTGCCGGCGAGCTCGTCGAGCGCGCTCATGCCCTCGGACACCAGGCCCATCCGCCGCTGCGCGCGAGCGACGCCGTCCGCATCGACGGCGACGATGCCCGCCGATTCCTGGCCGCGATGCTGCAGCGAATAGAGTCCCAGGTGCACGAGCCCTGCGGCGTCCTGGGCTCCGTGCACTCCGAAAATTCCGCACATGGATTACGATGCCGATGGTTGAGGGTGTTGCTCCAGCACGGCCGTCTCGCCGGTCGCCCGCGACATGATGCGTGGAATCGCGTCGTGGTAGGCAGCCGCGAGATGCGCGAGCGGCGCGCTGAAATTTTGGGCGCCGACGCGAATCTCGAAGGCCTTCGCCGCTGCACGCACCGTGCCGATGCGCTGCGCGGGAACGCCGTGTGCGCGTGCGGCCTCGACCACGCGGTCCGGCGCCGCCGTGCTCACGACGATGCGCCCCTGCGCCTCGCCGAAGAGCAGGGCCCGCAGCGGCAGGCCGCTCCATCGCGTCAGGTCGATGTCGGCGCCTAACGGACGCTCGGCGTCGCCGATGGCGCACTCGGCGAGCGCCACCGCCAGGCCGCCGTCGCTGCAGTCGTGGGCGGAGTGCACCGCGCCGCCCGCAATCGCCTCCAGCAGCACGTCGATCAGCGCGCGCTCGCGCGCGAGATCGCAGGCGGGCGGCGCACCGGCCACCACGCCGTGCACGCGCGCGAGATATTCGCTCCCGCCGATCTCATCCGTCGGCTCGCCCAACAGCACGATCGCGTCGCCATCCACGTGGAACGCGGAGCGCGTGACGTGCGAGAGCGCATCCACCAGGCCCACCATGCCGATGATCGGCGTCGGATACACCGCGCCCGTCGGGCTCTCGTTGTAGAGCGACACGTTGCCGCCCGTCACCGGCGTGCCTAACGCGCGACACGCCTCGCCCATGCCGGCCACCGCTTCGCGAAACTGGTAGAACACCTCGGGCCGGCGCGGGTTGCCGAAGTTGAGGCAGTTGGTGATCGCCATCGGCCGCGCGCCGACGCACGCGACGTTGCGCGCCGCTTCCGCGACCGCGATGCGGCCGCCGGTACGCGGATCGAGGTACACATACCGGCCGTTGCCGTCCGTCTTCATCGCGATCGCCTTGTCGGTCCCGCGGAGACGCATCACCGCCGCGTCGCCCTCACCGGGCGACACCACGGTGTTCGTCCGCACCGTCGTGTCGTACTGACGGTACACCCACCGCTTGCTCGCGATCGTCGGCGACGAGAGCAGGCGCTCGAGCGTCCACATCGGATCGCGCTCCTCGGGACGCTCGGCGATCGCGTGCACGTCGCGCTCGCGCAGGGCGCGACTGGATGCGCTCTCCGCCGCCGGCGGCGTGTAGACGGGACAGTCGGTGACCAACCGCGAGCCGGGAAACTCGGCCACCACGCGCGCGCCTTCGGTGACGCGATAGACCGGCTCGGCAATCACTTCGCCGATCACTTCGGCCGCCAGATCCCATTTGGCGAGAATGTCGCGCACCGCGCGCTCGTGCCCCTGCTTCGCGACCACGAGCATGCGCTCCTGCGATTCGCTCAACAGGATTTCGTACGGCGTCATGGCTTCTTCGCGCACCGGAACGCGCGTCACGTCGATGGTGACACCGACATCGCCGCGCGCCGCCATCTCGGCCGACGACGACGTTAGGCCGGCAGCGCCCATGTCCTGAATCGCGACGATGTGCCCGCTGTGAATGAGCTCGAGGCTCGCCTCGAGCAGCAGCTTCTCGGTGAACGGGTCGCCGACCTGCACACGCGGACGCTTCGCATCACTGGCCGCCGAGAGATCTTCGGAAGCGAAGGACGCGCCGTGAATCCCGTCGCGACCCGTACGTGCGCCCACCGCCATGATCGGATTGCCCACGCCTTCGGCTTTGGCGCGAATGAGATCGCGCTCGTGCATGAGCCCCACGCACATCGCGTTCACGAGCGGATTGCCTTCGTACGCGTCGTCGAACACCACGTCGCCCGCCACCGTCGGAATGCCGACGCAGTTGCCGTAATCGCCGATGCCTTTCACGACGCCGCCGAACAGATAGCGTTGGCGCGGCGAGTCGAGCGAGCCGAACCGGAGCGAATCGAGCATCGCGATCGGCCGCGCGCCCATGGTGAACACGTCGCGCAGAATACCGCCGACACCCGTGGCCGCGCCCTGATACGGCTCGACGGCGGATGGGTGGTTGTGCGACTCGATCTTGAACGCCACGGCGAGGCCGTCGCCGATTGCGATCACGCCGGCGTTTTCACCGGGCCCCTGCAGGACGTACGGCGCCTCGGTGGGCAGCGTTCTGAGCACGGGTCGCGAATGCTTGTAGGAGCAGTGCTCGTTCCACAGCGCGCTCACGATGCCTAACTCGGTGAACGTGGGCTCGCGGCCCAGCATGCGCACGAGACGGTCGTACTCGTCGGTGGTGAGCCCGTGCTCGGCGACGAGCGCCGGCGTGATGGCCGGATCGCCGGGGCGCGGTTCCACGGCGCGCGCGTGGCCTGTGGCGGTTGCGGGCGGAGTGCGCCGGTCGACGTCGGTCACGCGGATACTCGAGCGAGCATTGATTGAAATATACCCAACCCGTCGTTCGATCCGACCAGCGATTCCACGGCGCGCTCGGGGTGCGGCATGAGACCCATCACGTTGCCTTCGGCGCTCACGATGCCGGCGATTGCGCGCTGGGAGCCGTTCGGGTTCGATTCCGCGTCGAGCCGGCCGTCCGCGTTCACGTACCGGAACGCTACCTGTCCTTCGCCTTCGAGTCGGTTCAGTGTGTCCTCGTCGGCGGTAAAGCGGCCTTCGCCGTGGGCGATCGGGATGCGCAAAATCTGTCCGGGCGCATACCGATTGGTGAACATCGTGTCGATGTTCTCGACGCGCACTCGCACGAACTGTCCGAGAAACGAGAGGCTGGCGTTGCGAAGCAGGGCGCCCGGCAGGAGGCCTGCTTCACACGCGATCTGGAATCCGTTGCACACCGCGAGCACAGGACCACCGCGGCGCGCGTGCGCCGCGACCTCACGCATGATCGGGCTGAACCGCGCGATGGCGCCGGCGCGCAGGTAGTCGCCGTAGGAGAATCCGCCGGGCAGGATCACGACATCGACGCCCTGGAGGTCGTGATCCTTGTGCCAGAGATAGACGGCGTGCTCGCCCAACACGTCGACCACGGCGTGAAACGCGTCGTAGTCGCAGTTGGAGCCGGGGAAGGTGACGACGCCGAACTTCACGACAACCCCTCGACGCGCGCGATCTCGTAGTCTTCGGTGACGGGGTTGGCGAGCAGGCGTTCGCACATCTGGCGAACGGCGTCGCCGGCGGCGTCCGGCGTGCGCGCGGCGACGTCGAGCACGATGTGCCGGCCGATGCGCGCGTCCTCGACGTCGCGAAAGCCGAGCGTGTGCAGGGCGTCGGCCACGGCCTTGCCCTGCGGATCGAGAATTCCTTTCCGCGGCACGATGTGCACGGACACTCTATAGCGGGTCATTCACGCTCCTCTTCGGACCCCGGGCTGAACGGATGGCTTTGGTCGCCTAACGGAGCACCGCGGCGGCGGCGGCGCCGCCGCCGGTGCGGATGCTCGGCGAGCTCGATGGGCCGCGCCGTCTCTTCTTCCTCTTCGTCGTCCATCAGCGGGTCGGTGCTCGGCACGCGGTCGAAGACGCCTAACACAAACGTCCGGAGCAGCCCGTAGGCGACGTACGCCACCATCGCCGGGAAGGCGTAGCGCTTGTGGTCGATGATCACCAGCACGATGGCGGCGATGAAGGCGGCGCCGAGCACGATCGTGCCGGGTTTGCGGAGGCTGATGTTCGGCGGCGCCGGATAGAGCACGTGGCTGATCATGAGGAAGCTCAGCACGAGCATCACCGCCAGGAGCACCGTGTGCCACGGCCAGCCGCTCACCAGGTTGAACAAGCTCGTCTGGCTGAACCACCAGTAGGTGGCGAGCGTCATGCCGGCCGCGGGGCTGGGCAGGCCGTGAAACTGCGTTTTCGCGCGGCCGCCCTGTTCGATGTTGAAGCGCGCCAGGCGCATCACCGCGCAGGCGATGTAGATGAAGCAGACGAAGACGCCGAGGTTGTCGTGGTTGAGCGCCGCGAAGTACATGATGAACGCGGGCGCGACGCCGAACGTGACCGCATCGACCAGCGAATCGAGCTCGACGCCGAATCGGCTGGACGTACGCGTCATGCGCGCCACGCGGCCATCGAGCGTGTCCATGACGCCGCCGAAGACGACGAACCAGCCCGCCCACTCGAAGTCGCCCCGCGAGGCGGCGGTGATCGCCAGCACGCCGAACAACAGGTTGCCCAACGTGAATCCGTTAGGCAGCAGCACCACGGCGCGGCGCATGTCGGGGCGGGGAATCGCCGGCCTCACAGGGGCAGCTCCGCGAGCACCGTCACGCCGGCCACGGGCCGCTCGCCGACGCGCGTGCGGATCGTCGCGTCGGGCGGCACGAACACATCCACCCGCGAGCCGAACCGGATGATGCCCATGCGCTCGCCCTGCACGGCCGGCGCGCCGAGCTTGGCGTAGGTGGCAATGCGGCGTGCGATGAGTCCGGCGATCTGGCGCACCAGCACCTTGTGCGCCCCGCCGTTGATGCCCACCGACATCTGCTCGTTCTCCAGACTCGCCTTCTCCGCGGCGGCGTTGAGGAACTTGCCGGGATTGTAGTGTTCGTACGCCACGGTGCCGTTCACCGGATACCGGTTCACGTGCACGTTGAAGATGTTCATGAAGATCGAAATACGGATGGCGCGTCCGTGCACGAAGTCGGGCTCCTCGACGGGCGTGATCATCACGACGCGTCCGTCGGCAGGTGCGATCACGAGGCGATCGCCGCGCGGGCCGACGCGTTCCGGATCGCGAAAGAAGTACGCGATCCAGATGGCGATGATGAGCACGAGAATGCCCGCCACCCACAGGGGCCACGATCGAAACGCCAGCGCCAGCGCAAACACGATCACGACCGCCGCGGCGCCGCCGAGGATGAACACCGTACCTTCGCGCGCGAAGCTCATTGCAGGTCGCTCACGTCGAGAGACTCTCCCGTTAGGCGACGATACGCATCGAGATACCGGGTGCTGGTGGCGCGGACCACGTCATCCGGGAGCGCGGGTGCCGGCGCTTCGCCGTTCCACCGGCGCGCGCGGCGCTCGCCGTCGAGATAGTCGCGCAGCGGCTGCTTGTCGAAGCTCTTCTGCGGGCCGCCGGGCGCGTACGAATCGGCGGGCCAGAAGCGCGAGCTGTCGGGCGTGAGCAGCTCGTCGATCAACACGATCGACCCATCGGCGCCGCGGCCGAACTCGAGCTTGGTGTCGGCCACGATGATGCCGCGGTTCTCGGCGATCGCGCTGCCCCGCGCGAAAATCGCGCGAGTGAGCCGCTCGAGCTCTGCACCGACGTCTGCACCGACGACTTGCCGCATGCGGCTCACGGTGATGTTTTCGTCGTGTCCCGTTTCGGCCTTGGTGGCGGGACTGAAAATCGGCTCCGCCAACCGGTCGCTCTCGCGAAGCCCCTTGGGCAGCGGCTCGCCGGCCAGCGTGCCCGATGCGGCGTACTCCTTCCACGCCGAACCCGAAATATATCCGCGAATGACACACTCGATCGGGATGACCGTCGCGCGGCGGCACAGCATCGCGCGTCCGGCAAGCATGGTCCGAAACGCGTCGAGACCAGGCACGAGACGCACGATGTCCGATGTGCGCGCCGTGATCAGATGCGTGGGCACGATGTCCGCGACCTTGCCGAACCACCACGCGCTCAGCTGCGTGAGCACGGCGCCCTTGAACGGGATCGTCTCGCGCATCACGACGTCGAATGCGCTCACACGATCGGTCGCGACGAGCAGCAGGCGCGCGGCATCGACCTCGTAGATGTCGCGCACTTTGCCGCGGCCCAGGCGCCGCAGGGGGAGATCGCTCGAGACCATCGGCGTCATACGCGGGGCTCCTCGGCATCGGGGGCGGCCGCGGGCGCGGCAGCAAGGATGGGCGCGATCACGTCGCGCAGAAATTCGTCGACCTGGCGGGGCGCGCGTCCCAGATAGCGAGCCGGATCCCCGGCCTCGCGCAGGTCGTTAGGCGAAAGGCCGGCATCGGCATCGGCGGCGAGGCGCTCGAACAGATCGTTGCGCGGCGCCCCGTCCTTCACGGCTTGCGCCGCCGCCAGGCTGTGACGGCGGATGCGCTCGTGCGCCGCCTGGCGATCGCCGCCCGCCTGCACACTCTGCACGATGAGCGCTTCGGTCGCCATGAAGGGCAGCTCGTCGGCCACGCGGCGCTGGATGCGCGCCGGGTGGACCTCCAGGCCCGACGCGATGTTGGCCATCAACAACAGAATCGCATCCACCGCCAGAAACGACTCGGGAATCACCAGTCGCCGGTTGGCGCTGTCGTCCAACGTGCGTTCGAAGAACTGCGCGCCGTGCGTCAGGTTCGCGTTCTCCTCGATGGAGATCACGAACCGGGCGAGCGACGAAATCCGTTCGGCGCGCATCGGGTTGCGCTTGTAGGCCATGGCCGACGAGCCGATCTGCTCGGCCTCGAACGGCTCTTCCATTTCGCCGAACGACTGCAGCACGCGGACATCGCCGGCGAATTTCGCCGCGCTCGCCGCAATGCCGGCCACTACGCCGAGGACCTGCGCATCGAGCTTGCGGCTGTAGGTCTGTCCGGTCACCGGCAGGACGTGATCGAAGCCTAACCGGCGAACCACGAGCCGTTCGAGGCGCAGCACCTTGTCGTGGTCGCCGTCGAACAGCTCGAGAAAACTCGCCTGCGTGCCCGTCGTGCCTTTGACGCCGCGCAACGGCAGCGTCGCCGCGCGGTGATCGAGATCGGCGAGGTCGAGCACCAGGTCCTGCATCCAGAGCGTCGCTCGCTTGCCGACGGTGGTCAGTTGCGCCGGTTGGAGGTGCGTGTACGCCAGCGTCGGCTCTTGGCGCCAGTGTTCGGCGAACGCGGCGAGCGCGCGCAGTACGGCGACGA
>Ga0207695_10010260_pt1 | contig 11480 bp, 10 predicted proteins | sample KBSC54metaG_FD_184354 | JGI IMG/M metagenome (GOLD analysis project Ga0207695, IMG submission 184354) | Corn rhizosphere microbial communities from Kellogg Biological Station, Michigan, USA - KBS C5-4 metaG (SPAdes) (version 2) | ecosystem: Host-associated > Plants > Roots > Rhizosphere > Soil... | reverse complement strand
CGGCAGGCTGACGCGAAAGAAGATCGCCGGCTCCGGCGTGCCGAGCACGCGCGCCGCCTGTTCGAACTGCGGATCGACCGTCTCGAACGCGGCGCGCGCCGATTTGCAGACGAAAGGGAAGGCCACCACCGTCGCCGCGATCACCGCACCCTGCCAGGTGAAGATCAGGTGGATGCCCAGTTTGTCGAGCCAGCCACCGAGCCAGCCGCGGCGGCCGACCAGCACCAGCAGGTAGTAGCCGAGCACCGTCGGCGGCAACACCATCGGCAGCAGCAGCAATGAGTCCAGCAGCTCTCGGCCCGGGAAGCGCCAGCGCGACAGCGCATAGCCGACCGCCACGCCGAACACCATCGCGAAGGCCGTCGCCCACAACGCGACTTTCAGCGACAAGCCGAGCGCAACCCATGCCGATTCCATGCACGGTTCAGGCTTCGCCGAGCGGGCGAGGAGTGGCGGCGATCGTCATTTGCGAAATATAACGGTATATACGACGCCACCCCAGAAGAAGGGTTCGGCGCGCCTGGACACTGTGGGTACCACTATCGCGCCCGGGCTTGCGGAGTGCGACCATCCAGCAGCCAAATCCACCGGAGACAAGCATGGACCCCACTGTCGGCAAGAAACCGCTCTACAAGTCGCTCTACTTCCAGGTCATCACCGCGATCATCATCGGCGTGATCCTCGGGCACTGGTGGCCCGAGACCGGCGCCGCGATGAAACCCCTGGGCGACGGCTTCATCAAGCTGATCAAGATGATCATCGCGCCGATCATCTTCTGCACCGTCGTCGTCGGCATCGCCGGCATGGAGGACATGAAGAAGGTCGGCAAGACCGGCGGCCTGGCGCTGCTGTACTTCGAGATCGTCAGCTCGATCGCGCTGGTCGTCGGCCTGGTGATCATCAACCTCGTCAAGCCGGGCGAAGGCATGAATGTCGACGTGACGCAGCTCGATGCGAAGAGCGTCGCCGCCTTCACCAAGCCCGGCCAGATGGCCACCACCACCGAGTTCCTGCTGCACGTGATCCCGAACACCGTGGTCGATGCCTTCGCGCAGGGCGAGATCCTGCAGGTGCTGCTGTTCGCGGTGATGTTCGGCTTCGCGCTGCACAAGTTCGGCGGGCGCGGCACCTTGGTGTTCGACTTCATCGAGAAGTTCTCGCACGTGCTGTTCGGCATCGTCGGCTACATCATGAAGGTGGCGCCGCTCGGCGCGTTCGGCGCGATGGCCTTCACGATCGGCAAGTACGGCGTCGGCTCGCTGCTGCAGCTGGGCCAGCTGATGGCGACCTTCTACGCCACCTGCCTGGTCTTCATCTTCGTCGTGCTCGGCAGCATCGCGCGCTTCCACGGCTTCTCGATCTGGAAGTTCATCAAGTACATCAAGGAAGAACTGCTGATCGTGCTCGGCACCTCGTCGTCCGAGTCGGTGCTGCCGCGCATGATGAGCAAGCTGGAGAACCTGGGCGCGAAGAAGTCGGTGGTCGGCCTGGTGATCCCGACGGGCTATTCGTTCAACCTCGACGGCACCTCGATCTACCTGACGATGGCGGCGGTCTTCATCGCGCAGGCGACGAACACGCCGATGACCCTGGGCCAGCAGCTGACCTTGCTGCTGGTGCTGCTGCTGACTTCCAAGGGCGCGGCCGGCGTGACCGGCAGCGGCTTCATCGTGCTCGCGGCGACGCTTTCGGCGGTGGGCCACGTGCCGGTGGCGGGGCTGGCGCTGATCCTCGGCATCGACCGCTTCATGTCCGAAGCGCGCGCGCTGACCAACCTGATCGGCAACGGCGTGGCCACCGTGGTGGTCGCGAAGTGGACCGGCGACCTCGATACCGAGCGCATGCGCAGACAGTTGGACAATGAGACCGACGTCGCTGCCGATGAACCCGAAGTCATCCTCGATGCGGCCGAGGCGAAGATGGCGACGAACCGATAGACAAAGGAACTCATGGACCAATCCTCTCGCAATGCCACCTGGCGTTCAGGCCTGCACCAGATCGTCATCGTCGGCGGCGGCGCGGGGGGGCTGGAGCTGGCGACCACGCTGGGCGACAAGCTCGGCAAGCGCGGTCACGCCGCGGTGACGCTGATCGACAAGACGCGCTCGCACGTCTGGAAGCCCAAGCTGCACGAGATCGCCGCCGGCAGCATGGACATCGGCGTGCACGAGGTCGACTTTCTCGCGCAGTCGCACTGGCACCACTTCGGCTACCGCGTCGGCGAGATGACCGGGCTGGACCGCGAGCGCCGCGAGGTCCTGGTGGCCGGCTTCGTCGACGAGGAAGGCGAGCACGTGACCTCGCCGCAGCGGGTGCGCTACGACACGCTGGTGATCGCGGTCGGCAGCCAGAGCAATGATTTCGGCACGCCCGGGGTGAGCGAATTCGGCATGAAGCTGGAGTCGGTGCGCGACGCGCGGCGCTTCAACCGGCGCCTGGTGAATGCCTGCATCCGCGCGCATTCGCTCACCGATGCGGAAGGGCCGCGGCACCTGCAGGTGGCGATCATCGGCGCCGGTGCGACCGGCGTCGAACTCGCCGCGGAGCTGCACCGCACGACGCGCGAGGTGATCTCCTACGGGCTCGACCGGATCGACCCGGAGGACATCCAGATCAACCTGATCGAGGCCGCGTCGCGTGTGCTGCCGGCGCTGCCGGAGCGGCTCTCGGCTTCGACCGAAGTGCTGCTGCGCAAGCTCGGCGTGACGGTGCACACCAACGCCAAGGTGGCCGAGGTGATGGCCGACGGCGTGCGCCTCACCGGCGGCGGCGAAGGCGGTGCCGGCGGCAACGTCATCCCGGCCGACCTCGTCGTCTGGGCCGCGGGCGTGAAGGCGCCCGAGTTCCTGAAGGACCTGGCCGGCCTGGAGAGCAACCGCATCAACCAGCTGGTGGTCAAGCCGACGCTGCAGACGACGCGCGACGACGACATCTTCGTGATCGGCGATTGCGCCGCCTGCGCCTGGCCGGAAGCCGACGGCGGCAAGGGCGGCTGGGTGCCGCCGCGTGCGCAAGCCGCGCACCAGCAGGCCTCGTTCATGGTCGGGCAGATCAAGGCGCGGCTCGCCAAGCGGCCGCTCGCGAACTACCGCTACCGGGACTTCGGCTCGCTCGTCTCGCTGGGGGAATTCAGCACCGTCGGCAACATGATGGGCGGGCTGGTCGGCGGCAATCTGTTCATCGAAGGAATGTTCGCGCGGCTGATGTACGAGTCGCTCTACAAGATGCATGAACTCGCCTTACACGGGTTTGCCAAGGTGGCGCTCGAAACGCTGGCGCGGATGATCACGCGTCGTACCGAGCCGCACGTCAAGCTGCATTGACTTCTCGCCCTCGGTCGCGGAGAGTTCATTCGCGCGCAAAGCGCATTGAGTCAACACAAGGAGCTAACACATGGCAGCACAACAACGCGTCGTTCTGGTCACCGGCGGCATGGGTGGCCTCGGGGAAACGATTTCGACCAAGATGGCGGATGCGGGTTACAAGGTCGTGGTGACCTATTCGCCCGGCAACAACAAGCATGCCGAGTGGGTCGCGAACATGAAGAGCAACGGCTACGACATCCTCGCCGTGGCTTGCGACGTCGCCGACATCGAGTCCTGCACCAAGGCGGTGGCCGAGGTGCAGGCCAAGGCCGGCCAGATCGACGTGCTGGTCAACAACGCCGGCATCACGCGCGACATGACCTTCAAGAAGATGGACAAGGTCAACTGGGACGCGGTGTTGCGGACCAACCTCGACAGCCTGTTCAACATGAGCAAGCAGGTGGTCGACGGCATGGTCGAGCGCGGCTGGGGCCGGGTCATCAACGTCTCCTCGGTGAACGGCTCGAAGGGTGCTTTTGGCCAGACCAATTATTCGGCCGCGAAGGCCGGCGTGCACGGCTTCACCAAGGCGCTGGCGCTCGAAGTGGCGAAGAAGGGCGTGACCGTCAACACCATCTCGCCGGGCTACATCGGCACCAAGATGGTGACCGCAATCCCGAAGGACGTGCTCGATTCGAAGATCCTGCCGCACATTCCGGTCGGCCGGCTCGGCAAGCCGGAAGAGGTGGCCGGCCTGATCATCTACCTGGCCTCGGAAGAGGCCGCGTTCGTGACCGGCGCGAACATCGCCATCAACGGCGGCCAGCACATGCAGTGATGCACCCCGAACGGCGCCTTCCCTGGCGCCGTTTTTGATTGACCTTCCCCAGAAACAACAGGAGACCTGAATGATCAAGTCGGGCATAGATCAAGACGCGCTGATCAAGATGTTTTCGGAAGCCAGCGACAAGCAGGGCGAGATGCTGCGCAAGGCCGTCAGCGAAGCGACCTTGAAGGCGCTGCAGGGCCGCGAGCTGAGCTTGAACAACATCAAGAGCGTGCTGAAGACCGTCACCGAAGCGGCCTCGGCCGGCGCAGCGAAGAATATCGCGCCACCGGTGGACGTCGAAGCGATGCTGGGCCAGGCGCTCGGCGGCATGGATGCGGCGCTGCTCCAGGCGGTCGAGGCGCACCGCAAGGCGCTGCAGCAGTTCGTCAGCCAGGGCGTCAGCGTGCAGGAGGCTCAGCTGAAGGGGGCGCTGTCCAACCTCGAAAAGATGGAGGACACCTTCTTCGCCACCGTCACCAAGGCGGCGGGCGCGGCCGGCGAACCGATGCAGGGGCCGTGGCAGCACGTGCTCGAAGCGATGAAGCTGAAGGGCACCGATACCGGCGCCAAGGCCGCATCGACGGTCGAGCAGATGATGGCGCAGACGCAGGAGGCGGTGCGTGCCGGCCGGGCCAGCGGGCTGAAGGCGGCGCAGGCGATGCTCGACAGTTATTCGGCGCTCGTCAGCGGCGTGCTGATCGGCATGTCGGAAGGTCTGCAGAGCGGCTCCAGCGCGGCCTCCGCCGCGGCGAAGAAGACCAAGAAATAGCGGTCCCGTCCGCTGCCGCGGCGGCCAGCCTCGCCACAGGCCGGGCGCCGCGCCCGGCCGTTCCGAAGCGGCCGGGCGACTCGCTCGGCGAGTGGGGCCGGCATGGTGACGCCGGTGCTCCTCCGCTCAGCTGCCCGATTGCGGCATGCGCCGGATCTGGCCAGGGTCGTAACCCTGCTTGCGGGCGATGTCGACCAGCTTCTGGTAGTCCGCTTCGGGGATGGCCGGCGTGCGCGCCATGATCCAGAGGTAATCGCGCTTCTCGCGCGTGATCACTGTTTGCGTGTAGTCGGGCGAGACGTGGCTGATGCGGTAGTCCGCCTTGATCGGCCAGAAATACTGCCGGCCCCAGACCGCATTGTTCCGGCCGAGCACGTAGCCGCGCGAATGGAATTCGCGCATCGGGCCGGTGAAGCCGTCGGCGCGGAAGGTGAAGACGGCGTCGACGGTGCCGTCGGCATCAAGCTTGTAAGTGTCTTTGGCGTTGTAGGCGCCGCGTTGGAACGAGGTGCCGATGCTGCCGATCACGTACCAATCGCCCATGAAACGCGGCAGGTCGACTTGCGGAGCCAGCGCCAGCGGCCAGGCCTCGCGCCCGCTCGGCGGCGTCTGGCAGGCGACGAGCGCCGCCACGCCAGCGGTGCCGAGCAACCAGCGGCCCGCGTGACGGCGCGAGCGGAGGAATCGGAAGATGGTCATCTTTCATTGTCCCGCATTCAGCCAGTGGGACTGCCGGCGTAGCTCAGGGTTCCACTTCGCAACGCTCATCACGCAGTCAGGCGATTCCTGCCGCCCCGTAGGACCAGTGAGCACGAGCTTGCCGGCTTTCGTCTCGGCGTCGACCCGGCTGAGCCGACCCGCCTCGTCAGCCCTTGCCGACAGTGCCACAAGCAGTGGCCGGCCAGACCTCGCTCTCCAGGTATCGCGCCCCTATGATTTCTCCCCCGCGCGTTGCCGCGCCGTCTTCACCAAGGAACCCACCTCATGAAACCTGTCCGTTGGGGCATCCTCTCCACCGCCGGCATCGGCACCAAGAAAGTCATCCCCGGCATGCTGAAGAGCCGGGAACTGGAAGTCGCGGCGATCGCGTCGCGCAATCTGGGCACCGCCCAGTCGGCTGCCGCCGCCCTCGGCATTCCGAGCGCCCACGGGTCCTATGAAGCCCTGCTGGCCGACCCGACGATCGAGGCGATCTACAACCCATTGCCCAACCACCTGCACGTGCCGCTGACCTTGGCCGCGTTGCAGGCCGGCAAACACGTGCTGTGCGAAAAGCCGATGGCGATCAGCGCGGCCGAGATCGAGGTGCTGCGGCCCTACGCGTCGCGGCTGCACGTGCGCGAGGCCTTCATGGTGCGCCATCACCCGCAGTGGCTCGCGGTGCGCGAGGAACTGCGCCGCGGCACGATCGGCGAGCTGCGTTTCATGCACGTGCCCTTCACTTATTTCAATGCCGACCCGGCGAATATCCGCAACCAGGCCGACATCGGCGGCGGCGCGCTCTACGACATCGGCTGCTACGCGATCGTCGCCGGCCGCTGGTTCTTCGAAGGCGACCCCGAGCGGGTCAGCGCGGTGATCGACCGCGACCCGGTCTTCAAGACCGACCGCACCACCAGCGGCCTGCTCGATTTCGGCGCCGGCCGCCAACTGGCGTTCACGGTCTCGACGCAATCCGCTCCGTACCAGCGCATCCAACTGGTCGGCAGCAAGGGCCGCATCGAGATCCGCATTCCGTTCAATGCGCCGCCGGACGAGGCTTGCCGCTATTCGATCGACGACGCGAGCGCGCTCGACGGCAGCGGCATCCGCCACGTCGACCTGCCCGCGGCCGATCAGTACCAGCTGCAGGCCGAAGCCTTCTCGCGCGCGGTGCGCAACGAGCAGCCCGATGCCTCCGCGCTCGACGATGCGATCACCAATCTGCGCATCATCGAGGCGCTGTTCGCCGCCGGGGCCAGCGGGCGCTTCGAGCGGCCGGTCCCGCGCTGACGCAGCGTCGCGCCATCGGGCATCATGGCCGGGCATTGCCGGAGGTGATCGCCATGAATCGCACGATGCCCAGGAGCTGGCTGACGGGGTGGCTGATGCTGATCGCCGGGCTGCTGGCGTGCGCTCCCGCGGCCGTCGCAGCGGATCGGCCTCACGCCCCGGTGAGCAAGGCCGAAACCCGCCAGATCCGCGCGGTGATCCAGTCGCAGCTCGACGCGCTCGCGGCAGACGATGCGGAACGGGCTTTCTCCTATGCCTCGCCCGGCATCCAGAAGATGGTCGGCTCGCCGGACAACTTCATCCAGATGGTGCGCACCAGCTACCCGGTGGTCTATCGGCCGGCTTCGGTGGTTTTCCTCGCGCCGCAATGGGTCGAAGGCGTCCTGGTGCAGGGCGTGCAGATGACCGACGTAGCTGGCGCGCTCTGGCTCGCGCTCTACACGATGGAGCGCCAGGCGGACAAGTCCTGGCGCATCAGCGGCTGCACGGTGCGGGCGAACGAAGGCCGTGCCACCTGACTCAGCCGAGGCTGCTGATCAGCCACAGGTTCGCCGCGGTGATCAGCCCGAACAGGCTCCAGGCCGCGAGCTTCATCACCGTCCCGTTGGCGAACTCGCCCATCAGCCGCCGGTCGCTGGTGAAGCGGATCAGCGGCCAGATCGCGAACGGCAGCTGGAAACTCAGCACCACCTGGCTCGCCACCAGCAGCCTGCCGACCGCGCCGTCGCCGAGCCACCAGACACCGGCGAACGCCGGTACCAGCGCCAGCGCGCGCGTGATCAGGCGGCGCTGCCAGCACGGGATCTTCAGGTCAAGGAAACCTTCCATCAGGATCTGGCCGGCGATCGTGCCGGTGAAGGTCGAGCTCTGGCCGGAGGCGAGCAGCGCGATGCCGAAGAGCAGCGAGGCCAGCGTGCTGCCGACCAGCGGGTCGAGCAGCCGGTAGGCCTCCTCGATCTGCGTCACCTCGCGGTGGCCGTTGCCGTGGAAGGCCGAGGCCGCGAGGATCAGGATCGCCGCGTTGACCATCAGCGCGAGCGAGAGCGAGATCACGGTGTCGAGCGTCGAGAGGCGCAGCGCATCGCGCCGGCCGGCCGTGCCCGGCTCCACGCGGCGCGTCTGCACGATCGACGAATGCAGGTAGAGGTTGTGCGGCATCACCGTCGCACCGAGGATGCCGATCGCGAGGTACAGCGCCTGCGGGTCCTGCAAGGGCCGCCAGCGCGGCACGAAGCCTTTGGCGACCTCGGCCCAGTCCGGCCCGGCGAGCACCAGCTCGATCGCATAGCAGGCGCCGATCGTGACGATCAGCCCGAGCACGATCGCTTCGATGCGGCGAAAGCCCCGGCCCTGCAGCCCGAGCACGATCAGGGTGTCGAACGCGGTGATGGCGATGCCCGTCGTCAGCGAGACGCCGAACAGCAGGTGCAAGGCGAGTGCGCTGCCCAGCACCTCGGCCAGGTCGCAGGCGATGATCGACAGCTCGGCGAGGATCCACAGCACGCGGTTCACCGGCGCGCTGTAGTTTTCGCGGCAGGCACGCGCCAGGTCGAGGCGCGCGATCAGCCCGAGGCGCAGCGCCAGGGTCTGCAGCAGCATCGCCGCCAAGCTAGCCAGCAGCACGACGAAGAGCAGCGCATAGCCATAGCGCGAGCCGGCTTCGATGTCGGTCGCCCAGTTGCCCGGGTCCATGTAGCCGACCGAGACCAGCAGCCCCGGCCCGGCGATGCTGAGCAGGCGCCGCCAGAACGGTGCGCCCGCAGGGATGCCGACGCTGTCGCGGACCTCGGACGGGCAGAACGGAGCAGTGGCAGTGCGCGGCAGCGAGTACATCGGCGGCGATTGTGCCGAGGCGGCCGCCAGAGGGCGGCTTGGTGCGCCTAAAAGCCGTCGAACAGATCGCCCGGGCGGCGCGTGTGCACGCTCTCGATCGCGAGCAGCCTGAGCTTGGTCTCGACCCCGCCGGTTGCCGAAAAGCCGCCCGGCTTGCCGCCTGCGGCGAGCACCCGGTGGCACGGCACGATCGGCGCGAACGGGTTGTTGCCCAAAGCTTGCCCGACGGCGCGCGCCAGGCTGCCGTCGCCCAGTTGCGCCGCGACTTCTCCATAGCTCAGCGTTGCGCCGGGCGGGATAGCGCGCGTCACGCGATAGACCGAGGCGTCGAAGCCGGGCACGCCGCGCATGTCGAGCGCCACGTCGGCCATGTCGTCCGCCGCGCCGCCGAGCAAGGCGGCGATGCGCTCGATCGTGCGCTGCACCTGCGGCGGCGGGGTGCGCTCGACCGCCCCGGGCGCTCGGCGCAGCAGGCGCGCGCGCAGGTAGACGTCGCGTGGCTCGGGCAGCTGGGCGGCGACGATGCCATGCGCATTCCAGGCGATGCCGCAGCGGCCGAGCGCGGTTTCGAACAAGGCGAGGCCGCAGTCGCCGCTGTCCGGGCTGTTGTCATCGGGGCAGGCCATGTCGATTCTTTCGGGGATGTTCGTGCCGGCGGTGTCGCGATTCGACTGTAGTCCAGCGGGCGTGGCAGCGGCGACGCTGCACGATGGGGTGCCCTCGGCTGCCCGGCCGGCCGGCCCGCCGGGCATTGCGCCCGGCCCCGGGCTTCCTCAGGTGAGCCGCTTTGCGGCCTGCGCCGCGATCGTTTCGTCGAAGCGCGCCGGCGGCCAATCCTCGCGCAGCGCCTGCAGCATCAGATCCTGCTGCGACGGCGGCGCGAGGCCGCCGAGCGGCGGGTCGCGATCGAGGTTGGTCGGGAAGGCGTAGCCCTCGGCACAACTGGCGACGGCGTTCGCACAGCCGGTCTCGCTCAGGCGCCCTTCCTTGAACATCGCTCGCAAGGCGGGGTAGAGCGCCACGCTCATGCGCACGCGGTCCACGCTTTCCATCGCCCGGCCGTAGGCGGACGAGACCTGCAGCAGGTTCGCCATGCGTTTGACGTCGTGCGTGCGATTGCTGCCGGCGGCATGGAACATCGCCGGATTGAAGAACACCGCATCGCCCTTCTTCAGCGGCAGCTGCACCCGGTGTTCGAGGAAGTAGTCGCGGAATGCCGGCAGCGGCCAGGCCAGGTAGCCGGGCTCGTAGGTCTGGGAATACGGCAGGTACAGCGTCGGGCCGGTGGCCACCGGCATGTCGGTATGGGCCACGGCGCCTTGCAAGGTCAGCACCGGCGAGAGCCGATGCACATGCGCCGGGAAACGCGCCGCGACCTCGGGCGTCTGGAAGCCGAGGTGGTAGTCGCGATGCGGATGCTGCGCCTCGCCGCCGGGGTTGACGACGTTGATCTGCGAGGTCATCTGGTAGTCCGGCCCGAGCCAGGCTTCGCTGATCAGCGCGACGATGTCGTTGGCGTAGTAGGCGGCGAAGACGGCCGGCGCGCGCAGGCAGAGTTTTTCGAGCGCGTTCCAGATGCGGTCGTTCGCGCCGGGCTTGGCGAAGTGGTCGCCGCCGCCGCTGTTCTGCGCGTGCTGCTCGTCGATGATCGTGCGGAAGACCGCGCTGGCCGCATCGAGCGTCGCCGTCTCGGTATAGGCGCCGCTGAGCACGACCAGGCCCGGCCCGTCCATCATCGCCGTGCCCCATTCGGCCAGCACCGCGCGCCGCGCCGCCGGCGATGACGCGACATGGCGCCGAATCTCCGCACAGTCGTACACCGGCACGTTCGCGTCGATGCGCGCGGCGAACGGATAGTGCGCCAGCACGGTCGTGCGCTCGACCAGCGCGGCGAAGTCGTCGATGCTGCAGTCCGCGGCGTCGAGCCAGAAGGAGGTGCCGGTCATACCGGCTCCGGCATGCCGCTGCGCAGCGAGCGTGTGATCGCCAGGCCGATGCGCGTGGCTTCGGTGGCGTCGTTCAAGGTCAGCGGCGCCTCGCGCTCGCCGCGGCAGGTGGCGACGAAGGCGGCCATCTCGCGCTGGAAGGCATCGCCGAAGCGTTCGAAGAAGTCGCTGACTGCGGCATGGCGCACGCCGTGGGCATCGCTGGTCACGACCCGGTCGCGCGCCGCGCCGTGGCCGATCTGCAGCTTGCCCGCGGTGCCGATGATCTCGGTCTGCGTCTCGTGCCCATGGGCGAAGGTGCGCGAGGCATAGAACACCGCGCGCGCGCCGCCTTCGAAATCGACGATCGCCAGGCCGTTGTCCACGTCCTGGTACTTCGCGAGCCCCGGGTGCATCGCGATCGTGCCGCTGGCATAGGCGCGCTGGGCCTTCGGCTTGCCGAGCATCCAGCGGGCGAGGTCGATGTCGTGCACGCTGCAGTCCATGAAGATACCGCCCGAGTGCGCCGCATAGCCGACGAAGAAACCCGAGGGGTCGTTCATGTCGCAGGTCTGCGAGCGCACCAGGAAGGGCTTGCCGATGCCGCCTTCGGCGATGTTGGCGTGGGCCTGCTGATAGCTCGCATCGAAGCGCCGCACGAAGCCGACCATCGCGACCAGCCGCGGGTGGCGCGCCGCGACCGCCTCGACCTTCTCGCAGTCCTCGACGTTCAGCGCCAGCGGCTTCTCGACGAAGACGTGCTTGCCGGCTTCGAGCGCGGCGATGGTCTGCTCCGCATGCAGCGAAGTCGGCGTGACCAGCACCAC
>Ga0207695_10010256_pt1 | contig 11482 bp, 6 predicted proteins | sample KBSC54metaG_FD_184354 | JGI IMG/M metagenome (GOLD analysis project Ga0207695, IMG submission 184354) | Corn rhizosphere microbial communities from Kellogg Biological Station, Michigan, USA - KBS C5-4 metaG (SPAdes) (version 2) | ecosystem: Host-associated > Plants > Roots > Rhizosphere > Soil... | reverse complement strand
CGTGTCCACCCACGGCCACTGCAGGATCTTTTTCGCCGCCATCGCCTGATCACGGATATTGATGATCCCGATCTTCCGGTAGATCGACTTCCTCCACGCCGCCCCCTTGGGCGCCGGCGTCCCCCTGCCATCGAGACTGATCTGTATATAGCCGTCCGCCGCTATATCCCCTGCATACAACGGCGTCCCCTGACCGCCTGCCACATCCTTCACCGTAGCGCTCGCCGGCTCGGTATAAACCATAAAAAGAACAGGGTATTTCTTCGTACTGTCGAAATCCTTTGGCAATATCATCCACCCGTCCATAGTAACGTTGTCGTCAGTTATGACCTGGAAGAACTTCACCGGATATCGCGGACGACCCGCTCCCCTTCCGGCAACCGGCTCATTCGTTTTAATACTCTTATGTCCCGGCAGACTCACCCACTCCGATACGGACTCATAGAGATGATTGGAGAAATTATGGGTGGCATACGACCCTCCCGGCGAAATATTATAGGTATGCGTCCCCTTCTGCGCAGCCGGTGACATCAACTCCAGCTTCCCCTTTCCATCCAGCGATACCCGGTACAGATACTGTTGCGTAGCATTTTCCGGAGACGCCATAAAATATACATATCCCCCCCTTTCATCTATCGCATTGGTACGGATAAGATCATAGTTGCCTTTGGTCAGCAACACTTCCTTCTTCCCGTCCCGGCTGATCCGGTAGATATGCCGCCAGCCGTCCTTCTCGGAAACCCAGAGAAAATCCTTTCCCCCATTGATCCACTCCCAGCCCGCAATATCGTCGCTCCACCGCTCCTTCACGTCTATCCACGCATTGTCGGTCTCTGTATAGACAGGCTTTGCATCCCCCGTCGCCGCATCACAGATAAAGACCTTAGCCTCATTCTGCTTCCGGTTCAACTGCTCGACCACCAGTTCGCTGCTGTTATCCGCCCATTCCATCCGCGGAATATAGTGCTGACGGCTGTCGCCGGGAACCTGCATCCAGACTGTCTTCTCCGTAGCCAGCGAGACAACCCCCACCTTACACGGCGAAGGGTCCTGACCGGCCTTGGGATATTCCACCGGTACCGTGAAAGGATACAACGAGTCGGTATTGTCGATCATTAAGAAATTTCTTATCTGATTTGCATCCAGCTGCCAGTAGGCGATGCTCTTTCCATCCGGACTCCAGCGGAAACCGTCGCGGCAGCCAAACTCCTCCTCATAGGCCCAGTCGAAGGTTCCGTTGATCAGCCGGAACGTGCCATCCGTGGTCAGAGGCGTCACCGCACCGCTAGCCAGGTCCTCCACATACACATTGTGCTCGCTCGTATACGCCACCTTTGTCCCATCCGGCGACAGCTTGGCAAACATCAGCGAAGAAGAGGGCCTGCTCTTCCCCACCTGCTTCAGTGCACGCGACCCGATATCCAGCACCCAGTAGTCCCCCCGCGTATTGAGCCGCCACACCTTTTTGCTGTTGGTATAGACAAGCAGCTTCTTATCATCATCGCTAAAACTGAACCCCTGTACCGCCAGCGGCTGCGACTGGCCCGAAGGGGTCAGCAACCCCGCATCCGCCACTACCACCCGCTGAAACGCCGGTAGATCATACCTTACAATTGCACTACCCTCTACCGCATAATAACTCTTCCCGTCTTTACCCCATTTGACACCACCCCCGCCGCGCTGGGCACTAACTCCCGCCGAGACTACAAGAAAAAGAACGACTACCAAAATTTTCATGCTGGAAATTTTATTTGCTGCCCGGACTGACGGGCTTGACCCCAATGTAGTACATATTTTTTATACCGTCTTCGGTAACCAGCGCCGCCTCATCCCCCTTCAGCTCAGTCGTCTTCCACTGGTCGGTCGGCAGCAGCCGCAGCCGCGTCCCGCCGTTTTTCAGCACCAGCGGCAGATCAAACCCGGCCACACAGTTGCTGTATCGGTAGGTCACCTTCTTATGGTCATCACTAAGATAAAACTCGATATCCGGTATCTGCGTCGTCCGCAAATACTGGTCAAAGACCTTCTGATAGTCGAACCCGGCCTTCTGCGACACATAATGCTCCACCTGCTGCGTCGTCACGGTCTGATGATAAAAATCCTTATTCAGTCCGCGAAGTATCTGCCTCCATTTCTCATCATCATCGATGCTGTGACGGATAGCCTGCAGCATATTACCCCCTTTCGGATACATATCCCCGCTGCCCTGCTCGTTGACGCCGTACCTCGCGACCACAGGCCTGTCATTGCGGATTCCCCGGCGGGTTGCAAGATTATATTCATTACCAGCTTCCTTACCCCACATATAGTCGACAAAAAGCGTCTCGCTGTAATTCGTAAACCCTTCGTGTACCCACATATCGGCCAGATCCTTCGTCGTCAGGTTGTTGCCGAACCACTCGTGACCGCTCTCATGGATGATGATAAAGTCATACATCATCCCGTATTTCGACCCACGCCCCCTGTACCCAAAAGCATAGTTATTCCCATAAGCCACCGCGCTCTGATGCTCCATACCCGTATGCTGAACGTCTACCAGTTTGTAACTGTCTTCATAAAAAGGATAGGGGCCGAACCAGTGCTCGTGCGCGTGCAGCATATTATGTACCTGCTCCGGCATATAGTCCTTCGCCCGCTTCAGATTGTAGTCCAGTACCCAGTAGTCGAGGTCGAGATGTCCCTTTTCACCCTGGAAGTCCTCGTGAAAGGTCACATATTTACCGACGTACGGGATCAGACAGTAGTTGCTGATAGGATTCACGACCGCCCATTTATAGGTCGTCGTGCCGTCCCCATTGGACTTCTTGTATTGCAGCCTGCCATTGGCGACACCCACCAGCGTATCGGGAACGATCATCGTTACCGAACCACCCTTGTCCGGCTCATCATACTGAAGGTCCTTGCAGGGATACCATAGCGAAGCCCCCATCCCCTGACAGGTGACGGTCATCCACGGCCGCCCCAGCGAATCCTTTGCAAAGGTCCATCCCCCGCTCCACGGCGGCCGCACACTCTCGTGCGGCAACCCCGAGAAATAAGCCTGTACAGTATTCACCGACCCCACCTTCTGCTTCGGCGTACGCACATGCCATACACTCCCTTCCTGGGTGAACGAAAGCTTCTCCTTTCCGTTAAAAATAACACTGTCGATATGCAGCGCAGGCTGCAGATCGAGCTGCATCCCCGGCTGATCGTCGCTGACGACCTTATAGGTGATAAGATCACTCCCCGGCGCCGTCTTCGTCAGAAAATCCGGCTTCACGGTAATATCATAGCGCTGTATATCCCACCAGGCCCGCTCGGCCGTAACGCTGCCGCGCAGCGTATCCGCATGCGTAAAGACCTTGTGCTTGTACTCCTCGGAGGTCCTGGCGATATCCCGGGCATGCTGGGCACGAACGCTGTCCGGATTAGGCTGCTGCTGCCCCAAACCCAACATCGGCGTGCTCAGTGAAACAACGACGAAAAATCGTACTATTCTCATACTTTAATTTTACCGCAAAATTTTACTTCATCCAAAATAACCTGGTGGTCACCTGGTCCGCCCCACCCATCGCCTGCACCGCCGCCGTGTAATTGATCTTATTGGCCGACTGCTCCGCCAGCGGATAATACAACCGCAACGGCATCGGCGAGATCGCTCCAAACGGTGGGTTGATCGTATTGATGTCCGGATATCCGAGCCTCCGGATAGAGGTCCACGCCTCCCAGCCCCTGTTGTAACAGGCGATCCAGTGCTGATACCCGATCTTCTGCTTGTAATTCCCCGTAGCCGTAGCATAGGCCACCGAAGGCTGAGCCAGATATGTAGCCGCATCCGTCGCACTTCCTCCCCAGTACTGTATACCGGCCGTAACACCTGCACTATAGTGGTCCGACGCCGTACCCGTCACAGGAAAGCCACGCTCGACTGCCTCAGCCAGCAGGAACTCTGTCTCCGAATAATCCAGCAACACACCCGCGAATGTCGGCTGCAACATCTGATCCGAGAACGTCGAAAACCCGATATAGGAATTACCCGCACCGGGCTGCCCGCCCAGATAGGCGCCATTAACTTTCGAGAAATACAACGGCAGCCTCGGATCGTTCCAGGTCACCATCTGGCTCACCAGCGTATTCGCCGGACAGTTGTCGTGCCGGCCGCTGTTGATCGCCGCCTGCCAGATGGGATTGGTATTCCCCGTTGGCGACTTGTCATAGGTGAGTGTAGCATTGTCCGTATTGGAGGTAAAGACCCCCGTAGCCACCGCCTCCTGCACCTTCTTACCCGCCGTCGTAGGATCCGTATCCGCCAGCAACATCGCCATCTTGAGTTTGAGCGTAGCAGCAAACTTCTTCCACGAAGCCACATTCCCCGTATAGACCCTGTCAGCAGCCCCCATCGCACCGGCCGACACATTCAGTCCCGCTATACAGGTGTCCAGCCTCGTCAACAGGTCGGTATAGACGGTCTTTGCATCGTCATATTTCGGAAAAGGCACGGTCCTGTTCACCGCCTGACTGTAAGGGATATTGCCATAGGTCGAAACCAGCAGGTTAAAGGCATATATCTCGAGAAGATCGGTAATGATCAGGTCGTTCTTCAGAATGTCCGCCGTCGGCGCCGTTGTCCCGAAATTCGCCTTGGCATTGTATAGATTGCTGAGCACGTTTCCACTGCTGTAACCGCCATACATCTGACTCCAGAAATTGTCCGGAGAATTATACTGCGTCAGAATATACTGCGCCTCCGACGTATAGGTGATCTCCGTCCAGGTCTGTGCAAAATTCCGGAAAGGGTCCGTGCTGCCCGACGGCGTAGTAATATCGTCAACAAGGTTCTTCTCTGCCGCTAAAAACACAGTTGCCGCAGGCACCGTGATCGCCGCCTTCTGATTCGTATTCAGGTCCTGGATATTTTTCGTACAGGACGCAAAAGCAACCAGAACAACTATATAAAATAATTTTCGCATGGTAATTCATTTTAAAATTTCGCCCTCACATTAAAACCAAAGGTCCTGAATACGGGATACGAACCCGACTGGAAGCCCTGGGAAGCATTGGACCCATAAGACCCGCTGATCGGCACACCCTGCTCCGGGTCTGCATAAGGCAGATTCTTATGGATGATCCACAGATTCCGGCCCGTCAGCGACAGGTCGATACCTTTTACAAAATGCCATTTGCTAAGCGTAGCCGATGGCACCGACCACGTAATGGCCACTTCCCGCAGTTTTACATACCCGGCATCGAAAATATACTCCCTGGCCACTTCCTGGTTGTCCGAGCTGAAGGGGAACTTCTTCTTATTGATATCCGACGCATCGACCAGCTTCGTATTGGGCTTGCCATCCGCGGTAACACCTTCCATCAGATAGCCGCCGCCGTCTGCCAGAGGCGAACGAACCGGCTTGCCGTTCCTGTTATAGCCTGCGGTGTGCGGGGTCAGACCTGCACTGGCCGCATAGTCGAGGTCCAGATCGTAGACATCCCCGCCCTTCTTGATATCGATCAGGAAATTCAGCGCGATCGACTTATACCGGAGCGTATTGTTGACGCCGCCGATCCATTTGGGGCTGATATTCCCGATATCCGACAGCGCATTGGGCTGCTTGACATAATACCCCGTCGTATCTACCAGCGGCTTGCCGTTCATATAGGTGAAATCCGTCCCGCGCAATACGCCATAAGGATGTCCCTTCTCAGCCACCAGCTGCACGCTGTTCTGGTACTTGGCGATGATAAAGGATGGTTGGTTGTTGTACAGTGAGATGATCTTGCTGTTATTCTTCGCCCAGTTGATATTCATGTCCCAGGAAAAACTCCGCGTCTTCACCGGCGTCAGATTCAACTGCACCTCGAGTCCGGAGTTTTGGATGGTACCGCCGTTCACATAGAACTGGGAGTAACCGCTGGCCGTAGAGACGTTGATCGGCGTGATCTGGTCGATCGACTGTGCGTGATAATAGGTGACATCAGCACCCAGCCGCCCCTTCAGGAAACTGACTTCCGCACCAACCTCATAGGTGTGGTTCATCTCGGGCTTCAGGTTGGGATTGTTATTGGTCGTCGGCGAGTTGAAGACGGTCTGCCCATTGAAAGGCGCCGCTGCAACATAAGTGTTCTGCAGACTGAAATAGGGAGCATCATTACCCACCGCGGCATAGTTGACCCTTAATTTACCATAGTTCAGCCAGGGCGCATCCAGCAATTTGGAGAAAACCCAGTTGGCGGCTACGGAAGGATAGTAGTAGGTATTGTTCTTCGTTGGCAGCGTAGATGCCCTTTCCCTCCTTATCGTTCCATCCACCGTGATCATCTCCTTATAGGTGATCGTAGCGCCGGCAAAGATACCGTCTATCTCCTTCCTGTAGTAGTTCTCGGTCGGGGCGTTGGGCGTGTTCACGGAGTTGGCCAGCGCAAAAAATCCCGGCACCACCAGTCCGCCGTTCGTAGCCGCCGAAGTGCCCGACAGATTATCCTGCCGTATGTTGCCGCCCAACAGCGCCTTCACATTGAATCTCTCGCCGATATTCTTATCGAAATTGACCAGCAGGTCGTAGTTCGTCTCGCTGTAGTTGGTCAGCGTCTTCGCATACAAAGGCGTACCCGCGCTGCCGACGTCATACCTCGCTTCGATTATCTGATTGTAGTCGTCCTTCGACACGCGGCCAAGAATATTGAGGAAGCTGCCTATTTTATAATTAACAAAGGCATTCCCGAAATAACGATCCCGGCCGTCCGTCTCATAGTTCTTATAGCGCACCCAATAGATGTTATCGTGATAGGCAGGCTTGACGATATTCCCCGGCGCGTTGGTCGTATACCCGCCCAGCCAGTTCCACGTCGCATTGCTCTGCGTACGGAAAAAATCCGCCTTCTGCGCCTTGAGATCGATACCCGTCTCCCACCACTGGCGGAAGTCGGTCATCGGGTTGATCTGCGTCCCGTTACCGCCGTAATAACCAAAACCATAACGCCCAGTCGCGTTGATGTCGGAATAATTGAACTCGCCGCCTACCGTCAGATTAGGCAGGAGATTGTGGGTTACACTCAGCGTCAGCAGGTTCTTCGCTTCATTGCTGTTGGGCAGATAACCCCTGTCATTACTATGGGTAAAGCCCATTTTAAACGTCCCCTTCTCGCTGCCTCCGTCTGCAAACACACTCGTGCTCGTCGACACCGGAGTAACGAAATAATCCGTCGGCTTGTAATGCGCAGCCGGCCGCCAGGGAGTCGCCTTACCATAGTTGGGATTTCCGGGAGAAAAAGCGTCCCACTGATATACCATAAGGCTGGGATCGTAAGCCGGACCCGTCATCTGATCGACATCCGTTTGCACGATCAGCACGTTGTTCCCGTTGCTGTTGAAAGTTGGCTGGTAATAAAAATAGGGATTGGGATTTCCCGTGCCCCCACCCGACGCGCCATAACCCTCGCCATACTGCGTCTGATACTGCGGCAGCGTGCTCTGGTCCGGCGTCCCGGCATTGACCCCGATATTCACCGAGACACCCAGTCCTTTATTAAGACGCGAGCCCTTTTTGGTCGTAACAAGAATAACACCGTTCGAACCGCGGCTGCCATAAAGCGCCGAGGCAGCAGCGCCTTTCAGCACGCTGATCGACTCGATGTCGTTCGGGTTGATATCCGATGCGTTGTTACCCAGATCGTAATAACCCTGCCCCGACTGGTTATTCGTCGACAGGTTGCTGTTATCGTACGGTACGCCATCCACCACGAACAACGCCTGGTTGGTCTGTGTCAGTGACTTCATACCCCGTAAAATGACGTTATTCGAACCACCCATGGTATTGCTGGAGGTGATCTGAAGACCGGCGACCTTTCCGGACATATTGTCCACGAAATTCGTATTCATCGTCTTGGTCACCGCATCACCCGATATCTGCTGGGTAGCGTAGGCGACGGAGTTCTTCGTTCTTTTGATACCCAGCGCCGTCGTGACGGTTACCTCATTCAGCGACTGTGCATTCCTGCCCATTACGACAGTAATATTCTCCCTGCTCCCGACCTTGACCTCGAGATCGGAAAAACCGATATTACTGAACAGCAGTACGTCGGAGGGAGAGGCGGAGATTTTAAAGACACCGTTCTCGTTGGTTGCAACGCCCGCTTTTGTAGATCTTATCCGGACGCTTACATTGGGGATCGGTGCACCCGCGGAGTCGGTCACCGTTCCCGACACGGGCCTTCTTTGTGCTTGCGCTTCCTGGCACAACAAAAATGCCATGACAATGCCTAACGCATTGTAGAAGAGTTTTCTCATGCGACTGTATTTGGTTACAATCAAATGTAAAAAGCACCGCAAGGCGGTGCTTCATTGATTTTAATCTTTTCTTAACGAAAATTACCTGATGGTAAATTCCTGCTTCAGACGAATATCGGTTGAACTGCTTCCTATCATCACCTGGAACTTGCCCGGCTCAACACGCCATACCATATTCTTGTCGAGTAGCGCAAGATCGTCCGGATGCAGCGTAAACACCACCGTCTTCTTCTCACCCGGCGCCAGCATTACACGCTCGAAGCCGCGCAGCTGCTGCTCATAGACGGTTACACTGCTCACCTCATCGTGAACATAAAGTTGCACCACCTCGTCTCCTTTTCGGCTGCCCGTATTGGTTATATCTACGGCAACAGTTACATCCCCCTGCGGACGCTGCTCCTCCGGAGTGACCACCAGGTTGCTGTAGGCGAAGCTCGTATAGCTAAGCCCGTGACCGAACGGATAGATAGGCCCGAACACGCTGGTCCGGTTCTCTTTCTTATTTCCCGAAGGCTGCGAACCCGGCTTGTAGGGGAAATTCCATTCGATCTCACCCGTCGTCTTCGGAAAAGTGATCGACAGCCTGCCACCGGGATTGTTGTCACCGAACAGCGTCTCTGCAATGGCCTGCCCGCCCATGGAATTAGGGAACCAGGCCTCGAGGATCGCCGGTATATAGCGGTTCGCCCAGTTGATCGTCAGCGGCTGTCCGTTGACCAATACGAGCACGACAGGACGCCCCGTCGCCTTCAGCGCTTCCAGCAGCTGCTCCTGACGTCCCGGAAGATCCAATCCGGTACGCGACATCCCTTCTCCAACCCGCTTCTCGTCCTCCCCCAGCACGGCGATGATCAGGTCGGACTGACGCCCCTTCTCCACCGCTTCAGCAATACCCGACTGCTCGGCGCCCGTCAGCGGAGTTGGAATGATCTCGCTCTCCGGCCAGGCACTGTCGACCATCTCGCAGCCCTTTGTGTAGTCGAGCACAACAGCGCCGCTTTCACCCTTCACTCCCCCTGAACCCTGGCTGGCCGTGGCTCCGCTACCCAGATAACCCTTCAACCCGTCATAGACTGATACCGGCTCCAGATGCGACGGCCCATAACGGCTGATCGCATAAGACGTCTCTTTCGCGAGCGGGCCCGTAACTAATATCTTCTTATACCGCCGCTTGTCCAGCGGCAACAGACTACTGTCATTTTTCAACAAGACCAGCGACTCCCGCGCCATCCGCAGCATAAAGTCTTTGGTCCGGCCCGGCTTCAGCACCTCGTCGGCTTTTTTAGGGTCCACATACGGATGGTCAAAAAGCCCCAGCCTGAATTTCACCCGCAACACATCCGCTACCCGCCGGTCCAGCGTCTTCATCGAAACACTTCCCTCTTTCACCAGCTCGCGCAGGGGATCGATAAATACATTCGGCGGCGTAAAGGTGGTCCTTACATTCAGACCCGCCTCGATCACCTGCCGCACGGCCTCCTTATAACTGTCAGCAACATGATGTTTGGTAAAAAGATATTCCACCGCGTCGCTGTCGGAGACGACATATCCGTCGAAACCAAACCGCTCGCGCAACAATTCGGTCAGAAAATAATAGCTGCCCGTGATTGGCACCCCATCCCAGTCATTATAGCTGCTCATCACACCCATAGGATGCGCTTCCTGGATCACCCTTCGGAAGGCATAGAGATATAGTTGATACAATTCCCGCGGTGCAACATGCGGGTCAGTCCGGACGCTCCCGTCCCTGCCTCCTTTGGGAACGCTGTACACGGCATAGTGCTTCAGCGTCGAAGCCACCCCTTCACTCTGGATCCCCAGAGTCATCTGTTTCCCCAGCTCGGCCACCAGAAAGGGGTCCTCCCCGTAACATTCCAGCGTCCGGCCCCAGCGCGGATCACGCGCGAGGTCCAGTATAGGCGCATAAACATTGGTATATCCAAGCGCCTTAGCCTCCCGTCCCACGATGTCTCCCGCCTCCCGGACCAGCGCCTTGTCCCAGGTGCTGCCGATAGCGATCGGCGCAGGCAGCGACGTCGCCCGGTCATGGTTCAGACCGTGAATACCTTCATTGGTAAAATCCACCGGGACCCCAAGGCGGGTCTGTTCGATGAACCAGTGCTGAACCGTATTGATCGCCTCCGCATGCCGGCTGAAGGGATAGGATAGCGTCGTCTGCGCCGCGGCATTGCCCGCCACGCTGTTCAAATGCTCGTCGATATTGGCGATACCATCCTTCCAGACCTCGTTCTTCCAGGCAGGCGTGGGCAACTCGTCCTTCAATACCCGGCCATAACCGTACAAAGTGGCCGTCTGGCAGGTCTTCTCCTCCAGACTCATCTGCCCCAGCAAGTCGACGATACGCCGCTCGACCGGCTGTGCCGGGTCTTCAAAAACGTCTTTTATGCCATTTTTGTTGAAATCGATCCATCCGTCATGGTAAATTGACTTACCCCCCCGCCCCAAACCATCCACCGGCCCGCTACCCGCCCGCTGCCCCCAACTAAGAAATACACCGAAACTAGCCGCAATCGTCAAAAATACCCTGAGTTTTACCATGCTTCATTTTTCTGGAACGCCAAAATAAGGATTATTCCACTCAGGGCCCCCGATATGGTTATAAAATCCTTGCTTTCCAGTTTTAGCACATCATTGATAAAAAGCACCTGGACTAACATTAAAAAAAGTGAGAATGCGACGATGACAACGCGGCGTAGAGCACGCTTTGACTTTACCTTCATCAGACAAAGCACCGAAATGAAGGAAAAAAAGAGCCCGGCAAAAATGGCCATAAACTAACAGGTTTTCATAGACAGGATTAAAATACCATGGGTAAAATACATCCCCATCCGCCATTTTACAATAGGAAAATGACCAGGTATTTTTCCCTTTTCCCCCCTCCCCGCGACCACGGCTCCCCATCCCCGCCGACCCCCATCCCGCCTCTCCCTCTCCCCCGCCCCGCCTCCAATCCTTCTCCCCTTCTGCCGGCCTCCCTCCCCCATTCACAACCCCTCCACCAACTGCGCCGCCTTCAACCCCAATCCCCGGGCCAGGGCATAAACCACCGTCACCTGAAAATCAGCCTCCCCCCTCTCGATAAGGGCAATTTCCCCGGCATCGACCCCAGACCTGGCCGCCAGTTCATCGATCGTCAACCCCTGTTGTTCGCGTAAAATGGTAATTCTCCGTCCAAATTTGTGTAAGAGTTCGTCC
>Ga0207695_10010255_pt1 | contig 11482 bp, 7 predicted proteins | sample KBSC54metaG_FD_184354 | JGI IMG/M metagenome (GOLD analysis project Ga0207695, IMG submission 184354) | Corn rhizosphere microbial communities from Kellogg Biological Station, Michigan, USA - KBS C5-4 metaG (SPAdes) (version 2) | ecosystem: Host-associated > Plants > Roots > Rhizosphere > Soil... | reverse complement strand
AGGTGGAGCATCCGGTGACAGAAGCCATCACCGGCGAAGACCTGGTCGAATGGCAGTTACGGGTGGCGTCGGGCGAGAAGCTGCCGAAGATGCAGGAGCAATTGCGCATCAATGGCTGGGCGATGGAGGCGCGGCTTTATGCCGAAAATCCGGCGGCGGGGTTCCTGCCTTCGACCGGCCCGCTGACGCATCTGAAATTGCCAGGCGGTATACGCATCGATAGCGGGGTGGAAGAAGGCGATGTGACCACGCCTTATTACGATCCCATGATCGCCAAGCTGATCGTGCACGCATCCACACGGGCCGAAGCAGCGGCGAAGCTTGCAGCGGCCTCGGCCGCGGTCGAAGCCTGGCCGGTCAAGACCAATGCGGGGTTCCTGGCGCGCGCCGCTGCCGATCCGGATTTCGTGAAGGGCGGCGTCGATACGGGCTTTATCGAGCGCCATGCCGCGCATGTGATTCCACCCGCCGACCCGGATGAAGAAATCACCGCTGCCGCCGCAGCAGCGTTGTTGCCGAAAAACATGGGCGATCCGTGGGCCGCGTTGACCGGCTTTCGCGGGCTTAATCCAGTGGATGCGCGGGTGGCGGTCGAAATCGGCGGCAAAGTACATCTTGCCGAACCGCGGGCGGGCGGCATGACGCGAGAGATCAACGGAGAACATGTTTTGTTTCGCGGTGGCGATGCCTGGGCCTTCGCCGAACCAGCGCCCAAAGCGGCGGGCGAAGCGGGCACCGACAGCGGCAGCCTGCTGGCGCCCATGCCGGGTGCCGTGATTCTGGTCGATGTCGCCAACGGTCAGGCAGTCAAGCGTGGTCAGCGCCTGCTGGTGCTGGAAGCCATGAAGATGGAATATGTGCTGGCCGCGCCGTTCGATGGTGTGGTGGCCGAGTTGACGGCCAAGACAGGCGTGCGAGTCAACGAAGGCACACTTCTGGTACGGGTAGAGGAAACGCACTGATGGCCGGGAAGAGCTTCGAGCAATGGAAAGTGGGCGACCGTATTGCCCATGATCTCACCCGCACCGTCACCGAAGCCGACAATCTGCTGATCACCGCGCTTACACACAACCCGCAGCCGCTGCATCTGGATGCTGAATACGCGGCTCAGACCGAATTCGGTCAGATCCTGGTCAATGGCCTTTTCACCTTCTCGCTGATGATTGGGATTTCGGTGGGCGACACTACGCTCGGCACGCTGGTCGCCAATCTGGGCTATGACAAGGTGCGCATGCCCAAGCCCGTCTTCATCGGCGACACGTTGCGGATGGAGACGGAAGTGGTGGAACTGCGCGAGTCGAAGTCCCGCCCGAATGCCGGCATCGTCACATTCTGGCATCGCGCCATCAACCAGCGGGGTGAGACGGTGTGCGAGGCCCTGCGCATGGCCCTGGTGAAGCGGGCATGAGATTGCGCTCGTTGCTCTTTGTGCCGGGCGACCGGCCCGACCGTATGGTGAAGGCGCTGGAGGCTGGCGCGGATGCGCTGATCCTCGATCTGGAAGATTCCGTTTCATCGGACAAGAAGAGCGAAGCGCGCAAGGCCGTGGCAGATTTCCTGGCCCGACCGCGTGCGATCAAACTGTTGGTGCGCGTCAATCCGCAAGGCACCGAAGAGGACCTTGCCGCGGTGCTGCCGGCAAAGCCCGATGGGCTGGTGCTACCCAAGGCAGTGGGCGCGGCGTCCGTTGCAGCCCTGGACCGCCAACTGGCTGGCGCGAAAATCCCTGTCTTGCCTATCGCCACTGAGACGGCGGCGGCGGTCTTCGCGCTGGGAGATTTCGCCTCGGTGGCGGACCGTCTTTGCGGCATTACCTGGGGAGTTGAAGATCTCTCCGCTGCCATCGGCGCCAGCACGGCCCGCGAAAGTGATGGCCGTTTCACACCGCCGTTCGAGATGGTGCGTTCGCTGGCTCTGTTCGCCGCTCATGCGGCTTGTGTGCCTGCCATCGAAACCGTTTATCCCGCGCTGAAAGATGAGGCAGGCCTCAAGGCCTATGCCGCGCGCGGCCGCCGCGACGGATTTTCCGGCATGCTGGCGCTGCATCCAGCGCAGGTTCCCGTCATTAACGCCGCCTTCACGGCGTCGGCGGAAGAACTTGCTTGGGCCAAGCGCGTGGTGGAAGTTTTCGCGGCCAATCCCGGCACGGGTGCGTTGGAACTGGACGGGCGGATGGTGGACGCGCCGCATCTGAAACTGGCGCGGCGCCTGCTGGCGAGCGAAAAAGAATAAGAGGAAAGTGAACGGCAATGAGAAAATCTCTAGTCTCTTTGGTTTTTGCTGGTATCGCGACCGCCGCCTATGCCGCCTATCCGGCACATCCCAAAACCTCGCCCGACATCACCGGCGCCGATATCTCTGCCTGCACCAAAGCGATTTCCGACAACGCCTTCGAAGGGCGCGGCCCTGGCACCCAAAACGGCGAAGCTGCCGCTGCCTGGATCGCGGATGAGTTGAAAGCGCTGGGCATCGCCCCCGCCAACAAGGGCAGCTATTTCCAGCCGGTCCCCGCTGTTTCCCTCACGCTGGACGCCAATCAATCGCATTTCGCTTTCACCACTCCCAAAGGCTCGTTGATGCCCAAATTCGCGGACGAGGCGGTTTATTGGACACCGCAATTCGAATCGCCGGATGTGACAGTCAGCAAATCCGATCTGGTGTTCGTCGGTTATGGCGTGGTCGCTCCGGAATATCACTGGAACGACTATGCCGGCATCGATGTGAAGGGGAAGACGGTGGTCATCCTGATCAACGATCCCGGCAATGAGGACGCCAAGCCTGATGCCAAATTCTTCAAGGGCAAGGCGATGACCTATTACGGGCGCTGGGTCTACAAATATGAAGAGGCCGCGCGCCATGGCGCCGCCGCCGCCATCATCGTGCATGAGACCATTCCGGCGGCCTATGGCTGGCAGGTGGTGAGGACCTCCAACAGCGGTTCGAAACTCTGGCTGGAAGCCAAGGACAGCAACAAATCCCGGGTGCCGATCCAGGGCTGGATCACGCTGAATGTCGCCAAGACGTTGTTCGCACAGGCGGGCCTGGATTACGCCGCGCAGAAAGCGGCGGCGAACAAGCCCGGCTTCAAGCCGGTGGCCATGAAGGGCGAAAGCCTCAGCGTCAGTGCTCACTCTTCTATCAAGCATCTGATGACCCGCAATGTGGTGGGCGTGCTGAAAGGCACCAAGCATCCCGACGATGTGGTGATCTTCTCCGGCCACTGGGATCATCTGGGCCGCAACGACGCGCTGCCCGGCGCGGACAAGATCTATAACGGCGCCGTCGATAACGGCACCGGCGTGGCGATGACCCTGGAGCTGGCGGAGAAATTCGCGCATGAGAAGCGCACCGATCGCTCCGTGGCCTTTGCGTTCTGGACGCTGGAAGAACAAGGCCTGCTGGGCTCGGAATATTTCGGCGAGCATCCGCTTTGGCCCGCAAAAAATATCGTGGGCGTGTTCAACGTCGACGCCGATGGGCCGGCGCCCCATTCCCACGACATGGAAGCGCCCGGCACCGGCCAGTCGGAGATGGAAGACGTGCTGAAGGCGGCGCTGGCGCAGCAGCATCGCGTATTGAGCCCCGACCGTGAGCCGGAGAAGGGGCATTTCTTCCGCTCCGACCATTTCAGCTTGGCGAAGCAGGGCATTCCCGCCATCTCGCCAGGCGGCGGGCGCGATCTGCTGCAGGGCGGCATCGCGGCCGGTCAGAAACTGTCCGACGATTATGTCGATCATCGCTATCACCAGCCCGGCGACGAATGGCGCGCCGACTGGAACATGGAACGGCCGACCGACGACACCAACGCGGTCTATCTGGCGGGCATGGCACTGGCCAACAGCGAGCAATGGCCCAACTGGTACAAGGACAGCGAATTCCGCGCCATGCGGGACAAACAGCGGCCATAACGCGAAGGGGCGGGGCCAAGATTCCGGGCGGCTCTCCTCCCGGGCTTGTCGTCAAGTCAGCCAGAGATCGCGATGGTCTTCGTACCAGATTTCGACTTCCATATCGCGATGATCCATCACGCCCAGATGATAGGGATCGTGCTTCTTATATTCGGCATAAGCGCCGCCATATTCGCCGCGGCGCTTTTTATAGGCCTCGAAGCTGGCCAGGTCCTCATATTCCCAGACGATGAAATACCGGCCGCTGTTGGAGCCGGCGATTTCCTTGACGAAATAACGCAGGCTTTTCCATTCCTTGAACAAGTCGCGGTGCGCCTTCACCCATGCGAGGAAATCCTTCATCGCCGTGTCATGCTCGTCTTCCTTGCCTTGGAGCGGAAACCAGCTTTCGACTTCATAGATCGACATTTCAGCGCGCTCCCTTGAAGCCACCCAACTCGCCGCCGTAAAGGCGCCTGGCGCGTGCAAGCTCTTCCTTGCTGGGACGTGTAGTTTTGGCAGGCCGTGTCTCGGCGGTTGCCGCCGATGACGAAGGCTGCAGCGAGCGCTGCAAATGCCAGCGCCTCGCGCCTGCTGGTTGTCTTGTCGTGCATTTTCCTTCCCCCTTTTTGTGCTTTGTGCCGCAAGCCCGATTCACGCAAACGGCGAGACGCCGAAGATATGGACGTGCGCGAACAGGAGGACGAGGAATAGGGCCGCCGCCACCGCGAAGCGCCAGTCGAAATATTCCCCGGCGCGAAAGCTGTTGCGGCCGGACAGGATCGCGGCGAAAGGCACATTGGAGGTCTGGGCGGCGAAGCCCTCCCAGGCCGGGCCTAGTTTGCGCCGGCGTTTGGCGTCGATGGAGACGGTGCCAAATAGCGCGAGCAGCAGGAAGGTGCCGAAGAAGATCACACCGGCTTGATCGCCATTGGTGGAAAGATGATCCCCCGACCAGATCGCCACGCCCCAGAGAAAGGGGTGACGTGTGATCCGCAGCACGCCTTTGACGGTTTCCGGCTTTGCCGCCAGCTTTTCGCTGTTGACCGACGTGGGATTGGGCGTCAGCAGGCCGGGTACACCCAGCAGAAAGGCGAGGGCGACAATGGGCAGGGCGGCGTCATGCGCGCCGCGCCCCAGATCATAGAGTAGGGGATCGGCGGCACTGCCCGGCATGGCGCCCGCCTGGTTGAAGGCCATGGCCAGCCAAACGATCACGCCCAGGGAAAGAAGCGAGAACAGCCCCATATAAGGCCGCTCGCCCAGCGCCCCCACAAGTGCGTCGCGCACCCGCGTGCCGGAAATCAAGAGATGGATCCCTAAGAACACCAACGCCGCCGCGATCAGATTGGTCATGCCATCCCCGCTGAAATTTCGTCAGGCTTGGCCCGCATCATAGCGGGACACGTAGCGCGGCGCTGCCATAAAAATCGCTGGCGGATGCCCAAGACTCGGGGAATCATGCCTGGCCTGAACCAATCGGGGGTTGCACGCCATGTCTCACAAAATGATGATTGTCGCGGCGCTGCTGCTTGCCATGCCGGCGAAAGCGCAAATCACGGAGCCAGACCTCAACGACATACCCGCCAAGATCGTGCCGGAACAGTCGCGCTACAATTATGAGAAGCGGGTGGTCGAGATTCCCATGCGCGACGGGGTTAAGCTACACACGGTGATGATCATTCCCAAAGGGGCGCACAATGCCCCCATGGTGATGACCCGCACGCCCTATCATGCCGATGAGCGGGCGCAAGCCAGCGAGACGCCCTATCGCGCCGTGGCGCTGGCGAGGAGCGACCAGCTTCTCACCGATGACGGCTATATCCGCATCTTCCAGGACGTGCGGGGCAAATATGGCTCTGAGGGTGATTTCGTGATGACGCGCCCGGTGCGTGGGCCGCTCAATCCCACCAAGACGGATGAGACCACCGACGCCTGGGACACGATCGACTGGCTGGTCAAGAATGTGCCGGAAAGCAATGGCCGCGTCGGCATGGTGGGCTCATCTTATGAAGGCTTCACCGTGGTGATGGCGCTGCTCGATCCGCATCCGGCGCTGAAGGTGGCGGTGCCGGAAAGCCCCATGATCGATGGCTGGATGGGCGATGATTGGTTTCACTATGGCGCCTACCGCCAGAACAATGTGGATTTCATCACTGAGGAGTCGAGCGTGCGCGGCGACGGCAAGCCGGTGCCGCGCGACGTCTATGACGATTATGACGGCTATCTGCGCGCCGGCTCGGTGGGCGGCTGGGCCAAGATGCATGGCGTGGAGCAGTACCCTTATTACCAGCGCGCCGTGAAACACGCGGCTTACGACGAATTCTGGCAAGGCCAGGCGCTGGACAAGCTGTTGGCGCAGCATCCGTCCAACGTGCCCACGATGTGGGAGCAGGGTCTCTACGACCAGGAAGACATGTGGGGCGCGGTCCACACCTGGCGGGCGCTGAAAGCGGCCGGGCATGTGGACAACAATTATCTCGTCATTGGGCCGTGGCGGCACAGCGGCGCCAATTATGACGGCACCACGCTGGGTGAGTTGAAATTCGAAGGCGATACCGGTCTGCAATGGCGGCGCGACACGCTGAAGCCCTTCTTCGATCATTATCTGAAGGACACGCCCAAGCCCGAGACGCCGCGCGCCATGATCTACAATGTCGGCGCCAATCGCTGGGAGCGTTTCGCCGACTGGCCACTGGCTTGCGATACCGGCTGCGCGGCGCCGATGACGCCGCTCTATCTGGGCAGCGGCAAGCTTTCCTTCAACAAGCCCGATGCCGGTTCGCAATCATATGTTTCCGATCCCGCCAAGCCGGTGCCGTATCTGCCCAGGCCGGTGCGGTTCGCCGACACGCCGCGCTGGCAAAGCTGGCTGACAACCGACCAGCGGCCGTTCGAGAACCGCACCGATGTGCTGACCTATGTGACGGAGCCGCTGACCTCTGAGGTGCGCATCAGCGGCGTGCCGTCGGTTGATCTCTTCGCTGCGACCACCGGCACCGATGCCGATTGGGTGGTGAAGCTGATTGACGTCTATCCCGACATGCTGCCGGAGCGGTTGGAGATGTCAGGCTACGAGCTGCCGGTCGGTATGGATATCTTCCGGGGCCGCTATCGCGACAGCTTTTCCAACCCCACGGCCATTCCCGCCGGCAAAGCGCAACGCTACCGCTTCACGCTGCCGCCCGCCAATCACGCCTTCAAGCCGGGGCACCGGATCATGGTGCAGATCCAGTCGAGCTGGTTTCCGCTCTACGACCGCAATCCGCAGACTTTCGTGAAGAACATCTTTCTGGCCCAGCCGCAGGATTATAAGGCGGCGACCCAGACGGTGCTCTCCGGCGGATCGCAGGCCAGCGCCATCTGGTTGCCCATGGTCAGCGCAAAGGGATCTTTTTGATGGTCGCACCGCCTGACGCGAAGTCTTCAACTTCGCGGGGCGGATGCTTCCTAGAGATTTAGCAGCGCGGGGTCGCCACCCTTGGCGGCGATGTTCACTGAGACGGCGCGCTCCACCGCGTACCGGGTGAGGGCGTAAGGCCCGCCTGCTTTGGGACCGGTGCCTGACAGGCCCTCGCCGCCGAAGGGCTGCACGCCCACCACCGCGCCGATGATGGAGCGGTTGACATAGATATTGCCCGCCGGCACCAGCGCCCGCACCCGTTCGACGAAAGAGTCGAGCCGCGAATGGATACCGAGTGTGAGGCCGTAGCCTTTTTCCGCCAGAGCGCGGCCCGCCTTTTCCAAGTCGGCGGCGCGATAGCGCACCACATGCAGGACGGGGCCGAACACTTCCTTGTCGGGCAATTGATCGAGCGCGATCTCCGCCATCACGGGTCCGAACAGCAGCGGCACGGTGGGTGCGGGTTTCAGCTCTTTCAGGATTTTCGCGCTGGTCTTGAGATGCACCAGATGCGCATCCAGCGCGGCCTTGGCGGGGGCATCGATCACCGGTCCGATATCGGTGGCGAAGTCGGACGGATCGCCTACCTTCAGAACGTCCATCGCGCCTTTCAGCCCCGCGATCAGGCCGTCGGCGGTTTCTTCCGGCAGGAAGAGAATCCGTAAGGCCGAGCAGCGCTGGCCCGCCGAGCCGAACGCCGAAAGAATGACATCGTCGATCACCTGTTCGCGCTGAGCGGTGGTGTCCACGAACATGGCGTTCAATCCGCCGGTCTCGGCGATGAAGGGGACGAGCGGGCCTTTGCGCGCTGCCAGAGAGCGGTTGATCGCCTGCGCCGTGTCGGTGCCGCCGGTGAAAGCGACGCCGGAGAGGTCGGGATGGGTGATCAGCGCTGTGCCCACCGTTTCACCCGGCCCGGGCAGAAGATGCAGAACGTCATGGGGCAGACCGGCTTGTTTGAACAAGAGCACGGCCGCGGCGGCGATGCGCGGCGTCTGCTCCGCCGGTTTGGCCAGTACCGTGTTGCCCGCCGCCAGCGCCGCCGCGATCTGGCCGGTGAAGATGGCGAGGGGAAAATTCCAAGGCGAGATGCAGGCGAAGACACCGCGGCCATGCAGTTCCAGCGCATTGGTCTCGCCCGCGGGACCCTTGAGCGGCTCGGCATGCGCGAAATGCCGTTCCGCCAGAAGCGCATAATAGCGGCAGAAGTCTGCTGCCTCGCGCACTTCCGCCACAGCATCGGGCCAGCTCTTGCCTGCCTCATGCACGGCGATCGCCATCAAGGTGTCGCTGTTTGCCTCAAGCGTGTCCGCCATGGCGCGAAGAATTTCGGCGCGGCCCACGCCGCCCAAACCGTCCCAGGCTGGTTGCGCGCGTTTGGCGGCGGCAAAGGCTTTGGCGATCTCCGGCTGTGTGGCGTCGGCGACGGCAGTGGATGTGTCTTTCACTTGCACCAACTTTTCGCGTTCGGCTGTGATGGAAAGATCGATGCCCAGGCTGTTCAGCCGGTCGCCATACATCTGGCGCGGCAGCGGAATGCGGGGATGCGGCCCGGGCTGGGCTTCCACGCGCGTGATGGGATCGGCGGCGACTTGCTCAGGCGGCGTGTCGTCGTCCAGGAGCAGATGCACGAAGCTGGTGTTGGCGCCATTCTCCAGCAGCCGCCGCACCAGATAGGGCAACAGATCCTCATGCGCCCCCACCGGCGCATAGGTGCGCAAGGTGAGCGGCCCGAAACTTTCGTCCGCCGCGGCGTAAAGCGCTTCACCCATGCCGTGCAGACGCTGATGTTCGATGGTCACACTACCCGCCATGGCACGCACCGCCGCCAAAGTATGGGCATTGTGGGTGGCGAATTGCGCATAGAGATAAGGGTGCGCGTCGATTAGAGCGCGGGCCGCCGCCAGATAGGAGAGATCAGTGGCGGGCTTGGTGGTGAAGACGGGATAGCCGCGGCGACCGCCCACCTGGGCGCGCTTGATCTCGCTGTCCCAATAGGCGCCCTTGACCAGCCGCACCATCAGGCGCCGCCCACTGTCTTTCGCCAGCGCCGCCAGCATGGGGATCACGTCTACCGCGCGGGCCTGGTAGGCCTGCACCGCTAAGCCCAGCCCACGCCAAGTTCCCAATGCGGGTTCGCGCGCCAGCCGGTCTAGCAGCTTCAGCGACAGCACCAGGCGGTCGGCTTCCTCGGCGTCGATGGTGAAGTTGATGTCGGATTTTGCCGCCATCTCCGCCAGCCGTTTCAGGCGGGGATAAAGTTCGCTCCAGACGCGCGCTTCCTGCGTCGCCTCGTAACGCGGCGACAAAGCCGAGAGCTTTACGGAAATACCGTGGCCATGCTCCGGTCCCGAGCCTTTGCCGATGGCGGCGATGGCCGCTGCGTAAGCCCTTTCATAATGTGCGGCATCGGCCTCGGTGCGCGCACCTTCGCCTAGCATATCGAAAGAGCAGAGAAGATTCTCTTTCGCCGCCCGGCCGATGGCGTCTTGGATGGTACGGCCCAGCACGAATTGCTCGCCCATGATGCGCACCGCCTGCGCCACCGCCGCGCGCACGATGGGTTCGCCCACCCGCGCTGCCAGCCTCCTGATGGTGCCCGACGCATCATCCAGGCCTTCAACATCGACCAACCGCCCGGTCAGCATCAGGCCCCAGGTCGAAGCATTGACCAGCAGCGAATCCGATTGCCCCAGATGTGAAGCCCAGTCGGCGGCGGAAATCTTTTCCGCGATCAGCCGGTCGCGCGTGTCGGCGTCGGGCGTGCGCAGCAAGGCTTCCGCCAGACCCATCAGCGCCAGGCCTTCGGGTGTGGAGAGCGAGAATTGCTGCAGGAAGCTTTCGACCATGCCGGGGCGGCGATCCATCTGCCGCGCCTTGGCCACCAGCGCGGCGGCTTGCTTCTGCACGGTGGCGCGCATCGTAGGCGACAGCGGTTGGGATTTGAGCAAGGCGGCAATGACCTCGCGCTCATCGCGATATTTGCCCGCGTCCAACCGGTCCCAGTCGAGGATCATGGACGCCTTTATAGCGGAAGCGGCCGGCGCCGCACTCACCTGAGCACGGCCGCGAATTGTTCTGTGATCCAATCGGCCTGGTCCGCCGTCAGGATCAGGGGCGGGGCGATGCGGATGGTGTGGTCGTGCGTTTCCTTGGCGAGAAGCCCTCGCGCCACCAATTCCTCGCACACCGGGCGGGCGCCACCCGCCGCGGGGTCCAGCTCCACGGCGATCATCAGGCCTGCTCCGCGCACTTCGCGCACCATGTTGGAGCGGATGTCGGCCAGGCTGGTTTTGAGGCGTTCGCCGATCGTCGCGGCATTCTCGATCATGCCTTCCTCGACCAACACCTTCAGCGCCATGCGGGCGATGGCGCAGGCCAGCGGATTGCCGCCGAAAGTCGAGCCATGTTCGCCGGGATGCAGCACGCTCATCGCTTCGGTGTTCGAAAGCACCGCCGACACCGGATAGAACCCGCCCGACAGTGCCTTGCCGATCAAGGTAAGGTCGGCTTCCACACCCTCATGTTCTTCCGCCAGCAGCTTGCCGGTGCGGCCAAGCCCGGTTTGAATCTCATCAAGAATGAACAGCACATTGTGACGGGTGCAGAGTTCGCGCGCCTTCTTCAGGTAACCGGATGGCGGAATGATCACCCCGGCTTCGCCCTGGATCGGTTCGACCAGGAAGGCCACCGTGTTGGGCGTGATCGCCGCTTCCAAGGCGGCCGCGTCGCCGAACGACACCATCTTGAAGCCTGCCGCATAAGGCCCGAAGCCTTCACGCGAGCCGGGATCGCTGGAGAAGCCCACAATGGTGATTGTGCGGCCGTGGAAATTGTTGGCGCAGACAATGATCTCGGCTTGACCGTCGGCCACGCCCTTGACCGTGTAGCCCCATTTGCGCGCCAGCTTCAGGGCGCTTTCCACAGCCTCGGCGCCGGAATTCATCGGCAACACCTTGTGTGCCTTCGTGAGGGCGCAGATTTCTTCATAGAAGGGCGCCAGCTGGTCGTTGCGGAAGGCGCGCGAGGTCAGCGTCAGCTTCGACGCCTGCTCCGTCATCGCCCCCAGGATGCGGGGATGGCAATGGCCCTGATTGACCGCGGAATAGGCCGACAGGCAATCCATATAGCGCTTGCCGTCCACGTCCCAGACATAGACGCCTTCGCCGCGGCTCAAGACCACGTCCAGGGG
>Ga0207695_10010250_pt1 | contig 11487 bp, 10 predicted proteins | sample KBSC54metaG_FD_184354 | JGI IMG/M metagenome (GOLD analysis project Ga0207695, IMG submission 184354) | Corn rhizosphere microbial communities from Kellogg Biological Station, Michigan, USA - KBS C5-4 metaG (SPAdes) (version 2) | ecosystem: Host-associated > Plants > Roots > Rhizosphere > Soil... | reverse complement strand
GCTCCATGTCCTGGAACTGGCGCTGCAGCACGGCGACGTCGGCCGCCTCGAGCTCGAAGGCCGAGAACTGCCGCTCGTTCTCCAGGAACACCTCGCCGTAAGTCTTGAAGTCCGGGCCCTGCGGGTCGTTGTAGGCGAGGTCGTAGACGTTCTCGACGCCCTGGACGTAGAGCGCAAGCCGCTCCAGTCCATAGGTCAGCTCGCCGGCCACCGGGAACACGTCGAGCCCGCCGACCTGCTGGAAGTAGGTGTACTGGGTCACTTCCATCCCGTCGCACCAGACCTCCCAGCCGAGGCCCCAGGCGCCGACCGTCGGGTTCTCCCAATCATCCTCGACGAAGCGCACGTCGTGCAGGGCCGGGTCGATGCCCACCGCCTCCAGCGAGCCCAGGTAGAGGGCCTGCATGTCGGGCGGATTGGGTTTCAGGACCACCTGATACTGGTGGTGCTGGTGCAGCCGGTTGGGGTTCTCGCCGTAGCGCCCGTCGGCCGGTCGGCGCGAGGGCTGCACATAGGCGACCCGCCAGGGCTTGGGGCCGAGCGCGCGCAACACGGTGGCCGGATGCAGGGTGCCGGCCCCGATCTCGACGTCGTAGGGCTGCAGCATCACGCAGCCTTGCCGGCTCCAATACTCATGGAGCGCCAGGATCAGGCCCTGGAACGACAGAGGCGAGGACGAGGGCATGGAAGGTCCGGCGGGGCGGTTTCAGGCGCGAAAAAGGTCGGCGGACCTATAGGGCCCGCCGACCTGTGCTTCAAGCTGCCGAGCTCCGGCTTGGCCGGAGCTGGAGTTCAGTTGCCGCGCGCCGCCGTGTGCTTGCCCGCGTGGGACATGGGCTGGCCGTACCTGGCGCGGTTCTCGGGCGTATCCGGGACCGGCTGGCTGGCGACCACGGTGACGCCCACGTTGGCCGACGAGTCGGTGGCCGAGCCGGTGGCGGCCGGGGCCATCGACTGGTCGGCCGGCGCCGCCGGTTGTTCGGCCGGAGCGGCCGATTGATCCATCGGAGCCGCGGACTGGTCGGTCGCGGGCGGGGGCGCCGCGGTCGGGTCCGGGGACATCGCCGGATCGGCGAAGGCGACGCCGCCGATCAGGAGCGCCGCAGCCGACGCGGCAAGGGTGAGACGAGCGAGGGGCATTGCGAGATTCCTTCTGGCAGGCGACCGCAGGGGCCTTCCTGCCATCCGAACGCATGGCCTCGCTTGGGAGTTCCTGCCGGCCTCGCGATCAACCGCCGGTGGGGGCGGCTGCGGCGGGCGCCGCCGCGGCCGGAGCGGGCGCCGCCAGCTCCGCCGCGTACGGGCTGTCAGGCGGCGCGATCACCCGGTCGATCACGTGGATGATGCCGCCGTCGGTGGTGCGGATGTCGGCCTGGATGATGTCGGCTCCGCCCACGAGCATGTCGTCCGGATTGCTGCCGTCGAGCAGGATGCCCTGGCCCTCGACCGTGGCCACCGGACCCTTGGCGCCCTTGATCTTGCTGGAGTCCACCTGGGTGTTGATGATGTAGAACGTCAGTATCTTCTGCAGCTGGTTGGCCGCCGCGTCGCCCGGCGCCATCAGCCTGGCCAGCTGGTCGGGCGGCAGGGCGTTGAAGGCCGCGTCGGTGGGCGCGAAGAAGGTCACGGCGTGGGTCTTCAGGACGCCCGCCAAGTTGGTCGCATCCAGGGCCTTCACCAGGATGGTGAACTGACCGGACGCCTTCAGGGTGTCGTAGACATTGGCCCCGGGGGTCACCCTCGGAATGCTCGGCAGCGCGGGGGTCGCAGGGGCGGCGGCCGGGGCGGTGGCGGCGTCGGGGGTCTCGCCGGCGGCGAACACGGGGCCAGCGATCAGGGCCGCCGCGGCTGCGGTGGCGAAAAGGCGGGTCAGGCGCATGGAGGTCCTCAAATAAGAGCGCGGAGGCGAGCCCCCCGCCGCCCAACGGCGACCCTTTATTTAGCATGGCGCCCACTCGTCAATCATCCAGCGTCAACGTCGCACCGGCGGCGCCGCCCCTGGGTTGAGAGAACCGGGTTCGCCGACATTATGTCGGTGACTTTCGAGCCCTCCGACCCCGCCTCGGCGGCCGCAGGCGCCCGTTTTTTGGGCGCCTTCGGGCACACCTGCCCGCCGGAAGTGCGAACGAGCCCCTTTCTTGCCCAAACCTTACCAAGACGGCTCAGTTTTCGGGCGCCCGCCCTAGCGTGCCGGCCGTCGGTGGGCGGGACGAGCCAGGTGGCGAGGCCTCGGCGGCCGGTTGGGGATAACCATTCAAGAGGCGCGCGCACCGGAGGATCGAGCCGGACGGGCGGGAGCGAGGCGGATGAAACTCATCATAGCGATCGTCAAACCATTCAAGCTCGACGAGGTCCGCGAAGCCCTGGTGGCGGCGGGCGTCGAAGGACTGACGGTTTCGGAGGTCAAGGGGTACGGCCGACAGAAGGGCCATACCGAAATCTACCGCGGGGCGGAGTACCAAGTGACCTTCGTCCCCAAGGTGAAGCTCGAAGCGGTGGTCAATGACGCGGGGACCGCCGCGGCGGTCGACGCGATCAAGACGGCGGCGGGCACGGGCAAGATCGGCGACGGGAAGATCTTTGTCCTGAACGTCGAGGAGGCCGTGCGGATACGCACCGGCGAAACCGGCGCGGCGGCGCTCTAACGGACAGGGGACAAGGGGATAGTTCAATGAAGCTACTCGGTTTTCAACGATTGGCGGGTCTGGCGCTGGCGGCCATGATCATGGGCGCGCCGCTGGCCGTCCACGCCCAGAACGAGGCGACGAACGCGCCGGTGGCCGAAGCCAACGCCGCCGCCGACACCAACGCCACCAACGCCGCCGCCCCGGCGGCCGCTGAGCCGGCAGCCGCCGCCCCCGCGGCGCCCAAGATCGACACCGGCGACACCGCCTGGATGCTCACCTCGTCACTGCTCGTGCTGATGATGACCATCCCGGGCCTGGCCCTGTTCTACGGCGGCATGGTCCGCAAGAAGAACATCCTGGCCACGCTGGCCCAGAGTTTCGGGGCCACCTGCGTGATCACGGTCCTGTGGCTGGTCATAGGCTACTCGCTCGCCTTCACGGACGGGGGCGGAAGCAACAACTTCATAGGCGGCTTCAAGTACGCGATGCTCGCGCCTATGGGCTTGAACGCCACGAGTTCGCTCGCGCCGACGATCCCTGAATCCGTGTACATGATGTTCCAGATGACGTTCGCCATCATCACTCCGGCCCTGATCGCCGGCGCGCTGGCGGACCGCATGAAGTACTCGGCCTTCCTGGTGTTCATGGGCGCCTGGCTGCTGCTGGTCTACTGCCCGATCGCCCACTGGGTGTGGGGCGGCGGCTGGCTCGGCAAGGCGGGCGCGCTCGACTACGCCGGCGGCACCGTCGTGCACCTGAACGCCGGCACCGCCGGCCTGATCGCCGCCCTGATGCTGGGCAAGCGCAAGGGCCTCGGCAGTGAGAGCATGGCCCCGCACAACCTCGCCTACAGCGTCATCGGCGCCTCGCTGCTGTGGGTGGGCTGGTTCGGGTTCAACGCCGGTTCGGCCGTCACCTCCAACGTCAACGCCGGCATGGCCATGGCGGCCACCCAGATCGCCACGGCCGGTGCGGCCCTGGCCTGGATGTTCGCCGAGTGGATCATCGCCAAGAAGCCGTCGGTCCTGGGCATGGTCTCCGGCGCCGTCGCCGGCCTGGTGGCCATCACTCCGGCCTCCGGCTTCGTCAATCCCGGCGACGCGCTCCTGATCGGCATCATCGCCGGCCTGGTCTGCTACTGGGCGGCCGTCCACCTGAAGAAGATGATCGGCTACGACGACGCCCTCGACTGCTGGGGCGTGCACGGGATCGGCGGCGCCACCGGCGCCATCCTGACCGGCGTGTTCGCGTCGAACTCGATCAACTCCCTGGCCAAGGGCTGGATCCACGACAACAACCCCGGCCAGATGCTGCTGCAGTTCGAAGACGTCGGCGCCACCTTCATCTACTGCGCCGCGGTCACCTTCGTGATCCTGCTGGTGATCAAGTACACCATCGGCCTGCGCGTCAGCGAAGACGTGGAAGTCGAAGGCCTGGACATCAACCTCCACGGCGAGGTCGTCCACGGCTGACCCCTGGGTTCAGTGAAAGCGTAGGGAGCGGGGGCCTTCGGGCCCCCGCTTTCGTTTCAGGTCGCAAAACCGGCGAGTCGGCAGGGCTTCACCCACCAGTCGGGGCGTAGCGCCGACACGGACCGGGCCAGGCTGTCGCGGGCCGCCGGGTCGGCGCAGAGCGCAAAGCAGGTGGCCCCGGAGCCGGACATGCGCGCGAACAGCGTCTCGTCACGGCTCTTCAGCAAATCCAGCGTCTCGCCGATCGGCGGGGCCAGAGCCACGGCCGGCGGCTCCAGGTCGTTCCGCGTCGTCGCGAGGAAGGCCGCCACCTCCTGGACGCTTGCCAGGACCGGCGGCCAGGCCGGCCGCTCGTCGCCGCCGGGCGCGCCGGCGGCGTCGTAGGCCCGGTAGACGGGCCCGGTCGGCGAGGCGACGCCGCAGTTCACCAGCACCGCGTCGAGGTCCGGAAACACCGGCGGCGGGCTCAGGATCTCGCCCCGGCCTTCGGCGATGCTGGGGCGCCCAGCCAGGCACATCGGCACGTCCGAGCCCAGCGTCTCGGCGATCTCCGCCAGGCGCTGCGCCTCGTCCGGCGTCGGCGCGCGGCCGACGGCGCCCTGGATCAGGCGCAGCGCAGCGGCCGCGTCGGCCGATCCGCCGCCGACGCCCGAGGCGATCGGCAGCCGTTTGTCCAGGGTCAGGGCGAACGTCCTCGGGGCGCCGGCCAGCACTGTCAGCGCCGCGTCCCGGGCGCGGACGATCAGGTTGTCCGCGTCGGTCGGCAGCCCTGCGCCGAACGGACCCTCGATCCGGAAGTTCATCGCAGCGTCGGCGTCCAGCCGAAGCAGGTCACCGACATCGGCGAAGGTCACCAGGCTGCACAGCGGGTGGAAGCCGTCAGCGCGCAGCGGCGCGACGTGAAGGAACAGGTTCACCTTGGCCGGCGCCAGGCGTTCGAGCGGCATCGCGGACCTAGGAAGCCTTGGCGGCCACCGCCGGGGCCGGGTCGGCGGGCGGTGGCGCCGGGGTCGCGGCCGGCGGCGGAGTAGGCGCGTCAGGCCCCAGCGGCGAGGCCAGCTTGGCCTGCACCTGCGCCCGAAGGGTGTCGCTGGGCTCCAGGCTCAGCACGCGCCGCCACTGGAACTGGGCCTCGATCTTGCGGCCCACCCGCCAGTAGGCGTCGCCCAGGTGGTTGTTCACGTCGGCGTCGGCGGCCTCCAGGCTGGCGGCCTCCTCCAGTTTCGCCACCGCGCTCTGATAGTCGCCGAGCCGGTAATAGGCCCAGCCCAGGCTGTCCATCACCTCGCCGGACTGAGGCTCCACCACGGCGGCGCGCTGGATCATCGCCAGCGCGTCCTGCAGATGTTCGCCGCGGTCGATCCAGGCGTAGCCGAGGTAGTTGAGCAGGGTCGGGCTGTCCGGACGCAGCTTCAGGGCGGTCTGGAGGTCGGCCTCCTCCTTCGTCCAGTCGCCGGCCCCGTCGTAGGCGGAGGCCCGCAGATAGTAGAGCCGCCAGTCGGGCTGCGCGCCCGGCTGCTCGATCATCTGCGTGAGCACCGTCGCGGACTCCTCGTAGTCGTTGTTCTCGCGCAGGAGCTCGGCCAGGGTGGTCTTCGCCTGCCGGCTGCCCGGCATGGCCAGCGCCGTCTCTCGGGCCAGCCGCAGGGCTTCGTCGCCCTGGCCGCCGTTCTGATAGCTCCAGGCCAGCTTGTCGCGCGCCGACTGATAGCGCGGCGACCCCAGCTTGGGGTGACCGTAGGCGGCGCGCGCGCCCGCCGCATCTCCGGCGACGGCCAGAAGGTCTCCCACCAGCACCCAGGCCTCGTCGTGGTTCGGGTTCAGGCGCAGCGCCAACCGCAGATACCCGAGGGCCACCTCGTTCTGCTTCTCGCTCATGGCCCGCGCAGCCGGCAGGATCAGCGCCTCGGCCGCCGACTGGCGGATCGTCGGCAGCGAGGGCGCCTGTCCGTGCCGGCTGGCGCGCGCCAGGGCGCCGCCGAGCGCCGGATCGCCGATGTTGCGGGCCAGGGCGGCCCGGTAGAGCGCCTGCGCGTCGTTCGACCGCCCGCGTCGCTCCAGGAACACGCCGTAGGCCACGGACACGATTCCGGCGGTGTCGCCGTTGGTCAGCAGCTGCTTGTAGACCGCCTCGGCCTCGCCGTTGCGGCCGGCGCGCTCGAACAGTTGCGCCTGGTTCAGTCGGGCGACGAACTGGGCCAGCGGGTCGTTGCCGACCGGCACGGCGTTGACAGCATTGGCATAGGCCCCGGCTCCGGCCTCCGCCCAGGGGGCCAACAGCAGCGCCGCGGCCCGGTGGGGATAGCCGACGCCGGGTCCATCGAGCAGGGCGACGGCGTCCTTGTAGCGGCCCTGGGCCATCGCCTCGACGCCTTGCACCAGCACGCCCAGCCGGCGCAGCGCGGCGGCGGAGTCGTCCTCGTCACCATCCGCCGGCGCGTCCGGCGCGAGGACCGCCGCGCGCGTGACGTCGCCGGCCAGCAGGGCGGCGGTGAAGGCCTTGCGCCGCAGGTACGGCGGTCCACCCTCGGACAGGGAGGCCCGCCCCAGATAGTCGGCGGCGACGTCGAGGGCGCCGGCGTCACGGGCGGCGTGGCCGGCAAGATAGAGACCATAGGTCGTGGTGTCGTCCTGCGGGACCGCGGCCGCCGTCGCCGCAGCGGGCGGAACGGGCTGGGTGGCGCAGGCCGCCAGCGTCAGGGCTGACGCAGCGGCGAACAACAGTGGGAGGCGCGGCATGGCGGGACTCCATCGCGCGTTCGCGCCGCCGGGGCAAGGGTCGCGCGCTAGCCGCCGCGCGGGAAGCCGCTATCCTGCACGATCCGATCAGGCCTCCCCCGCGAACACCCTTCGATGAACTATCGGCACGCGTTCCACGCCGGCAACCATCTCGACGTCTTCAAGCACGCGGCGCTGACCCTCGTGCTGGAGTGGCTGCGCGAGAAGCCGCAGCCGTTCGCCGTGCTCGACACCCATGCAGGGATCGGCGTCTACGACCTGGCCTCGGACGCGGCCCAGCGCACCGGCGAGCATGCCGCCGGCGTCGGCCGGGTGTTCGGGCGAGACCTGCCCGCCGCGGCCGAGTACCTGCGCCTGCTGGCGGACCTCAACCCGGCGGGCCTCACGACCTACCCGGGTTCGCCGGAGATCGTCCGCCGGATGCTGCGGGCCGACGATCGGCTGATGGCCTGCGAGCTCCACCCGGTCGATGTGGAAGAGTTGAAGCGTCGCTACCGCAACGATGCCCGGATCGCGGTGCATCACCGCGACGGCTACGGCGCCATCGGCGCCCTGCTGCCGCCGCCGGAGCGGCGGGGCATGGTGCTGATCGACCCGCCCTTCGAAGCCAGGGACGAGCCCGAGCGGCTGGCGCAGGCGCTGACCGCCGGCCTGCGCAAGTGGCCTACCGGGACGTTCCTCGCCTGGTATCCGATCAAGGACCGGCGCGCCGCGGATGTGTTGGCGCGCGCCGCCCAGAGCCTGCCCAAGACGCTGCAGGCGGAGTTTTCGCCGCTTCCCTTCGATGGCCAGACCCTGACGGGGGGAGGCGTCATGGTCTGCAACGCACCGTGGCGGCTCGACGAAAGGCTCAGAGCGCTGTGCGAAGAGCTCGCGCCGGTGCTCGGCGACGGCCACGCGCGGTGGTCGGTGGAATGGCTTTCTCCAGGCTGATCAGCTGACGTTGGGGAAAGTATAAAGTCGAGTATCCGACAGTTCGGGTGACGGCTGAACTACCAGATTCGAAGAAGATTCGAGATCATCCCATGGTTTAACCTTGCAGAAACCTTGGAGTGACGAAAGTGGCGCGTCGATTGGTTCGGTCGCGGATGGCTCCTCTCCGAATCGCTTACGGCCTGAAGGCCCCGGCCCCCGCCGGGGCCTTCAATCCTCACCCAGCTAGCGGGGCGCGTCGCCCTGATCGGAAGCCTCGCCCTCACCCAGGTGGCGAAATCCGTGGATCTGGGTCTGATGGTTCTGGTTGTACGAGTCCTGCAGCTGGGTCTGGGAGATCGTCCCCCTGCCATCCATGGGCGATGTGGCGAGCCAGACCACCACCGCCACGAACAGGGCTAGCACGCCCATCGCCGCCAGATCGGCCGACAGGGGCGTCGCCCCGCTGTTCCGCTGTGCCTGCCCCATCGGCGCCCCCGCCCGGAGATTGCAGCCGAGAGTGGCGCCAAACCTGGCGGTGAGCAACCGGGCCTGGCGCCGCCAGGCCGGCCGCTACATGTTCGGGTAGTTGGGTCCGCCGCCGCCCTCGGGCGTGGTCCAGACGATGTTCTGCGAAGGATCCTTGATGTCGCAGGTTTTGCAGTGGACGCAGTTCTGGGCGTTGATCTGAAACTTCGGGTTGGCGTCGTTCTCGTCGTACAGCACCTCGTAGACGCCGGCCGGGCAGTAGAGCCGCGCCGGCTCGCCGTACTTCGGCAGGTTGACCGAGATCGGCACGGTGGGGTCCTTCAGGCGCAGGTGGGCCGGCTGGTCTTCCTCGTGGTTGGTGGAGGACAGGAACACCGATGACAGCTTGTCGAAGCTGATCACCCCGTCGGGCTTCGGATAGACGATCGGCTTGAAGTCCCGGGCCAGGCCCGTGGACGCCGCGTCGGTCTTGCCGTGCTTCAGCGTGCCCAGGAACGAGAATCCGCCGAGCGCCCAGGTGGTCCACATGTCGGCCATGCCGACCACGCCGCCCCAGAAGGTGCCGAGCTTGCTGAGCAGCGGCTTGGCGTTGCGCACCAGCTTCAGCTCCTTGGCCACCCAGGAGCCGTCCACCGCGCCCTGGTAGTCGTCCAGCCGGTCGCCCTCGCGCCCGGCCTGGATGGCGGCAAAGGCGGCCTCGGCGCCCAGCATGCCGGTCTTCATGGCGTTGTGACTGCCCTTGATGCGGGGCACGTTCACGAAACCGGCCGAGCAGCCCACCAGGATCCCCCCTGGGAACACCAGCTTCGGCACCGACTGCCAGCCGCCCTCGGTGATCGCCCGCGCCCCGTAGGCGATCCGTTTGCCGCCCTGCAGGTAGCGGAGGATGGACGGGTGGTGCTTCAGCCGCTGGAACTCGTCGAACGGGCTGATCCAGGGGTTCTTGTAGTTCAGGTGGGTGACGAACCCGACGGCCACGTAGTTGTCGCCGAAATGGTAGAGGAAGCTGCCGCCGCCAGTGTGGTCGTCGAGCGGCCAGCCCACCGTGTGCTGGGCCAGCCCCGGGTGGAAGTTCTCGTCGGGGACCTGCCAAAGTTCCTTGATGCCGATGCCGAACTTCTGCGGCTCCTTGCCGTCGGCAAGGTTGAACTTGGCCTGGATCTGCTTGGCCAGCGAGCCGCGCACGCCCTCGGCGATCAGCACGTATTTGCCGTTCAGCTCGATGCCGGGCTGGAAGTCCGCCTTGTGCTCGCCGTCCTTGGCGATGCCGAACACCCCCGCCACCACGCCCTTCACCGAGCCGTCCTCGCGGAACACAAGGTCGGAGGCCGCCATGCCGGGATAGATCTCCACCCCCAGCGCCTCGGCCTCGGTGGCCAGCCAGCGGCAGACGTTGGCCAGGGAGGCGATGTAGCAGCCGTGGTTGTGCATGAACGGCGGCATGGCGAACATCGGCAGCGACACGTCGCCCTGCGGACCGAGGATCATGAACCTGTCCTCGGTGACCGGCGTCTCCAGGGGCGCGCCCTTTTCCTTCCAGTCGGGGATCAGTTCGTTCAGCGCCTTAGGGTCGATCACGGCGCCGGACAGGATGTGGGCGCCGACTTCCGAGCCCTTCTCGAGCAGGGCCACCGACACCTCGGCGCCGGCTTCGGCCGCGAGCTGCTTCAGCCGAATCGCCGCCGACAGGCCCGCCGGCCCGCCGCCGACGATGACCACGTCGTAGTCCATGGCCTCGCGTTCGACGTCGTCGCTCATGCCGTTCCCCGATCCCCAGCGGATTTCCGTGTCATTCCGGTCTTATTTGAAGCGGGGGCTCCGAGGGTCAAGGGCAAATGCCTTGGCGCCCCATGCGGATTCCAGGCGGCGCCGCCACAATTCGGATGGTAGCTTCGCCCGATGTCCCTCGATCCCCGCGCCGCCGAGAGCCTGCTGGCCTTCTGGGCCGACGCCGGCGTCGAGGCGCTCTACGCCGAGGTCCGGCAGGACCGGATGGCCCAGGGGCTGGAGGCGCTGCGTCCCCGGCTGGTCGCGCCGGCCGCTCCCCCTGCCGCCGGTCCGACGGCGCTACGCGGGCCCGCCCTCGCCTCGCCGGAGGCCGCCGCCGCGGCCCAGTCCGCCCGCGAACTGGCGGCCGCTGCCGCCGACCTTGACCAGTTGGCCGCCGCCATCGCCGGCTTCGAAGGCTGCCCGCTGCGGTTCCAGGGCGCACGCCAGGCGGTGTTCTCCCGCGGCGCTGCGGACGCGCCGGTGATGGTGATCGGCGAGGGTCCCGGCGCCGACGAGGACGCTCAGGGCGCACCGTTCGTCGGGCGGGCCGGCAAGCTGCTGGACAAGATGCTGGCGGCGGCCGGACTCACCGGACGCGCCTTCATCACCAACACGGTGTTCTGGCGCCCGCCGGGCAACCGCACGCCGACGCCGGCCGAGCAGATGGCCTGCGCCCCGTTCGTCGAGCGGGCGATCGCGCTGGTGCAGCCCAGGGCCCTGCTGCTGGTGGGCGCGGCCTCCGCCAAGTCGATGCTGCAGCGGACCGAGGGCATCCTGGCGATGCGGGGGCGCTGGTTCGAGTGGCGCTCCGAGGACGGGGCGCTGGAGATTCCGGCGATGCCGACCCTGCACCCGGCCTTCCTGCTGCGACAACCGGCCGCGAAGAAGAAAGCGTGGGAAGATCTGCTCACGCTCACGGACAGGCTTGATCGTCCGGCAAGGCCTTCGTAACCTCTGCTGGCATAACGTTAAGCTTTCCCCGGGTACCGAGACGCTAGGGGCGCTGCGCCAGAGTTTCCCAGCGCCTAGGAGGGTTCATGCGCTCAGTGACGGCGATCCTGACCGCGACCGTGGCCGCTCTGGGCCTGGCCTGCGCCCCCGCCGCCGCCGCGCCGCTGCAAACCCTGACTGCCCAGGACGCCCAGATCTACGCTGCGGCCTTCAGCGCCGCCGAGCAGGGCGACTTCGACGCCGCCGACGCACAGCTGGCCCGGGTCACCGACCCCTGCCTGGTCGGCAAGGTCCGCTATCTCGAACTGACTCACGTCCGGCATCGCAACAACACCTTCGACGATCTTTCCAGCTGGCTGAGATCGTTCGGCGACCTGCCGGGGGCCGACAAGGTCTATGCGCTGGCGATGAAGCTGCGTCCGGCGGGCCTCACGCCGCCCACGCCCACGGCGCCGGTGATGGATACGGCCGACGGTAACGGCGGCCAGCGCGCCGCCCCGCAGTCCCGGGCCGCGCGGGACGCCTTC
>Ga0207695_10010249_pt1 | contig 11487 bp, 10 predicted proteins | sample KBSC54metaG_FD_184354 | JGI IMG/M metagenome (GOLD analysis project Ga0207695, IMG submission 184354) | Corn rhizosphere microbial communities from Kellogg Biological Station, Michigan, USA - KBS C5-4 metaG (SPAdes) (version 2) | ecosystem: Host-associated > Plants > Roots > Rhizosphere > Soil... | reverse complement strand
TGGGGAGGATGGGTCGGCCCTCAGGCTGGACTCCGGTTCCAGCGATAATGCCGGCAAAGGGAAGGAAGCCGTCGGCACTGGCCGATCGCACGCCGGGAATGGCGCGGATAGAGTCGAGTAGTCGCGCGAAGAACTGGGCTTTCTGTTCGTCTTTTTCGTAGCGGGCGTTGGGGAACTGGATCCACGCGGTGAGAATGTGGTCAGCGCGGAAGCCGGGGTCGACGGCGACGAGGCGCTGGAAACTGCGGATGAGCAGGCCAGCTCCGATGAGCAGCACGAGAGCGATTGCGACTTCACTGACGACGAGCATGCGGCGAGCGAGGCCGCGGCTGTCGCCGGTGCGGGCAGCGGTTGCGCCTTCCTGGAGCGGTTCGCGCGGAGCGGTGCGCGCCGCATCGATGGCGGGAATGATTCCGAAGAGAAACCCTGAGAGCAGGGAGACAAGAAACGCGAATGAGAAGACGGGCAAATCGAGCCGCAGCGCTTCGAGTGGAATGAGATTGGCGGGAGCAATCGACTTGAGGATGTTGAGGCAAAGATAGCCGAGAGCTAAGCCGGCTAATCCGCCGACGAGGGCGAGAAGGCAGCTCTCGGTGAGGACCTGGCGAACGACTCGCTTTGCGCTGGCGCCGAGTGCCATGCGAATAGCGATCTCGTGACGGCGGGTAGATGCACGAGCCAGGTTGAGCGTTGCGACGTTTCCGCACGCGATGAGCAACACCATGCCCACTGCGGCGAGGAGCAGGCGCAGGCCTTGCGCCACGTCGCCAGTGAGCTGGGAACGGAGCGGCACGAGATTCACGCTCCAGTTCTTCATGGAGGCGGGGTTCTGCTCTTCCAGACGGGAGGCGAGGCTCAGCATTGATTGCTGTGCCTGCCCGAGTGTGACGCCGGGACGCAGAAGTCCCATGGCCTGAAGGAAGCGGCCGTGGCTCGAGCGAGTTTCGGGAGAAAAGGTCCACGTGGTCCAGACCTCGGGTTTCTTGCTCGAGAATGATTGCTGTTTGACGAAGAACTGGAATCCGCGAGGCATGACACCGACCACGGTGTACGGCTTGTCGTCGAGGGTGATCTGGCTTCCGAGGACGTTGGGGTCAGAGGCAAAGTGACGCTGCCAGAGTTCAAAGCTTAGGACAGCGGCGCGGTTGGAGTCGGCTGTGCCGTCCTGTGCGGGCACGAAGACGCGGCCGATGGCGGCGTTGACGCCGAGGATCGAAAAGAAATTCGGCGAGACGGATGCGGTGGCGATCTGTTCTGGAGAAGTGCCGCCCGAGAGGATGGAAGAGTCGTTGAAGATGGCGGCCATCTGATCGAAGACGCTGTTGTCGCGCTGCCAATCGAGGAAGGTTGCGGGTGAGGTGACGTTCTGGCGCTCGCCGTCAGGGAGGCGGCGCTCCCAGATCATAACGGTGCGGTTGGCGTTCGGATACGGAAGCGGGCGAATAAGCGTGGCGTCTACGACGGTGAAGATGGCGGTGTTGGCGCCGATGCCGATGGCGAGAGTGAGCACTGAGACCAGCGCAAATCCACGATGCTTGAGGAGCATGCGGAGACCGAAGCGGAGGTCCTGCAAGAGAGTTTCGAGAGGGCCGAAGCTGTCCTGCTGCGAGATATCGCCGAGGATAGTCGTGACGTTGCCGAGCTTGATGTGGGCGGCGCGGCGGGCCTCGCCTGGAGACATGCCGCGCTCGATGTTCTCTTCGGTTTCGCGCTGGAGGTAGGCTTCAAGTTCGAGAGCGGACTCGGCGCGACGAGCGAAGCGCTGGAAAACTCGCTTGAAGAACATTGGTTACTCCCGGACGGGTTTGAGGACGCGGTTAATTGCACGTACGAGTTCGTCCCAGCGGCTTGTCTGACGGATGAGCTGTTTGCGACCTGCGGCGGTGAGCTTGTAGAAGCGGGCTTTGCGGTTGTTTTCCGAAGGGCCCCACTCGGAGCCGATCCAGCCGCGGTTCTGCAGGCGGTGGAGGGCGGGGTACAACGAGCCATGCTCCACCTGAAGGACTTCGTCGGAGCGATGTTCGATGACGTGGGCGATCGTGTGGCCGTGGGCGGGGCCGAGGAGAAGCGTCTGCAGGATGAGCAGATCAAGGGTGCCCTGGAGGAGGTCGGCTTCGAGCGGTGGAGCGGCACGTTTTGGCATCGACGAGGTGATCTCCAGAAGATCATCTACCGGTATTCCACAAGATGATCTATGGGAGAGGAATACGCCAGCAGCTTTTGGTTGGCAAGAGGGATGTGACGAACGGCAGATCGAAACCTTCTGGATTTAATCTCAGTCGAGCCATCCGAGGGCTTCGAGCTTCGTGAGTGTTTGTCCAGTTGCTCCGCACTCTTTGAGAATTGCTTCAAGATCGTGGCCCTCGAACTCCCAATCGATGGGGAAGACAACGAAGCAGTCGGCGGTAGAAACAGCCCGGGGAAGTTCCTGGTGGATGAGAAGCGCCGCTTTTCGCAGCATGCTTGTCCCGGGTTCCCACTCTTCGTCTGCTTTGAGGCGCTCGGTGAACTCGGTCATTTCAGGCTCGAAATCCTGATCGGTGAGGTCGAACCAGTGCTTGTGGTCAAGGGTTGCGACAGGGCCGGGATTCGCCGAGAAACCTTGTTCGGTGACCGCGGTGATGTGGGGCACGTAGTTTGTTACCTGGCGGTAGAAGAGTTCGACGGACAGTAACGGTGAATCGAAGTTCGCGTTCTTCAAAGATTGGATTACTCGATCAGCGATCTTCTCGGAGAGCCGGTCTGCAAGATCGCTGGTGCCTGTCGACGTTTGGGCTGCAAGTTGGGTGGTCTTCCGGCCGCTGTCGTGCATGCGGTTGACTTGCAGCAGCTTCCCATTTTCTGAATACGAGTACTCAAGGGCATATCGCGCCTGGGCAGTTCCCATGCCTTCCGTGAAAGCTCTGCCGGAGCTGATTCGACCATCGCAGGAGTCGTATTCCTCAACTTCGATGAAGTAGTTGAAGGAGGATGAAGCGATCAACTCTATCGCTTTCTTGCCGGTTCGACCTGCGAGGTGTGATCCGCCGCCATTGACCTTGAAGTGCTGGAATGTTGCAGGTACTCCGTGATGGAAGGCGACGCGGGAGTAGTCGTTGACGACCTTGGTCTGAAGGCAGAATTCGACGTATTCAACTTCAGTTTCTGAATAGCGGTAAAAGGCCTCCCAGTCGATCTTGTTAACGATGTGGCGCGCACTCATGTGGACAGGGCGGCCTCTCTCATCGAGCTGGTATGCGTAGTAGAAGTTAGCTTCTTTCGGCGGCTCCTTCAGAACGCGTCCCCCGGCGGGAAAACTATCAAGGCGATAGTCTCTAAGGTTAAAGCGAGCGCTATTCGCGTAGACCTTGCGATCGCCGGACGCTTGAGGAGCTGAGCGAAGTTCTCCGATCCAGTCGAACGCGTTTCGCCAGCGTGTCCAGAGGTCTTCCCGAAGTTGATCGAGGGTGTCCACGTGACAAGTGTACTCAAGAATCCAGCGCCACTCGCGTGCAGCAGCTTGCAACGAGCACATTGCTGCATGACAATTGCGTGCAGACTCATGCGGTGCGATCCAGTCCAGCATTGTTGAAGTTTGAAAGGTCCATTCATGACAATCGGGGTACGGTTTTCGATCGTGACACTGTTCTGTGTCGCAACGATCTGTTCAGCGCAGGTGCAAGTAGAAAAGAAGACGACTCCGGGAGGCGGGCCGGGGGGACTGCCGCAGGCGACGTTTGTCTCGCATCGGCTGGGGACGGACCACGCGGAGGCTGTGACCACGATCGACATGAATGGGGATGGTTTTCCGGACATCCTGAGCGGGGCGTACTGGTATGAGAATCCAGGCGCGAAGGGCGGCGAGTGGAAGCGGCATCAGTATCGCGAGGCGGCTATTACCGGTGAGTTTGTGGCCGATTGCGGGGAGTGGGCGATTGATGTGAACCACGACGGCGCTCTCGATGTGGTGACGGCGGCATGGCAGACGAACGGGGTTGTCTGGTACGAGAATCCGAAACAGGACGGCGCGGAGTGGAAGAAGCACTTCATCACCGACAGCTACGACACCGAGGGCGGTGTGATGGCTGACATCAATGGCGACGGTGTGCCGGACCTGATCTTCGCGCATTACAACCACGGGGGCTTGATCTGGATTGACTTTGCCGGGCCGGAACCCAAGGTGCATCACGTGGGCGACAAGGAGATGGACGGGCACGGGGTAGGCGTGGCGGATATCGACGGCGACGGGCTCGCGGACATTCTTACGCCGAGCGGATGGTTGAAACAGGTGGATGCGAACAAAGGGAACTGGGAGTGGCATCCAGACTGGCAACTGGGCGATGCGGGATTTCCCATCATCGGCTTTGATGTGAACAACGACGGCAAGATGGACCTGATCTACGGCGAGGGCCACAGCTATGGGCTCTACTGGCTTGAGCAGATTGGCGAGGGCGACACACGGCATTGGGTGCGCCGGGCGATCGATGAGTCGTTCTCGCAGGTGCATGCCCTGAAACTGGTGGACATTGATGGGGACGGCGAGCCGGAGCTTCTGGCAGGGAAGCGCTATCGCGGGCACAACGGGCACGATCCGGGGTCGTACGATCCGCTGGTCATCTACTACTACAACATCGATCGCAAAACCGGGATGTTCAGCCGGTATCCGGTGAGCGTAGGCGGAACGGCGGGGGCGGGAACGCAGTTTGTGGTGGAGGATATGGACAAGGACGGCGACATTGATATCGTTGTCGCCGGAAAGACCGGGGTGCACTTCCTGGAAAACCTGAAGGTGGACCGGGTGCCCAAGGATCAGCGGGAAAAAGAAATTCTTCTGGATAAGAGCTGGCCATTGCCGGGGGAGGGTCAAGAGGTGAAGCAGGAGAATCCACCGGGGACGCCGAAGAAGTAAGTAGATGAAAACAGATGATTTGCTGGCTCTAGTGGTTCCAGAGAACGATTCCGGTCCTGGGGACGGCGTGCTGTAAGAGTACCCTGTTCGAGCCGATGCTTTCCACAGAAAGGCAGGTCGGGAAAATAATTCTTGAGGGAGGGGGCAACGTTTCACCCCTTGGCGCATCTGACTTAGTAATTAGCAGAGGCTTCCTCGAATTTGGCCCATCCAAGAAAGGTTATCTACTCCTTTGAGGGTCTGTAACGGACCCCGTCTCTCGACCCCTTCAGGACCTTCCCTCCTATAATGCCTCTCGAGCGGGCCCGCTGGAAAGCGGGCCCATTCGCTCGTTTGGGCCAAAATAACGCCGCTACAATCGATGTTGTGACGCGGCCCAAGACTTCCCCTTCCTCAGAAATCGAGAAGAATCTCAAAGAAATCGACGGCCTTCTTGCGTTGGCGGGACTGGTGCGGAATCGCCGAGCTGCGCCGGCGGGCATCACCGCGCGCCTTCGCAGCGCGCGCAAGGATGCCGCTGCGAAGGAGGAGCTCACACTCGCTGCGCCAGAAACAACGCGGGTCCGGAATGAGGTGGAGTTGCTCCAGATTCCGGGGTGGCTCAGAAACAAGGAGATGAAAAGCTGGCTCTGGCACGGATTCAGCACACGGCGGGGCGGGGTGAGCCGGGCGTATTGCGCCGAGGATGCTTCGGGAGAGTTGAACCTGGGGTTTACGGCTGCCGACCGGCGTGAGGACGTGGAGCAAAACCGGAGGCTGCTGGCGGAGGCTGTTACAGGAAACGCCCGGACTCCGATATTGGCGCTGCGGCAGTTTCACTCCAACCAGATTGTGGTCGCTGACAAGCGGGACGTGAAAAGGACAGTGCCGCGGAAAGCGGACGGCCTGATTTTGGCTGTGCCGGGCGTGCTGGTTGCGATTCAGACGGCGGATTGCATTCCGGTGCTGGTTGCCGACCGGCGGAAGAGAGTTGTGGCGGCGTTTCACGCTGGGTGGCGCGGGACGGTGAAGCGCATTGTCGAGCTTGGAGTTGGCCGGATGCGGCTGGAATTTGGTTGCAGGCCTGAGGACCTGGTTGCGGCGATCGGCCCGGGTGCGGCGCAATGCTGCTACGCGGTTGGCGAGGAGCTGCTCTCAGAATTCGAATCGCAATTCAGTTATGCGCGGGAGCTATTTCGCGAGGTGTTCGATTCCGATCCGGTGCGGACGAAGTACCCGATGCTGTTTTTGACACAGCGGGCACCGGGGCACTCGCCTATCGGGCCGCAACTGCACCTGGATCTGATCGAGGCGAACCGCCGGCAATTGCTCGATGCGGGCGTGAAGGCGACGGCGATCAGCACCACGGGCGGTTGCACGAACTGCCATGCGGACCTGTTCTTCTCGCATCGCGCCTCGAAGGGACACGCCGGGCGGATGATGAGTGTGATCGGCGTGAAGGCGTAAAGGCAGATTGACTCAGACTGAGGTCGAGCGGTCTGGCAGGGAAGAAAGCCCTGGTCCGGTCGGGCGCCAGGGCTGCTTGGATTTCGGCTATCTCTCGCGGATGAAGAGGACGGTGGGAGTTCCGTTTTTGGTTGAAGCGACGAGCCGGACCTGTTCTCCCTTGTTCACATCAAATCTCGATCCATCAACGGCGCCCTGATATGTCTCGGCTACCGTTTGCGGATCGAATTTGAACGAGTGCACTGCTCCGTCGTTGCCGCGAATGGAGATGGTTTGCGTGTGTCCGTTCCAGTCCGTCACTTCTCCGGTGGCGGCGGTGAATGGCCCAGCGCCAAGGTTCTTGACTGCGACTGCTGTGCGGTTCTCCTCAACTCCGTAGTAGAAGAGGATCACGTACGCTCCCTGCTTCTGGAATTCCTTTGCAGCGGTGACTTCGCTGGCGACCTTCTTATCAAAGGCGACCCGCTTGCCCTGTGAGGGATTGATGGAGAACGTGGCGGGAGAGCCGGAGTCCTGGAACAGGGTGAGGGTTTTGGTTGCAGGGTCGATTGAGCTAACGGTGCCGGCCATGGCATGCACGATCTCCTGCGACTGCGAGGGGAGAGCGAAGAGCACAAGCGAGCTGACGAGTATCGAGGCAAACAGAATTTTTCTCATGACATTCCTCCAAGGCGTTTTGGGTTGGCGGGGGAGGTTAGGGAAGCAAAGTCGACCTGGACGTGGAGCGGTGGGCCCAATATCGACACAAAAACTTTCTTGAGGCGGGGAGGCGCTCTAGCAGCGCATGCTGCACAGGTCGGACGATGCGATGTGTGCGGCAGGCTGGCCGGCGCCGGAGACTGTCCCGATCATGATCGGGACGGCCGCGATCTGAAGGCAGATCTCAAACAGCGCGGCAAGAGAGAACATGGCGAAGATGAAGCTCAGCCACTGCTGTGCTCGAAGGGCGGAGGGCTCCAGGTTGATGGTCGGAGCAATGAGCACAGCCACGACGAACAGAATCACGCATGCTACAACCGCGATGATGAGGACTCTGTTCACCGTCCCGGAGTATAGCACCGGGTAGGTTATGCGTGAAATCGGGTGGGGGTTACACGCTCGCTCGCAACTTCGGCTGCGCCGCTGGATAAACTCGAATCTTCTTCGCGAGTCGGAGTTCGAAAATTCGGCGAGACGAGGAAAGTACGTTCTGCCTGCCACAGGGCGAGTGTGCGTATCTGAACAACTGGTAAATGCATCGACGCATCGCACTCACCTAGCTGGCGATACGTAAAAAGCCGGGCTGATCGCGGAAGGTAAGTACAAGGTAAGTAGGATGCGGAGGAGCTTGCGACTAAAGCTGAATAATTATGACCACTACACCCCCTGAGACGGGATTTTCGAGTTTAAGTGAAGCGAACCTGACGGCGTTTCCAGTACCGCCTTCACATCAGATTCCGGCGGAGACGAGTCCCGCGCATTACCGGCCTCCTGCGATGGAGACCGCTCTGCAGTCTTATGCAGATGTGGTGGGAAGAGCGCTGGGAACGGTTTCGCGCAGGTACTCACGATGGTTCGACCAGGCGCGCGGGTACACGCAGGAGCGGTATACCGAAGTCGAGCGCGAGACCAAAAATCTGAGCAGGCGCGCGCAGGAAAACGCATCGTATGTGAGGGAACGATATCCGCTTGAGGCGCTGGGCGCTATCGCAGCAACGGCCTTTGTCGCGGGAATTGCATTGAGGGTCTGGAGGTCCAGAGCATCGTGAATACTGAAGCGAATCATTTGCACAATGGCAGGACGGTGGGGAGCATTCTTTCGGATACGAAAGATGAGTTGAAGGATTTTCTCGAGACGCGCATCACGATGCTGCGAACTGAGTTGAGCGAAAAGATGACAATGCTCAAGTCAGCTGCGCCGCTGGCGATCGTGGGAGTCGTCTTCCTGGTTACGGCGTACATGCTGTTCACTCTGGGGCTGGTAGGAGTGATCGTTGCCTTCCTGCCGGAGAATCCGTATCGGTGGTGCATTGCGTTCTTTGCGATTGCGGTGCTGTGGGGCATTGTGGGCGGAATTTGCGGCTATATGGCTATGCGCGAGTTCCAGGTTAAGGAACTGATGCCGAAGAGAACGATGCAGGTGCTGAAGGAAGACAAGGTATGGCTGCAGTCTGAGGTGAGGAGCCGCGTATGAGCATTCAACCGGTTGACGATCTTGCATTGAAAGCTATCGAGCAGCGGCACCAACTCCACGAGCGCGCCGAGGAGTTAAAGGGAAAGATCCAGGTAACGCGCGAGCGGCTCGATGTGAAGAGAAATGCACGAGAGAAGTTTGGCACTGCAGCACTGGCAGTTGCCGCAGTTGGGCTGCTGACCGGGTTTGCAACGGGCGGAATGTTTACGCGGCGGTAAAGGCGAGGAGCGATAGATTATGACAATGCTGAATACAGTTGCGAAGGCGATTACGAAGCCGATGCCGAGGATGATTTCGCCGAAGTCGCACTCGATGCTGGACTACGTGACGGCGGGCGTGTTTCTGGCGGGTGCGGGATTTTTCTGGAAACGAAACAAGAGGGCTGCGATCGCTTCGCTCGTTTCTGGGACGGCGGTTGCGGCGGTCAGCGCGCTGACGGAATATCCCGGCGGAGTGAATGGAGTTTTCGGCCTCGAGAAACATCGCAACATCGAAGTGGGGCTGGCGGCGATGGTAGCGACGATGCCAGAATTCTTTTCGTTCGGAGACGAGCCGGAGAAAAACTTCTTTCGCATACAGGGAGTGTTGATGACCTGCATCAGCGAGCTGACCGATCTGAATCACGCGCATCAGCCGCATGCGGAGTCGGAGTTTCCGCAGCAGACGGGAACTGAGAATCGGCAACCTGTAGCAGCAGTCTGAGGGCCCCATGGCATCGCTTTGGAAACTCGGCGGATTGACGCCGCTGAAGCTGACGCAACTCGGGATCAAGAAGATCGATGAGGATGAGCTTTCGACGCGGTCGGCGGCGCTGTCGTACTACTTCATCCTGGCGTTGTTCCCCATGTTTCTATTTCTGGTTTCGCTGATCGGACTGATTGCGGGACATGCGTCGGAGATGCGGGACAACATCGTCGCAACCCTGGGCCATCTGGCGCCAGGATCGGCGTCGGGCCTGGTGCAGCAGGTGGTAGGTCAAACTGTAAAGAACAGCGGCGGGGTGAAGGTCGCGGCGGGACTGCTGGGCGCGCTGTGGGCGGCCTCGGGCGGCATGGGAGCCGTTATCACATCGTTGAATGTTATCTACAAGGTGAAGGAAACTCGGCCGTGGTGGAAGCAGAAGCTGACCGTGGTTGGACTCACGCTGGCGTTGGCGCTGCTGATCCTGTTGGCTTCGGCACTGGTCCTTTATGGCGGAAAGATCGGGCAGTTGATTGCCATGCGCGTGGGCGTCGGCAAACTGTTCTGGATTGTTTGGCGCATCGTGCAGTGGCCGGTTACGTTCTTCGTGATGTTCCTGTCGTACTCGATCATTTACTACTTCGGGCCCGATCTGAAGGAGCGGAAGTGGTACTGGGTGACGCCAGGATCCGGCATCGGCGTGGTGCTGTGGCTGGTGGCGTCAGTGGGTTTCAGGATCTATCTGCACTTCTTCAATTCCTATAGTGCAACGTATGGATCGCTGGGTGCGGTGATCATCCTGATGCTGTGGCTCTACATCACCGGGTTTGCAATCCTCGTTGGTGGAGAGATGAACTGGGTGATCGAAAACCAGGACAAGACCGAGACAGCATTTGAGGATGAGAAGCGGCGGGTTGAGGCGCAGTGGGAGGCGGCGTGAGGCGCCTTGCTGACACAAATTACTCGATGAGATCTGCTCCCTGAGCAGCGAGGACAACGACTCCGTCGTAGGTGCGGTGCGTGATCAGGCCTTTGTGAGTTCCTGACACGGAGATCTTCTTTTCCTCGGCGGTTGTGTTCACGTACAAGGTTCGGCCATCTACAGTGCGCGCGTAGACTCCGCTCGGGGTTTCCGGTCCGCGCTGCACTCCTGCACTTCCATAGAGGTCGCGGAGCACGGGGCCAATGACGGAGCCTTTTGACTCCGTCGCAAGGTAAATCGCTCGGCCTTTACCGAAGTTGTTGACGGTGAGGGCGGGAGTTTTGTCGGCCGTGTTGGAGAAGCGCGACAGGACGGACGCCGTGGACGGCTCGAGGACCTCATAGTAGTGAACGCCAGTGTCGACAGCGTGTCCGCCGAGCTCGAACTGAAGCGGAGATGCCGAATGATAAAAGGCGTTTGTCTTGAGCCCGAATACATCACTCAATAAGCCGGGGAGCGGTGTATCAAACCAGAGACCGTGCTCGTCGACTTTGGCGGAATACCCGGTCATGAGGGCAGTGCCGCCGTTGCCGACAAACTTGCGGATCGCATCGGCGCTGGCGGTGTCCATCACGTAATCGGCGGGGATGACGAGGAGTTTGAATTGGGAGAGGTCGGAATGGGCGACGTTGATGATCGCAGTGTCGATGTTGTAGCGGAATAGCGGTTCAAAGGCAGCCTGCACCTGATCGGTATACGGGGTCTTGAAGTACTGGAGCGCGGTGTTGGATGGGCCGTTGGGATGCGAGGCGATGAAGGAAGCGAACGAATATGCGATGGCGACCTGCGGATGCGTGTAGCGCGGAAAGCCCAGCGCCGAGAGCTGCTTGAACTCCGAAGCAATGCGCGCGAACTCGTCGACTTTCCATGATGGCGTGTTGTCGTGGTCAACGAGACCGAAGAGTGCTTGCTCTTCGCCGCCGCGATGGCTGTTGAAGGTCCACGCGAGCGTGCCCTGCGCGCCGATGAGGAGTCCGAGATAAGCGTACATGCGGCTGCGGCCGCGAGTACCGTAGAAGCCTCCTCCGCCGGCGGTGAACTCGTTGAACCAGATCGGCGTCGGTAGGTCTCCCTTGATCTGGAGCGCTCCAAATGCACCGCTCACGGGATCGCCTGGATAAAAGCCCTCTGCTGGGTATGAGACATAGGACCTGTACGTACTGAGATAGTCGAAGCCCTTTCTCCCCGCGGTATCCCAGAGATTGGAAATGGAGGGAAGATCGGGCGCGTTGCGTTGGCGGATGCGATCGAGTTCCTGCAGGCGGGCGATCGTGACATCGGACCAGTAGCGATGGAGATCAAGGAAACGCTCCGCGG
>Ga0207695_10010247_pt1 | contig 11488 bp, 7 predicted proteins | sample KBSC54metaG_FD_184354 | JGI IMG/M metagenome (GOLD analysis project Ga0207695, IMG submission 184354) | Corn rhizosphere microbial communities from Kellogg Biological Station, Michigan, USA - KBS C5-4 metaG (SPAdes) (version 2) | ecosystem: Host-associated > Plants > Roots > Rhizosphere > Soil... | reverse complement strand
TAGCGGGAATGTATTGCTTGGCGTTAATAAGGGTGATTTCGGACCCTGTCGGACTGTTGAGGCGAGCCAAGAATAGTCCATAGCCAAGCATTTGCGCGAAAGCGTCAGAAAATCCGAGTATGCTCAATTCGTGAAAGACATCTTTTTTAAAGACGTTGAACAGCCCGAACAGACGGCCTTCCTGATGTTCTTTATCCTGACGGATCAATTCCTCCGCCATGAAGTCACGCAACTCATGGCATCGTGTTGCCAAGGCCAGCGCGAGATCCTGGACGCGTGCGATGCCTTTGGGGGGAGTAGAGAGAAAACTTCCGATGAGGTCGGCAACCTTTTCAGCCTTGTCGGGATCAAATCGAGCTTTGCGATTACCAATATCGCTTCGGTAGGCGAGCGTTTCACGCTTGATTACTGCGCCGTCCTTCAGCCAGATCCATTCGAGGTAATTGGTTATTATTAGATTAGTGGATAGTTTTTTATACTTTTCAATTTGAGAGCTTTTTAGGACGTGATCTAGATTGGCGTCGGTCTTCTTGTTTTCAAGGTAGCCGAGGATCTTCTCGCTGATTTTGAATTTGACATCTGGCGCGCCTTTACCGGAATCGTCGCGCTTTGGTTCTGGGATAACATTGATACCGGATTTCTTGAGCCCGGCGAGCGCGATCAAGAGATTATGCAGTGCGGGGCGCAACGTGTGCTCGGTTGCGTCCTCTGCATCGAGCTTTTTTAACTGCTCAAAATAGGTCTTGAATGCGTCAAAAATTGCGGGAGCGGGTTTGACACGCGTTGAGGGCAGCAGGTTCATGAGATATTTATCGAAATTTCCATGATGAGGAAATATTGACGAAACTCGGCGGCACAGTCGAGCAGGTTGTCAAAATGGAGATGAAGTGGAAACCAATAAAAAATCCCCTAGGCATTGTGTGCGAAGGGGATTTAGATATGGGCCGTTCCGGGCTCGAACCGGAGACCCGCTGATTAAGAGTCAGCTGCTCTACCAACTGAGCTAACGGCCCACCGAGACAGGGATGTTCTAACTAGCAAGAAAGTATGGGGTGAGTGAAGGGACTTGAACCCTCGACCACCGAGGCCACAACCCGGTGCTCTGCCAACTGAGCTACACTCACCACCCGGTACGATCCTTAACCTATCGCGCCGAAAAACCGGAATCGGCGACAACAGTGCTCCTGGCGCGCCAGAAGGGACTCGAACCCCTGACCCGCGGCTTAGAAGGCCGCTGCTCTGTCCACCTGAGCTACTGGCGCGATCGGGGCGAGCCGATTTGAACGGCCGACCCCCTGCTCCCAAGGCAGGTGCGCTACCAAGCTGCGCTACGCCCCGAGCCCCTATCGATTAACACACGGGGGAACGGCTCTCAACTCCATGTCGAAAAGTACGCGGTTATGCGGCGTCGAAAGGCGATCGCGAGGCAAGGTCAAGGCCGATCACGCATCAAGCGGCGTAGCACGAAGACACGAGCGTCGCAGGCGAATCACATCAGCTTGTGCGACCGATGAAGCGCGGCGCGCTGGGCGGTCTGCGAATCGAATTGTTGGCATGCCGGAGAACTTCAGGCAGCGGGCGTGCGACGCCTACCATAGGGCGAAATAATACGGGAATTTTGAGGAATCGATCGCAAACTGCAAAAATCGTTTAGAATTAGATACTTAAACTCACAAATTACAGTTACTTAAGAGTATCTAATTGCAATTTGAGAAGAAAAGTAAATCACGGTTTACCGGTTTTGCTATGAAATTTCGGGGCACGGAGTTTGCGTCTAAATCAAATGGCGCTGCAATCTCCCCCCGAGAACCACAGCGCTTTGTCCCCAAGCAAGGCCGGGCTACTGAAACCGTAGGTCCCCCCAACGTGCGGTTGCTAACGGTAGCCCGGCCGATTTCTCTCCTGCGCACTGCATACCCGTTCAAAATGGACGCCGAGATTTGAATCGGCTCCATCAATGCGTTTAAACCCACGGCTCACGTATGTTGACGAGCATTATTCGTCGCCTGCGTCGATTTGGCGATTTCTCGTTAGCGCGCAATGATTTCGGGAATCGCCGGACGCATCGCAATCGCATCCAAGATGCCCCGCGCTTGCCCAAAATAGGTCAAACCGAACGGACTGAACCACCGTCGAGGCGGAACATCGAGCCAGTGATATAACCGGCGAGCGGGCTTGCCAGAAATGCGGCGAAGGCGCCGAACTCCGCCGGCTTGCCCATGCGGCCGACCGGAATGCCTCGCGCGACGCGTTGCGCCAATTCCTCCATCGTGACGCCTTGCTGGGCGGAGGTGGCGCGCTGAACCTGCAGCACGCGATCGGTCTCGAAGGCGCCCGGCAGCAGCGTGTTCACGGTCACCCCGTCGCGCGCGACTTCACTGGCGAGCGTTTTGGCCCATCCGACGACGGCGGAACGCAATGTATTGGAGATGGCAATCTGGGGAATCGGTTGAATCACCGACTCGGAGGCCACGTTCAGGATGCGACCCCATCCGCGCTTGCGCATCTCGGGGAGCATCAGGTCGGTGAGGCGGAAGTACACCAGAACCATCGACCGGAATTGCGCCTCCCATAGTTCGGGTGCGATCCCGATTACACGCGCGGGCGGCGGTCCGCCGGAATTGTTGAGCAGGATGTCGATAGGGCCGAATTGGTCGCGTGCGGACACGGCCGCGTGCTCAATGCTTGGCCAGTCGGCGGTATCGCCCGGGATGCCGATCGCCCGTCCACCGCGCGCGGTGATTTCGGCAACAGCACGATCGAGGGCCTCCTTGCCGCGGGCCACCAGCGCGACCGCCACTCCTTCGCTCGCGAGCGCGTCCGCGACGCCGCGCCCGAGTCCCTTGCTGCCGCCGAGGACGAGTGCCGTCTTGCCTTGAAGACCAAGATCCATTTGCCGCCTCCATTATCAGTTAATGGTGAGATTCGATTGACAATCTTACTTCGCGGGCCGCTCGGGCGATGTCAAGGCTTCGACGTTGACGGCGCCGGAACTCGGCGATGGAATACGCACCGGTCAATCCATCGGCGCGAGCAGTTTTCCCACACCGCCCGGCGTGGGCGCGCGACGCTCTCAAGCGGCATCAATGGCTATTGCGGTTCGCGAAGAAATGGAATCAGTTCTGGTTCCACAGGGGCGCGGGCAAGCGGCGGCATCTAGAGGCGTCCTGGAGGAACGTCATGCAACCGGAATCTCCATCCAATGCGAATACGCGACGTCAACCGGGCGTGGCCGGCGCGCGTCCCATGAACGGCAATCAGTTCCTGGAATCGCTCCGCGATTCGCGGGAGGTGTGGATCTATGGCGAGCGCGTGAAGGACGTTACGGCGCATCCCGCGTTTCGCAACTCGTCGCGGATGCTGGCGCGCATGTACGACGCTCTGCACGATCCGGAAAAGAGCCCAGCGATTACCACCGGTACGGACACCGGCAATGGCGGATTCACGCACAAGTTCTTCAAGGTGCCGCGCACTACCGAAGATCTGGTGGGCGGGCGCGACGCGATCAAGGAGTGGGCGAAGATTTCGTACGGCTGGATGGGCCGTTCGCCGGACTATAAGGCCAGCCTCACCGGCACCCTCGGGGCGAACGCGGAATTTTACGCGCCGTACCAGGCGAACGCGCTCAATTGGTATCGCGAGGTCCAGGAAAAGTGCCTGTTCCTGAATCACGCGATCATCAATCCACCGACCGACAAGGGCAAGCCGGCCGATGAAGTAATGGACGTATTCGTGCACGCTGAAAAAGAAACCGCCGCCGGCGTTATAGTCAGTGGGGCCAAGGTCGTCGCGACCGGCTCGGCACTGACTAATTGCAATTTCATCGGGTTTTACGGCCCAACGCCCCTGGGCCGTCCGGAAATGGCATTGTTCGCGATCGTACCGATGGACAGCCCCGGCGTTAAACTAATCTGCCGTCCCTCGTACGAACTGATGGCCGCCACGATGGGTAGTCCATTTGACTACCCACTTTCCTCACGTTTCGACGAGAACGACGCGATCCTGGTCTTCGACAAGGTATTGATACCGTGGGAAAACCTGTTCGTATATCGCGACCTGGAGAAAGCCAACGGTTTTTTTCCGACGTCAGGCTTTATCCCGCGTTTCACCCTCCATGGATGCACGCGCCTCGCGGTCAAGCTGGACTTCCTGAGCGGACTGATTATCAAGGCGACGGAAGCGATCGGTTCTCAGGACGTACGCGGAACGCAAATCCAGGTGGGCGAAGTACTCGCGTGGCGCAACATCTTCTGGGCGTTGAGCGACGCGATGGTCAAAAGCCCGGAGGCGTGGGTCAATGGTACGGTCCAGCCAAACGCGGCGTTCGGAATGGCGTATCGTTTTCTGGCGCCAATCGCCTATCCGCGAATCAAGGAGATCGCGGAACAGACTATTTCAAGCGGACTGATATATCTCAATTCTCACTCGATAGATTTCAAAACGCCAGAGCTGCGACCCTATCTCGACAAGTACCTGCGGGGTTCAAATGGGTATGACGCGCTGGAACGCGTAAAGCTGCTCAAGGTGTTGTGGGACGCGATCGGCACCGAGTTTGGCGGTCGCCACGAACTGTATGAGCGCAACTACGCGGGCAACTACGAGATGATCAGGCTCGAAAACCTGCTGATGTCGCTCGCCAGCGGCGACGCCGGCGGACTCAAGAATTTCGTCGAAGGGTTCATGGCGGAATACGACCTCGACGGATGGCGGGCGCCCGATCTGATCAATCCGACCGACGTCAATCGCGTGTTCGGCAAGAGCCTGTCGGGCGAAAAGCGAAAGCTATAGAGCCACCTCAGTTCGCGAATACTCAGTGGGGTTGCGGCATCACGAGCACCTCTGACCGGCGAGTCTCTGGGTCAAGACGCAATAGATAGGCGGGCAAGCCCGAGCCTTTGACGGCGATATTGGTATGCCCATCGCAACGGCATCGCGCGACCATCGCGTCGTTGATTTGCGTGAAGCGGTTGAGATTGAGCGCGACTTCCGGCAGGCGGGCGCCGGCGACGCTGAGATCGATTGCGCCTTTGCGCAAATCGATGCCATCGACGAGCGGAGTGTGTGACACCGTCGCGTTTTCAATTACCCAATGTTTGAATGCAGTATCGTTCATCGCACGCATTTTGGGATACCGATGACTAATCGCCGCGATCGCCGGTACCAGGTGGCGGTCGTGGTGCCGGGCGCGGGTTTCCTGTTGTTCCAGAGCTGACCAGATCTGTTTCGACCATTCGGCAATAGCTAGTTGGTCCGCTCCAGGGAACGACTGATAGCGCACAACCGCAGCCTGCGCCCCGGCGATATCGTGAGACTTGAGGGCGCCGGCAACGTCAGCGCCGGTGGTATCGCGCTCGGCCGAATCGATGCGTGCGAGGGTCGGACCGCTGGAGCTGCCAGATCGAGCCGCCGCATTGGCGCAGATGCGGCGCTGTTCGGCGAGCGGGTACTGCGGCGGCCCGAGCTTCGCTTCGCTCAGGCACAGACCATCGGCGAGTTCACGCCATTCCTGCGTACTCAATTTCGGCGAGCGGCTGGCGGTAACAAATTTTTCATGCGCGGCGGCGTAATTCCCATTAGCCAGTTCCTGCTGGGCCGCGGTCAGTTCCGTGTTGGCGCATCCGCAGATGCCGATCGAGACAAAAAGCAGAATCGCGCAAGTAACGGCGCGCAAGAACCCGATTACCGGCGCGTCAGAGTCAGGTCGGTAACCCGCGAACGAATGCGTTTGCGGATCGTAATCGGCGAGTGAGCGTTTCACAGTATCGAACATAGGTAAATCTCCTGTAACGACTTTGAAGATCACCACGGATGGGATCGCGCGTCGCGACGCCTACCTTCCCAACGTGCGGCCGGCGCATAGCGCTCCTGCTAGCCGTCAGCTTGGCAATTGAGCTTTGTCACCGGGGCGCACCTTCCTATTCGTGTCAGTGGACTTTACCGTCTGGAGCGTTGTCGGTTCGGGCGCCTTTATCACTTGCGACCTCGCGCGGCGCAGGGCGAAGCGGCGAATCAACCGCCGGGCCTCGCCGCGGCTGGCACAAATCTGCGTACATCCGGCGGCAAGCAGAGCGGCAGGACTTGCCAGCGCCGCGGCGCCGCCAGCCATTATCGTGAGGCCGGGGGCGTCCAGCTTGAGCGCGCGCACCAGCTCTTCGGCGGCCGGCAGGCATTCCGTTGTCGTACATGACAGACAGACTATATCGGGTGAGTATGTTTTCACGAACTCGCGGATCTCGTCCGGCGTTTCCTTCGCGACCAGGTTCGCAGCCGCTCCCGAATGGCGCAATAGTTCGAGGAGCATCAGCAAACCGAGGCTATGAACTTCACCCGGGGCGCAGACGCCCAGGACGCGAAGCCGCCAAATGGTCGGAAGTTTGATAAATCTGCCGCCGAGCTCCTTGATCAGGTCTCGCGTGGTCTCGACGATATACGTCAGGTTCTCATGACTGATATGGCTCGCGGCCCGTTCATCGCCGGCCATTTTCACGGTCGGGACGAGTACATCGTCGAAAGTGGATTCCAGGCCGTGCTGGTCGCAATAGCTAATCGCGAGTGCGTATGCCCTCGACTGGTCGAGTTCGAGCAACATGCGATAATAGTCACTGTAATCCTCGATAACATTATCGGCCCCAAGCAGAATCGCGAAGAAGCCGAGCTCAGGGATATAATCCCCCGCGATCTTCAGACATGCGGTCAGTGGAGTCGCGAGCAGCAGCCCGGGCAGCCCCCAGAGCCAAAACCAATACATGGCAGAGAACAGCAGCGCGACCGGCGATAGGTTGATCCCGCGTCCGATCAGAAAGGGCTCGACCAGTTGCACCGCCAACTGATCGAGGATCAGAAAGGAGCCGAAGACCTCGAATGATTTGCCCCATCCGGGAAATACCGCGAATGCGACAAGGGTCGGCAAGACCGCGGCAGCAAGCGTACCGACGTAGGGGATATAACGCAGGACGAAGGCCAGGGCGCCCCAGAACGCCGCATTCGGCAAACCAAGAAACCATGCGACAATCCCAATCGCTACCCCGAACCCAAAATTAATCAGCGAAACCAGCAGAAGATAACGGCCGACATTACCGCCGGCGGTCTCGATAGCTTCGGCCGCAATCGTGACTCGACCACGCGCCGCGAGCGTTATCATGCGGCTTCGCAGATCTCGGCGTCCGTATAGCAAGAAGAAGAACAAGACAATAACCAGCATCCCCTTGCCGATACCCACAAATACCGGCACTACCGGCTTGAGCGCATCTTCGAGGGTGGGTCGCGATACCTGTTCGTGCACGACCTTTGGTTCCAGAGCTTTTGTCTTTGGGGCGCGCTTTTCAAGTTGCGATTGAACCTGCACAACGCCGTGCTCGACGCGCTGCAACCACGGCGGTGTACTCCCTTCGAGTCGCGCGAGTTTGGAGGCGATATTGCTGGAATATCCCGCTACATCGACCGCGACCGAGGTTAGTTGGACAGTGAGAAGGTAGGCGACGAGGCAAATCATGGTGACTGCCGCGACCACGATAAGGGCGGCGGCGAAAAAGCGGCCAATGAATACTTCCAGCCGGCTCGCGATCGGACTGAACGCTACCGCCAGGATCGCAGCCATCGCCAATGGCATCAGGATGTCCTTGGCCAGGTAGAGCACCACCGTTGCGATGATGACCGCAATAAACGGCGCGCCGATACCGCCGCCTTCTGACTCGTCTTCGCTGCGGTCGTCGATGGCAGTCGTCTCGCTGTTAGCTTGATGTTCTGTCACAGGGCCGAAACCGGAAGTGCAATCTATCCCGCCAAAGTCTAGTTCATGGCGGGAAGCCGAGCAATCGAGACCTGAGCGTGATGGCGCATCCTAAAGGCAGTTGTGGTTATTCACGGAACGTAAGCCGGAACCGCGCCTTGGAACTCAGATCGCCGACAGCGAGCCACCATCGACAGCGTCTGGCATTACTTAGTGTGACTAGTAAGGCCTTGAGGCATCGGCCATGGCGTGTGCGCTACTAGACAATTGTGCCGGGGCGCATTACTGCTAGGGCCATGAATATGGATGACTGTGGATATGTTGCCGCTTACGAATCGCATCATGTAGCGCACGTGGAGAATTTCGGCGAATACGAAAAGGCCGCATCCTTTCTGCATGGCTGGACGAGCGACGTACATACCTGGCCGATTTGCATATACAACCCCGCGGCCGATCATCTGTGGCTGTGGTGTGGCTATAGAACGCTCGATATCAGCCGTGAATCGGCGCTCGAAGACGCGCGTGCGATCCTTCGGTTACCGGCCGATCACCAATTCAAAAAAATCGAGATAATGGCGGAAAATCTTTAGCGGCCCGCTACACGACAATAGCTAATCGGGAGGGCATGCGCGGGCTCCCGATACGGTCACAGACCAGGAGCCCAATCACGGGCTGAGTCGAACAACGCCGCTAACCGAGGGATGCGAACGGCAGCCGGTCGACGAGGCTCGCGATTATTTCAGAAGCGGGCTTTCGGCACAGGCAGGCCCGCGACCTCGCAACGAGTACGAAAGACGGTGCCCTTGAGCTCGCGATTCTCACTATTGTTCGAAGTCACGACATAGAGGTCGCGCATATCCGGACCGCCGAACGCGACACTCGTCACAGTTTTTGCGGGCACTTTGACGCGCTGGTCGAGGGTGCCGTCAGATTTGAAGCGGACCACTTCGCCCGGACCGGCCACCACGGCGACCCAGACCCCGCCTTCGATATCGACCGTCAATCCGTCCGGCATTCCTTCTGGCAAACGGGCGAAGACGCGGCGGTCGCCAACTGTGCGATCCGGGCGTACGTCATATACCCACACCGCACGGGTGGTCGAATCGCTGTGGTAGAGCAACTTGCGATCGTGGCTGAAGCCAAGGCCATTAGTCACTTCCACTCCTTCCCACAACTTGGTGACCTTACCCGGGGGATCGATGCGAAAGAGTGAACCCGGAGGCGGCGTGCTCTTGAAGTCGAACTGATTAATGTCGCAGCCGAATGTGCCGCTCCAGATGCTACCCTGATCGTCGATCGTGAGGTCATTCATTCCGAATAGCGGTTTGCCCTCCCATTGTGCGAACAGGTCGGTAATGCGCCCGCTTTTCTCATTCCAATGTGCCAGGGTCGCGCCCGTGACGATCAATCCGCCGCCATGATTCAAGGCGATTCCGCCCACCGACTTGCGTTGGGGAATGAGCGTTTCGATCGAGCCATCGGGACTGCGCCGGAAGACTCCGCCGCCACGAATATCGCTGTAGTAAAGCCGATTCTGTTCGTCGGTCCGCGGGCCTTCGAGGAGTCCGTATCCAGTCGCCAGGGTTTCAAATTGCATATAGCTAATCCTTTACGCCACTGCGGGTTCGCGACGGAGTTCCCAATAACGCGCAATTTACCGCTATTGTATTCTCGACTGCAAACGCCGCTGACAATACAAAAACAGGCGCAAACGAGGCGCCGCCCTGCAAGATCCGCGAGGGTCTGCACTAGCTGTTGCGTTGAGAGGATGGTAATCAGAATCCAGCCGAACGGGCGACTGACCTCCCCGACTGGCACACGAGCCGGTAAGATGCGAAGCGATCGCGCAGGCGTGATCGCGATTGTGCGCGCCAGGTGAGCGACGCTTTTCAAGCAGAGGAGAACCAGATGACGGAAACCAAATACGGCGATGTATCCATCGAGATAAAGAACTATGTAGCGAGCGTCGAGATTCATCGGCCACCACACAATTTTTTCGACGTGCAACTTATTCGCGACCTCGCCAACGCCTTCAATGCGCTGGACGAAGATGCCGCCTGCCGCGCGTCGGTGCTGTGCGCGGAGGGCAAATCATTTTGCGCCGGCGCAAATTTCGCGAACCGCAACGCAACCGGGGTCGAACCCGGAGCGGAGAAACGCAATCCGCTTTATTCGGAGGCGGTGCGGCTCTTCGATTGTAAGAAGCCGATCGTCGGTGCGATTCAGGGAGCCGCGATTGGCGGCGGCTTCGGACTCGCGCTGGTGCCGGACTTTCGCGTGGTCTCTCCTGAAGCACGCTTCGCCGCGAATTTTGTAAAAATTGGATTTCATCCGGGCTTCGGCCTCACCTACACCCTGCCGCGGTTGATCGGGATACAGAAGGCGAACCTGATGTTTCTCACGGGCCGACGGATCACCGGCGAAGAAGCCCACGCCTGGGGACTTGCTGAAGTACTGGTGGATGCCGCTAGTCTGCGATCGGCAGCGACGGCTCTCGCGGCCGAGATTGCCGAGAACGCACCGTTGGCGGTGGTTTCGACTCGCACGACTATGCGTCGCGGACTGAGTGAGGCGGTGCAGGCGCAAACGAATCTCGAGTTCGTTGAGCAGGACTGGCTAATGCGCACCGAAGACCATCGCGAAGGAATCAAGGCGGTCGCGGAGCGCCGTCCAGGGCATTTCGTGGGCAAGTGACCGGGCGTTCGTCCGCAATCTCATTAGCTATTTCTGGATTACTCTTTCGCGCGGCGTGAGCACTCGCATCGGAGTGCTCACGCCTGTGCGAGTAAAATACGGCGCTTAATTTGTAACGACGGGCCGTTTGACCTTCGCGAGCTTGAGCACTGTTCTAAGCGGCCTGGAAGTCTCCTTCCTTGGAAACCAAAGCCCCGCGGTTACTGATACTTCGCCGACATAGATATCACCCGCGGAATCAACGGCGATTCCGTGCGGCGCAATCATCTGATTCGGCGCCTCGCCCTGCGCATTATCAAGCAGGTTCGCTTTCAGCGTTCCATCGAGCGTGTAGATGCTGATGCGGGGACCGCACGCAGGTTGATTACAAATCTCCCAAAGCTCCTTTATATTTTGGCACCACCATGCGGAGGATAGTTCGCCAATATAACAGGCCTGAGAGCCGTGCGTATCGATGTACATACCGCACGGCCGGGCCATCGCAGTCCATATATCTTCGAGCCTGCCGTTTGGAGTGAATACTTGAACCCGCTGATTCTCACGGTCTGCGACGTAAACGTAACCGTCCCGATCTGTACATATATTATGCGGGAGATTGAACTGCCCGGGCCGGTTACCCGGCTCACCCCACGAATACAATAACCGCCCGTCTGGAGTGTACTTGTGGACACTGCCGTTGCCGTAGCCATCAGATACGAATAACTCGCCGGTAGCAGGATGAATCGCAACGTGAGTACATCGGCAAAACGGGATTCCGCTCATGGGCTTTGCGGGTTGGCCGCTGGTCCCGAGCGTTAATAGAACTTTGCCTTCTGAAGTACACTTTCTAACCGTATGGTCGAAAGTATCGGTCAACCAAATGCTGTCGTCAGGGCCGATGGTTACCGCATGAGCGTTGGGGAACGTTCGTTTGTCACCCCACGCGCGAAGAAAACGGCCATTGCGGTCGAGCACGATTACCGGCCGGTCGCCCCGATTGAAGAGATAGACGTTGCTCTTCGAATCGACTCCTACCCCGGCGACATCGAAGGACCCGTCGATTCCGGTTCCGTTCGACATACCCCA
>Ga0207695_10010246_pt1 | contig 11488 bp, 14 predicted proteins | sample KBSC54metaG_FD_184354 | JGI IMG/M metagenome (GOLD analysis project Ga0207695, IMG submission 184354) | Corn rhizosphere microbial communities from Kellogg Biological Station, Michigan, USA - KBS C5-4 metaG (SPAdes) (version 2) | ecosystem: Host-associated > Plants > Roots > Rhizosphere > Soil... | reverse complement strand
TCAATTTGGTAAGACCAAAATGCACAGCTGTCACTTAACTTGTCAAGTATGTATGGCCTTACAAATTGGTGCATCCAGAATTTTGTTATAAAAATGAGTCAATTACGAAGACAGAAACGTTTCCTGGATTCCTCGGCCACGTCAGCTACTGTTCAAACGACTCAGGAACTGGTCAACTAGCAGCCCGACCGGGCAATCAACTGGTCATGCCGACGCAAGGGGGCTGGCATAGCATGAAGCCGCGACATGTTTGGGAACTGGTGTGCTGGATCGGCGCATTCGCCGTGCTTTCGGCTGCGGCGACCGCCGCGCAGCCCCGGGATCAGGCGCTGGCACTGGGCGCCAAGGTGGCCGACTGGCAGTTGGCCCACATGACCCGTTTCGACTACATCTCCGGCGACGATCATCGCCGCAGCGCGGAATCACCCCGCGACTGGGTCCAGGCAGCCTTTTATATCGGGCTCAGCCACTTCGCGGATGCGAGCGGCAATGCTCGTTACGCAGATGCCGTGTTGGCTCACGGCACGGCGGAAAGCTGGGGATTTGACAGCCGTCCGCGCCACGCCGATTCCGATGCAACCGGCGCTGTCTGGATATGGGCGGCGCAGCGCACTCATGATCCATCCAAGTTGATTCCTGTCAGGGCTCGTTTCGATGCCGTAATCGCTGATCCATCCACGGTGTCTCTCGATTTCGGGCCTACCCCGCCCGGGGGCGGGCCAGCGTATTGCCAGGTGCGCTGGTGTTGGAGTGATGCGTTGTTCATGGCGCCCCCTGCCTGGATCGCATTGTCCAGGGTGACGGGCGATCCGCGTTACCTCGAGCACGCAGACAAGGAATTCTGGGCCACGACAGATTACCTCTACGATCGCACCGACCATCTCTATTACCGTGACAGCCGCTTCATGACCCAACGCGACACATCCGGCCGCAAGATCTTCTGGGGCCGTGGCAACGGGTGGGTGTTTGCGGGGCTGGCGCGCATCCTGGCAGACCTGCCGGCAGACCATCCCAGCCGCGGGCGTTACATTGCCTTGTATCGGGAGATGGCCGACGAGTTGGTGAGTCTGCAAGGCGCCAATGGCTACTGGCCGGTTTCATTGCTCGAGCCACAGCCGACCCCTGAGACCAGCGGCACCGGCTTTTTTGTCTACGGCCTGGCCTGGGGCATTCATCATGGGCTCCTGCACGACGCACGTTATCAGCGGGCCGTTGATCGGGGCTGGCATGCGCTACAGGCGGCGGTTCAATCCGACGGCAAGCTCGGTTGGGTGCAACGCATAGGCGCCGCGCCTGATCAGGTCAGTGCCGATGATACTCAGCTCTACGGAGTGGGCGCCTTCCTGCTGGCAGCCAGCGAGTTATCGGAAATGCAGCCAGGCAAGCATCCTCACAGGTCTCCTTCGCCATGAACGTCGGTCCCCAGGACGCGCAAAAGCTGTACCAGCAGATTGCCAGGCGGATTGCGGCCTCCATTGAGGACGGTCGCTATGCCCCGGGAGACAGGCTGCCTTCCGAAAGAGAGCTCGCCGATGACTTCGGCGTCAGCCGTCCAACCATCCGCGATGCAATGATCGCCCTCGAATTCCAGGGTCTCGTCGAAGCACGCCAGGGTTCCGGCGTGTATGTCAAAGCCGCTCCGCAGATTGCGGAGGACGCCGCCGAGCGTGACGTGAGCGCGCTCGAGTTGGCCGAAGCGCGCCGTTTGTTTGAAGGCGAAGCCTGCGCGCTCGCGGCGGCGATCATCACGGAAGAGCAGGTTGCCCGCTTGGAGAGCCTGATTTCCGAGATGACGCGCGAGATGACAGCGGAGGAGTTCGAAAGGCGCGAGTTGGAGTTCCATCTGACGATTGCGCGGGCGACGGGAAATGCCGCGATTACCGCTACTGTCGAGGATCTTTGGACACTGCGTAAACAGTCATCGGGCTGCGCGGCTGCCTTGCGGCGAGCGCGTACCAACGGTCGTGGCGACTTTGTTGGTGAGCATCGAAAGATTGCCGGCGCGTTGCGTACGCGTGATCCAAAGGCGGCGCGACAGGCGATGCATGGTCACCTGGCGCAGGTGATCGATGATCTTCTGGGACTCGCCGAGTCCGATGCGCTGGAGCAGACGCGCGAGAAGATGGCCGAGCAGCGCCGTATGTTGGGCCTCAGAACTGAAATCTGACAACGGGAAATAACTGTGTTCAAACGTGCATTACTGTTGGTCTCCAGCGTGGCGTTGGTGGGCATCGTTCACTCCCAGATGCCACCCATCGTGAAACCGTTGCCACGCCCCGACGCCGAGGGGCAGAAACCGCGCGCTGTTGCGATGCTTGCGCCATACCGGTATGACGACATTCTCTGGGAGAACGACCGGACCGCGCATCGCATCTACGGCAGGGCGCTGGAAGCCGCGGAACCACCCTCGACCTCCGGAATCGATGCCTGGGGCAAGTATGTCCGCTGGCCCTTCATGGATCGCCAGCTCAAAAGCGGCGACCAACATAGCTTTCACGGCGAAGGTCTCGATTTCTATGATGTGGGTACCACCCGCGGTGCCGGTGGGCTCGGCATCTGGTATGACAACAAGTTGTGGGTTTCGCGGAACTGGCGCACCCATGAGATCCTGAAGAACGGGCCTGATGTTGCCTCGTTCAAGGTGGAGTACGCGCCCTGGCCGGTCGATGTGGAGCGCAAGGTCTGGGAAACCCGGACCTTCACCTTGCCGATGGGCACCAACTTCACCCGGCTGGTTTCCACTCTCAATTCTGACAAGAAAGATCCCCTCGTCGTTGGCATCGGTATTACCAAGCGCAAGACCTCCAATGGCTCGGGGGTGTTTACCAAGGACCTGGGCGCCGGGCGCGTGTCCTACTGGGAGCCGACGGATCCGGTCAAGGGAACGATGGGGATTGCGCTCATGGTAGACCCGAAAGCCCTGGTCGAAGTCCGTCAGGAGCTCGAAAATTACCTCGTCCTGATCAAAGTGGACCCCGGCAAACCGTTCGTCTATTACATGGGCGCCGCCTGGGACAAGGGCCTGGACTTCCACGATCGGGCGAGTTGGGAAACGTATGTGCGTGAGCAGAAGCCGGACTTCGATCCGAGCAAGCAATGAGCGGTGAGGTGCCACCGGCACGAGTCGGTCGTTACCGCTGGATGATCTGCGCGTTGCTGTTTACGGCAACCGCCATCAACTATGTCGACCGGCAAACCATCGGTGTGCTCAAACCGACCCTGCAGGCAGAGCTGAAGTGGAGTGAGTCGTCCTACGCGGACATTGTCTTCTGGTTCCAGTGCGCCTACGCGATCGGCTATCTGGCCTTCGGGCCCATCATTGACAGGATCGGCGCGCGGTTGGGTTATGCCATCGCCTTCACTGTCTGGACTGTCTCGCACATTGCGCACGGCTTCGTTCACACCATAACGCAGTTCGCATTGGTGCGATTCACATTGGGCCTGGGCGAGTCGGGTAGTTTTCCTTCCAGCCTGAAGGCAGTGTCGGAATGGTTCCCGCAGAATGAGCGGGCGCTGGCGGTCGGTGTGTTCAACGCCGGATCAAACATCGGCGCCATCGTGACGCCCCTGGTCGTTCCCGCCATAACCCTGGCGTGGGGCTGGCGCGCGGCATTTGTTGCTACCGGCGTCGTCACCTTTGTGTGGTTGATTGCGTGGCTCGCGATGTATCGCAGTCCGGCGTTCCACAAGAGAGTGACACCAGAAGAGTTGTCCTACATACGGGCAGGAGAGGCGCCGGCCAAGGCGGCCTCCATCTCCTGGCTCAAGCTCCTGCGTTTGCGTGAGACGTGGGCCTATGCGCTCGGCAAGTTCCTGACCGACCCCATCTGGTGGCTGTATCTGTTCTGGCTGCCGGATTTCCTCAGCAAGCGCTACAACCTCGACCTGAAGTCATTCGGTCCGCCCCTGGTTGCGATCTACCTGCTGTCGGATATCGGCTCCGTGGTCGGCGGCTGGGGCTCGTCGAAGCTGATGAAGTCCGGGCGCACTGCCAACGCGTCGCGCAAGATCACCATGTTGATCTGTGCCGTGTTGGTGACACCGATTGTAGTCGCGCAGTTTGTCGGCCAGTTATGGGGTGCCGTGGCCATCATCGGCCTGGCAACGGCGGCACATCAGGCCTGGTCCGCCAACCTCATGACCCTGCCTTCTGACATGTTTCCGCGCGTGGCCGTCGGCTCGGTCGTAGGGATCGGCGGGATGGCCGGGGCCGTGGGCGGGATGCTGATGTCGAAGTACAACGGCTACATACTGGATGTATTCGGCAGCTACCAGCCCATCTTCGCGCTCGCGTGCGGCGCGTATATTGTTGGTATCGCCGTGATCCACATCCTCAGTCCGCGGCTCACGAGAGTGTCGGAAGCTGCTGTGACCTGGGAGCCTGTCTGACTGCGCGGCTGATCAGCGCGGAATCGACGAGCGGACTGTGTTTTTACGGTACCAGCGATACAGCTCGGAGCCGAAGATACCCACCGCGAATGCGCCACACAGGCAACCAAACAGCAGTGGATGACCGGACTCGAAAATTGCAGCAACGACCGAAGCGCAGGCCACCAGCAAAGTCAGGACAATCTTGAACGCTGCAAACACACTCACACCTTGCTTTCATTCATTCGTCAACCTCTGCAACCGTAATTGACATAGTTGTTCAGGGCCGTGATCCGCGTCACGAATGAGTGAGACGAAGGTCTCATTTTCAGGCCGTGAAAAGTACCGCCCGTCGATTTGCTACTCTGCGCACATGTCCATGATCTTCCTCACGTTGCTCGCGGCCCTGGGCGGGTTGATGAAACTGCGCGGACGGCGTCTCAGTGCCTTCATTGTGTGGGGTTTTGGCGCAATCCTGTTCTTCGCTGTCGGCTGTGGGCCGCTGCCCGATGTGCTGTTGGGGCAACTGCAAAGCGGATACCAGGCCGAGCCTCTGCCGGCCTGGCAGCCGCGAGTCGCGATCATTGTTTTGGGAGGGGGCGTTCAGCGCGTAACCGGGACGAGCGCTGTGGAGGTGCCGCTGGTGGCCTACGGCCGGGTTGAAAAAGGACTCGAGCTGTACCTTCAATGCAAACGCGCCGCCAAAGCGTGTTCGGTCATTGTCTCGGGTGGCGACCCGGTCGAAGCCGGGGTCTCCGAAGCCAAGGTGTATGGCGACGAGCTGCTCAGAATCGGCGTGGACCCGTCCGATCTGGTGCTGGAAGGCCGCAGCTTGAATACCTGGCAAAATGCCCAATACTGTGCAGCTTGGTTGGATGAGCATCCCGAGGACCAGGTGGTTCTGGTGACCTCCGGATATCATCTGCGCCGCGGTGTTCTGTATTTCTCGCACTTTGGGATCCGCGCGCTGCCCGTGCGCTCGGATTTCGTGAGCGCGCAGGTAGGTCCGTTGCCGCAGGCTTTCAACTTCCTGCTGATGGACCTCGCTCTGCATGAATATGCAGGGCTGTGGCGCTACCGGATATACAACGTGCTCGGTTGGAACGTCGCGGCGAAGACCCCCCGTTCAATCTGACCGAGGACGAGCATGAGCGCCCGGATAAAAATCGATTTCGTCTCCGATGTGTCCTGCCCCTGGTGTGTGATCGGTCTGAAATCCCTGCAGGCCGCTTTGGGCAAGCTCGGGGACGAGGTAGACGCCGATCTGCATTTCCAACCCTTCGAGCTCAATCCTCAGATGGTGTCCGAGGGCGAGGATCTGCTGGAGCACATTACGAGGAAATACGGTTCCAGTGAGGAGCAGGTCCGGCGCAATCAGGCAGCCATCGCGGACCGCGGTGCTCAGCTCGGGTTCAACTTCGACATGTCCAAACGCGCGCGGATCTACAACACGTTCAACGCGCATCGCCTGTTGCATTGGGCGGAGATCGAGGGCAGCGGCAAACAGGCCGCATTGAAGGAAGCGCTGTTCGCCGCTTACTTCACCGACGGGCGCAATCCCAGCGACCCGGAAGTTTTGGTCGAAGTGGCGGCCAGCGTGGGCCTCGATGCCGACCGCGCGCGCAGCATCCTGGCCTCTGACGAATACGCGCAGGAAGTTCGCGCCCGCGAGCAACAGTACCTGCGCAGTGGGATTCATGCAGTGCCGGCTGTTATCCTCAATGACAAGTATCTGGTCCAGGGAGGGCAGCCCGTGGAAGCATTTGAGCGCGCCCTGGCGCAGGTGGCTGCTGAAAAGTAGCTCTATTGGATCTGCTGGTGGCCAGTCCCCGGCCGTAGACTCGGCCAGTTGTCGTTGTCGGAGCGGCTATGACGTTCACTAATGCGGACGTCGCAATCGTTGGCGGAGGCATCATGGGGTCGGCGTTGGCCTACTGGCTGACGCGGCTCGATCCCAACGTATCCGTTGTGGTGATTGAGCGGGATCCGACCTACTCAACCGCTTCCTCCGCACTGTCCGCCGCTTCCATCCGGCAGCAATTCACCACGCCGATCAATATCCGGATCTCTCAGGCCAGCATCGGCTTCATGCGGCAGGCTGACGAATTGCTCGAAGTCGCCGGAGGCACGGTCGATATCGGGCTGAGAGAGCGCGGCTACCTCTATCTTGCGCGCACGTCAGGGATCGCTTCGCTGCGTCGCGCTCATGCGATTCAACGGGAGTTGGGTGCGGATGTAGCGCTTCTGAGCCCCCAGGACCTGGCAGGCCGGTTTCCCTGGTTGCATACCGAAGATCTACTCGCGGGATCCCTTGGCCTGAGTGGGGAGGGGTGGTTTGACGGCTATGCGTTGCTCACGGCATTCAGGGCGAGAGCGCGAGCACAGGGAGTCAACTACCTGCGGGGCGAAGTCTGCGGGATGGCCGCGAACGGCGGGCGCATCGGGTCTGTGCAGCTTGCTTGTGGCACGCGGATTTCCAGCCGTTTTGTGGTGAATGCAGCGGGTCCATGGGCTCGCTCGGTGGCCAGGCTGGCCGGGTTTGATCTGCCCGTCGCGGCGCGCAGACGTACGGTGTATGTAATCGGATGCCGGGCGAAGTTGGAGCCGTTTCCGCTGCTCATCGATCCTTCGGGCTTCTGGATCCGGCCGGAAGGGGCGGGTTTCATTGCTGGCATGCCACCGAGTACCGATCCCGACGATGCTCCTCTCGAGCCGGACTACGATGCGTTCGAATCGGTGTTGTGGCCAGCGTTGGCTGAGCGTATCCCGGCCTTCGAGGAGGCCCGGCTCGAGCGTGCCTGGGCGGGTTACTACGAGATGAACCTGTTCGATCACAACGGCATCGTGGGATTCCATCCGGACATCCGTAATCTCCTCATGTTGAACGGCTTTTCAGGTCACGGGATCCAGCAGGCGCCCGTGGTGAGCCGCGGGATTGCCGAGTTGATCTGTCACGGCCGGTTTGTGACATTGGATCTGTCCGAGCTGTCATATGACAGGATCATTGAGAACCGCCCCCTGCCCGAGTTGAACGTCATCTGATTTCCAAGGCCGGGCACCTTCCTGGGCGGAAGGGTCTGCCTCCGACGAAGGATGGCGAACCTGCCTCCATGACGGTTTCAATAGCCGCCTTCACCGGCTTTGCCCTGCACTGGAGCTCTCGATGGCCATTTCCATATATGACGTGACGATACCCGTCCTGATCCGCGGCCTCGGAATTCTCGATGAATATCTCGATCGCGCAGCCGCCTACGCCGCGGACAACAAGATCGATCCCAAGGTGTTGGTGAATGCGCGCCTGGCGCCGGACATGTTGCCACTCGCAGGCCAGGTCCAGCGGGCCAGCGACACCTCCAAGGGCGCAATCCCGCGCCTGACCGACCTTCAGGCACCGAGCTTCGCGGACACGGAAACAACACTGGAGGAATTGAAGAAGCGGGTGTCTGACACGGTAGCCTTCCTGAAGACGGTGACGCCTGAAAATCTCCAGGGCGCCGAGCACAGGAAGGTCGAGCTGAAGAATCTCAATGCAGTCCTCACCGGGGAAGTGTTTGTGTTGCAGTTCCTGCTGCCAAACTTCTTCTTCCACGTCACTACCGCGCATGACATTTTGCGGCACAACGGAGTGAAGGTGGGTAAGCGGGACTATCTGGGCTTCAAGAGCTGACGCTGCCGGGCCGTGGCTGGTCGCGGTAGAATGCCTCGATGGAAATCCGTCTCGCCCAGCCTGACGATGCCCTGGCCGTAGCGCAGATCCACGTTCGCGCGTGGCAGGTTGGATATCGCGGCCTGTTGCCCGCTGACTATTTGCATGGCCTGCGGGCCGAGGACCGGGCTGCCCGATACGACCTCGGGAATCGCGATCCGTCGCGACCCGTCACTTTGGTTGCTGTGGATGGCGATGCCATCTGTGGATTTGCAACAGTCACACCGAGCGACACACCGGCCTGTGGTGAGCTGGCGGCGTTGTACGTTTCGCCGGAGCGGTGGCGATCGGGTGTTGGGTTGGGGCTGGTGGCAGCCGCTCGCCAGCAGTTACTGGCATTCGGGCATCGCGAGGCGGTGCTTTGGATGCTGACAGGTAACAACCGGGCTGAAATGTTCTACGCGCGTGATGGTTGGGTGAAAGATGGCGGTCAGCGGGTTGTGACCCTCTGGGGCGTCACGGTGGAGGAACTACGGTTGCGCCACGATCTGGGCGAATCGCTATCCACCAAAGACCGCAAATCGGCTACCATGTCGAAATAAACCAAACAGAAATGGGGGTCACTGAACGTAATGGCCAGTGAATCTTCTGAAATGAGTGCGTCCCTTGGCGGGACGGCGACGCGGGGACGGTCCGGTTTCTTTCTGGCGGCTCACGGGGTGCTGCTGCTCATTGTCCTGGTGGGATTCGCACCCAGTTTCTACCTGCGGGCGACGTTTCCTCACGTTCACCAGCTGCCGATTTTCCTGCACGTTCACGGTGCGATATTGACCGGCTGGTTCGTGCTGACTGTTGTGCAAGGATGGTTGATTCGTTCGCAACGATTCCAGTTGCACCGGAAGTTGGGGTACATCGCGGCGGGTTATGCCGCGGTTGTCATAACGTTCGGTACGCTTGCGACTCTGATGTTGATTTCCCAGCTCGATTCGGCGGCGGACGGCGAGAATATTGTCGTTTGGGCAAATTTCTTCACCTTGGGTCTGTTTGCCGCGTTCGTGTCGTTGGCGGTTGTGTATCGGGCTCGGCCGGACACGCACAAGAGATTGATATTGCTTGCATCCATGTCCATTGTGGGGCCGGCCCTGGCGCGCTTCCCGCGTTGGCCGATTTTCGCGGGCGGGCTGGAGGCGGGCAGAAACTACGCGATCGGCGGGCTGCTCGTCATGTTCACTTTGCTGCTCATTTATGACGTCGTCACCAGAAGAAGGCCGCATCCGGCGAGCTTGTTCGGGATGGTGGGGATTTTGGCGAGCATCGTCGGCGCGGTGTTTCTAGGTGTGACTGGAATCGGGTATCACTGGATCAACGGCTAGCGGGTTGCCCGGGGCATATGTCCGCTGAGTTGGTGCCCAATGAAGGACGGGTAGTCGTTCGACGCCGGTGGAATAGCAATGAGTCCCTGGCTGTCAATGTCGACGACTTGTGGGACTTCCACTTCCAGAACGATGCGGGAGGAGTGTGCCGCGCGCTCCCGCGAGCATTTCTAGGCGCGCGTGTCTGGTGTGACAAGATCGACGCGGGTGTGCTCGGCCACTTCTGCAAGGAAGGGCCACCACCACATGAGATCGCGGTGTGTATCCTTCCTACCGACAATCCGGCGCCGTTATACGAAAAGTTGCGAGCGCGCGCGAAACGCTAGAACGTTTCCACCCACGGCCGCACCTCAACCTCGAATGACCACGCATCCCTGGGTTGCCTCAAAACGTCGAGGTATGTTTGGGCGATTGAGTCGGGATTGAGCGTGCTATCGGGACGGTCGGTCGGATCTGCGCGGCGGGCGCTGCGGACTGCGCCGTCGATAACGAAATGCGCGACATGGATGCCTTTGGGTCCGAGCTCACGCGCGGCGCTTTGAGCGAGACCGCGCAGGGCGAATTTGCCCATTGCGAACGCGGAGGAGAGGGCAAAGCCCTTGATGCTGGCAGTGGCGCCGGTCAGAAGGATTGCTCCGCGCTTGCGGGGAATCATGCGCTTGGCGGCTTCCTGCACGGCCAGGAATCCGCCGAACGCGGTGACGGCAAGCGAATCGCGTACCGCCGACGGGTCAATTTCCGCGACAGGCCCATGCGCACGCATGCTCGGGTTGTACACCACCACATCAATTTCGCCGAGCTTCGCGTCAGCATCCTTGAACATCTGGCTCACCGCGGTTGCATCCGAAGCATCTGTTTGGAAGACGACTGCCTGGGTTTCCCGTGCCAACTCCTGGAGTCTGGTCGGGTTGCGCCCGACCAACCCCACCTGCAGGCCTTCCCGCGAGAGCGCGCGGGCGAGCGACGCGCTGATGCCGACGCCCGCCCCGATGATCAACGCAGTCTTGTAATCAGGTAGCACTCTGACCTCCATCCACCACAATGGACTGACCATTGACGTACGATGCTCGGTCAGACAGGAGGAACAATGCAACCTGGGCCATTTCTTCCGGCTCGGCGAGGCGTCCCAGCGGAACACCCACGGCCAGTGGATGCGATTCCGAGCCATCCGCGTTCTTGGTGATTCGCGGCGTGGTCATCGGCGTCCGTGTGATTGACGGGTTGACCGAGTTCACGCGGATGTTGAACGGTCCGAGCTCCACCGCGGCCGCTCGGGTGAGGGCATCGATGCCGGCCTTGCTGGCACTGTAGATGGTGGTGCCGGGTGCCGAAACCTGGGCCAGTATGGAGCTGTTGAACACAATAGCTCCGCCGCCACCCTGTTTCTTCAACTGCACGACCTGCGCCTGCAAAGCGAAGAACTGGGCTTTCAGGTTGGTATCAACGATCCTGTCCCAGGTGGCCTCATCGAGCGTCTCGATCGGGCCGCCGCCGGCCACACCGGCATTGTTGAACGCGCCATCGAGGCGGCCGAAGGCGGCAACGGTCTTGTTGATGATGGCGGGGATCGTGTTGATCTGCGTCAGGTCAGCCTGAATAAACAGGGCGGACCCGCCTGCCTTCCGGATTGCCGCGACCACTTCTTCGCCTTCCGCGGCTCGCCGACCGGTGAGGGCTACTTTCGCGCCTTCTTTCGCGAAGAGCTCAGCACTCGCGCGGCCGATACCTGAAGTGCCACCCGTGACCAGAATCACTTTGTTTTCCAACAGTCCCATGATGTTTCTCCGATTAGCTATAATGGGCATATGCCCATAATTGGATAAAAAATTAGTCCTGAAGCTTCCCTAACCGGTCGTCGTAAGCGAGGCCCAACAGGGTGAGCCGCAGATTGCGGGCTTCCGCGCGACCGAGCATTTCCTCAAACCTTTCCTGGGCAATCCGCCAGGCCTCCACGCCTGCCTTGAATTTCGCTTTGCCCTCGGCGGTCAACACGATGTGGCGTTGCCGTCGATCCTGGCCTTCCTGGAGGAGCACGAAGCCATCGCGCTCGAGCGGCCGCAAGGTATGACCGAGCGCGGAACGCTCGATCACCAGCGATTCG
>Ga0207695_10010244_pt1 | contig 11490 bp, 15 predicted proteins | sample KBSC54metaG_FD_184354 | JGI IMG/M metagenome (GOLD analysis project Ga0207695, IMG submission 184354) | Corn rhizosphere microbial communities from Kellogg Biological Station, Michigan, USA - KBS C5-4 metaG (SPAdes) (version 2) | ecosystem: Host-associated > Plants > Roots > Rhizosphere > Soil... | reverse complement strand
CCGGCCTTCAGCACGCTGAGATCGTCCGCCGCAGAAATACCGAGCGACTTGGCTCGAACGGCCGCGGCGATGCCGGCAATAAGATTGTCGGGGTTGGAACGGCTGATGAAGGCGTCGCGACTCGGCAACGTCTTCGCGTCCTTGCTGGTCGCATCGATCAGCGCTTGCCGCATGCGGCGAAACCGGTCGAACTCGCGCAGGCTTTGTGATGTCAGGACGATCGCTACGCGCTTAGTCTTGAGGCCCAGCGGATCCCGGTTGATCGCCATGGTCACATGGCCACCGGAGACCAGCTCTTCAATCATGGGGCTTTGAGCGACGAGCGTGACCGGAGCGCTCTTTCGGCCGGCCCGGGCGTCGCTGAGCAGTCGCGCAGATTCCTTTTCCAGCGCACCCGCCTCGAGGAAGGCGGCAGGTTCGCTAATCCCTCCCATATCGTCCAGGGCGCGCCAACGACCATCAGCCTCCTTGCGATAGAATAGGCTTGTTGAAGTTTCGCCAAGAATCCGGCAGCCAATCGGCTGCGCGCTAAAGGTCACGCCAGTCGTGGCTGAACTGGTGGTACACCAGATCCCGAGTTGTCGGCCCCGCACGAAGCTGCCAACCATGACGGCGTGCGCATTGGAGGACGGCATCAAGCCCGGTTCGACGCTGACCATCTCATAGACAACGGTAAGACTGCCGATACCGTCACGTTTCCCGTCGATACAGCCGCCGGTCCAGTCAACGTATCGCTGAGACCAAATCGTAGACCAGTCATGCGGCGGTTCATTGCCAAAAGGTATCAGCTGCTCACCCTGACGGCGATACTGGGCGGCCCCGCTTTGGCACAGGCCTGACACGCGCTTCACATCTTCTGCGAACTTCGGCATGATATCTTCCAAGTCCGCGGCCCGAGCGACATGAGACCGACACAAAGCCAGCAGTAGCGACGCGATCAGGTATTTCTTCATTGCATGAAAGCACCTTGGTATTATGGAGGTCGCGCTCATAGCTCGGCGGCTGGCACGCGTGGGTTCGTGCTAGGTCGATTCATCCATTCAGATCAGTGGCGCTCAGCTTCTTGTTCCAGCAACGACCTCAGCGAGAGGCCGTGCCCAAAACCAGGGTTCCAATCGTACCCAAAACCGTGCGCCAGCGATTGGAGCAGATTCTCATATTCTCGTTTCGCGAAATGGGAATTCAAAACGCATTCTCGTCCCAAGTCAAATCGACGAACAGCTCTTAACTCGCGATTTATCAACCAAGCGGAGACTGTACTTCTGAATAGATTGCAGAGATCATCCGTCGTTAATCCGGGTTTTTCCCCCTGACCATAGAACGGTAAAGCCATATACTCGGTCTCTGACAGGTTGAAGTTTTTGGAAAATTGCCAGTCGACGATGAGAGCGTAGTCTGCTTTCCCATCAGTCAGGACGCTCAAGTCGTCCGCGGCCATCACGTTCCGCACATTTGGCGTCAGACCCGAGGCGAGGTTGGGGATGACCCGGCCAGGGTTGGATACGGTGATGAACTTATCGCGGCTGGGATATTTGCGGGCACCCCTTAGCGTCGCGTCGATCAAGCCCTGCCGCATTTGTCGATAACGCTCCAGCTCAGTCAGACTGTGGGATGAAAGGATCATCGCAACGCGCTTCGACTTCAGATCCAACGGATCGTTGTTGAGCGCCATGGCGATCCGGCCGCCGCGCACCAGATCGTCGAGCATCTGCGTTTGAGCGACGATCTCAACCGGCTTGCTGACCTTGCCGGCGCGAGCATCGGCGATGAGGCGGGCGGACTCGGTCTCCAGCGAGCCAGCAGCAAGGAAGACCGGAGGCTCAACAGGTTTGTCGTCGTAGCCCCATGCTTGCCAGCGGCCATCTGCTTCCTTGCGATAAAGAAACCCCATTCCGACGCCGTTCCGTAAACCGCAGCCAAGCACAGGTTTGTCCTCTCCTTTGAGCACCCGAGATTGCGTCGCGCACCAGAGCCCGACGGGCTCGCCGCGTATGAAGGTTCCCTGATCAGTCCGACTTGTCGCGGAGCCGAGCTCGACACCCCTTGTGGCAGCAAGGTTGTCGATCCTATCGTCGCGAGTTGATAAGGCGCCGTATCCCTCACGTAATCCGTTTGCGCAGGCGCCGGTCCATTCGGTGATGGTGTGGACAAGGGTGAAGTCCAAGTAATTTTGCCTAGCGGAACCCAGCTTGCAAGTTTTGGTCAGGATATCCAGCTGCTCACTCACCCTCTTTTGCGTCGCCGTGTCCGCTTCCGCAGCGGCGTTTGCGGCCTGAGCCAAATGAGGACAAGACAACGCGAGCAGCGACGCGATCAGGTATTTCTTCATTGCATGAAGCGCCTTTTTATTATGGACGTCGCACTCATATTCCGGCGACGCCCGAACGCAACATCGTGCCGGTTTTCTTGGGTGGTTTGGATCAACGCATCTTGGCTTCCAGCTTAAGCACGGAATCCAGCCAGATGCTGTGGCTACCGCCAAGACCCCAGTGATTCCGGAATCCATTGGCTAGCGAATAGAGGAGATTCTCATAGGCTGGCTTGCGGGGATGGAAATTCGTAAAGTTAATGACCCCCAGGTCATATCGACGAATAGCCTTCAATTCACGATTGACTAACCAAGCGGAAGCCGAGTCAGTAAAGACATTGCCGTCCGTCGCACCATCAACATAGAACGGAAGAGCCATATAGTCCTTAGCCGATAGATTGAAGTTTTGGGTATGTCGCCAGTCGACAATCAGCGCATAGTCCGCCTTTCCATCAGCCAAGACGCTCAAATCGTCCGCTGCCACCACTCTCTGCACATTCGGCGTAAGGCCCGAGGCCAATCCGGCGACAACCAGGTCAGGGTCTGACAGGGCGATGAAGTCATCGCGGCTGGGGTAATTGCGGGCACCGCTCAGCGTCGCATCGATCAGGCCCTGGCGCATCTGCCGATAACGCTCCAGCTCGGTCAGACTGTGCGACGAAAGAATCATCGCGACACGCTTGGTTTTCAGATCCAGCGGATCGCTGTTCAGCGCCACGGCGATCCGGCTGCCACGCACGAGATCGTCGAGCACTTGCGTCTCAGCGACGATTTCGACTTGCTTGCTCACCCTGGCCGCACGCGCGTCAGCGACGAGGCGGGCGGACTCGGTCTCCAGCGAGCCAGCAGCAAGGAAGACCGGAGGCTCAACAGGTTTGTCGTCGTAGCCCCATGCTTGCCAGCGGCCATCTGCTTCCTTGCGATAAACCGCGCCGAGCGCTCTTCCTTCCTGCACAATATTGCAGCCAAGCGCAGTTGTTGGAGTGTAGGGCGCCGCCTTGATCACCCGAAATTCGGTGACGCACCAAAGGCCAATGCGGGCGCCGCGTACGAAGGCGCCCAGCTCAATCTTGCTCGATGCATAGCCAGTATCGACACCGTTCGTGGCCGATGCGACGGTTGGGAGAGCAGGCCTCGTTACCGGAGATCCGGCCGACATCAGAAAATGATTATCGATTGTTTCACTGCGAGTAGACAAAGCGCCGTAGCCATCACGTAGTCCGTTCGCACAATCTCCCGTCCACCCGGTGATGGCATGCACCAGCGTGCTGTCATCAAATTCGCCGGAATAACGCCCTTGAACGGTTCCAAGCTTGCAAGATCTCAACAAGCTGACCCATTCATTGTCATTCCACGTTTTTGCTGGAGTCTCCGCGCCCACAGGCTGAGCGGAAGGGAACCAGCATAAGGCGAGCAGTGACGCGATCAGATATTTTTTCATCGCATACAGCGCCCTACCTAACCTTGGGTATTTTGAGTCTGTGCTAGAAAAAAACCGACTAGAGCGCACAATCGGAACTAATAAGTGCGACGCGTACAAACCAAAGTCCCTCCGGTCCAAGTCGACCATGAGTCGTCCGGGCAACCAACTTTATCCCCTCGCATAAAGGCATCGCACTGCGCCTGAGTGCCAACGCAATTGCTCGCCTGTGGTACGCTATGCTGGGCCGTATTACCCTGGGTGTTGCTATGGGCTCCGACAGCCGCCACCACGCCGCCCAGGATAGCGCTGAAGGCGGCTGAATCGTCGGCATCCTGCTGTGCCTTGCGCCGCTGCGCCTCGGCGGCGACGCGAGCCCGCTCCGGGGCCGCCGCCTCATAAGCCGCCGCCTGCGCCACGGCGGCCTGCCAATTAGCCGCCTCCTGCGCCTCGCGTGCCGGGCGATCGCGCTCCCATTGCTCGGCCTGGGCGATGCCGCTTTGCATGTCGGCAGCCGCATTGGCGCCGCGCCGCAGGATCGTGCCGTCTTCGGTCGACTGCGGGGATTTCGCTGGGCTGGCGTCGAGCGGGTTCTTGACCTTTGCCGCGCGGGCCGGGCTCTCGGGCATCCATGGCTTTCCCAGGACCCTAAGGAGGTAGGCACTTGCGCCCGGCTGCGCCAGAAGCGCCTCCATTTCCTGATTGACCTTCCGTGCGTCGTCAACGTCGTTCAGGCAGTCGCCGCCTGGAGCCGAATTGTTCGTGCAATTGGCATTGAGACGCTCAAGCGTCGACGCATCCCTGACCCTTATACTAGCGAGCGCATGCCGGTATTCGTCGTTGCGCGCGGCGATCTGCCGATCGCCCAGATATTTGACCCGCGCCCGAGCCTGGGCCTCCTCCGTGCCGTCGCTGACCACCGGGCGGGATTCGTCGGCCCTGGTCTGAACAGCGGGAACTGTGTTCGAACCGGATGGCTTGTCCTTATTCCCGAAGATGTACTTATCCGCCTCCTTCAGCTTGTCGCCCCACGACCTTCCGGTGGCGCACGTCTCCGGGCTCGCATAGCCCTCGCACTTGTCGAGGTTGTCGAGTTGGTCCATGCCCTGCGCGGGCGACACGATCCCCAGGCCGGCGGCCACCGCCGCCGTCGCCGCGACGGTCCAAACTATGCGCATCCGTGCTGCCCCCTGGCCCCAATCGGGACCTTAGGGCCGGGCGACCGTTACGCAAGCAGTTTAGCTCATTCGGTTTTTTGCAACGGGCGAGAATTTGGATGCCTTCTTCCGAGGAGGCGCCGCGCAATGATGGACGCGTGGTCTGACGACTGTAACGGCGCGACGGGCAGGTTGCGCGGCTGGTCGCCGGACCCAGCCCCGAAACCCTTTGGCAACGTCCGCTTTTGGGCGGCGCAAATATGGCGGCCAGCGACTTACTTGGGTCGAAAGCGGACGTTGGTCGGAGATAGTTCCGGTGGGCTAACGCGGCCGAGCCGGGCGGAATGCCTTCTGTGACCTGTGCGCCGGCAAGGCACCCGGTGTTGACGCGCGTAACATCGAAGCGTGATCGAGGTGCATACGCTCTATCGTGCGGTGCTCGCTCGCCCGGGGCTCGACGCTGAGATTGGCGAGACGATGATGCAGCAGCGCCGCCGCTTCGTGGAAGCGGATCAATGCCTCGGGGCTAAGGCTGCCCGGCTCGCGTGGCGCACCCTTATCGCCAGCGATCATGTGACTGCGCCTTAAAGTGGTGGATGTCCTTCGAGCAATATGTCGAGCGTCGAGCGCAATGCGGGCATTCAAGGGTTATAATCTCACGTAGGATCGTGGCACCTTGAGGATTGGTGGTCGACGGCCATGCTTCCACGACGTTTATCGGACTGCCGCAAACCGGGTTGAGGCACATGACACCCGGATACCGGCCAAGAGCTGTCGGAGGGGCCTCACCCCTGATCGTCAAAAATTCCACGAAAGCCCCCGGACATTCGCTTGCAGAACGATCTAACGCCCTGAATGTTTTAATTTCAACTAGTTTTTCTGTTATATATCATGTACTTATATAAGATGTCGCGGTTTTAACCGGTCCGCGCTCTCTACGGTGAGGCGGCGCGCCAAAGCTCTTCAAAAAACTGGTTAGCGGCCGCGTTAGCGAAGCAATCATCACGAAGCTCGATTGCGCGGGAATCATCCAACACAGCTCGTCGCGTAATTAAGCGAGATCAACTTTAGCCTGGGATCATTTTAGACCGTCGAACGTCTGAACGCTCGTTCACCTAACTGACGTTCGGGGGCAAATGAGCGGGCGCAAAGACGACTCTGAGATCAACAAGATCGAGGAAGTGCAGCAATCCTTGCGCGGCACAATCGACGAAGCCAAGCGCCTCGCCGAGGAAGCCGACAAGCTCATCAAGAAGCACAAGAGAAAGCTGAAATCCGGCAAGCCGAAAAGCGGGCCCTAGCCGCGCTTACGCGGCCAGAGTTCGACCACGGCCACCCAGGCAAAAATCCGCCCAATGCGCACGATCGCTATAAAGGCGAGGGCGTTGGTGGCCTCCATGGCCGTCCGACCTTTGCGATTTAGTAACGACGGCAATCTAATCGATGACGCGGCTGGTGATAAGGAAGTTTCAGATGCGTCCGCCCGATAGTCTGGTCCGCAATAGCCGTGGTGCCACAGCTGTTGAATACGGGCTGATCGTCGCGCTGATTGCTATCGTCATGATCGTCGCGCTTGCCGCGACGGGGCGCAGCTTCAGCAATGTGCTGACCAACGCCTCCAACAACATGAAGGCATCTTAGGAACTTGGGCCTAACTCGATAGATTCCCGGCTGCGGGCGAATGTCCGCCAACGGTGGAAGCGGACTTCCGGCTCTCGTGAACGATCTGGACCCCGCCGAGCCATCCCTGTTGTGCGGCGGGGTTTTTGTCCGAACTTATGAAGTCGCCAGTAATATTGATCGGATCGGATCTGACATCGTAACGAATATATGCCCATGAAACTCCCCCAAGGCGTTTCATGACATTGGCAGCCCGTCGTCCTTGGTTCTCTCGGGGACGACGGGCTTTCCATTTCCCGGCCACTGAGTTTGCAAACTACATAGTCGCCCTCGGCAAGGGGCGCCGCGACCTAAATTGCTTATGCAGCGCCGATGTCCGGTATGGGTCGATTTCGGACGTAGCGCGCTGGCCGTCAACGGTGCGATAACCATCCCTCGTGTAGATCGGACCCCAGCCAATCCAGGACTTTCGGGCGGCTGAGGAGGAAAGGATGCGAGCCACAGATAGGCTGCTTGGAGTGCTTGCCGCCGTCAGCGTCGCCATCGCGTCGATCAGCATCTCGAATCCGGCCGCAGCGCAATCAACCGACTCCCGCAGAGACGCTTTTTTGAATGGCGCGCGACAAACGCCCGACTCTGCACAGTCGAGCCTCCTGTCACGCGACTCCAACGTTTCGTCAGAGCCGCACAACGAGGCGGTAACAGTCTCGATTGCGGATATACCGGTTCAATTTGCCTTTGGACGTTCGAGTGCCGGGCATCAATATCTTTCACCGCGCGATGAGCCTACCGGGATCACACCGCGTGCGGCCGTCAGCCCGGCCTCGCCTGCGGGCCTAACGGAGGTCGCACTTGCCTCTTCAACAGCGTACGGGGCCTCGAACAAACTTACCCGCGCTACAAAGTCAGTTGCTGCGCGCGGAAATCTCGCCCAGTCCGGGTGGGTCAGCCCGTGGCGCCGCGCCTACATAGCCAGCCACCATCATGAGCCCCCCGCTTCGCAGAAGGCGCTTCATTCGGCTTTAGTGGCGCCCAGGGCCTCGAAGAAAGCGACCGTTGTTCCCAAGGCGGTCGCACGGCACAAAACGACCACCGGCTCCGAGTGGGTTAGCCCGTGGCGCCGGGCCTATATTGCCAAGCACCACCATCAGCCCCCGACTTCGCGTTGAGGAGAGCTGGGCGACGATCCTGAGCGCTCTCAGCGAATGCACGGAAGGTCGCCGGCGCTGGCGGAATCGACAGGACGGCTTTGCAGACTGGCGTACCCGTACTTCGCCCGGGTTGAACGCGGGTTGCCCCGAATGTCGGCTTTGGGTCGCCTCCGGCCCGGCCGCTTTCGGCTAATCCGGGTGGTTAGCGGACACTCGCCACTGTCGCCTACGCCGGTAGTGCAGGGCCTTCATCGGGGATGGGAAAGTGGCCAAGGGTTTGCACCGATAGGCCTCAGGCCGTGAGGGTCATATGCTGGCTGTTCCATGCGATCGCCGGCTGACATTGTCCGAATAGGAGCCACGATCAAAGCGGCCTTCCTCGGCGGTCTTCTGTTCCTGTTGCCGATCGTCCTCATCACGTTCCTGCTCGGCAAGGCCCTGGGCTTCGCGAAACGCCTTTCGGAGCCGATGGCCAAGGCTGGCGGCGTAGAATCCATTGCCGGAGCCGCGACCGCGACGATCCTGTCGGTCGTCCTTCTGCTCCTCGTCTGCGTGGCCGCCGGCGTGGTGGCGCGCACCAGTCTTGGCAGGTCCGCGTTCGGACGTATGGAGAATAGCGTGCTCTCGCTGTTTCCGCAGTGGCGGATGGCGCGTGGCCTCATCCAGAGCTTCGAAACCGAAGCACAGGCGGATATGGAAGTCGTCTTGGTGCCGACCGATGCCGGCTGGTGTCTTGGGCTTGTCCTGGAGAAGCCTGAAGGCGACTGGTGGACGGTCTTCGTCCCCGGCTCGCCTCAGTGGACGTCGGGGGCAGTCGCATTCGCTCATTCCGATCAGCTCCAGCCGTCAGGTTTGACGCCTGCGCAGGCTATCATGTTGATGCGGCGGTGCGGTGCGGGATCGGCCGACATCCGCACACTACTCGCGTCGTTGCGTGAGCAAGATAGGGTCTGAAGTTCAGAGGAGAGATCATCCCGAAGGCGGATTGCCCATCGCCAGCCCGGGCGTGAAATGTCCGCCGTGGGTCGGTGCCAGCCGGTCTGCTTCTGGCGCGGAGGGGTTGATTGCGGACATACGCCCTCCGCCTGGTTCGCGTTGTCAACGAACTAATCGCGTCGCGAGAATGTCCGCTTTGGGGCGATCCCCATTCGGCAGGCCCCGTAACATGCATTCGCCTCCGTCATCATCCGCAAGACGAGCCGAGCGCAGATGGCCGAGAGTAACTGGAAAGCTCCCGCTCAGAAGAGACGTGCACCCAGCTATGCGTCCCAAAAATCACGCCATCGTTTTGTGCGCCCGTGCGGCGGTCGCAAGCTTCGACTTTGTGGTCTTCGCGGCGCGGAGAGGGAACCGATGCGGATACTGCTAGTAGACGACCACGACATCATACGTCGCGGAGTGCGTACGCTGCTTGAAACCCGCAGCGATCTGGAGGTCGTCGGCGAAGCATCAACAGGGCTCGAGGCGGTGACGATTGCGCGGCAACTCAAGCCGGACATCGCGATCGTGGACTACAGCATCCCCGAACTCAACGGGCGCGATTTGACTGGGGCGCTCAAGAAGGATCTGCCGACCATCGAGGTGCTGATCTACACGATGCACGATCGCGAGCAGATGGTCCTCGATGTGCTACAGGCCGGTGCCCGCGGCTTTGTCCTCAAGTCGGAAACCGAGCGGCATTTGTTCGCCGCGGTCGACGCACTGTCGATTCACCAACCCTATTTCTCCGGTGCAATTTCGGAGGCGCTGCTCGATCAATATCTGCGATGCCGGTCGCCGCAGCCGACCTCCAGCCTCCTCACCGATCGCGAGCGTCAGGTCGTCCAGCTGATCGCTGAGGGTAAGATGAACAAAGAGATCGCCTTCATGTTGAGTATTAGCCTCAAGACGGTCGAAACGCACCGGGCGTCCGCCATAAGAAAGCTCAATCTCGGCACGACCGCGGATTTGGTCCGCTACGCGATCCGCCACAATATCGCGGCGCCATAAGGGTTCGATCCCAACTCGCTGCGTGGCGCTTGGCTGCCGCCGGTCGAATGTCGGCTTTGGGTCACTTCCTGCCCGTCCGTTTGGACGCCCAGGGGTGGAACGCGGATATTCAACGCATCGGACGCCGTCGCCGGAGGACCACCCTAAGAGGCACAAGGAATGTCTGAGGTCGCTCGCGAAACAGAAGCCGAGCTAATCGTGCTTCGCCCCATACCGATCTAGCAGGTCATCCCACCGGGCAATGAGACGCTCGTAATCCTGCGCGATGGCGCTGAAGCCCCGAGCACGAACAATGTCCATCCGCTCGACGGCCTCGCGCCGCCGCCTCAAAGCGTCGGCAACCATCCGACTTGGTTGTATCTGACTGGGCTGTATCGCCATTCCACATCCGGCCCCAAAACCGATATGAATCAATTCTGCGGTGGTAGAGCGCATCAAGGCGCGACGGATGCGTCGGTCTGTAAGCTACGCAATCGCCCTAAGCGCAGCATCACAGCCACCAAAATTACCCTACGCATCGCGGCCATAAAATAGGCCTATCTGTGACACAGCGACATAGGGACAAATCCTTAGAAGAAGCATCGCGCCGCGGGGAATCAGGTTGAGAACCAGAACGTCCGCTATGGATCGTTAGCCGACTGTCTGCTGATGCCGGAGAGCGGAGATTGACGGGGATCGCGCGTTAAACCTCCTGAGCAACTAGACGCCGACCGGACACCGCCTCACGGGCTGGTGGGAGTGTGGTGGTGATGATGATGGTTGTCATGGAGAAGCAGGTAGAGCAGGCCACCCAGCAGCAAGGCCCCGCCCGCAATATACCAGCCCGTGTTATTGTCATCGAAGGCCGAACTTTTGCCGGCATAGCCCGCGCGGCCCTGATCAAAGCTGATCACATTAGGCTGGGCGCAGCTCGCGCCGTTCACCGGCAGCATTGCCGAGGCGCCGACCGTTACGGCGCAATTGTTCGCCATGGCGACATCGGCCGAGCCGCCGGCGCGGGTGATCACCCGATCGCCGCGGTAAAGCCTCATCCCGGCAACCGCCGGCATGACCTTGCCGTCACGCGCCACCAGCGCGCTCGATCCACTCGACACAGTTCCAATCGCGGTATCGGCAGCCTGGCTCGCGACCGGCACGATCATCGCTGCCAAGGCGAGAGCAGCGCCAATGGTCATGCTACGCATGGACGTTCTCCTTACGCGACGACCCCGCTCCGGATCGCTTTTCCGCCGTCAGCTGTAACCTGTAAATCAGGGTTACCACCTAGAGCAGCGCGAAGTGGCAAAGGCCGTGGTGTCGTTTTGGGTCGCTCCCAGTCCGTCCGCGTTAGGCTACAGCGGGTCGAAAGCAAACATTAGCGATGAGCGATTTTCGTTCCGATTTAGCGGCGTCGCGACAGCAACCATGTCCGCTATAGGTAAGGCCGGTTCGAGGGAGCATGTCCGCTTCGGCTCGCTGTCAGGCCGTCCGCTTTCGGCCGATCGGGGGTGGAAAGCGGACTCAGGCGCCTGCAGCTGAAGTCCGGCAAGCCGCAAGGCCGCCGCTGATGGGTTAATCCTGCACTGTCTCAGCCATCGAGGCATAATTTCGGGCAAGCTCGGCCATCCGCGCGGCATTCGTCGTGTCCCGCATTGTGGCGGCGAGGAGTCGGTAGAGTCCGGCCTGTCTGGTGAGATCCTCCTTGGTCCGCCAAGGGACCGCGAAACGTGAGGACTTTTCCATTGACTGCTGATGGCAAACCTTTGGGCAGAGAGCTTTACGGATATCTATCTAGCGCTGGACGAATATCTACCTAGCTCTGGCGATCGCTTGCGATGATCATTGTAAGCGTCGGTTGGGAGATTT
>Ga0207695_10010243_pt1 | contig 11491 bp, 9 predicted proteins | sample KBSC54metaG_FD_184354 | JGI IMG/M metagenome (GOLD analysis project Ga0207695, IMG submission 184354) | Corn rhizosphere microbial communities from Kellogg Biological Station, Michigan, USA - KBS C5-4 metaG (SPAdes) (version 2) | ecosystem: Host-associated > Plants > Roots > Rhizosphere > Soil... | reverse complement strand
CGCCTGCAGCGCCTCAACGATCTCCACCTGGGCCGCGCCGTTGCGCCGAGCTCGTTCGAGGAGCACGGGAAGACTGGACAGGTTGTGTGTGCCAAACACGACATCGACCCACGGCGCCCGGGTCAGAATCGCACCGCGATCCTTCTGCGCGAGGCAGCCACCCACAGCGATCTGCATCGCCGGACGATCACGCTTGGCGGGGACGAGGCGAGTCAGGTTGCCGTATAACCGGTTGTCGGCGTTCTCCCGGACAGCACAGGTATTGAAGATCACCAGATCGACTTCGTCGCCAGCGTCGCTGGCGGCGCGCACGTATCCGGACTCTTCCAGCAAACCCGCCAAGCGTTCAGAGTCGTGCACATTCATCTGGCACCCGTAAGTCCGGATGTCGTAGGTGCGCTTGGCGTTATCGGACGCCGCCGCCTCGCCTGGTTCGAAGCCACTCATGGTGGTGCCAGGATACTGAACGACACCCGGCATGGGCGGCTGCGCGGACCCACCCTGCCTACCTAGCCGACTTCGTCGTCGCGGATGCTGTCCAGTTCGTCGGACTGCTCGCCAAGCGCCTCGCGGACGACCATGAGCGAAAGTGACGTCGAATACCCCCGTCGCCCTAACATGGCGGTGAGCCTCCGTCTGGCGATTTGCGGGTCGGAATCGCGGTAGCGGGCAAGCTTGGACGCCACCAGCTCACGGGCCGCTGACTCCTCGCTCGCTGGGTCTATCTCGGCGACCGCCTGCGCGACCGTCTCCTCGGACACGCCCCGCTTTCGCAGCTGTAGCCCAATAGCTCGCCCGGACAGCTTGCGCCGAACATGTTGCCCGCTGACGAACGTTGCGGCAAACGCCAGGTCGTCGACGAGGCCGACCTCAGCGAAGCGATCGAGCACGCGCTCGGCGGCGCCGTCCGGTACACCGCGTCGTGAAAGCGCGGCCGTCAACTCCGACCGAGTACGGGGGCGTTGTTCCAAGAGGCGCAAGCAAATGAGTCGCGCAACCGAGTCAGGGTCGTTGATAACTTCGACTTCCGGCGAGTCCGGCCGGCTCGACCTCGTCGACTCGCCGGAAGTCCTGTGCCCCCGGTTCTTGTGGGTCGCCATATGAGACGAGACCGTGTCAGTCAGAAATCCACCGACGCTGGAACCACGTCGATCGGAGCGTCGACCGCGTCGGACGCGCGCGCAATGCCCAGCTTCTCCTTGATTTTCTTCTCGATTTCATTCGCCAGGTCAGGATTATCGCGGAGGAAAGAACGCACGTTCTCTTTGCCCTGACCGAGCTGATCGCCCTCATACGTGTACCAAGCACCAGACTTCCGCACGAGTCCCTGTTCGACTCCCACATCGATGAGCGAACCTTCACGGCTGATGCCCTCGCCATAGACAATGTCGAACTCGGCCTGCTTGAAAGGCGGAGCGACCTTATTCTTCACGATCTTGACACGCGTGCGGTTGCCGACCGCGTCGCCGCCGTCCTTGAGAGTCTCGATCCGTCGGACGTCCATCCGGACGGAGGAGTAGAACTTCAAAGCCTTGCCACCCGTCGTCGTCTCCGGGGACCCGAACATGACGCCGATCTTCTCCCGCAACTGGTTGATGAAGATCGCCGTGGTGTTAGCGTTGCTTAACGCACCCGTGACCTTGCGCAGGGCCTGACTCATCAGGCGTGCTTGCAGTCCGACGTGGCTGTCGCCCATCTCGCCTTCGATCTCGGCCCGCGGCACCAGCGCCGCCACTGAGTCGACCACGATGACGTCAATGGCGCCCGAACGGATGAGCATGTCCATGATCTCGAGAGCCTGCTCGCCCGTGTCGGGTTGGCTGACCAGCAAGGAGTCCGTGTCGACCCCGAGGGCCTTCGCATAGTCGGGGTCGAGGGCATGCTCGGCGTCGATGAACGCAGCTACTCCGCCATTCGCCTGGGCATTGGCAACGGCGTGGAGGGCAACAGTCGTCTTACCCGAACTCTCCGGGCCGTAGATCTCAATGATGCGACCACGCGGTAGGCCGCCGATACCCAGCGCCACGTCGAGCGCGATCGAACCAGTCGGAATCACCTCGAGTGGAACGTAGGGGCGATCGCCGAGGCGCATGACGGAGCCTTTGCCGTATTGCTTGTCTATTTGCGCCAGCGCGACTTCCAAGGCCTTTTCGCGGTCGAGTCCTGCCATGTTGGTGCCACCCCATCGTTAGGTCGGATCTTCGTATAGCAGCGACGTTAGAACGAGCTTCTGACAAAATCCGGCCGCCGAATCCGGCTGTGGATTGCCTCCGCGTGACTGAGAGCGTAGACGAACAGGTGTTCGAAGTCTCGCGACACGCCGACAGCGGCGAGTCACAGCAGCAGGTCAGCGGGCTGAGGCCGGCAGGTCGAACGCGTCGCACACGGCACGCCAGATGACCTTCGTGTCCTCGCCTCGCTGTATCGCCTCGTCGACGGTCGCGCCGAGAGAGGGCAAACGGAAGTCGGCCGCCACGCTGCGCGCGTATCCGGCGCCGAACTGGGACTCCATTCGCGCCCAGAAGTCGGTGAGCCGCATCCGCTTAGCCTACGGAAATCCATCGGGTCGTGACTGCAAGGATGGTCACCGTGAGCGCTCCCGAGAGTTGGTTTTCGATGCCCGTCCTGACCGGCCGGCACATCAGGCTGGAGCCTCTCGCCCTCGAACACGCGACGGGATATTTCCTCGCGGCCGGAGAGGCCGCCGTCGCCGACGAGGTGTTTCGCTGGCTGAACCCCGGCCCGCCAGCCACTGTCGAGCACGCCGTCGAGCACATCACGCGAGCGCTGTACGCCCGCGCACAGGGACTGCGGCTCCCCTACGCCCAGATCGACGTCGCCAGCGGACTTTTCGCCGGCACGACGTCGCTGTATGAGATCAACCCCCCTTTGCGAACCGTCGCGATCGGCCATACGTGGCTCGGTCGCCCCTGGTGGCGGACGGCGGCTAACACTGAAGCCAAGCTGATGCTCCTGCGCTATGCCTTCGACGATCTCGGCGCAGTCCGGGTCGTGTGGCACACCGACATCTACAACGAGCGATCACAAGAGGCGATCGCGAGACTCGGGGCGACGCGAGAAGGCGTGCTGCGCAAGCATCGGCCTCGCCGAGACGGAAGTTGGCGCGACACGGTCCAGTTCTGCATGACCGACGACGATTGGCCGGCGGCCCGAGCGCGCCTGCAGAATCGAATCGACCCAGGCTGACGGGTCGTTGGCCTTGATGATCCGGGCGAAGCAACCGGGTTGTCGTAGTGGCGAGGCAGACTGGTGTCATGTCCGGCGGCCTTCCCTTCTCGCCCGCGACTTCGGCGTGGTTCGAAGGAGCTTTCGCGGCGCCCACACCTGCTCAGATCGGCGCATGGGAGGCGATCGGCCGCCACGAGCACACGCTCGTCGTCGCGCCGACGGGGTCGGGTAAGACCCTGGCCGCGTTTCTGTCCAGCCTCGACCGGCTTGCGAACCTCCCGCGCGACGACGACCCGATGCGACGGTGCCGGGTCGTGTACATCAGCCCTCTCAAGGCGCTGGCGGTCGACGTCGAGCGCAACCTCCGTTCACCGCTGGCCGGCATCCGTCAGGCCGCTGTCAGGCTCGGACTACCCGAACCTGACGTCACAGTCTCGATGCGCAGCGGAGACACCGGCGCGGATCAGCGACGCCTCTTCGCGCGCCGCCCGGCGGACATCCTCATAACAACACCAGAGTCCTTGTTCCTCATGCTCACCTCAGCCGCTCGCGAAGCGCTGCGGGGGGTCGACACGGTGATCGTCGACGAGGTGCACGCGGTCGCCGCGACCAAGCGCGGGGCTCACCTGGCCCTGAGCCTGGAGCGCCTCGACGAACTTCTCGAGCGACCCGCGCAGCGAATCGGCCTTTCCGCCACCGTCCGACCGATCGAAGAAGTGGCGACCTTCCTCGGCGGCGCGGCGCCCGTAGCCGTGGTCGCTCCACCCACCGACAAGACATTCGATCTGCGTGTCGTCGTACCGATCGAGGACATGTCCGCATTGGGCGAGCCGACGGGCGATCTGAGCGGCGCGGCCTCTGGGGCCGAGCGGCGAGCGTCCATCTGGCCGCACGTCGAAGAACGAGTGCTCGACCTGATCGAGACCCACAGATCCACGATCGTCTTCGCGAACTCCCGTCGGCTCGCCGAGCGTCTGACTGCCCGGCTGAACGAGCTCGCGAACGAACGGGTGAGCGGTCAGACGCCGGCCGAGGGATCGCCCGCGCAACTCATTGGCCAATCTGGCCAGGGCGGCGGCGTCCCGGTCACGGTGGCGCGAGCGCACCATGGATCAGTCTCGCGCGAACAACGCAGCCTGGTGGAAGAAGATTTGAAAGCCGGCCGACTGCCGGCCGTTGTGGCGACTTCCTCGCTGGAGCTCGGCATCGACATGGGCGCCGTGGACCTGGTCATACAGGTGGAGTCGCCGCCATCCGTCGCATCCGGCCTGCAACGAGTAGGTCGCGCCGGGCACCAGGTGGGCGCCATCTCAGAGGGCGTCATCTTTCCCAAGTACCGAGGCGACCTGGTCGAGTGCGCGGTCGTCGCCGAACGCATGCGCGACGGCGAGATCGAGTCTCTGCGCTATCCACGCAATCCGCTCGATGTGCTGGCGCAGCACATCGTCTCCATGGTCGCGATGGACGACCTGACCGTCGACGATGTCGAACGCATCGCCAGACGCGCGGCGCCGTTCGCGTCAGTTCCGAGATCCGGCCTGGAGGCGGTGCTCGACATGCTGGCCGGACGGTACCCGTCGGATGCGTTCGCCGAGCTGCGTCCCAGATTGGTGTGGGATCGCCCGACTGGCCAGCTCACCGCACGCGGCGGCGCGCAGCGGCTTGCCGTGACCAGCGGCGGGACCATTCCCGATCGCGGCTTGTTCGGCGTGTTTCTGGCCGGGGCCGAAGGCTCGGGCCGACGCGTCGGCGAACTCGACGAGGAGATGGTCTACGAGTCACGGGTCGGCGACGTGTTCCTGCTCGGCTCGACGTCGTGGCGAATCGAGCAGATCACCCACGATCGCGTCCTGGTGACGCCGGCTCCGGGCGAGGTAGGCCGGATGCCTTTCTGGAAAGGTGACGCCCCGGGGCGGCCGGTCGAACTCGGCAAGGCGCTGGGGGCTTTCCTGCGCGAGGTGTCGGCAGCCGACGACGCGAGCGCAAGGGCGCGAGCCGCGTCAGCCGGGCTGGATGACTGGGGTGCGGCGAACCTGCTGACCTACTTGAGCGAGCAGCGCGACGCGACCGGAAGTCTGCCAGACGATCGAACTATCGTCGTCGAGCGATTTCGCGACGAGCTCGGCGACTGGCGCTTCGTCGTCCACTCGCCCTTCGGGGCCCCCGTCAACGGCCCGTGGGCCTTGGCGATCACGGCCCGCCTCCGAGAGAGGTTCGGAATCTCGGCGCAGTCAATGCATTCCGACGACGGCATCGTCTTGCGCCTGCCCGACACCGATGCCGACGCCCCTACGGCCGAACTCGCGGTCTTCGATCCGGGCGAGATAGAGGCAATAGTCACCGACGAGGTCGGGTCCTCGTCCCTGTTCGCGTCTCGCTTCCGCGAATGCGCGGCGCGATCGTTGTTGTTGCCCCGGCGCGACCCGAAACGACGCACCGCGCTGTGGCAGCAACGGCAGCGGGCGAACCAGCTATTGCAGGTCGCCGCCGAGTACGAGCAATTCCCTGTCGTGCTCGAAGCCATGCGTGAATGCCTTCAAGACGTGTACGACCTGCCGGGCCTGGTGTCGATCATGCGCGGCATCAGGTCGCGCGAGGTGCGGATCATCGAGGTCGAAACGCCCTCCGCGTCGCCCTTCGCGCGGTCGCTGCTGTTCGGATACGTCGGAATGTTCCTCTACGAGGCGGACGCTCCCCTCGCGGAACGCCGAGCCCAAGCCCTTTCCCTCGACAGCGCGTTGCTAGCTGAGCTCCTCGGCACAGCCGACCTTCGCGAGTTGCTCGACGCCGAAGCTATCGCCTCCATCGAAGCGGAGCTGCAGCGTCTTGCTGCCGACCGACGGCTCACCGGCGTCGATGGCGCTGCGGATCTGCTGCGCACGCTCGGCGATCTGTCTGCTCGCGAAGCCATCGAGCGCGGGGCGACGTCCGCGGACCTGGCCGAACTGGAGGCATCTCGCCGCGCAATCAGGGTTCGAGTCGGCGGCGACGAGCGATTCATCGCAATCGAGGATGCCGGACGTTTCCGCGACGCACTGGGGACGGCGCTGCCCGTGGGGGTTCCCGAGGCGTTCACGGAGCCGGTGCGCGACCCACTGGGCGACCTCGTCGGGCGTTACGCCCGTACACATGGCCCATTCACGATCGAGAGCGTCGCGAACAGACTTGGACTCGGTTCCGCCGTTGTCGCCGCGACACTTGAGCGACTGCGCGGCGCCGGTCGGGTCACCCAAGGCGAGTTCCGCCCGGACGGACATGGCCCGGAATGGTGCGACACGGAGGTGCTTCGGGCGATCCGCCGACGTTCGCTTGCTGCTCTGCGGAAGGAGGTCGAGCCGTCTCCCGTCGAGGCGCTGGCCCGTTTCATTCCCCGCTGGCAGGGCATCGGGAGGACAGCACGGGGGGTCGACGGACTGCTTCGCGTCATCGAGCAACTCGCCGGCGCCGTCGTCCCGGCGAGCGCGTTGGAAACGCTGATTCTGCCGACGCGAGTCGTCGACTACCAGTCTGCGATGCTGGACGAGCTGACCTCATCGGGTGAGGTGCTCTGGTGCGGGGCCGGGTCCCTGCCCGGCGGCGACGGTTGGGTCTCGCTTGCCCCAGCCGATGTCGCCGAGCTGCTGCTACCTATTGGAAGCGAATCGGCCGACGGGGAGTGGCATCGCGCGATCCTCGAAGCGTTGCCCGGGGCCCAGGCCCTGTTCTTCCGATCACTTGCGCCCGACGCGCCCGAGGACGAGCTCAGCGCGGCCGTCTGGGACCTGGTGTGGGAGGGCCGGCTCACCAACGACACCATCGCGCCGATCCGGGCCATGCTGGGCAACGCGACGCAATCGATCCGTCGACCCCGTCCCGCTCGCGTCAGGCACGGCCGCTACGGCGGGTTGGCACGTGTCTCCGCGCGGCCGTCTGCCCCGCCTTCGATGGTGGGCCGGTGGTCGCGACTCCCTGACCCGGTACGCGACCCGACGCGCCGGGCGGTCGCGATCGCGGATGCCTTGATCGACCGCTACGGGATCCTCACGCGGGCCAGCGTGAGTGCTGAAAACGTCCCGGGCGGCTTCTCAAGCGTCTACCCCGTCTTGAAAGCGGCGGAGGAGTCCGGACGGGCTCGACGTGGCTACTTCGTCGAGGGACTCGGAGCGGCACAGTTCGCGCTTCCTGGCGCGATCGACCAGCTGCGCTCGCTGGCCCGGTCCGAGCCCGAGCCCTCGGACGCCCGAGCGGTCGTGCTGGCCGCGACCGACACCGCAAACCCCTACGGCGCGGCGGTGGCGTGGCCGACCCGCGTCGAGGACGCGAGCGAACCCACGGGCAGCCCGGGGGCCCCGGGCAGTTCTGGAGCCCCGGGCAGCCCGGAAGCGTCGGGATCCGCTCGGCCGCCGCGTCGACGCGGGCACCAGCCGGCGCGCAAGGCCGGGGCGCTGGTCGTGCTCGTAGACGCCTCGTGCGTCCTCTACGTCGAAAATGGCGGTCGCTCCCTGCTCTCGTTCACCGATGACCCCACGCTCCTGCAACTGGCCGCCGACGCTCTGGTCTTGGCCGCCCGCGACGGCGCGCTTGGGCGACTGTCTGTCGAACGTGCCGACGGAGAATCAATCCTCTCGTCGGCTCTCGGACAAGCTCTGGAGGCCGCCGGCTTTCGGCCGTCGCCGCGCGGGCTGAGACTGCGGCGCTGATGCCCGAAGGCGACACTGTCTGGCTGACTGCTCACCGGCTGGGGCAGGCGCTGCGCGATCGACCACTCACGGTTTTCGACCTGCGAGTTCCCGCCCTGGCCACGAGAGACCGAACCGGCGACGTGGTCACCGAGGTGGTTTCGAGGGGTAAGCACATCCTGATCAGGCTGGACTCAGCCTTGACCCTCCACGGTCACCTTCGGATGGACGGTTCCTGGCATCTGTCCAGCGGAGCGCGCCCATCGCGGGCGCATCCAGAGCACATGATTCGTGCTCTCCTCGGCAACGACGACTGGACCGCCACGGGGTTTCGGATCCACGACCTCGCCCTGGTCGCGACGCCCGACGAGTCGCGCCTCGTCGGCCATCTGGGCCCCGACTTATTGGGGCCCGATTGGGACGCCGAACGAGCCGTCCAGAACCTTCTGGCCGCACCCGACAGATCGATCGGTGAGGCATTGCTGGATCAGCGCAACCTGGCAGGCATCGGCAATATGTATCGGGCCGAAATCCTGTTCATCGAGCGCATCCACCCTTGGACCGCTGTCGGTGACGTCGCCGACCTCGCCTCGCTCACACGGACCGCGCGACGGTTGCTCCTGATGAACCGGAGCCATCCAGAACAATCAACGACGGGCTACACACAGCGAGGGCGTGAGCACTGGGTTTACCTGCGACAAAACCAGCCATGTCTGCGCTGCGGAGCGAAGATAGACGCCGCCGACCAGGGCAAGCCCCCTCACCAGCGGATCAGCTTCTGGTGCCCACTTTGCCAGCCCGCGCAGCCGCGCCCCGGCCCCAAGGCCGATGGCGACTGATCATTCAGCGGCTGGCAGCTGTTGCGGCGACTCGGCCGCGGCCGATGTCGCGTTCGACGCGGACTCGATCGACGGCGTCGCCGACCCGCCGGACACAGCGGTCTTTTCAGCGGCCAGCGATGCGCGAATCTCATCGAGTCTCGCCGATCCTTGCAGGTTGATCGTCTCGCGCTTGATGTCGAGCATGCGACCACTCACACTGTTCTGGGCCAGATCGGCCTGCCCGAGAGCGGTCGCGTAGCGGCGCTCGATCTTGTCGCGGACCTCCTCCAACGATGGTGTGTTCTTGGGCGCCGCGAGCTCGCTCATTTGTGCCAAAGACTCAGAGACCGTCTCCTGCATCTTGGCTTGCTCGAGCTGGCTGAGCAGTTTCGTCCGCTCGGTGAGCTTGTCCTGCAGCAACATGGCGTTGTCGGAGACAGCCTGGCGAGCCTGTTGAGCGGCCCCGATCGATTGATCGTGCAAATCCTTGAGGTCCTGGGCGGACTGTTCGGCCGTCACCAGCTGGTTGGCGAGCGCCTGTGCGGTCTGCTCGAACTCGACCGCCTTGCGTTCGTCACCGCTGGCGCGGGACTTGTCGGCCAGCACCAGCGCCTGGCGGGCCTGCGACTGGAGCGTCTCGATCTCGCCCAGCTGCCGATCGAGCTTCATCTCCAGCTGACGCTGATTGCCGATCACATTTGCGGCTTGCCGGGTGAGCTGCTCGTGCTGGTGCTGAGCCTCCTCGATCGCCTGCTGGATCTGGATCTTCGGGTCAGCCTTTTCGTCGAGTTTGGCGCCCGACCACGCCGTGAGATAACGCCACCAACGAACTAACGGGTTGGCCTTGGCCATTGCGCGTGCCTCCAGGGTCAGGCAGTCGAAAACGAAGAGCGATCCTTGCCAACCATGGTGTCACGTGCGGCGCCGCGGCGCACGAAAGTCGCCAGTGTGCCGGTTCAGGCGGAACGCGCGCTTTCGGCGCCGCGCAGAGCGGGGAGGCCCGCGACCATCGTGATGACATCCGCAGCGATCGCGGCGCTGTCTCCTGGGGTCAGAAAGAAGGAGGACAACCAGCGCAGGACGGTGGACGAACCGCCGACCTCCGCCCGGTCGAGGCGGTCCCGAACGGCGTCGCGAGCGGACCGCCACCCGGGCGTCGTCAGGTCCACGCGGCCCAGGGCAGCGACCGCAGAGGGCTCGATCCGGCCCAGCGAGCGCAATAACCAGCTGTCAGACAGCGCGGACGCGGCCAGGGTGAGCGCACCGGCCAAATCCTCGGCCGTCCCGGCTAGCTCGATGATGCGAGCGACCTCGGCCTCCAGCAGCGCGGCCAGCACGGCGTCACGCGTGCGGAAATGGTTGTAGAGAGTCGCCTTCGCCACGCCACTGTTTCCGGCGACCTGCGACATCGTGATCTTGGTGCCCGACTCCTCGACCGCGCGTCGCGCGCCTTCGAGCAATGCCGCTCGAGTGCGGCTCATGGCATTGCCGCCACGAGTGTGCGTGCCGCTCACCCGTACGGGGGGAGCAGATGACAGGTCCTCAGTCACCGCCGTCGGTCTGAAAAGCGTGTCGAACAGCGGATCTGGACGCCCCGAGGTCATGAGGGCGACGCTACCGCCGCGAGCAGGCCTCGCCGAGACGGCGCGCGGAGCTCTCAGGCGGCAACCGTGGGAAGCGCGCGAACCTGTGGGCCGCCTTCGCCGGTAGCGGCCGTCAATCGAGCGTGCGCTAGGCCAGCGGCAGGGCGAGCCGCGAGCTTCTCCTCCCGCCGGAGCGTGTCGGTGACCTCGCGGAACAGCTCGGAGAGCTCGACGTCGAGCGCCTGGCAGATCGCGGCGAGCAGCTCTGACGACGGTTCCTTCTGACCGCGCTCTACCTCTGACAAGTAGCCGAGGCTCACTCGAGCAGCCGCCGAGACCTCCCGGAGGGTCCGCCGCTGACGCAGCCGGACGCCGCGAAGGGTCTCACCGACCACCTGACGAAGCACAGCCATGGTGCGGTCTCCCTTCGTTCGCTGGATCATCAACGCTACCCGGCGGCGACCCGACAAAGATCGCTGGTCGAGTGCAATCCGCTGACAGCGAACGTAACGCTGTAATCGTCCACAGCATTCCAACTCACCTTGATGGTTGCCGGCGGGCAGCGGCCGTCGCCACCGCTCAACGCACCGCGACAGTCCGCCCGCCTCGCCGCAACCGCAGCGCCCGCGCCAGGTAGTCCGCGCCGGTGATGAGGGCCACGACAACGGCCACCAGCATCAGCGCCACAGCGGCCTCGTGCAGCCATCCGTGCAGTGGGAGGACGTAAAGACCGGTGGCGACCGTCTGCAGCAGCGTCTTGAGTTTTCCGCCGCGACTCGCCGCGATCACCCCGTGACGAATCACCCAGAACCGCAGGAGCGTGACCCCGACCTCGCGAACGACCATGACGATGGTGATCCACCACTGGAGGTCGCCGAGGATTGAGAAGGCGACCAGTGCGCTTCCGATCAGGGCCTTGTCCGCAATCGGGTCGGCCAGCTTGCCGAACTCTGTGATCAGCCCGCGCCGTCGCGCGATGTCACCGTCGAAACGATCCGTCAACGAGGCCAGCGCGAACACGGCCCAGCCCCAGATGCGCCAACTGGTCAGATGGCCGCCCCCGTGAAAGAGCACGACGATGAACACCGGGACGAGCGCCAGCCGAAACACCGTCAAGGCGTTCGCGATGTTCCAGGCCGACACCTCGCTCGCGGGATCGGCGATCGGATCGTCGGGCAAGGCGTCAGGGACCGCGCCGAGGCGGGGGTCGAACCAATCGCCGAACTGAGTCACCGAAGCG
>Ga0207695_10010241_pt1 | contig 11493 bp, 15 predicted proteins | sample KBSC54metaG_FD_184354 | JGI IMG/M metagenome (GOLD analysis project Ga0207695, IMG submission 184354) | Corn rhizosphere microbial communities from Kellogg Biological Station, Michigan, USA - KBS C5-4 metaG (SPAdes) (version 2) | ecosystem: Host-associated > Plants > Roots > Rhizosphere > Soil... | reverse complement strand
AGAGTGCGACCGCATCCAGCGTAACCAAGCCGGCCAAGACTGAGACCGGACTAGTAGTTCAGGTTCCGCCATTCATCAATGAGGGTGAAAAAATAAAAGTGGATACGGCGGAAGGGGTTTACCTGTCGCGAGCGTGAAAATAGAGAGAGTACTGGAATGGCTGGTATTGGTTTCTTTTTGTTGGTGTGTATTCCGTTGTCGGGCTTTCTCTTGGTCCTTTTTCTCTCATACTTGAAGGGGCTGAGATTCCTGGCGCTTTATGCTGGTCTTGTTCCGTCTTGTGCCGGCTGGGGCACCTTGGCGGGATTGCTTCATTTCCCGACTTTTACCGGCGGAGGGAAAGACGTGGTCATAGGCTTCGTCTCGGGCGGAGTTCTGGGTTCTGTCGTTGGCGTGGGGCTCGCATTTGGGTTGAGCCGACTAAGAAGCCATGCATGACGCTGAACGCAATCTTTCCCGTCGCTTTGTAGTTCGCGGACGCGTACAGGGCGTAGGTTTCCGCTGGTTCGTGGAGCGCGAGGCGAGAACGCTGGGGATCTCCGGCTGGGTCCGCAACAATTCCGATGGCAGCGTACAAGTGTTGGCCATGGGTACCCGCGATCAGCTTTCCGGCCTGCGCTCGCGTTTGCAGCAGGGTCCAAGAGCTGCCAGGGTGGACAGCGTCGAAGAAGCTGAAGCCAAGCCGGTAGTCGGGCTAAACACATTTCGTATTGAAGGAGCGTGGTAGATGGCGGATGCATCATCGATCAAGGCGGCGGTGAATTGTGAACCACTGAAGGGGCTTATCCGTGAAGTCCCGGACTTCCCCAAGCCTGGGATCCTCTTCTATGACATCACCACGCTGCTCAAAGACAAACTCGGCTTTGCCACATTGATCGATGCGCTATCCGAGCATTATTTGGACAAGAACATAGACCTGGTGCTGGGCATGGAAGCCCGCGGGTTTATTTTCGGCCCAGCTGTCGCGTACAGGCTCAATGCCGGGTTCGTTCCGGTGCGCAAACCTGGAAAACTTCCGGCTGCGACCACGAAGTTCGACTATGCCCTCGAGTACGGAACCAATACCCTGGAGATTCACCGTGACGCAATTCAAAAAGGCCAGAGGGTGGTGATTGTCGACGATCTGCTCGCTACCGGCGGCACCGCCGAAGCCACCGCCAAGCTCGCGGAATCGTTAGGCGCCGAGATCGCAGGTATGGGATTCGTGGTGGAGTTGGATTTTCTTAACCCTCGCGCCAAGCTGAAGGGCTACGACGTGTTCTCGTTGCTGCATTACGATAAGTAGATAGTTAAGGTTTCAGAGTTTCAAGGTTTCAAAGTTTCGCGAAGGCTGTACTCCTCAGTCGGTTGCGGATACGACCTGAAAGCCGACCCTTGAAACCTTGAAACCTTGAAACCTTCAGTAATGAACCTCTTCTAATCCCCTCCGGCATTTCCCGTGCTCACCACATTCGCGAGGTCCCACTGTGGACAGCGGCTACTACGCGGCATGCACGGCACTGAAGACGCAGAGCAACGCGCTCGAGGTGATTGCGAATAACGTTGCCAACATAAACACCACCGGCTACCGCGCTCAACTACCTTCGTTCGAGTCGTTATTAGTTGAAGGGGAGAACTCCACGCCAAGCAACGGCTGGAGCCGCCTGGTCAATCAGTTCGCGGTGTTGGATGGCGCCCGCCTCGACCTGACCGAAGGCAACCTGCAGCGCACCGGAAATCCGCTCGATCTGGCGCTCGATGGACCGGGTTTTTTTGCCGTTCAAACCAAGGCGGGAGAGTTGTACACGCGGGACGGAAACTTCCGGCTCTCTGCCACGGGGCAGCTGACCACAGCTGCAGGCGATGCGGTATTGGGAACTGCGGGCCTTATCAATGTGCCGGGAAACGCGCAAATTGCCATCGGTCCGGACGGTACCATTTCGCTCGCAGGCGCAGTCACCGGCAAATTGCGCCTGGTGGAGTTTGCTCCAGGCGCGCAGCTCACTGCTGTGGGCGGGCAGTATTATTCCGCGCCGGCGACGGCTGCGACTCCTGCTTTGCATACCCGCATACAGGCTGGAATGCTGGAATCCTCGAACGTGAACCCGGTAGCCGCGGTGGTGGCGCTGATTACCGCGCAGCGGCAAGCGGAAATGGTAGGCCGTGCCATGAGCGCTTTCTATACCGATTTGAACCACATCGCTGTCGATGAACTGCCAAGAGTGTGAAGTAGCACGTTTCAAGGTTTCAGAGTTTCAAAGTTTCAAGGTCCAAATTGAAGGCATCGGCTGTAGGCACAAACTCTGAAACCTTGAAACCTGGAATGAGGAGGCCACATGTTGCGAGCCTTATACACCGGCGCCAGCGGGATGAGTGCGCAGGAAATGAACCTAGAAAACGTGGCCAACAATCTGGCCAACTCCAGCACTGCCGGATTTCGCAAACGGCGGCTGCAGTTTGAGGACTTGATTTATCAAAATGTGGTCATGCCGGGGGCGGCCTCGACCCAGCAGACCACGATTGCCGCCGGCCTTCAGATCGGCCTGGGAGCGCGCTCCGCGGCCTCTGAGATCGTGCAAAGCCAGGGCGATTTCAGTCAGACCGGAAACTCGCTGGATTTGGCTATTGAAGGCCAGGGTTTTTTTCAGGTGACTTTGCCCTCGGGCGAAACCGCCTACACCCGTAGCGGAGCGTTTCATCTCGATTCGCAAGGCAATGTTGTGACCGCCGATGGCAATCCCATGGACCCGGCGATCAGCATTCCTCCTAACGCGACATCGGTGACGATTGGCTCCGATGGCACGGTGAGTGTAACCTCACCGGGCCAGACTGCGGCGCAGCAGGTGGGAGCGATCCAGCTTGCTCTGTTCCAAAATCCGGGAGGATTGAACAGCGTAGGCAGTAATTTGTTTCTGGCCACCACGGCTTCCGGAGATCCGATTGTAGGCACTCCGGGAGGGACCGAAGGCGAGGGCACGATCCAGCAGGGATATCTCGAGCAGTCGAATGTAGACGTGGTTGAAGAATTTGTGCAGATGATCGTCGCCCAGCGCTCGTATGAGGCTAGCTCGCGGGTGGTGCAAGCGGCCAATGAGATGTTTCAGAACGTAAACGGTTTGGGCAGGTAACGTCAACCGCTGATCCGCATTTCAGGAACAAATGAAATATTTTCTGATCTTCGCAGGGATGCTTGCGGCTGTTTCGGCTAATGCTGGAGCAGAGGATCTTCGGGTGCGTTTGCGCGCTGAAGTCACCGTGCAATCGGAGACTCTGCGTCTGTCCGACCTGCTGCCGGCTGATGTGGGGACGCGATTCAAGGCTGCGGCAGAAAGACTGTCCTTGGGACGCGCTCCGCAAGCTGGCAGTCTGCGGGTATTTACAGTGACCGAGCTGCGACAAGCGATCGCCGAAATCCCCATGGAGACGACAGAAATCGATATACCGGAGCAGGTGGTAGTGCGGCGGCTGGGCTGGCCGCTGGAGGCGGATACGGTGAGGCGAACTTTGGCGCGCTCTAATCTGACGCATGCGCTCGATTTTTCGCAGGCAAAAATCACCCTGCCAGCCGGCTTCACAACTGCGGTTCCGGATCCGAAACTCGAAGTCACCGCTGTCAATTCCAGCCCAGACCATCTTCGTTTGCTGGCGCAGATGCGCTGCCGCGACCGGGCTGCTTGTGGGAGCTTCCTTGCGGAAATCGTCTTTGGTGTTCCTGTAGTGGGTGTTCGGTCGCGTGAGCTTAAGCTGGGCCCCGAAAAAGTTACCGAACCGAACCTTTCGTCGGTGGCCGGCCCAGTGTTGGTGCAGCCCGGGCGCATGGCATTGCTGGTGATCGATGGCAATGGCATTCGAATTACCCAACCGGTGATGCCGCTCAAGCGGGCGCGACTGGGCGAGCTAGTGCGGGTGTCCGAGCCTTTGACGCATCGCTTTCTGGTGGCTGAGGTTAGCGGCGAAGGAATGCTGCGCACGTCGGGCGCGAATTGAAAAGAGGAAGCCAAATGAGCCGTAGGGTCGTTGTTCTTTGTCTCGCCGTCATCTGTTTGGTTCCGACAGTGGCTAAAAACCTCGCCGCCAAAAATAAAGACAAGAAAAATTCCGGCGTGATCCAGAGCGAATTGCTCGACCAATACCTGCAGCGCATGCAGCAGTCGGCACTAATTGCCCGACCGCCGTCAACCGGCAGCTTGTGGAAGGACAGCGGGCGTCTCGCGGACCTTGGCGCGGACTACAAGGCCCGCCACGTGGGCGATTTGGTAACCATTATTGTCGTCCAAAATATCACTGCGACTAATGCCGGCAGTGTTTCCTCGACCCGCAATTTAACCGCTAGCTCGGGAATTTCGTCGCTTCCGGCGCAGTTGAAAACGGCTAATCTTTCCAGCCTGTTCTCGCCAACCTCAGCGTACTCGCTGGCGGGCAAAGGACAAGCGGCCACGACTTCGAGTTTGACCACGAGTCTAGCGGGCCGCGTGGTAGCGGTGCTCCCAAGTGGGGCGTTGGTGATTGAGGCTGAGCGCGAACTCACTATGAACAATGAGCGCCAGACGGTACTCCTTCGGGGGCTGGTGCGGCCGGGAGACGTTGCCCCGAACGGGGCGGTGGCCTCAAACGCCATCGCCAATCTGGAACTCGAGTTAAAGGGCAAAGGCGTGATCAGCGAAGGCAATCGTCCACCTAACATTATTGTGCGCGCCATCCTGCGGGTGGTGGGGTTCTGAATTCGGCTCACGAATCCCCACTGGAGGAGTTTTGCGAAAATTTCTGTCCGGATTACTTCTCTCCTTCCTAGTGCTTCCAGTGCTTGCTCAAGAGACCGCCCACACGGCGGCGGTTGGCGACATCGCGACGATTGAAGGGGTGCGGGAGAATCCCGTCTTGGGTTATGGACTGGTAGTCGGATTGAAAGGCACCGGCGACCGGCAGCAGACGATTTTCACCATACAAACCCTGGCCAACGTGCTGCAGCGCATGGGCGTGCAGATTCCCGCGGGCACGGTGGTGGTGAAAAATGTGGCTGCCGTCTTTGTTACTGCGACCCTCCCTCCTTTTGCTACACCCGGCACGCATCTCGATGTAACCGTTTCATCTGCAGGCGACGCACGAAGCCTGGAAGGCGGGATGCTTCTGTTGACTCCGCTCTACGCCGCTGATGGCCAAGTCTATGCCGCGGCCCAGGGACCGCTGACGCTCGGAGGCTACAGCGCGGGCAAGGGTGGGAATTCCAAGGAATTGAACCATCCGACCGTTGGACGTATTCCCAGCGGAGCGCTGGTTGAGCGTGACAGTTCTACCGACCTCGATCAGATGAAAGTGGTCACGGTCTTATTGTCAGAGGCAAGTTTTTCAACCGCCGAGCAAGTGGCGGGAGCGATTAACCGCGATCTGCATAACGTGACTGCAACCGTGAAGGACAGCCGCCGCATACAAGTCGAGCGCGGTCCGGAAATGCATGATGTTCCGGCGCTGCTGGCGCAGATTGAGAGCCTGCAGGTCGAAGTACGGCGGCGGGCGAAAGTCATAGTTAATGAGCGCACCGGGACGGTAGTAATGGGTCGCGACGTGCGCCTGGGAGCAGTTTCGATTCTGCACGGCAGCTTCTCGATCGAAGTGGCAACCAAGCTGGCGGTCTCGCAACCCGAGGCCCTCTCCCAAGGAGAAACCAAGATGGTCCCTGAAACCACACTCAAGGCCGAAGAGGGAGCGCCTCGCCGCATTGAATTGAACGAAGGTGCGAGCGTAGTTCAACTGGTCGATGGATTGCAAATGATTGGTGCGAGCTCGCGGGATGTGATCGCGATCTTGCAAGCGATCAAGGCCGCCGGAGCGCTCGATGCTGACCTGGAAGTTATCTAACCATAGTTTTAGTTGCGAAGCTGATCTTCACCCAGGAGCTGACCGATGAATAGTGTGTTACCAGTTACGGCCGCCGCACCCACCGCCGGCGCAGATCCGCTGCAAGCCAAGGCTGATAAGGCGGGCGCGCAGTTTGAGGCCATATTGTTGAACATGGTTTTTGGCGAGTTGCAGCGCACGTTTTCGCAATTGCCAGGAGCAACCCGTGACGCGGTCAGCAAAAGTTATGATGGCTTCGGTACTGAAGCGCTCACTGCCGGGCTGGCGCGCAGCGGTGGTGTCGGGTTAGGGGCATTTATCGCCAAGGGGCTGATGAAGCAAGCCCAACATGAAGGTCACAGCATTTAAAGTTTTCTAATTTCCTGCCGATAGTATTGTTGCGGGAGAAAACGGAGAAACAGCAAGCATGAGAATTGACTTAAATGCAGGTGCGACAACTTCGGGACCACAAGCGGAAAAAACCTCATCCCATGTTGCGCCAGTTAGCAGGAGCCAGGCTGAGCAAAGTCATCTGTCGGAAAGTGGCACTAATGTGGGCAAACTCGAAACTGCGGCATTGAATTCGCCGGAAGTGCGTATTGAAAAGGTGCAGGCGCTCAGGTCGCAGCTGCAGTCCGGCACCTATCAGGCTTCGCCGGCGCAGGTGGCAGGCTCGATCCTGGAGCAACTGCGAGTCCGAGGATCGTAAAGGTGAGAGTCTAACGCGAGGAGGAAGCACCAACCATGGCGGATGATATCTCCCCCGTGAACTTGCCGCCGATTGCCTCCACCGGTGACGCTCCGCCGCACGATTCTCACAGCGGAAGCAACGACAGAAATAAAAAAAATAAAAACACCGACAAACCCAAAGACGAAAGCTCCGAAGAAATTAAGGACATCGGTAATCCACAATCTGAAAGCCGTGAAAAGAAATCTCCATCCTCCGACGTTGACTTCGAGCACACCGAGCATGAGTTGGACAGCTTTGCGTAACCCCGATATTGCGGGCAAGGTTCCGGTCCAGCCCTCCCGGCACGACACCAGTACTCTGATCGAAGAGATCGCGATTGCCATCGCCGAGGCGCAGGCCGCCCTATTTGCCGGCAGAATTCAGGATCTGGAAACATCTATCATCCATCAGCAAGAGCTGTGCGCAGCGCTGAAGGCGTTGCAGGACAATAACTTTGCTTTGCACCATGGCGATCCCCGCGAGCTAATTACCATAGCGCAGCGCGTCCGCCAGCAAAACCTGCTTTTTGGGGCGGTCACGCGCCGCATGCATCGCCATCTCAATACTTTGCGGAACCTACTCAATGGGCTTGCTTTGGCCTACCAACCTAAGCTGGTCAAAGTGCCGGGCCGGGAGAGCTGATGTCGAGCCTGCTTTCCACGATGTTTCTTGCCACCGGAGCCATGGCGGCTGACCAGGGCGCGCTCGAAGCCACGACTAACAATGCCGCCAACGTCAATACTCCGGGATACTCGCGCGAAGTTCCTATCCTTCAGGAAAATCCTCCGGTCGTAGTCGGCAACTTGAGCTTCGGCACGGGAGTATCGCTGGCCAAAATCGAAAGTGTGCGCGACCCGATTCTGCAGCTGCGGATCCAGCAGGAAACCGGACAGCAGGGACAGCTCAACTCCTTTACCGGCGCGCTGAGTCAGACACAGACTTTGTTCACAGCTGGAGCAAGTGATATCGGTTCTGAAATTTCAAGTCTTTTTTCCAGCATTTCTCAACTTTCAACCAATCCGTCCAGCATTGCATTGCGCCAGGGCGTGCTGACTGCAGCGTCGAATTTAACTTCGACTTTCAACAACAGTGCCAGCAACCTGGCGGCGCAGCGCTCAAACCTTGATTTAAACGTGGTGCAGTCGGTGCAGCAGGTGAATACCCTGACCCAGCAGATTGCGGGGCTGAATGGCCAGATCACCACGCTTCAGAACCTTGGGCAGGAGGCCGGTACCTTCATTGATCAGCGCGATGTGCTGATCAACCAGCTTTCCGGATTGATCGACGTGTCCGAAATTAAGAGTGACTCGGGGATCACGCTGACAACTTCGAACGGCACCGCATTGGTTGCCGGCACTCAGAGTTTTTCTCTCACCAGCCAGCCCGGCGCCTCCGGCGTGCAGCATGTGTTTTCGCAGGGCAACGACATTACATCTACGCTGAGTTCCGGCGCGCTGGGTGGATTGATCGAAGTTCGCGATCAGAAAATACCGGCGCTGCTGACCAGTCTGGACACTCTCGCCTCTGGTCTCGCTACCGCGTTCAATAGCGCCAACGCTACCGGCTTCGATTTGAATGGCAACAACGGCGGCTCGCTGTTCACCCTGGTTGTGGGCGCGGGCTCCGCCTCTAATATTGGAGTGGCTGTTACCGATCCGGCGTTGATTGCTGCCAGTTCCGATGGCAGCGCGGGCAGTAACGGCAACCTGGCTAATTTGTCCGCCATTCAGAATCAGACAATTATTGCCGGAGCAACGCCCACTACTTATTACGGGAACATTGTCTTCAGCGTAGGCAATGATGTTTCTAACGGCACCGCCGAACTGCAATCCTCTAAATTGGTTCTGCAACAGTTACAGGACCAGCGCGGCAGCATTTCGGGCGTGTCGCTCGATGAAGAGGCGGCAAACATGACGCGATATCAGCAGGCATATGACGCCGCCGCCCGCATAGTTAGTACGGTCAACCAGATGCTCGAGACCATTATCAATATGGGGACACTGCCGTGAGCTCAATTCGCGTAAACCCTTACCCGTTGCCTGATCTGCTTGCCGCCCTGGCTAACACCAAGGAGCAGCAAAACACATCCTCGTTAGACCTGGCCACCGGCAGTCGCATCAACAAGCCTTCGGATGATCCGGCGGGCGCAGCGCAAATGGTTTCAAACAGCGCCCAGAGCAGTCAGGCTGACACCTTTCTGCGCAGCATCACCAGCTTAAACGGATTGCTTCAGACCGCCGACTCCACGCTCAATTCAGTAGTGATTTCCCTGCAACGCGCCATTTCACTTGGCGTGGAAGGCGCCAATGGAACTCTTTCCGATTCTGATCGTGCCGATGTCGCGAGTGAACTGACCGGGATTAAGCAGCAGTTGCTCAGTTTGGCGAATACGCCTTATCAGGGCGAATTTATTTTCTCAGGTACTTCGACGCTACAGCCCTTTGTGGCGGACGCCACAAGCCCTTCCGGCGTGACTTACAAAGGAAATGCCGGAATCAATAACGTCGAAGTCGGACAAAATTATTCGCTGCAGATCAATCAGGCGGGGTCACAACTGTTTACTTCGACTTCGGGAAATGTCTTTCAATCTATTTCCAACTTGATCAATGCGTTACAGACGAACAACAACATTGGGAGCGCGGTCAGCGAAGTCAGTGATGCGTACAATCACATCACCTCACAACGTGTTTTCTATGGCAACGCGCTGAACCAATTGCAGGCGCAACAGAATTATTTGAACTCCGAGAAGGTCGATCTCGCGACCGCGGCGGATTCCATCTCCGCGACCGACATGGCCGCCACCTCCACTACATTCACCCAGTCGCAAGTGGCGATCCAAGCCGACCTCGCCGTGATGAGCAGGATTTCGCAAGCCAGTCTGTTTGATTATTTGAAGTGATGAGTGGCCATGTAGTGCGGACGTCCACGTCCGCCCAGTGCCAGATACGAACTTAAACCGGCACCCCCGTCTTCCTCGCCGGATTGAAAAACGGCATCTTCACCACCGTCGCCGCGGCTTTCTCCCGTACCGCTTCAATCGTGATTTCAAGCTGCAGCCTGGTTCCGAGTTTCGAGTGCGCGGTCTCGACGCTGGCCAACGCAATTAATTTCTTCAGCACCGGAGACCACGTGGTCGAGGTCGCCTTCCCAACCTGGCGATTGCCGGCGTATACCGGCACGTGCACGCGCGAGGTTTGGCTCGGCGCGCTCGGAGTCAATGCCAACTTTTCGTAAAGCGCTTCGATTTCAAGCCAGTCGAGCTCAAGTCCAACCAGTTGGCGCTCCACGCCGTGCTTCTCATCTTTCACCAGCGCTGAACGGCCGATGAAGTTTTCTTTCTGGAGGTGCACCATCTTGCCGAAGCCGAGCTCATAGGGCGAATATTTCTGCGACGGAATTAGCGCCTTTCGCGAGCTAGTGTAGTCCACATCTAACAGCAGCAATCCCGCCTCGACTCGCGCCACATCCAGCGCCAGCATTCCGGTAGGATGCAAATCAAATTGCCTGCCCGCCGCCGTGATTGCGTCCCAAACCTTCACCGCGTCTTTCCAGTCGACCCAGACTTCGTAACCCAGATCTCCGGTGTAACCAGTGCGCGAGATGTCCACCGGCACGCCGGCAATTTTGCCGGTGGTCATGCGGAAATATTTCAAGTTGGAAATTTCCGCTTGGGCGATGGTCTTCAGCAGTTTTGCCGAAGTTGGCCCTTGCAAAGCCAGGGCCGCAGTACGCTCGGAGATGTCCTCGATCTGAACATCCATGTTCAGGCCATTCTGGTGAAACCAGCGCAGGTTGGGCTCAGCCGCTGTCCAGCGGTAACGATTTTCGTCAAGGCGCGTGATGGTGCCATCGTCGATCACCTTGCCTTGCTCGTCACACCAGCAGCAGTAAATTACCTGGCTCTTGGCCACTTTGTTGATGTCGCGCGTGATGACGCGGTTCACGAGCTTTGTGGCGTCGCGTCCCGTGAGCAGATATTTGTAAAGCGGGGTGATGTCGATCAGCGCCGTCGCGTTGCGGATGGCGTTGTACTCGTGCTCATGGTGCACCTCATAGGCGCTAACCGTGTAGTATCCCGACCACTCGCGGTAGTTGAGGCTCTGGCATAGCGGGAAAGTGCGTTCGTGAAATGCGGTTCCGATGGGCATGGCTTCCTCTGAATCCTGAAATTCGGATTATACCGATTCCCGCCACGCCGCCTGGCTCATGCCATAATGTTTGGCTCACCAAATCCGGAGTTAACATGATTTCGCGCCGAAGTTTTTTGCAGGCCACAGCGGTCTCGACTGCAGCGCTCTCCCGCATTGCCACGGCTGAAGAAGGTTCAAACAACTGCAATCCTCTTCCGCCTGCCATTGCGAAGCTGTCGTCGTTAAAGCAGCAAGCCCACCCGATCACGGCTCAGGAGCGCGGCGAGCGCCAGGAAAAAGCACGGCGGTTGATGCGAATCAATAGCATCGACGCGGTCCTGCTCATGTCCGGCACATCACTGGAGTACTTTGCTGGGATTCACTGGTGGGCAAGTGAGCGTACGTTTGCCATGGTCCTTCCGGCGAATGGAAAACCGTTCTTCGTCTGTCCCGCGTTCGAGCAGGCACGCGCCATGGAGCAGCTTGCGAACAGCCCGCAGGCAGGCGTTGCCGACATCAGAAATTGGCAGGAGGATGAGAGTCCGTATCAGAAACTTGCGCAGGGATTGCGTGACCTTGGAATGACGACGGGCACTCTGGGAATCGAAGAGACGGTGCGGTTTGTTTTCAGTAACGCGATTTCTCAGGCGGCGCCGCAAATCAAAATGGTCAGCGCGACTCCGGTTACGGCGGGCTGTCGAATGATCAAGAGCTCGCATGAAATCGCCCTCATGCACCTGGCCTGCAAAGCGACTCTGAGCGTGTACGAAGCGGTCTTCAAGAGCTTGCGCGAAGGCATGACTGATTCCGATGTCCGTG
>Ga0207695_10010240_pt1 | contig 11494 bp, 10 predicted proteins | sample KBSC54metaG_FD_184354 | JGI IMG/M metagenome (GOLD analysis project Ga0207695, IMG submission 184354) | Corn rhizosphere microbial communities from Kellogg Biological Station, Michigan, USA - KBS C5-4 metaG (SPAdes) (version 2) | ecosystem: Host-associated > Plants > Roots > Rhizosphere > Soil... | reverse complement strand
GGGCGCTGTGAGCTATGGCTATCAGTGGTGGATCAACCCGGATGGCAGCTACCGCGCGATAGGCATCTTCGGCCAGATGATCTACATCGATCCGCAGCGCGATCTGGTCATCGTGACCCTGAGCTCGTGGCCTGAGGCCGAATGGGCGGTGGGTTATGATCGCCAGAGCCGGCTCGTCGGTGCGATCGTCAAGGCCGTCGACAGGCGCTGACGCCCCCACCGCAGGCCTGTCAGGTTGGATCCGCACCCACGGAAAGCTGGGCCCGTGGAACCCAGTTCCCGTGCAGGCCGGGACGCAACCGCAGAGGCAAATGCACCGTGGCAACAGGTCCCTCCTCGAGGCGCTGAGCATCGAGCACCAGCAGCGCCGTGCGGTGCTCGTTCATCAGATTCACGAGTGCCAGGAGGTATCCTTCGCCCTCGGCAGCCTGCGCGTTGCGGGGCGCAAACACCGGCTCCTGGAACGAGGCCCCGGTCCCGCACCACACCGAATTCGTTTGACCCGTCTGGTGATCCAACCGATAGAGCGTATTCATCATGAGCCCGGTGGCACTCTTCTGATCGCTCAGGCCGAAGGGCCGGCTCAGGTCCTGCGCGCACAGATAGCCGTACCGATAGGGATGCATCGCGTAGCGGTCATCGATGCGCGGAAACTCCCCGACGGGCTCGTGCAGCACCCGGATGTCGACGTGCTCCTCCGCGGAGCCCATATCGACCGACAGGCGCGTCATCCGGGCCGCCGCCGCCGCCGGATCGAAAGGCGCGCCGGTCACATCGGGAAAGAAGGGAAACATGTTGCCGCGGGCGACCGGCATATCGAGGTGCACTCGCGTGCCCTCGTTGAATGCATTCATCACGTGAGTGCAGAAGCGCGCCTCGTGTCGAAACCAGCGTATCGAGGCGGCCCGCGCCCGGCGCGGCAGGACGCCGATGTACATCTCGCGCGAGGCATCCCAACCGAAGTGGGGTAAACCGCTCTTCAGTCGCTCCCAACTGCCCACGATCGGGACGATGGGAAACACGATGTAGTCCGCCGTGATCGCGAAGTCATGGACCATGCCGTAGTAGGGCGGTTCGATCCAGGTCTGATCGATGAGACGCCCCGAACGATCGATCGTATAAACCGCGATATGCGGTGTCAGCAGCCCCCGTGCGGCATAGCCAAATGCAATCATCTCACCGCTGTTCGCATCGATCTTCGGGTGAGCGGTGAACGTTTGACCCTCGAGTGCCCCGTCGAAATCCCACTCACCGAGCGTCTCGAGCGTCCTCGGATCCATCGCCACCGGACGGCTGTCCTCTTTCAGCGCGAGCACCTTCCCACCGTGGAACACAATGTTGGTGTTGGCCGTGCCGCGCACACGACCCTGCACCGTCTCATCGTCCGTGAGCGGATTGCGATAGGCGCCAAACAACGCACGACCCGCACCGCGCTCGAGCTGAAACTTTTCCGTGCGGATCCAGCGTTGCCGGAAATCAACGCGGCCGTCATGAAAATCGAAGCTCCCCGCCATACCATCGCCGTTGAACCAGATGTCATCCCCGAGACGCGGCGCAAACTGCGGATCGGGGGCGACGCGGAAAAAGACTCCCTCCAGCTCGGCCGGCACCGTGCCTTCGATCTCCAGGTCATGCAGGTCCGCTTCAACGCGCGAAGGCGCGAACAGCCCGCGAAAATTCGGCTTGTCGGGAAAGTGGCTCATTCCAGCGAGTCTCGTCAGTGAAGTGTTTTTGCGTACGGCTGCAAGATCAATCTAGACGTGTTTGCCGGGGAGGCATAGCCCATAAATGCACCCGCGGGGTCCCGTTTGAGGAACAGCGGAAGGACCGGCAGTAGCCTGGCGATCCATCCGCAGATGACCGGCCGCTCTGCCTCGAGCAACAGGCCGTAGGAAGCCAAAAATGGAACACGATGTCTACAACAGCGGACGTCCCACCTGCGAGTCGCTGTGCGATTCTTGTGCCCCTCCCTCCATCCTTCAAAGCGAATTCCCTGTGGCTGATCGCATCACTGCAAGCGTTGTCATCTCCGGCGCAGGCCCGGTGGGCCTGACCCTCGCCATGGATCTCGCCTGGCGCGGCATCGATGTCGTCGTCATCGAGCAGCGACGGGCTCTGGAACCGCCGAGTGTGAAGTGCAATCACGTCTCCTCGCGCAGCATGGAAATATTCCGGCGCCTCGGTCTCGCTGACGAGATCCGTGCAGCGGGACTTCCGGACGACTATCCGCATGATGCCGTGGTGCGCACCCGCGCGACGGGTCACGAGATCTGCCGTGTTCCCATTCCATCCCGCCGGGCTCGCTTCACGAGCTCTGGCGGTCCGGACATGGACTGGCCCACCCCGGAGCCCGCCCATCGCATCAACCAGATCTACCTCGAGCCGATCCTGTTCCGGCGCGCGGCCGCAACGACCCACATCAGAATCCTCAGCCGCACGCAGGTCGACGGTCATCAGCAGGAGCAGGACCACGTCCTGGTCCGAGCGCACGATCTGGATGCAGGCATGCAGACCGAGCTCGAGTGCCGGTACTTCATTGGCTGCGACGGCGCCCGGTCTCAGGTGCGACGCGATATGGGCGCGACGTTGAGCGGCGACGATGTCATTCAGCGGGTGCAATCGACCTACTTCCGCGCGCCCGAGCTCATCCGGTTACTCACCCCGCCGCCGGGTTGGATGAATTATCTATATACCCTCGAGCGCGCCGGCAACCTGATTGCCATCGATGGCCAGGAGTTGTGGCTCCTGCACAATTACCTGCTCCCCACCGAGAAGGACTTCGAGTCCGTGGACCGTGATCGTTGCCTGCGGCACCTGCTCGGAGTGGGACCGCACTTCGAGTATGACCTGCTGACCAAGGAGGATTGGATCGGCCGGCGCCTGGTGGTCAACACGTTCCGCAAGGATCGGGTGTTCCTCTGCGGCGACTCCGCACACCTGTGGGTCCCCTACGCGGGCTACGGGATGAATGCCGGCCTGGCGGATGCGGCGAATCTCGCTTGGATTCTGGCTGCCCATCTGAAGGGGTGGGCGCCCGAGGCCATCCTGGATGCTTACGATCAGGAGAGGCGTCCCACGACGGAGCAGGTCTCGCGCTTCGTCGCAAACTACGCGGCGGGTGCAATTCTGGAGCGGACCTCGGTGCCCTCGGAGCTCGAAGCGGATACTCCCGAGGGTGCGGCTGCACGCGCCAGGATCGGGCGCACGGCGTACGCCTTCCACGTGCAACAGTTCGCGTGCGCGGGTCTCAACTTCGGGTACGCGTACGAGAACTCTCCCCTCATCGCCTACGATGGAGAGAAGGCCCCCCCGTTCGGCATGCGCGACTACACCCCCTCCACCGTACCGGGCGCCCGCACGCCACACTTGTGGCTGGGCCATGGCCGCTCGCTCTACGATTTTCTGGGCCGTGACTACACGCTGTTGCGTTTCGACCTGAGTATCGATATCACCCCCCTGACCGCCGCCGCAGCGCGTGCGGGGCTGCCACTGAAGGTACTCGATCTAACCAACCGCGATCTGCCCGCCTGTCACCGCCACAAACTTCTGCTCAGCCGGCCGGATCAACACGTGGCCTGGCGCGGCAATGCCGTACCGGCAGACGTTCGGGCACTCGTCGACCTCGTGCGCGGTGCCGGTCCCGGTCCCCGCCTCCCGGACTAACCCATGCTATCGCGCGTGTCACGTTGCCCATCGCCGGGGGCGCCGCGCGATAACAGGCAGGTCACCTGCGCATCCCGTGTCTCAAGTGGTGAAGCCAATCCAACGACCGGCCGCCACGACGGTGATCCACAATGCCACGGAGGTCATGCCGGCAAGCTTCGCACGCCAGGGTGCGGGGCCCAAGTCCCAGCTAGCCCTGTCGCGAGCCCCCACCAGGTGAAAGTAGGCCATGTTGATGCCTGCCAGAGCGATGCAACCGAACTTGATGCGAAATGGAATGTCGGCCCAATAGGTCACCGCCTTCGCTGCAAACATCAGCAAGCCGGTCATGGCAGCCATCGCAAAGCAGCCCCACGTCCACGGCAGCACCTGCCTGGCGAGAGCGCTGAAGGGGCGCTCCCGATCGGTCAAGCCGAGCAAACGAAGATCGATCTTCAGTACCGTACCCACGACCGCCGTCAGAGCCATGACATGGAGCGTCTCGAGCGTCGGAAACAACCACTCGGATTGCGCAATCGTCACTGCAAAAGGCAACTGCTGCAGCGACTCCAGCAGAGCGCTAGACATAGGCAATCCACCGACCTGCTGTCATGATGGCCACGCTCAACAGCAAAAGGAGGAGCCCACACACTCTGGCTGCCCCGTCATGTCGAGCCGCCAGATCCAACCCACCGGGCCTGCGGCGCACCCTCGTTTGCAGCCACCCGACCACCGCGGCAAGCACCATCACCAGGATCATTTTGGCACGAAAGACCGAACTCAACAGCTCGCGAACCGGCTCAGTCACGGTCAAAAGCACGCCGGTCGCCAGCAGTACGCCGAGGGAGAGCCAGAACACCTGCGCGAACCGTCGCACCCCGTCTCGAGTTGGCAAAGAGCGGCGCACGATGAGCTCGAAACTGAGCATCCCGAGCGCGACGCTCAGAAACGAGATCGCCAGGATATGAACAGTCTGGACGGCCGGAACGAACCAGCCCCTCGCCTGGAACGCCTGACTCACCGGGGTTCCAGCCAACCAGTCGCAGAACTCACCCAACACAACACCCCGGCCCTCCAGACACCCCTTGCTGCCGATGCAAATACTCCATCACAGCACCTCATAAACCTCGATCAGGCGATCGTTCTCGTGAGGCCCTTGCGCCAATTGCATGCTCTGCGGCACGTCCACGAGCGTAGCCAGAAAAAGATGACTGTTGAGCCACTCATACTTCCCCTGCGGGGCAATGAACTCGGGTACCAAACGGTAATACTCATCCCCGGGGCCCCGCTTGGGATAAGCCAGTCCCCGGTTGTGAATGATGATCGTGACCCCGTCGTCCGTACGAAGGCGATACAAGGCATCGATCACCACAACGCCATCCGGACGCTGAACGGGAAAATCGCCCCCGCCGGCGATGACCGTCCCGCGGATCCCCGGCCCCTGAAAGCGCCCGCCCACGATGGGCCAGACAGCGGTGCGTTTGCCGTCCTTGCTGTTTTCCACAGGCCCGATCTTCTGCGGATCGCTGCACGTCACCACGAGCTGCATGACCAGCTGGAGTTTCGGCGGGTCACGCGCCACGAGATCCCAATCCCCCGTCGCCGCCGGGGTGGAGGTCGCGACACCCATCAGGAGCGCGAAAAGAAAGAATACGCCTGACTGGCCTGCCGGACTGCGCATGGGCGTTCGAATCACTGACCTTCCCCTTGAAGCTAGGGCGCCTTCTCGAACGGCGCGCTGATCTGTATGGTGACTTCGTTGCCGATGGCACCGACATACTTAGTAATGCCAAAGTCACTGCGGTGAATCCGCGCCGTCGCGTCATACCCGACGGTGAACGCCTTGTCCATCATGTTGATACCGCCCATATTGAACTTCGCAACCAGGGTCACGGGCCGCGTGACTCCGTGCATCGTCAGGTCTCCCAGCACTTCATACTCCCCCGGACCCTTCTGGGTCACCGTCTTCGATTTGTAGGTGATGGTGGGATACTTCGCCACATCGAACCAGTCAGCGCCACGCAGTTCCCCATCCAGCGTCGTGTTGGAGGTGCTGATGTTAGCCACCGGGACGGTGATATCCAACACGGAGGCCTCGGGTTGGCGCGAATCGAGCCGCGCCGTGCCGGTCGGCCGGGTGAATTCGCCATACCAGGTCGAGAAGCCCAGGTGCGACACCGAGAAAATGATGCGCGCATGCGTGCTTTCGAGCCTGTAGTTGCCCGTCTGCACCGAGCTCGGGTCCGATGAAGGAGGCTCCTGCGCGAAGCAGAGCGCCGCACCGGCAATACTCGCAACGCTCAGCAGGTGAGCCAGGGTTTTGATCATGAATCTCTCCAGAGCGGCAGCTGTCGATACTTGGCCGGTGAGCTTGCGGGATTGCCGCTATTTGGCGGGCGTAGCGGGACGGATGCTGGCCCCCAGGTGTTGGCCATTCGCCAACGTCACCCCCATCAGACTCCCGCCGTGCGAGCCATCCTTCAGCGGATGGGCCACGAGCGTGATTTTGTCGCCTCGCTGCAGCGTAGTGCGGTGCCACCCTTCCCGCGACAAGCCCAGCGTGCTGCCGCCTTCGATGCTCCAATGCACCACCTCGCCCGTCCCGTTGGGTACATCCAACTCGATCCAGGTATGCGGGTTCGTCCACTGAAACTCGGTTACGGTTCCCTGCAGCACGATCTCGGCTACCGAATCGAACATGGCGAATGAATGATGCGCCAGCGCGGGACCTGCGAGAGCCCAGGCGCCAGCCAGCCCGAACAGGGAATTTCTTTTGGACATGATGCCTCCGGGAACCTACTTCGGCGCGATCGTTGCGTGGGTGACGCCATGCTCATCGACCTGATTGCGATTGTTTTCCTCGCAGGAGTACTCCTGGAGCTCCATGTCAGGTTTGTGGCGTAGCGGATAAATGGCGACCCAGGGCTGCTGAAAGGCCTTGGGATCGTAAGCGGTCATTTCCACTTCGAGCGCGTCCGGTGCGCTCTGGCGGATGCGCTCGACGATGTGCAAGGCGTCGCTGTGATGGGCTCCGGCGACCTTCGTTTCGGCTCGAATACCGATCGTATCAACCACCAGCACCCTGCCTTCCCAGTGTCCGATCGAGTGTCCATTGAAGGAGGGATCGTAGTCCTTCGGGTGCGGCCGACCGTCGATATAGATCCGCCGGGTCTGCTCGTTCCATTCCTGCGAGATGTTGATCTGCTTATCAGTCTGGAGGATCTCGAACGCGTACGGCCCACCCCAGAAAGCGGGCATTCCCTGCGGCAGACACATCGCACCCGAATCCTCTACCGGGGTCCCCTTGCGGCTCAGCGCTTCTATTTTTTTACGCTCCGCCTCGTACTCGCCTTTGAACACGGGCGCCTGCAGGTACATCGGCAGCGCGGCATCCGACTCTTCCGAGGCGCGCCCCGGAGCCGCTACGTCCTTTCCGTCCTGTCGGTCCATGAACGTACCGGTCAGGACCCAGACGCCACTGACGTGGAACGGCTTTCCCTTGGAGGGCCGGGAGCTGCTGGCCGCATGGCCCGCGGCGTGTCGCCCCGGTGACTCGACTCGATCCGCCGCAGTGGAGATTGAATTGACGCAGATCAGAGCGGCTAACCACCCCAGAGCGCGAGCTTGTAGCTGAGTTGCCAATCGTCTGCCCCTTGTGCCTGCAATACCGTGCGACGCTGAAAACCTGGAGCCCATGGCGCATCAGCGCAGTTGCGTGCGGACCGCCTTGAGAAAAGCGTCCCGCCGCTCCTGCCCCTCCTTCCAACCCGCGTGCGGCCAGGCGCTGAGCAGCACGACAACGAGCTCCGCCTTCGGGTCGATCAGAATCGACTGCCCGAAGACACCGATGGCTTCGTAGCTGCCATCCGCACTGGGCCACCAAAACCAGCCGTACCCGCGGTCACGCACCGCCGCAGGCGTGTAAGGAACCGTGGCCTTGCGCGTCCAATCAGGAGGAAGGACCTGCTCACCACCCGCGACACCGCCGTGCATGAAGAAGAGCGCGAAACGGGCGTAGTCGCGGGCACGCATGCTGATGCAACACCCACCGACCTCGAGCCCACCGCTGCTCACCCAGTTGGCGTCCGCCTCAGCCCCGATCTTCGTCCAGATCTTCTGCGACAGATACTCGCTGATGGGCCTGCCGACCGCGCGCCCCAGCACAATGCCCGCAAGATTGGTCTCACCCGTGTTGTAATTGAATCGTGACCCCGGCTCGGCCACTCGGCGTTTGGTCAGCAGATGCTCAATGAGCCCGTTACGGTCGGCGGCGAAGTCCTGCGACAACCACCAGGCGTCGGAGTTGCGATCCTCATAGTCCTCGGTCCATTCGACGCCCGTGCGCATTTCCAACAGCTGCGCCAGCGTGACCCCGTCATAGGCGCTGTTCTTGAGCTCCGGAACGTAGCGCGTCAGAGGGTCATCGACGCTGCCGATCTTGCCATCGCGGATGGCCGCACCGATCAACGTCGAGGTAACCGACTTGGCGACGGAAAAGGATACCCAGCGCGTCTTCTCGGACTGCCCCAATCCATAGCGCTCCAGCACGATTTTCCCGTGGCTCACGACCAACACGGCGGCTACGTGATTGCGTGCTACAAACTCGGCGGCGTCACCCGTCTCCTGGCCCAGCGTGTAGTGGAGGGCAACCTCCTGAGCCCGGGGGAGATCCCGAACCCGCGCACCCCGCTTGATCGGTCGGGTTTTGAATACCTCATTCATATGAGAGTAACCGAACACCTGGTCGGTACCCTGCCAGGCCAGCAGTTGACCCGCGGTCGGCGCGGCGACCACGGCAGCAACCGCGCAGGTCGCGAGAAGGGCTGACGCGAACACGGACGCATTCATCTTCATTGAGAAACTTCCCGGTCCGCGAGGTTAGCGCCGCGGCTCCAGCCGATACGTGAAGTCGACTCCGATCGTGCGTGGGCGCGCGCTTGCGATCGAGCCGCCCTGTGCATACAACAGGTACGAATCGCACCCCGCGCTGAAGCAGCCGTAGCGTCCCGGACCGACGCCACCGATCGCGACGAGACCGAGCACATCCCTCGATGCGGTCAGATTGTTGACGAAGAGATCGACATCCACCGCGCCGAGATTGACTCCTGCGCGCATGTTCAGATTACGGTTGTTCGGCAGTCTGTACGCGTCTGGCTGGTAGGTTGCGGTGCCCGGACCGGTGCCTTGCACAACCGGGCCCTGGTAGCTGTAATCCGCACGGACGTACGCGGACCGATCGAGCAACTTGAAACGGTATTGGGCCCCCAGATTCCCGGTCCATTGCGGCGTGTAGGGCAGACGGTCGCCATCGTTTATCAGCAGCGCGGTATCGCTGCTCACAGCTTGAGCGTAGTGGGCATCGGTATACCCGGCATTCAGCGTGAGTGACAGGCCGCCGGCGACCAACAGGTTCCCCTGCAGCTCCAACCCCCGGCTCACCGCCTTGGCCGCGTTCAGTATGATCTGGGAACCGCACGCCAGTCCCACTGAGGTCTGCACTCCCTTCCAGTCGATGTAATACGCGCTGATATCGATACTCGCCCTATCCTGGAAAGCGCGGACCTTGGAACCGACCTCGTAGCTCCAGAGGCTGTCGGAGGCATAGGTGTTGGGGGAACTCTGATAGCCCAGTTGGGCCAGTCCGCTCTCGCAGGCGGGGGGGATGATCGTATTGACCCCCCCGGAGCGGTACCCTTTCGAAGCCGTCGCGTAGAGATTGACCGGCGGCGTTGGGAAATACTGCAACCCGACCAACGGTGTGACGGGTGTTTGGGTCACCGTGCCTGCCGCGGCCGGCGCGAGCTCCCCTGGGGCGAAACCGAACAGGGCGCCGCCTTGAACCCCGGAATACGAAAACTGGTCGCGGGTGGCCCGCACCCCGGCGATCAACCGCAGCTGCTGCGTGATTTTCGCGGTCCCCTGCGCATAGAGCGCGGCTTGCTGCTCCGTAAACTCCTGCCCCGAGACGAACCCGAGCCCGTTCAAGCCCTCGAACCCGCTTCCCTGCGAGGACGGCTGTCCGAGCAGCACGGCCGCCGCCAGGTCGCCCGTGTTGGAAGTCAGATTGGCCAGGGAGTGCATCTTGGTCAGATCATAGAACGCGCCGGCCACCCAACTGAATCGCGCCTGCGGATCGGCTGATGTCAAGCGCAGCTCTTCCGTCCAGTCGGTAATCTGCCCGTGCATCGCGAACCGCGAGGAGTACAACGGCAGGTCGGCGATAAACGAGCTACTGTTGGGCAGGCTGTTGTAAGGCGCCTCGAGCGGCGTCAGAGCGCGGCTGGCCGTGTCGACGTACGAAAAGTCGGGTACGCCGCTGTTGATGGTCTTGGCGTAAGCAGAAACGAGCTTGATGTCGACCGTCGAGGTGGCATAGTCGATGGTCAGGGCGGGTAGGCTCAAGGAATCCGCATGCGGGCTCAGTGAGGGCGCGAGCTGCGCATCGGATTGATAGAAATTGTCGCCGACGTTGGTGTTCTGACCGCTCTGATACGGTGCGAAATTGCAGGGGCAGTAGGTGTACGCCGTGCCGGGCGTACCGGGCCCGACATACGCCTGATACCGTGGAATACTCTGCCAGTAGTTGTCCGAGTCACGGAAGGAATTGTTGAAGTACAGATACTTGAGCGTCACGAGCGTCCCATCGAGCGGCTTCCAGGCCAACGCCGCGGTCACGGCCCGGTGCTCGGAGCTGTTCGTATTGTCGCCGCCGGCCACTTCGGCCCCGGTGAAGCGCGAGACGTGATCGATATAACCGCCGTCGTGGCGATACCAGAGTGATACTCGTGCTGCCAATGTATCGCTCACCACAGGACCGCCGAAGGTCACGCCCCCTTCCGCATTCGGATTGCCTCCCTGCGTCCCCGAGCCCTCCAAGCGAGTGTTGAGAGCCGTCTCCGTGAAGCTCGGCTGAGGCGTGATGAACCGAATCGTGCCTCCTTCCGACGACCCGCCATACAACGTGCCTTGCGGACCCCGCAACACTTCCACGCGCTCGAGATCGAACAGTTGGGGAAATACCGTCCCCCCGGACGTACTGCCGAGCGTGTTGCGCTGCTGCAGCGGAATATCGTCAATGTAGATGCCCGTGGTCGCGGCCCCTGTACCCTCCGCGTTGATACCTCGGATAGCCACAGAGGGATTGCCGACAAAGCCCCCGGTGTTGCCCCCGTTGGTGGGACTGATATAGAGGGATGGAACCGTCTGCACGAGGTCCTGCGCAGTCTTCAGGCCGAGCGCCTCGATAGCCTGGTTGGTGACCGCCGTCATGGACATCGGGACGTCGTGCACTGTTGTCTCGCGTCGTGTTGCGGTAACCACGACCTCCTGCAAAGTGAGCGCCGGTGCGCTGTCCGCAGCGTTGTCCGTGACTGCAGTCTGTGCGCGCGCGTGCGCGACAAATCCGATCGACGCCGCCAAGGCAAGCGCCTTGGAGTAGTTGGAGCCTTTCATGTCATCCCCTGTTCTTGAGCCTGCCGGGGGCTGTTCCGCTCAAACAGCGAAACACAGCCTGGAGGTGAGTCTTCTTGTGTGATCACAGATGGGTGACTATAGGGACACCCACGCGGGGGCTGGAAATGGATAATTTGTATGGGCGGTATTCAGCCGGTGAATGGGGCCTGCGGCGCGCGCAGGGCCTCCAGCACCATTCGCCGCAGCCACCGGTGAGCCGGGTCGGCCTCATTGCGGCTGTGCCAGGAGGCGGATACCCGGATGTCCGGCATTTCGAACGGCAACTCCGTGCAATCCAGTGGGACCGCATCTCCCAGAGCATCAGCCAGGCGCTGCGGCATACAGGCCACCAGGTCGCTCGTTGCCAGCAGCATGGGCAGAAGGAGGAGGTGAGTGAGGC
>Ga0207695_10010238_pt1 | contig 11496 bp, 9 predicted proteins | sample KBSC54metaG_FD_184354 | JGI IMG/M metagenome (GOLD analysis project Ga0207695, IMG submission 184354) | Corn rhizosphere microbial communities from Kellogg Biological Station, Michigan, USA - KBS C5-4 metaG (SPAdes) (version 2) | ecosystem: Host-associated > Plants > Roots > Rhizosphere > Soil... | reverse complement strand
CCGCTGTCGTAGGCCTCGGCGGCGCTGTAGACGAGCAGCCGCGCCGCTTCGATGCGGGTGGCCATCTCGGCCAGGTTGTGGGAGACGGCCTGCAGGTCCTTCAGGACGCCGCCGAAGGCCTCGCGCCGGCCGGCGTGGGCGATCGACGCGTCGAGCGCTGCCTGCGCCATGCCCACCGCGAAGGCGCCGACGCTCGGACGGAACAGGTCCAGGGTGCGCATCGCGACGCGGAAGCCCTGGTCCACATCACCGAGGAGATCGGCGGCCGTGACCGGGACGTCGTCGAACGTGACACGGCCGATCGGGTGCGGGGAGATCATGTCCAGGTGCTCGCCGCCCAGGCCAGGGCGGTCGGCCGGGACGAGGAACGCCGTGACGCCGCGTGCGCCCGCGCCAGCGGTCGTGCGGGCGAAGACGCTGTAGAAGTCGGCTTCGGGGGCGTTGGAGATCCAGATCTTCTCGCCGCTGAGCTTCCAGCCGTCGTCGGTCGGCGTCGCGGCCAGGGACAGGGAGGCCGCGTCCGAGCCGCTGCCCGGCTCCGACAGCGCGAACGCCGCGACCGCCTCGCCGGCGACCACCTTCGGCAGCCAGTGCGCGATCTGCTCCTCGGTGCCGCTCTGCACGACGGGATACGTGCCGAGCCCCTGCAGCGCGAGTGCGGTCTCGGCTTCGGTCGACACCTGCGCGAGCGACTCGCGCAGCAGGCACAGGTCCAGGGCGGCGGCCTCGGCGCGGCCGTCCGCTCCTCCGGGGAACAGGCGCGCCAGCAGGCCGTGGCGGCCCATGGCGGCGAGCAGGGGCCGGTTGACGTGGCCGGGCGCGCCGGACGCGGCCAGCGGGGCGAGGTCGGTCTCGGCGAGGGTGCGGACCTGGGCGCAGAAGGCTGACTGGGCCGGGGTCAGGCGGAACTGGGGGCCGGATTCCATACGTGTCAATGTAACAAAATCTTGACTGCCGTCACAGAAGTCGTACGCTGGAGCCGTCGAGCCCGGCCTTTGCCGCCCCCGCTGTAGTCCAGCCTGCGTGAACGACCTGTGTGACCACACCGTGTGACCCCAGAACAAGCCAGCACCGCGGAGTCCCGGAGGACCCGATGGACCTGCTCCCGTCAGCGCACGTCGACAGCTTCGCCCGCGACCGCCTGCCCGCCGCGAACCGGTGGCCCGAGCTGCGCTTCGACCTCGACGGACTGCGTTACCCCGATCGGCTCAACTGCGCCGGCCATCTGCTGGACACCGCGATCGCGAAGTTCGGGCCGGACCGCAGATGCCTGATCGGCGGCGTCGATGAGCAGGGTGAGGCGCAGATCTGGACCTACGGCGACCTGGACCGGCGCAGTGACCAGATCGCGCGCGTGCTGACGGCCGAGCTCGGCGTCGTGCCGGGCAACCGGGTGCTGATCTGCGGGCCGAACAGTCCGTGGACCGTGGCGTGCTGGTTCGGGGTGCTCAAGGCCGGCGGCGTGGTGGTGACGGTCGTGCCGCTGCTGCGCAGCGAGGAGATCGCCACCGTCGCCGGGATCGCGCAGGTCAGCGTGGCGCTGTGCGCACCGGGCTGCGACGAGCAGGCCGAGCTGGCCGGCGTCCCGGGCATGAAGGTCGTGACCGTCGGCGGCCAGGGACCCGGCGACCTGGTCGAGCGTTGCTCCCGGGTCCAGCCCGCGGAGTTCGACACGGTGCAGACCTCGCAGGACGACGTCGCGATGATCGCCTTCACCTCCGGAACGACCGGCCGTCCCAAGGGCTGCCTGCACTTCCACCGCGACGTGCTGGCGATCGCCGACACCTTCGCCAAGCACGTCCTCAAAGCCGAACCGGACGACGTCTTCACCGGCAGCCCGCCGCTGGGCTTCACGTTCGGCCTCGGCGGCCTGGTCATCTTCCCGTTGTACGTCGGTGCCTCGACGGTGCTGCTGGAGCGTGGCAGCCCCGAAGCGTTGCTCGCGGCGATCGAGAAGCACGGCGTCAGTGTGCTGTTCACGGCGCCGACCGCCTACCGGGCGATGCTTGCGATGCTCAAGCCGGACACCGGTGGGGGCGGCGGAGGCGGCGACGGTTCCCGCGACACGCGGCTCAGCACACTGCGCCGCTGCGTCTCGGCGGGGGAGGCGCTGCCGGGCGAGACCTGGCGGGCCTGGCACGCTGCTACCGGCGTCAAGATCATCGACGGTATCGGCGCCACCGAGCTGTTGCACATCTTCATCTCGGCGGCGGACGACGACATCCGCCCCGGCTCCACCGGACGTCCGGTCCCCGGCTGGGAGGCCGCGATCCTGGACGCCGACGGCAACCCCGTCCCCGACGGCGAACCGGGGCTGCTGGCGGTGCGCGGGCCGGTCGGCTGCCGCTACCTGGCCGACGAGCGGCAGAGCACGTACGTGCGCCACGGCTGGAACTACACCGGCGACACCTACATCCGCGACGAGGACGGCTACTTCTGGTACCAGGCCCGCTCGGACGACATGATCATCTCCTCCGGCTACAACATCGCCGGCCCGGAGGTGGAGAACGCGCTGCTGCGGCATCCGTCGGTGCTGGAAGCGGGTGTCATCGGCATGCCGGATCCGGACCGCGGGCAGTTGGTGACGGCGTTCGTGGTGCTGCGGCCCGAGGCGCCGACGGGGGAGGCGGCCGTGAAGGACCTGCAGGAGTTCGTGAAGGCACGGATCGCGCCGTACAAGTACCCGCGCGCCGTGCACATCGTGGCGGCCCTGCCCCGGACCAACACCGGCAAGCTCCAACGGTTCAAGCTCCGGGATCTGCTCTGAGGTTGAGATCTGCCCCGGTGCGGGGCGGGCGGCACGGTATCTTGCCGCTGTGCCGCGCGAGCCCGTCGTAGAGACCGCCATCGAGCCCGCCGAGGCTTCCGAGCCCGCCAGAGCTGCCGGGACCGCCGGGACCGCCGCCAAGGCCTCCAGCGCCACCAAGGCCGCCAAGGCCGCCAGCACCACCAGCACCACCGACGCCGCCAGGAGGAAACCGCAGCCAGTGAGCGAACCGTCGAAGACCGAAGGGACGCCGTCCGAGGCCACCGCCATGAAGGCGCCGACGCCGCGGTCGCTGATCGTGTCGTTCTTCGGCGCGTACGGCCGCGAGCTCGGCGGCTGGATCGCGGTCGCGGACCTGGTGACGTTGCTGGGGCGGCTCGGCATCGACGCGCCGGCGGTGCGCTCGGCCATCTCCCGGCAGAAGCAGCGCGGATTCCTCCAGGCGCGCCAGGTCGGAGGCGTCGCGGGGTACTCGCTGTCGAAGGAGGCCGAGGAGATCCTGGCCGACGGCGACCGGCGCATCTACGTGCGGCAGGACGTGCAGCTGTCCGACGGCTGGGTCCTGGCGGTGTTCTCGGTGCCCGAGACCGAACGTCATCGGCGCCACTTGCTGCGCTCGCGCTTGTCGCGGCTCGGCTTCGGGGCGACGGCACCGGGGGTGTGGATCGCACCGTCGCACCTGGCGGAGGAGGCACGCCACACGCTGGAGCGCCTGGAGCTCGCGGAGTACGTAGACCTCTTCCACGCCGACTACCTCGCCTACGCCGACCTGCGCGTGGCGGCGGCACGATGGTGGGACCTCGGCGCGGTGCAGGCCGGTTACGCGGAGTTCTCCGAGCAATTCCTCAAGACCGACGCGGCTGGGGGATCCGATGCCGTCGATGACGCCGACGCGTTCGCGACGTACCTGCTCGCGCTCGACGCCTGGCGCCGCATGCCGTACCGCGACCCTGGGCTGCCCTCGGAGCTCCTACCGGAGGACTGGCAGGGGACGCAGGCCGCGGACATCTTCTTCGGGCTGCACGACCGGCTGCGCGGACGCGGGTTGAGCTACGTCAAGAGCGTCGTGTCGAGGTAGTACTGCGGGAACAGTGTCAGAGCCAGTGGTTTGCGATGGCCTGGAAGAGAATCACCGCTAGGACTACGGCCAGGATCATGATCGCGAACCACTCGACGCTTTCGGTCAGGCCGCGGCGTCGGAGCGGTGGCGCGGTCAGGTCGTTGAACTCTGACCAGAGTATTCGTGCCCTCAGGTGGTCGGAGCACTCGGTCAGACCTGCGCACCGGCATGAGGCTACTGTCCAGCCGTGTGGGCAGATCTCGATGCCTTCGCAGTCCGCCGCACGTCTGCGGTACTGCTTCATCCGGCGTTCTCTGAGCCGCCGTTCTGGTCCCTTGACCAGAACGTTCGTCCCATGAACAAGCGTCCATGAGACCGCGATGGGTGGGGTGATAAATCCGATGAAGAAGCTCAAGGCCAGCAACGCCGGCATAGCGCGCCCCCCTACCCGGCCACCGACCTGTGCCGACTACGTGTCAGGCCATGGTGGCATCGTTCGCGGCAGGGCCGATCGGTGGGGCTCACCGACCGGTCGATCACCGCACGCCGCACACAGAACCCTCACTCGCCCGGGCGCCACCGAGCATGCGCCGTCTCCTCCACGCCCTCGCGAATCAGTTCCAGCCGCGGCCGCGGCCCGTCGGTACGTCCGGAAGCAGGCTTGCGCGCGCCGGCGCGGAACGGAGCCGGCCATTGTGCGCCGGGGCCGTTGTACTCCTGCTCGACGCCGGCGTGCAGCGTCCACTGCGGGTCGTACAGGTGCGTGCGGCCCAGGGCGCACAGGTCTGCGCGGCCGGCGAGCAGGATCGAGTTCACGTCGTCGTAGGAGGAGATGGCTCCGACGGCGATGGTGGCGATGCCTGCTTCGTGGCGGATGCGGTCGGCGTACGGGGTCTGGTACGAGCGTCCGTACTCGGGCTGCTCGGTGGCGGTGACCTGGCCGGTGGAGACGTCGATGGCGTCGGCGCCGTGGGCGGCGAAGGCCTTGGCGATCTCGACCGATTCGGCGCCGTCCACGCCGCCGGGGGCCCAGTCGGTCGCCGATACGCGAACCGTCATCGGGCGCTCGGCGGGCCACACGGCGCGCACCGCGTCGAAGACCTCCAGCGGGAAGCGCAGCCGGTTCTCCAGCGAGCCTCCGTAGGCGTCGGTGCGCTCATTGGCCAGCGGTGACAGGAAGCTCGACAGGAGGTAGCCGTGGGCGCAGTGCAGCTCCAGGAGGTCGAAGCCGGCGCGGGCGCCTCGTTCGGCGGCGGCGACGAACTCGGCCTTGATCGCGTCGAGCTCGGTGGTGGAGAGCTCGTGCGGGACCTGGTTCACGCCGGGCTTGTACGGCAGCGGCGAGGGCCCCACCACGGGCCAGTTGCCCTCGGGCAGCGGCTCGTCGATGCCCTCCCACATCAGCTTCGTCGAGCCCTTGCGGCCCGAGTGCCCGATCTGGAGCCCGATGGCCGCGGTGGACTGGCTGTGGACGAAGTCCACGATCCGCCGCCACGCCGCCTGCTGCTCCTCGGTGTACATCCCGGTGCAGCCCGGGGTGATGCGGCCGGTGGCCGAGACGCACACCATCTCGGTCATCACCAGGCCGGCGCCGCCGAGGGCCTTGGAGCCGAGGTGGACCAGGTGGAAGTCGTTCGGCATGCCGTCGTCGTGCGCCGAGTACATGTCCATCGGCGAGACGATCACGCGGTTCTTCAGTGTCAGTTCGCGGAGCTGGAACGGGCGGAACATCGGGGGAGTGGTGTCGCCGTTGACCTCCGCGACGAACTCCGGGTCGCGCAGTTTCAGATTGTCGTACGTAACCCGGCGTGAGCGCGTGAGCAGGTTGAACGCGAACTGCAGCGGCTCCTGCTCGGTGTATCGGCCGAGGTCCTCGAACCAGCGCAGGGAGGCCGCCGCGGCGCGCTGCGTGGAGGCGACCACCGGGCGTCGCTCAGCCTCGTACGCCGCCAGGGCCGAGGTGATGTCCGGGTTCTCGTGCAGGCACGCGGCCAGGGCCAGGGCGTCCTCCATGGCCAGCTTCGTGCCGGAGCCGATGGAGAAGTGCGCGGTGTGGGCGGCGTCGCCGAGCAGGACGATGTTGCCGTGCGACCAGTGCGCGGTGGTGACGGTCGCGAAGCTGAGCCAGCGCGAGTTGTTCGCGATCAGCCGGTGGCCGCCGAGCATGTCGGCGAAGATCTCGCCGATCCGGGCGATGCTCTCGTGGTCGCTCTCGCCGGGGGCGAAATCGCGGGAGGCCGAGCGGTCGAAGCCGGCGGCGCGCCAGACCCGCTCGTGCATCTCCACGATGAACGTCGAGCCGTGCGCGTCGAAGGGGTAGCCGTGGACCTGCATGACGCCGTGCGGCGTGGGCTGGACCTGGAACCGGAAGGCGTCGAAGACCAGGTCGGTGCCGAGCCACATGTAGCGGCAGTCGTGGGTGCGGATCGAGGGCTGGAAGGCGTCGGCGTACTTGGTGCGGATCGCCGAGTTCACACCGTCGGCGGCGACCACGAGGTCGTACTCGGCGGCCAGCTGCTCGGTGGGCGGGGCGGTGGTCAGGTACTTCACCGCGATGCCGAGGCCGGCGCAGCGCTGTTGGAGCATCTGCAGCAGGCGGACCCGGCTCAGGGCCGCGAAGCCGTGGCCGCCGGAGGTCACGACCTTGCCGCGGTAGTGCACGTCGATGTCGTCCCACCGGGCGAACTCGGCGGCCATCGCCTCGTGGATCTCGGGGTCGGCGTGCTCGATGCCGCCGAGGGTCTCGTCGGAGAACACCACGCCGAAGCCGAAGGTGTCGTCGGCGGCGTTGCGCTCCCAGACGTCGACGGTCGCCGCCGGGTCCAGCTGCTTGGCCAGCGCCGCGAAGTACAGCCCGCCGGGGCCGCCGCCGACGACCGCGATCCGCCGGGCGACCCCGGCGACGTCGGAGGTCACGGCACCACCGCGACGCCGGTCAGCTCCACCAGCGCCGCCGGGTCGAACAGGCCCTTGACTTCGAAGAACGCCATCGCCGGGTAGTGCTTGCCCAGGTGGCGGCGCCAGACCGCGCCGAGTTCCGTCAGATCGGCGCGGTACTGCTCGGCGTCGGTGGCGAAGACCGTGACGGTGACCAGGTGCTCCGGCTTCGCGCCGGCGGCGGTCAGCGTCGCGACCATGTTGGCCAGCGCCAGGTCGAACTGCTCGACCAGGGTGGCCTTCGGGTCGACCGTGCCGTCGGGATGGATCCCGGCCTGGCCGCCGAGGTAGACCGTGCGGCCGGGACCTGCGGCCACGGCGTGGGAGAAGCCGACGGCCGGTGCCAGCTCCGGCGGGTTCACCAGCTCGTGCGGGGTCGTCGGCGGCTGAATCGTCGGCTGCTGCGACGGTGCCGGCTGCGACGGTGCTGACGGCTCCGGCTCCGGGTGCGACGGTGCCGACTGCGACGGCTCCGGCTGCGAGGTCATCGGCCCTCCCACTTCGGTGTCTCCTTGGCGTTGAACGCACGGTGGAACTCGGCGTGGTCGCGAGTGTTCATCAGCAGAGCTTGAACTGCGGCGTCCATCTCCAGCGACGGCGACAGACCCATGTCCAGCTCGCGGGTGAGCAGCATCTTGGTCTGCGCGTACGCCAGCGCCGGGCCGTCGGCCAGACGCCGGGCCAGGGCGGCGGTCGCCGTCTCCAAGTCCTCGTCCTCCACCAGCTCGCTGACCAGGCCGTACTTGTCAGCCTCCGGAGCCTTCACGGTGTCGCCGAGCATCAACAGCTTGGTGGCGTTGCCCAGCCCGACGATGCGCGGCAGCAGGTAGGCCGCACCCATGTCGGAACCGGACAGGCCGACCTTCGTGAACAGGAACGCGAAGCGTGCCGAGCGGGCCACGATCCGGAAGTCGGACGCCAGAGCCAGCACTGAGCCGGCGCCGGCGGCGATGCCGTGGATCGAGGCGATCACCGGGATCGGGATCTCGCGCAGTGCCCGCACCACGTCGCCGGTCATGCGCGTGAACGACAGGTGCTCGTCCGGGCGCATCTTCAGCAGTTCGCCGATGATCTCGTTGACGTCGCCGCCGGAGCAGAAGCCCGGTCCTTCGCCTCGGAGCACCAGCACCCGCGTGTCGCCGCGGTGCGGCAGTTCGGCGAGCAGGTCGCGCAGATCGGCGTACGCCTCGAAGGTCAGGGCGTTGATCTTGTCGGGACGGTTCAGGGTGACGGTCGCGACCCCGTCGGCGTGCTCCACGCGGAAGTGGTCCCACTTGTCGGTGAACGGGACCGAACCCCGGAACGGGCTCATCGGTGTCCTCCCGGTGCTGTGCGTCGGTCTGCTTCGGTCCGGCCGGTATCGCCGTCTGCTCATCACCAATGTATGACTGTCGTCAAGGAAACGCCATAACGGGGTGGCGTGTCGGGACATCTGGTCTGGCGCGACCGTGCGGGCCGTGTATCGTTCGGGCGGCGACAAGCTGTAGCAGCTGCGGCGCTCACGCACGCATGGTTCGAGGAGGGGTACGGCTTGGCCTGGGGCGATCTGGATTCCGCCCTGGCCGCGGCCCGCCGCGGCGAGGAGACGGGGTTCGCAGAGCTTTGGCGCGCCCTGCACCCCCTGCTGTTGCGCTACCTGCGCGCCGTGGTCGGCGACGCGGCCGAGGACGTGGCCAGCGAGACGTGGCTTCAAGCCGCCAAGGACGTGCGCGGGTATCGTGGCGACGCGGCCGGGTTCCGGGTCTGGCTCTTCCGTGTGGCGCGTCACCGCGCCCTGGACGAGCTGCGCAAGGCCTCCCGCCGCAAGGAGGACAACGGCGACGTCGCCGAGTACGTCACCGACTGGCCGGCCCCCGACGACACCGAGCGTGCCGCCGCCGAGCGCGAGGACACCGAGCGCGCTCTGCGGCTGATAGCCCGGTTACCGAAGGACCAGGCCGAGGCGGTGCTGCTTCGGGTGGTCGCCGGGATGGACGTGGCGCAGACGGCGAAGGTGCTGGACAAGCGCGACGGAGCGGTAAGGATCGCGGCGATGCGCGGACTCAAGCGCCTGGCCGCGATATTGGCCGAACAAGAAGCCGGCGGGGAGACCGGCCAGGATGCGGGTACCAGCGGGGGAGCGGAGGGGACCGGCGACGCGGGGCCCGGCAGGACGACCGGCCGGAGTTCGCGCACGGTGAAGGGCGCGGAATATGGGTGAGTTGAGCGACGCCGAGGCGGAACGCCTGCTGGACGCCTTCCGGGCGGCCGGCATCGGACCGGCCGCGGTTCCCACTCCGGATCGACAGTCCGGTGTCGGAACCGGGGACCGGTGTCCGACCCCTGGTCCGGCGGCCCTTCCTAATACGGGAATTTCTGCCGTCGCCGGATCATCTCCGCAGATGTCATACTCGGCCGGTTGGGACGGTGCCGGCGATGCCACCGACGGCGCGCACACCCCAGCGGGCATCGACGGTCCGGCGGCCCCGGAAGGGGTCTGGCGGCCGGACGCACACGCAGGGTCGGGGGACACTGGAGGTGGCACGACCGTGAGCAGCGTGGACTTCCTCGCGGATCTCGGTTCCTCGGCGGAAGCACGGGCGGTGGCCAAGGTTTTGTCCGCGGCGGCCGCGCCGCCGTGGCCGAACGAGCTTCGCGGGTACGAATCAGCGCGCCGGGCGTTCGAGAACGCCGGCGCCACCCCGGTGCGCCGCAGCGCTGGATTCCAGTTCCGGCGGCTGGCCGGTGTGAAGCTGGCGGCCGTGGCCGGGGCTCTGACCGTCACCGGCGTGGCGGTCGCGGCGGAGGCCGACGTGCTGCCCTCGCCGATCCAGCGGGCCGCGCACCATATGCTCGGCGGCGTCGGGGTGCCGGATCCGGACCAGGCGCGCGACGGTCAGACGATGGCCTCCTCGCCGGGTTCGTCGACGGGGCACCCGGGTTCGCAGGGTTCGCAGAGCGGGAGCCACGCTTCCGGCGACCCTTCCGACAGCGGGGCTCTGGTGCCGGGCACTCCGAGCGGCACCGCGGACATCCCGGGGTCGACGGCGTCGAGTGCGGCCTCTGATGCGCTGGCGCTGTGCCGTACGTACGTGGCGCACAAGGCCGACGGCAACGGCAACGCCAACAGCGGGCTCAGCGAGAAGGACCACAAGCGGCTGGCGACGCTGGCCGGCGGTGAGGACAAGATCGACGGCTTCTGCGCGGCCATGCTCGCGGCGCCTTCGGGCGGCCCGACGATTCCGCAGCCGAGCGGGGCCTCCACTTCGGCTCCGTCGGGGGCGCCCTCGACGACCCCGTCGCCCGCGCACGATCACAAGCCGAACAGCACCCCGTCCACCAGCCCGGCCTACGCTCCGGCCACCAGCTCCTCCGACGACGGCAACGGGCACACGCACACGCCGAACTCGACCCACAGCGGCCACAAGTCCTCGGCCTTGCCCTTCTGACCTGCTGGAGTAACGGCAGACGGGCTTCGCGCGCCTATTCCCGCAAGAGGGATTCGCGGCATGCGAGCCCGGCCGTACCCATCCCTGCCGGCCGGTCCTCCGGGCGGTGCCCCGCTGCTCTGTGCGGCAGGGCACCGCCTTCAGCCGACGGCGAAGGACACGACGAACAGTGCAGACCCCGACGGGACGACAGCGGTTGGCGCGTCCGGGGAGCGACGGTAGGACGCTGGTCGGGGCAGCGGCGGTTACCGCGGGCTCCCCGGAGGATGAACGTGTGGGGCCTCGGCATGCGGGGCCTGAGCGTGCGGGGGATGGTGACCGGCGGGCCGGGCGTACGGAGCTCGGTGGTGCGGGGCTTGGCAGTACTGGGACAGGTCCTGCAGGGCTGAGTCATGCAGGGCAAGGTCATGCAGGGCTAGGTCAGGCAGGACCCGGTCGCATCGAGGTCGCTGCCGCACCGGGTGCTCCGATCTTCGTCGATGCTTCGGGGCGGCGGCGCAAGCTGGCCCGGCGGGCGTCGATAGCGGCGGTGGCGGTGCTGGCCGGGTACGCCGGACTGCTCGCGGTGAGCTTCGCCGGCGGACCGATCCCGCCGAAGGCGTTGCTGCCGGTTCCCGGGATTCCGTCGGGGAAGGCGCAGGCACCTGCGTCGTCGGCCAACGCGGCGCCGTCGGCGACGGGGAACGCCGCAGGGCACGCGGCGGGTCAGTCTTCGGCCGGTGCCACGGATCACCGGGGTGGGACGTCGGGTACGAAGCCGGGCGAGTCTCCGGGGCAGAGCGCGCCCTCGGAGCCTTCGCCCACGGCGGCGTCGAGCGTGGTACCGCCGTCGCCGACCGGGACCACCGCCGGGACGACCTCGGGGAACACGCACGGCAATCCGACGCCGCCGGGGCACACCCGGCGCAAGGCGCCGGCTCCGAGTCAGACCAGCTAAGAAACGGCGGACATGCCCACTCCCTCACACCCGGGCTACGACGCCAGCCGCCGCTCCGAGCCCGATGCCCGTTCCGGGTACGACTCTGTTCGTACTCCGGGGCCTGATTCCGGCCCTTCGCCTGGGCCCGCGGGCCAGAGCTCGCCTTGGGCTGGTGGTTCGCCGGGGCCCGATCCTCGTTTCGGCTATGACGACGGCAGAGCTCGAACTGATCCTCGTTCCGGCTACGGCGCTGACCGCCCGCCCCGGCCCGATCTTCGGCCCGACCCCCGATACGACGTCGGCAGCGCACCCCACGCTGATCCTCGTCGTGGCGGTGGCCATCCACCTCGCCCCCATCCCGGCGGATGCGGACCACGCGGCGGCG
>Ga0207695_10010234_pt1 | contig 11500 bp, 9 predicted proteins | sample KBSC54metaG_FD_184354 | JGI IMG/M metagenome (GOLD analysis project Ga0207695, IMG submission 184354) | Corn rhizosphere microbial communities from Kellogg Biological Station, Michigan, USA - KBS C5-4 metaG (SPAdes) (version 2) | ecosystem: Host-associated > Plants > Roots > Rhizosphere > Soil... | reverse complement strand
CATGCGCCCAACAACTCTGTCACAACAACATTTCAGGACATGAACGTCATTGAGGCTCAAATACCCGTGACAACGACTACGCTCGACGCCTTGTTTCCTGCCCTAAAAGCGCAGTTAAATTTTTCTCGGCCATTTTTGAAAATGGATACACAAGGACATGATTCTCTGATTGTCAGGGGGGGAGCGGAATGCCTTGCGGGTTTTGTTGGTCTGCAGAGCGAATTGAGCTTGACGCCGCTGTATGAAGACACATCCAACTTCTTGGAGGCGCTGACTCTTTACCGAAGTAAAGGTTTCAAGTTGTCAGCCCTAGTTCCCAATAACAGGGGACATTTCCCGGATCTGCACGAGATCGACTGCATCATGTATAACTCGGCGTTCGCTTGATTAAACTTTTCCGGCCATCTCGCTTTGCGAATTGGAGCAAAATGCTTTGGGTCCGACGCCCGCAAATCCAAGGAATAAGCCTTGATCATGCCAATCACCTCCCATTGGGAAGTGAATCACCACGCAGTCCCCAGCGCAGTCCCTTCGATTCACTCAGAACGTCCGATGCTCTAGGACGAGGAACGCTGAGCCAAAGACCAGCTACCTCCAGCCTCGTCAGGATGATGGCCGGCCCTGTATGTCAGCGATTATTGCCGCCAATTTCCGCGCGCTAACATCCCACCTGAAGTTGCGCGCATGGGCCTGTGCCTTCTCAATGAGGCACGATCTGGCCACCCCATCTCGCGCGATCAGATCTATGGCATCGCTCCATGCGCCTGGACTGTCGGGATCTGCATAAAGCACTGCTTCGTCGCAGATTTCCGGAAGGGCCCCCCGCGGTGCCACGATTGCCGGACATCCCAACAACATGGCCTCCAAAGGCGGGAGACCAAAACCCTCCGTAGTAGACGGAAAAGCGAGGCAAAGGGCATTTTCATACATCGCTCGAAGTTCGGCGTCTGAGATCGTGCCGCAAAACACCACATTGTCCGATGCGCTCAAGCCATTGCGCTCGAATTCCTCTTTTCCGGCGCCGCCCACAAGCGCCAGCTTGAGACCATGTTTCGCCGGCTGCCGAAAAACCTCGAGGAGCAAAGAAATATTCTTGTGCTTTTGCGTGCTAGACAATGCCAGGACGTAGCCCCGCGGGGAAAGCCCGTACCTGCCCAGGCAGCGACCATCCGCTTCGATGGAAGAAACATGATCAATGCCATTGTAAATCACACTCATTTTTGAGGGTCGGGCAATATTGTGCTCAATCAACATGTCGCGGGAATAGTTCGAAACAGTCACAACCCGATCGGCCGCGGCTGCCAACCTTGGTAGGCTGAAGCGATACCACCAGCGAAATAACAAAGAATAAGACTCTGGCGAGATGAACGCTTGCGCGTCATGCACCATCAATACCCCTCCGCTTTGTAGGAGCGGGGCTTGATTGCAAAGGCTAATCAGAAGTTGGCCACGTACGAGCCTGGGCAGTTCGAACTGTTCCCAAATTCTGCCGTTCAGGCTTCGGCTGTAACGCACCGCGATATTTTTTAACGCCAAATGTCTTTTTGCATCCTTGGGCGCGAACAGGGTCCAGGGAACAGACGGAGGGCTACCCTCAAGCAGAATATCGAGCTGCTTGATAAGTTCTTCCGCGACGCGCTGAACGCCGGTGGCAGGTGCCGCTAAAAACCTGCCGTTCAAAGCCACTGCCTGCGTTTGCACTTATGTTTCTAATCTCGGTGGCGTTGAAAACAACAGAGGAAGGCAATCCAGCTTGAAGATTAACGCACCACCGGCTTCACCCAAAGCTCGGGGTCACTGCCCGACTGCCATTTAATCCAGCTATAGGAGACCTCGGCCCAGGGTTTGATCCATGGCGTCAGATTATCAAGAACATAGTCCCCCTGAGCGCTGCGGACCAATAGAACCGCATGTGGCTCGCCCCATGAAGTCTTAACCAGGGCAATCGATAGAGCGGCCATTGGAATTCCGCGGGCCAACAACATCTGGCGCTTCTGCAATACATAATCTTCGCAGTCGCCTGCATTTTGGCCGCCCTGGAAAGGCAGCTCCCAAAAATCTTCCAAGCCATAATGCGCAACGTCGGAAACCGAACGCACGGTGACATTGACGGTCCTGTTGACGGTTTCCAATTGGCGCCAAAATTCGGATGTCATCGCGGGAAAGGAAGAATTTACCCCCGGCTCTGCAATGAGGTTGCCCGGCTGAGATTGGAGCGAGGTCCCTTTCGCGGCCGATGCGAACACGCTCCGCCAATCGAACCTTTGCCGAGAAACATTCAGATATGTCGATGCAGGATGCACAGTGTCATCACCGGACGACACCATCGCAGCGCGTGGAGACGATGTTCCGGCAAGATACACGCGACCGGCTTGGCACTGGTCGGAATGACGAACACAGAAATCCAAATAACCTTGCGGCGAATCAGCAAGACTGCCCGAGACAATCGGGCTCGATGGGGGCGCTACCGTTTGCGCATTTCCGGGAATCGAAAAGAAAAGCGATACGCCGACGCCAAGCGCAAGCGCTACAGGATTTAAGGTGCCAACAATTAACCGCATCGTTGGAAATTATAGCATTTAGCTTAATTGGAGATTAGGCCGAACGAGCCAGTAATTCGAGGATTTATCCCCAAATTAAATAGATCACCGCGGCCCAGAAGGCACCGCATGTGATGCCGATAAAGGCTAAGGTCTTGCGGGGAGACCATTTTTCAGAGGAGCGCTCGACAGCCGTTCCGGAGCTGCGACTTATAAGTCGCAGCATAAAAATCTCCGGGACAGTCCCGAGATTAACCCTCCAAACACTTCGAGCTTTTTGTTTCACTGGCCCCTCGATAGGGGCATAGTGCAAAGCGACCTCTTACCAATTCGTTAGCGAGCGGACCGCGTTTTTTCGCCGCGTCTGTGTGCGTATGCGAAGTGAGTCGCAGTTTTTCCAGGTGCCAGCAAGTACCTGTCCTGCATATCAAAGTTATGACAGCGTTAACCATAAGCAAAGAACACTGTGTGAACGCACACGGAACTTCGTTGAGTTCTCCCGCAGCGTATGGTTGTATCTTATCCATATCGGTTGATGCAGCGAATCGGGCTTTTTCGCGTTTACGGCCGATATGTCGAGCAGCGCACGTTAGCGTGTGAGTAGGGGCCGTATGGGGCAGGGACAGAGAGAAGCCATCGAAGCACCCGGCTACGTTGCATCCCCACGTATTGCAACCATTCAGCTTCGCGATTCTCTAGTCGGGCCTTTTCCGGAAAAGAAGATCGACTTCGCCACACGATTGATCGATGTGGCCGGCGCACTAGGTCTCCTCATTTTCACTGCCCCCCTCATCTTAGTCCTGGCAGCCCTGGTCAAGCTTTGGGACGGAGGGCCAGTCTTCTTTGTCCATCGCAGGATTGGTCAGGGCGGCAAGATGTTTCCGTGCCTGAAGCTGCGCACGATGGTTATGGATGCGGATAGGCGCCTGGATCAGTTGCTTGCAACTGATGCTACTGCGCGGGCCGAGTGGGCCCTGGACCAAAAACTGCGGAACGATCCTCGCATTACAGGCCTTGGGCGGTTCCTGAGAAAATCGAGCTTAGATGAATTGCCGCAACTTTTAAACGTGTTGCGCGGCGAGATGAGCTTGGTGGGGCCGCGGCCAATCGTTTTGGATGAAGCCCCCCGCTATGGCCGTTGGCTCAAATATTATTGCGCGGTTCGTCCTGGAATAACCGGCATGTGGCAGGTGAGCGGACGCAACAATCTCACCTACCGTCGTCGGGTAGCATGTGATATTTTTTATGCGAGACGCCAGTCCGTTCACATGAACGTGCTTATCATGCTTGTGACGATCCCAGCGGTGCTTTCCCAAGATGGCTCGCACTAGGCGGCAGACACTCCGCCAGCCCTTCAATTAATCCAGTAAAAACCTCTAACGCTTATCATTCAAAAGCTGTTTAGGGCGGGAAGTCTTGCGTATCGCTATCATCCACTATTGGCTCGTCGGAATGCGCGGCGGTGAACGGGTGTTGGAACAGCTTGCGTTGCTGTTTCCCCAAGCCGACATTTTCACGCACGTGATTGACCGTCATCGCATCTCCGCGGAGCTGCTCAAACACAACATTCAATGTACTGGGATCAGCCGCCTTCCATTCGCGAAAACGCAATACAAAAAGTACCTCATGTTCATGCCCCGGGCGCTCGAAGAACTCGATTTGTCTGGATATGACCTGGTAGTTTCAAGTGAATCCGGGCCAGCCAAGGGTGTCATTCCGCCACCCAACGCCAAGCACATTACGTACTGCCACTCCCCTATGCGGTACATCTGGGACCACTATCACCTATACAAAAAAGAACTTCCCTGGGCGGCCCGAAGCCTGTTTGGCAGTGTTGCCCATCGGATGCGGCAATGGGATGTCACGAGTGCCTCCCGCGTAGACACATTTGTCGCGAATTCGCGATTTGTTGCCCAACGGATCCAGCGCTACTATGGCAGGACATCGGAAGTCTTAAACCCGCCGGTGAACTTAAAGCGCTATGTCCCGTGTGGCGACCCGACGCGAAATTACTATTTACTTCTCAGCGAGCTGGTTCCGTACAAGCGTGCAGACATCGCAATAGACGCTTTTCGCGATCTCGATCGGCAACTAATTGTCGCCGGCGGTGGCTCTGAATTGGCGCGGTTGCGGTCGACGGCGCCTTCCAACGTGAAATTCGTTGGCCGCCTTTTGGACGAGGAGATGCAGCAGCTTTATGCCAACTGCCGCGCACTCCTCTTCCCAGGTGAAGAGGATTTCGGCATCGTGCCTTTGGAGGCGATGGCCTGTGGCCGACCTGTTTTGGCCTTCGGCCGGGGCGGCGCGCTCGAGAGCGTCGTGCAGGGCAAGACGGGCCTGTTCTTTTTCGATCAAACAGCAGGAGCGCTAAAGCAGACGATCCGAGACTTCGAGGCCCAAGAATCCACCTTTGACGGGCGCGCGATTCGAGCTCATGCCGAAACATTCTCGGAGGAACGATTCCGTGACCGATTCAAGGCGGTGGTTGACAGGACGATGGATGGCGGTGTTTGACAGCGCCCCAGGCCAGTTAATTCTTCTCTTGCTTTGCCCACTGTGTCATCCTGACCAGGCTGGCATTTCGCGCAAATATCAATGACACCAACGGTCTTTGGATTTTTGATCGTCTTTGCGGCTATCTGCCTGATGCCCGCCTCGCTTACCGTGATGCTGGGCTTGGTGCTTGTCGCTTCATTGCTGGGTGGCGCTTCGGCGGTGGATTTGCCTGCACTGGGCGGTTCCAGCATAGCACCTGCCAGCTTCGCGCTGGTCTTTTTGGTAATCAGGATTTTGCTGTCTCCGGCGGGCCGCTTTGAGGTCCTCACCAAGGCGTTTGCACGAAACCCATTTCTCACTTGCTATTGTGTTTATGGCGCGGTGACCGCCTTCCTTTTGCCCCGACTATTTTTTCACGCCGTTAGCGTTCCGCAGTTGCGTAATATGGGAGTGGGACTTTATTCGACGACGCCCGTGGAGTTTTCTTCCCAAAACATTACGACGGCCGTATATCTTTTGGGCACATTGTTTGCGTTTTATTCCGCCATGATTGCCGGCGGTCTCGAACATCGCGAAAAGATTCTGCTGAAAACCATAGCCATCGTGAGCTGGGCCCACGTTACCTTCGGTGCTCTGGATATCGTTTTGAGCAAAATAGGGTTGCGAGTCGTTCTAGACATTTTCCGAAACGCCCACTATCAGCAGCTCGTACAAGAAGTCGGCGGCGTGCAGCGCGTGGCCGGAATTTTTCCCGAGCCCTCAGCCTATGCCGGATACGGCTTTGCATTCTTGGTCTTGAATACCGAAATGTGGATGCGCGGAGAACGGCCGAGATTGACCGGTGTGACTTCATTGGCACTTCTGGTCATACTGTTGTTGACGACGTCGACAACTGCTTATGTCAGTATCGCCGGCTATGCCGCAGTTATGTTGCTGAGAATGGCTTTTACGCCGATGGGACTACCGTCATCCAAGAAATTGGGCCTGTTAATCGTTGCCTCAGTTGCTGGCGTCGCTCTTTTGGCGTTGGAAGTGTTTGTGCCTGCGATGAACATCTTGATGTTGGACATTTTGCAGCAAATGACCATTGGAAAATTGCATAGTTTGTCCGGTGTTCAACGCGCCTTCTGGGTACATAAAGCTTGGGAAGCATTCTGGGCATCAAGCTGGATCGGTATCGGGGCCGGAAGCTTGCGCAGTTCTGGCCTAATCTCTGCAATAGCTGGCTCGATGGGTCTTATTGGAATTATCACATTCCTCGGCGCTACATGGATGATCTTGAAACCGACAAAGGCTTTAACTCACCGAGTTCAGGTGACCGGCGAGCAACGGCTGCGCGCCTCCTTCGCATGGGCTGCAGTTCTTGCCCTGATACCGGCGTTCGTTTCTCAATCGACTGTAGACCCCGGGCTGATATTTGGAATCTTTGCCGGCCTAGCATCTACGGATTTTCTTGGACAACGAGCGCCTTCTTCGTCCTACTTCACGCTTCAGGCCGTACCCAATGGGTCTGGCAATCTGGTGAACGGGGCCTAGGCGTCTGACGAAAATCGTGCGTTGAGCACCAAATGCGTGTTTCTGTGCGGTGCTTCGCAGGCTGAAAGTAAAGGGCGCATTTGTCGAGCGGCAGTCGCTCACGCGCTTCCTACCCTCACATCCCGAGTAGATTCACGAATGCGCCTGGGAAGATGTGCGCAAGGTCGTTATCGGGGAATCCTAGCATAGTATCCTGTGATGTAACCCCATGCCCTATACAGATAGGGATACAAGAAATGTTTTTCGCGGACGCTTTTGACCAGAAATGCCGCGAGTGCAACAAAAACGTCTTTCCCTACTCTCCCCCAAGAATAACCGTTAAGCCGCAATACACGACCGTGGCCCCGAGCATAGGACAGAAATCGGTGTGGGTCCGAGAGCGGCGCCTTGTCCGGATGATGCACTTGGATCGCAGGCTCATAGAAAATGCGCGCACCTTGCCGCATCGCGCGCAATAGATAATCGCTCTCTTCCCCTGCCCCCCAAGGAGTTCCCGACCCCACCCCGAGTGTTTCATTGAAGAAGCCCACCCGTCGCACAACTTCGAGCCGCAAAAAGATGCAATATGAAATTCCCATGCTGCCGCGAAACAGGTTACGAGGCGTCAATTCCATTTTCGTGTTTGGGCTTGACGCAGCGCTTGGAACGCTGCGTTCGTTGACGGATCGTGCGGTGATACCCGACGCTTCAGGATGCTGCGCGAGGATTGACGCCACCTTGGGAAGAACTTCATTGGAATACCAGCAGTCATCATCCGGAAAGGCGACGATGCAATCCTTGTGATCTTTTTCAGGCCCGAGGTCGGCAAGCGCTGTCTTTAAAGCAGCATTGCGGCCTCGCGAAAGACCGGGCTCTGATCGGACCACTCGGATGGATAGACGCTCGGACCATTCCGAAAGAATAGGCTCTAAGCGTCCATCGTCATTTTGGTCGCAAAGATAGACCTTGCATCCCAGATCACCTTGCGCAGCCAAACTCCGGAAAAATCGGACCAAATCATCGGTTCGGCCAAGCGTGGACATGATCAGGATGAATGGCGTTCCGCTCATAGCCACGCCCGTCTTTGCCACGCTCAAACCGAGCTCCCCACCCAGACGCGGTCCGCCATTACCAAAGGACTGCCAAACGGCCTTAAGACGGAAATGTGGTCTTCAAAAAAGAGGAGGTACCGCATGTTAAGCGTCTTTCTAGCATCCGGTTCCCGAAATATTACTTAAGTTAGACCTGACTTTATCCCCCCTGTCGACGCATGGCGGATAGCGGACCGTTGACGTCGCCTCAAGCTGCCACAACCTCCGATAAGTAGGCCCATGGCACCTGCATTTGTTAGTCCGATCACTGACCTGTCGGGCGGTATCTTGGACACCAAACATGTCTTTGGCAACTTTTCACCCCGCGCTCATGCGCATGGCTTAGCCATGTCGCGGACCGGGTCCAAACCCCTCATAATTATATTTGACCTCAATGACTTAACCCCTCGGGCTCGCTGGGGACGGTGATGAGATTAACCTTGCGTAGAGCGCCACGCTTTTACACTCTGGCCTTTGGGGACCTGCATGATCCTCAAAACATGAATTCGCCGATGGGGATAGCATGGCACCTTCACCGTTGAGGATCGCGATTGGTATCGCGACGGCAGGCAGAAGGGACATTGTCAAACAGACAGTCCTACTTTTGCAGAACCAGACGCGTCTTCCAGACCTGCTGCTCGCCTGCCCCCTCCCCAGGGACGACCTCAGCGAGCGCGACTTTCCAGAGTGTTCGTTTCCCATCGTCGTGACCAGTGGTCCAGTCGGTTTATGTGCCCAACGGAATGAGATTCTGGCAAGAGCGGTCGACTGCGATGTCATAGTCTTTTTTGATGACGACTTCCTGGCTGAACCTCATTACCTGGAACAGCTGGAAAATATTTTCCAAACTGAAACCGACGTCGTTGGGGCGACGGGAAAACTACTGGCAGACGATGTCACCGGCCCCGGATTGAACGTCGAGCAGGGCCTGAAAATCATTCAAGGCGACCTTTGGGACGCCACTGGCGGTTCCCATCCCATGTACGGCCTGTACGGCTGCAATATGGCATTCCGAATGAGTCATGTGCGCGACAATCACTTGCGCTTCGATGAAAATTTGCCGCTGTATGGCTGGCAAGAAGACATGGATTTTTCACTGCAGATGGCTCGCTTCGGCCGCCTAGTCAAAAACGATCTCCTTAGAGGAGTTCATCTGGGCGTAAAGGCGGGCCGCACCGCTGGCGTGCGGCTGGGCTATTCGCAAATCGCAAATCCAGTTTATCTGACCAGGAAGGGCACAATGTCCTGGCAACACGCGCGAAAGCTTATGTCCCGCAACATTGCGGCGAATTTGGCTCGCAGTTTCTATCCTGAGCCCTGGATTGACCGGCGAGGACGTCTGAAAGGCAATATCCTTGCCCTAATGGATGTACTTCGCGGCAAGGCTTCGCCTGCAAGAATACTTCAGCTCTGATGGAAGAGACATTGGGCTTCGATTCGATTTGTGGGTCCGTTCCGCTTTTCCCCGAAGTCGAGTGACTGCTTATCTCATGATCATGGGACTCTTCATACACGCAGCCGATACGACCTATGAACCGAGCGAAACAAACACAGTTTCAAACTGCCGCAGGCACCGACCCAAGTCATGGTCATTCGCCACTTGATGACAATGTCGCCACTTCTGAACTTAGAAACCCATAAGAGCAACTGGCTTTGAGAAGATCTGCTCCTGGCGTTCGCTTCGACGACGTCTATCGGACAGTTCCAGAAAGCCAAATCGTTGACATGCTTTTGCTCGGCGGATGGGCCTATGAGCGAGAAGATTGCAACGCAGTGCCTGAAACCAGACGAGCGCTGGACAGCCTAATTGATCTGGGGCTCGGTCTGCGTCGAGCGGCAACCGGGGAGCGATTGTTTGATCCGGTCGAGGTAACGAACCATCTGAAGTCCGCGGGCTTGGCAGGTCACAACTCGTTTTGGGCAGACAGATATGTACGCACTGGGCGGAGGCTCGTGACAGATCTTGCCGGCCGACGCGCTGGCAATATCGAAGTTGATTTCCGCCGTACCTTTAACGCTTCCACCATTGCGATGGGCAAAAGCGTTCGTCTGCGGGCTCCCCTGCCGTTGCGAAGCGTTTACGGCGATAGCCTCCAGATACATCCTTTTGTCGAAGGCGCATCTGGCGCACAACTAAGCATGACGGACGGCCGTTTGGAGGCCCGCCTAACTGCTGTTGAGGGCGATTTGACCCTAGGCGCCAGGCTGAAGTTCGCTTGCGAAAAAGAACTCAGCCATGACTTTTCGGCGGCTGACAATTCCATCTACTTGAAGCCACGCGAAGGTTTGATCGTGATTAGTGACGCTGTGCGTGCTCTCGCTGCTTCCTTGGCGAGTAGCCAAGCTTCCCCAGATTCGGCTTTAAGGGCTTTTTGGCATTACATGATTGACGAGCTGGCTTGTGGGGCGGTTCACTATGACCAGATCCGGGCTGATGCTCCATGCGACACGGTTCTGGATATGGGTTGGTATGACTGCCAGCTTGGGTCTGCGCTTTTCGTTGCCCTCTGCCGCTCCCATGGCATACCCGCCCGTATTGCGAGTGGCCACCTTCTTTATCGTCGAGCCCCGACAAACCACTATTGGGCCGAAGTCTGGCTTGATGACCAAGGATGGCTCCCGTTCGATTTCCTAAGTTGGGACCTTTCCCTGGGCGGCTCGGACTTGCAATGGCGAGACCATTTCTATGGCCGCGTGGATGATCGAATGGTCACCCAGCTCCTACCCCTCAAGTTTACCGGTGCATTGGGCCTCGCATTGCCGAATGCATGGCATATTCTTCAAGCTGCAAAAGATGACGGTGTAACAATAAGTCTCATGCCACTCACCGGCGGCAGGATCTATTCCGACTTTATTTCGGTTTCAAATTAGGAGACGCCCTGGGCCGGCTTGCTCTCGCACAATCTGACGGTCCCTCTGGAGCTTTCTCGAGACGATTCTAAGTGTTTCTTCATAAACCCCCGCCTCCGGGCAGCAGCCATCTATGCCTGCGGCTTCTTTCTCCTGTTGGGGCGAACTGATTGTTTACACTGGATTCTAAGGACACGCAGCCGGTGAAACGAACAAGTTTAATTCGGGCTTAACTGCGCTGGCGCGAGAATAGTCTTTTAGAATATCCATATTGAGTTTATCCCAGTAGTCAGCTGTGGTTGACGTGGTCCAAGGACAATTGACCGGGTAAGAGCTAAGGATCCCAATGAAGCCGGCGCGCCCCATCCCTATTTTGGCAGTTGTGACGGACGCAGAGCGGCCCATCATAGAAGCGGCCGCGAGCTTGCTTGCCAGTGCCATGAACCAGACCGATGGCAGCTGGGTCTGCCCCTGCAGCTTCGCGCAAAATTTCGACCAGCCTCCCGGAATGGCAAGGCCCTCAGTCATTGTGACCTCTCTACTGCCCCAGCTAATGCGTCTGGATACGCCCTGGGCAGAAGTAGAAGGAGAGCTGCGTTCCTATTATGAAGCGTTATCAAACGGTACTGCTCCCGTTATGATTTGCACCATATTGCGGCATGTCCCTTCTGGCGATGATCCGAAAAAGGCTGACCGTATACGGCGGCGCGTGCGAAAACTTAATCTGCTCGCCACTGAGCTATCACGGCAATACGGTGCGTTTATTATTGATCTTGATAGGGTTCTTGCCGACATCGGCGCGCGCCATATGGATACCGACTATCGTCTGGGTGGGCTCGCCGCTGTCGATGTAGCGAGCAAGGCTGTCGCTCTAAGCATCGTAGTAAATGCTCTGGATAGCTTTGCGTCAGTAGAAATTCAGGACGCCGCACGCGCGGTCATTGACAGTTACAGACCTGCGGCTGCTTTGGTCAGTGAATTCAAGCCTTTGAACGTAATCGCGTTGGG
>Ga0207695_10010232_pt1 | contig 11501 bp, 8 predicted proteins | sample KBSC54metaG_FD_184354 | JGI IMG/M metagenome (GOLD analysis project Ga0207695, IMG submission 184354) | Corn rhizosphere microbial communities from Kellogg Biological Station, Michigan, USA - KBS C5-4 metaG (SPAdes) (version 2) | ecosystem: Host-associated > Plants > Roots > Rhizosphere > Soil... | reverse complement strand
TCTTTGTGATTTCAAAGATCATCTTTGTATCCTTCCACTCGCTCTTGTCCTTTGTGAAGTTGAAATAGTTGTCGAGGACGTGCCATACCACTTTTTGTTCGGGGACGAGCTCGATGACCTTGATCCGGCAGAGGTGGACGTCTTTGTAATGATAGATATATATGCTGTTGAGCTGGTCGGTGACGCCTTCTATGCTTTCGGACCACCATCCGCGCGGGTTGTTGATGGCGGTGAATGCTTCTCCGGGAGTCTGGTCTACCTGGAAGCTGGTGGAGAAATCCTTCTCTTTCATAATTTTATTTTTTGGGTTTACAAGTGTTTTTCTGAGATCAAAGCTATCTACTGTCTGTAACTTTTGCGGGGTGTGAATTAGACTTTATAATGGGGCGAATTGGACAAAGAGCCGTAGACGATGAAGTTGTGTGATTTTTACAATTATTGAAGAGAGTGATGATCTGATTTTGGGGAACCATCTCGGGCACTTTCAACTGACGGGGCGATTGTGGTCTGCCTTGAAAAATGCGGAAGGGGCAAGGGTGGTGGTGATGTCTTCTGTCGGTGATCGGCAGGGGAGTGTCGACCTTTCCGATCTGAACTTTGAGCGACGTCCTTATGATAAAGCGCGTGCCTATGCACAATCCAAGACAGCCAATTCACTTTTTGCAGTAGAACTGGACAGGGTGGGAGAGGCGTATGGCATAAGGGCTTTTGCGGTGCATCCCGGCGCGATCATGACGGATATTTTTCGTTATATGCCGGAAGAAGAGCGGGGTGCGTGGGTCCAGCGGGTACAGGGCGGGGGCGGTGCGTCTTCGACCGGGGCTGGATTTAAAACGCCGGAGCAGGGGGCTGCCACTTCTCTCTGGTGTGCATTGAGCGAACAACTCAATGGGATGGGGGGTGTTTATTGTGAGGATTGCAATATTGCGGAACTGGTGCCTGACGGCGACCTTGCTCCTCGTGGGGTGCGATCCTTTGCCATCGATGAGGAGACTGCGGCTGCGTTGTGGCGGCTGAGTGAAGGGGCGACTGGTGTCAGGTGGCCTTGATCAAGAATCGACGGGCCGGACAGGAGGGCGAGGAAGGTGATGCCGGTGAGGACGAGGTGTCAATCTATCTTTTCAAAATTCCCTTCCTCGTCGAAAAGAAGGTCTTTGCCTTTGACCTCGGCTTCGTAGGATATTTTGCCCTTTGCATCTGTGACTTTGCCTGCTTCGGTGATCTTTGTACCGGGGTAGTGTGCTTTTATGTAGGAGACGACGCCGATGGGCAGGTCGGCGACTGGTATGGCAACGACCATTTCCACAAAAGCGCCATCGGGGGTAAAGACGACGGAGTTATCCTCTTTTGATTTGCCACCCCAGTTGGCTTCGAAGTTGCCCTTTTCTTTTTCCCAGGTGACGTTACTGGCGGTGGGGTATTTTTTTAGCAGCGCGTTTTTTACGACGTCGGGGACATTGGCGTTTTTTAGTTTTTGGGCGGTGGCTCTTGTTACTGTCAGAGAAAGAGTGATGAAGGTCAGGAGGAGTGTTTGTGTCATAATTAGCTATTTTCAGATGGTAATACTATGACCTTATTCTGGATGGATTTGGGAGATGGGGGCTTTATTCGGGAAAAGGGTATTTTTATCCGAAAATATATATTATGCGACTTGTTCGGAGCGTGGTGCTGGTGCTGTTTGCCGGCGGAGCTTTTTTGCAACCGGGACATTCCCAGGATCTGGGGGATCGTGTGGTGCATTCCCGGGATACGGGGAGCTCGTCAGTAAATTCTCAAGATACCGGGAGCCTGTCGGTACAGGCTATTTTTATATCAGATATTCATTTCAATCCTCTTTATGACACTGCTCTTGTCGAAGAGCTGCGGCAGCATGCATCTGTGGATTGGGATGGGCTATTCCGCAAAAGCGCTGTGATGGGGTATGGTCCTTATGGCAAGGATTGCAATTACCCGCTGCTGCAGTCGCTGCTGGAAGGTCTTGCACATGAATGTTCTCATCCCCGGTATATATTTATCAGCGGCGATGTTCTCGCGCATGATCTGGGAAAGAAATGCCCGCCGGGCTGGAGCAACATGGATAAAGAGGACTTTATAAGAAAGACCATGGAATTTGCGGCTGCATCCATTCACGATAAATTTCCGGATGCGATCATACTTCCCTGCATAGGCAACAATGACAACTATGGAGGTGACTATACGGTGGCCCCAGCCTTTTTGAAGATGTTTGCGGAGACATGGCTGCCCTATATGCATTTTGACCGCAACACGGATTCGGTGCGGTGCAGAGAGAGTCTTCTGGCTGGTGGTTTTTACAACTATCCTCTTTCCATTCATCCGGCGGTGAATATGCTGGCGCTCAATTCCACCAGCTTCAGCCCTCAGTATACGGCGGATAAGCCTCTTCCCGCGCAGCTCCGCTGGCTGAATGATCAGCTGGAGGCGGATACGGCGGCGACGTGCTGGATGCTTTTCCATATCCCTCCGGGTGTGGATGCTTTCAAAACAGATCATGGCAAGGATAAGTGGACGACGCAGCAGGTTTATGAGGATACTGCGCCGCCTGTGCTGCTTTGGCAGGCGGATACCACCCGATGCTTCCTGGATATCGTTGGAAAGTATGGATCCCGGATAGCAGGCATGCTGGCGGGACACTCCCATAAGGATGAATTCCGACTGTTAAAGACCGGGACGGATGGAGGGGTCATGGCATATATCCAGATCCTGCCTTCTGTCTGTATGTCCAATTTCAACAACCCGGCGTTTCGCATTGCTACGTTGGATGGCAAGAGCCTGCGGTTGTGGGGTTATCGGACCTGGTGGCTGGACCCCGCTGTGCCGGGCGGCGCCTGGCAGTATGAATATGAGGTGAAGGACGCTGTCCCGGAGGAACCTGTTACGGTGCATACGATAGAGAAGATGGTTGAAAAATTGCATGGCGATGCTGCCTTCCGCGCGCGATTTTTTGATAGATTCAACACACAGGACCGGAAAGGACAGGCAGTGAATATCGCCAATCAACAGGTGTATATGGCGGCGTTGGAATATCCCGACAGGGAGGAGTATAAGCAGCAGTTAAAGAAATAGGGGGAATTTATCAGTTTGCTCCCTTCCATGCCATGACTTCTTCGAGGTTGACATGCTCCTTTACTTTGAATCGCGCTGCGGTGTTGGATGCGTCCAGGGAAGCCTGCTGGCCGGACCGGAGCACTACAGAAGACGCCGCGTTTTTTACTTTTACACGTCCTTCCAGGAGGGTGGCCCTGATCACGTCCTGGAAGGAATAAGTGTCGATGTCTACGCTGGTCCCAAGCACTTCCACTTCCATATGATTTGTCCTGATATTAAAGGGTCTCGATGGGTCCTTTGCTACTTCGAAATAGGCTTCTCCCGTGATGGAAACGATCCTTTCCTTTCCGCAAAACTCGGTGGGGTAGGTGATGGTGGAGGCTCCATTGAGCCAGACCTGTGTATCGTCGGGGAGGGTGAAGTGGTATTGTTTTCCCTTACGTGTGGTGAGTGTGTTGAGGAGCGGCCCAAATTCGGCGCCGCAGATCCCTTTGATCTCCCTGGCGGTATAGGCGAGCTGTCCATTCTTTATCGATATTGTCGTCTGGCCCTGGGTGGTCACTATGCCTTCATGGAGGCTGTCGAGCACTACCTGCTGCTGGTCTGCGAGTGTGAGGATGGCGCCGTCGTGACCCGGGAGGGCGTTGTTCATTGGCGGGATCGCTGTTTGGGCGACCATTCCTTTTCCGGGGGTGGTATATTGGCGCCAGATGTAGGCGATGGCGGCGATCAGGAGAATAGGGATGGCGGCTGCTGTGAGGCGGCGGAGGAGGGAGTGTTTTTTATGTAAAAGCTCGGCCGGCAATGGTATAAGCAGTTACCCGAAGATAAGAAGTAAATTTTTTTTATTATATATTTTAGCAGGTTCTGATTTTTTTTAGCAACTTAGCAGAGCGTAAATATTGAAGTGTACAGGACCCTTGATGATAACGAATTGTTTGCTTATGTAAGAAAAGACGATGAGCTGGCCTATACTGAGTTATACAACCGGTGTTGGCAAAAGCTCTATTTTTTGGCCCACAAACATCTCAAATCCGATGCGGATGCGCGGGAGATCGTACAGGAGGTCTTCTTTGTCATCTGGGCCGAGCGAAAATCACTCTCTATCGCATCTTTTCCCGCCTATGTAGCTGCCATGACCCGATATGCGGTGTATGCCAGCATCGCCCGAAAAAAAAGACAGGTACTGAAGGAGGACGCTGGTTCCGAGGCTTTATCAGGAGTGCTTTCGGAGCTGCTGGAAAACAAAATGCTGCTGGAAAAAATCTCTCAATTATCTTCCAGGCTGCCGGAAAAATGCCGGTTGGTCTTTATCAAGAACAAGCTGCTTGACCAACCCCTGGCGCAGGTGGCGGAGGATCTTCATATCTCTCCTAAAACGGCCGAGGCCCATCTTACCAAAGCATTGAAAATCATCAGGGGGTCGATAGGGGAGGCCTTCTCGTGCCTATTGTTTTGAGGTCCATGGGGTCCTTTGGCGCAGCCTGGAGCCGGGCGACCGGGGGTGATGCGACCCAGAGCGATGCGACCCAGAGCGATGCGACCAGGTGACAGACGTTTAAAAAAAACTTTTAAGGGACTAAGGGTAAGCTGCCCGCTGAACACTCATAAGGGTATAAATCATCTATTGTGAGTATTAGCAAAGCGCAACTACTGGCTTCTCTGGCAGAGAGATTTCTGGCCGGCAAGACGACCCAGGCTGAAGAAGAGCAATTGCACCATCTGTACGATAGCTGGGATGACGATGAAGAAGAGGTAGTTACGGATACCGAACACGCGGAGGTATTACGGGCGGAGATATTCCAGGCATTGAAAGAGAGGATCGATGCGGAAAGAGCCCGTGGGGTGCCGTCGGGGCATTCTATCAAAAGGATGATCTGGCGCGGTGTTGCGGCGGCCGGAATTATTGGCCTTGCCCTGTTGATCTATCATCAGACGACGGTGAAAAAAGGGGCTGCCGGGTCGGAACAAAAAGTTCTTGCGACCAATCACCTGCCGGTGGCGCCTGGAAAAGACAAGGCAACTTTGACGCTTGCGGATGGCACGGTGGTCGAGCTGGATAGTTCAGGCGTCGCCCGGATGTCGCAGCAGGGTAATACCCGTATCCGGATCAAGGATGGGAAAATAATTTACGATCCAAATAAAGCCGACGGCGCTGCAATCGCCTATAATACCATCACTACTCCAAGGGGCGGGCAATACCAGGTGGTATTACCTGATGGGACCAAGGTATGGCTTAACGCCACCTCTTTTATTAAATTCCCTGTGGCCTTTTCAGGGGACAGGCGGGTGGTCGAAGTATCCGGGGAAGCCTATTTTGAAGTAGCGAAAGATCCGTCCATGCCTTTTATAGCCAAAGTAAAAGATGTCGAGGTGGAAGTACTTGGTACTCATTTCGATGTAATGGCGTATGGAGAGGAAGGGAAGATCTCCACCACGCTGCTCGAAGGAAGCGTACGAGTCTCCAGGGGCAGAGAAAAGTATGCCATAGCGCCCGGACAGCAGGTGGTCTGGAAGGAGGATGGAGAATTCAATTTAAATACGGACGTCGACCTGGAGGAGGTGGTAGCCTGGAAGAACGGAAAATTCCATTTCAACAATGCGGACATAAAGACCATCATGCGGCAGATAGCCCGATGGTATGACGTGGATGTCGAGTATGAAGATATTGCAGCGGATACGCGTCTTGGGGGTGTCGTGTCGAGAAAAGAAGATATAAGGCAGCTGCTCGATTATTTTGAGATAGCGGGGAAGGTGCGATTTAAAGTGGAGGGGAGGAAGGTCGTTGTTTCGAAATAACGTCAGGACAGGTGGGCCTTGATAGTCGTGATGAACAGCCAAAAAGAAACCGGAAGTGTTGAGACCACCTCCGGTGAATGTTATGGTTGTCTATTATAGGATTCTGTAACCAATAATTTCTAACCAAAAACTAAGCAAAAGTATGAAACTTTTACTTGATGGCAATCCCTGCCTATGGTGGGTCAATTGCCGGACCAAAATGCTTATGAGTATGAAGCTAACGATTGCATTAATTCTTTCGGCAAGTATGCAGGCGTATGCCTTTAGCGGGACTGCTCAGACAGTCACTATTTCGAAAAAGAACATTTCGTTGCAGCAGGTCTTTAAAGAGATCAACCGGCAGACGGGACTTGATTTTGTGTATGATATGGAGGTCGTCAAACGTGCGGGGAAGGTAGAGCTGCACGTGAAAAATATGGCTGTGGCGGATGTATTGAAGTTATGTTTTGCCGATGAGCCATTTTCATTTGTGCAAATGGGTGGGACCATTGTTGTCAAAGAAAAGATCCCGGAGACCGTCAAGGTAGTGGGATCATCCGCACCGCCCGTGGTGACCCGGATCAATGGGAAGGTCACAGGTGAGGGGGGAAAGCCTTTGAGCGCTGTGACCGTTGTAAACAAATCGACGAAGAAAACAGTAATAACGAATGACAACGGGGAGTTCGAGATCGAGGCAAACGGGGGGGATGTGCTCGAGTTCTCTTCCATAGGTTATCACACGCAACAGGTCAGGGTCACGTCTGCCGGTGCAGCTGTAAATGTGGCGCTTTCCATATCTGCTGTGGAAGGAGAGGTGGTGGTTGTAGGGGTTGGCTATGCCACCCAGGAGAAACGGAAGCTTACCAGCGCCGTAGTGACGGTGACCGGTGATCAGCTTACCAAGCGTGTCGCCACTGATCCGACAAGTCTTCTGCAGGGTCAGCTGCCGGGGTTGTCCGTCGTACAGAATTCCGCGGAGCCGGGTAATGAAAACGTGGAATTGCGCATTCGGGGTGTTGGCACTTTTAGTGGCGCGGGGAATGATCCGCTGATCATTGTGGACGGATTGCCTGGTAGTCTGTCCATCATCAATCCCAATGACATTGAGTCTGTGTCCGTGCTTAAGGATGCGGCGTCGGCGGCCATTTATGGTTCGAGGGGCGCGAATGGGGTCATTGTCATCAAGACCAAAAAAGGGCATGGCGGCGGATTCCAGCTCGCCTATAATTACAGTGCTGGTATAGCGAAAGCAACCAGGCTGCCTGACCTGGTACATAATTCCGCGCAGTTCATGCAGCTGTCCAACGAAGCGTATACCAATTCCGGATTGGCGCCCCTGTATACGCAGGCACAGATCGATCTTTATCAAAATGCTACTGACCGTGACAGGTATCCGAACAATGACTGGTTAAAAGACGTATTCCGGACCGTGACCGTGCAGAACCATTATCTGAACCTCAGCGGAGGTAAGGAGGGCACCAACTACAGCCTGGGTCTTGGTTACACCGACCAACCGGGTACCATGATCGGATTTACGTACCGAAAGTACACGGTGTCGCTGGGGCTGAATTCGAAGGTGAACAAACGTGTTACTCTTGGTTCCAATATACAGGTGCGTTATGGCAACAAGATCAGCCCGGAGGACGGCTCTACGGATTTCTATGCCTCCACGCTGGCGCAAAGTCCGCTGGCCAAACCGCAGCTCAGCAATGGTCTCTGGATCAAAAGCGCCTATCCCAATGAAGCCAACAATAAGAACCCTGTAGCCATCTCTCAAAATTCATTGGCGCTGGCTCCCGACTACTATGGTCAGGGTAATCTTTCCCTGGACGTCGATATCGTCAAGGGATTGAGATGGGAGAACAGGGCGGGGATCAATTTCGATGCTAATAAATACAACACGTTCGCTCCCGTGGTCAATATGTATTATTCCCATGACACGAGCTCCGCGGGAAGGCTGGACGATGGCTCTCCAGGTCTTTATGTAGGGAGGTCGGATAATATCTACACGACCTATTACAGCCAGCTGACCTACAAGCGTACTTTTGGTGAGCACAACGTATCTCTTCTGGGAGGGTTCCAGCAGGAGCATAATGTGTTCAGCAATATCGACGCATCCCGCGCACAGTTTGCCACCAACCAGTTACGGGAGCTGAACGCAGGTCCGGCCAGCGGTCAGACAAACGATGGCTCTTCGTCCCAATGGGCGATCCGTTCGTATTACGGCAGTGCGAACTATGATTATGACGACCGGTTCCTGTTTGGTTCCAGTATCCGGTATGATGGTACTTCCCGGCTGCCTGCCAACAGCCGCTGGGGGTTGTTCTATTCTTTTTCCGGCGGATGGCGTATCTCAAAGGAGGCTTTCTTACGGGACGTCAGCTGGCTTGACGATTGGAAGATCCGCGCCTCGTGGGGAAAGCTGGGTAATCAGAATATAGGCGTGTATCCTTACCAGGCGGTGCTGGCCAACAGCAACTATGCGTTTGCGGGGAATGTAACGACGGGCTTTACGGCCAGGACACTCACCGACCCTTCCCTCACCTGGGAAACCACCCGTGTGTTCGACCTGGGAACGGATATTACGATATTCCACAACAAGCTGAGTATTTCAGGAGATTATTTTAATAAGTATACCTTCAACATACTCCGCAGTTCGCAGGTGCCGTTGTGGCTGGGGTTGAATGCGCCTACTATCAACAATGGGGCGGTAAGGAACACGGGCTTCGAGCTTAGTGTCCAATATAAGGATCGCGTAGGGAAGGATATTCAATATTTTATAGGAGCGAGCTTCCAGCATTACAGGAACAGGCTTGTGTCATTCGGCAATCCTGAGATCGGTGGCAATACGATCATGGAGAATGGGCAGCCTATCAATTCCTATTATCTGTATGTCAAGGATGGCATTTTCCAAAGCCAGGATGAGATCAGCAAGTCGGCGACGCAAACACCTACTCCCACTCCCGGGGATATCAAATACAAGGACATCGACAACAATGGCGTTATCGATGCCAATGACCGTGCTGTTGTCAGCGGGATGTATCCGAACTTCGAGTATTCTTTCAATACGGGCGCCAGCTGGAAAAGATTCGACATCAGCGTGCAGCTGTATGGTAGCCACGGTACGAAGCTATATATGGACAAGTGGGGAGTGGATCCCTTTACGCAGGGCTCTATGCCCAGCACCGACTGGCTGAATGCCTGGACGCCTGCGCATCCTTCTGCCACGATGCCTAAAATATATGTTGGCTTCAACTATCCCAAGATCACCAGCGTTGCCTCCACCTATTATTTACGGGACGCAAGCTTTATGCGTATCAAGAACGTTCAGCTGGGGTATACGATCCCTGCAAAAACCATCAAGGGCATTCAATCTCTCCGGATCTATTTTTCGGGAGACAATGTGGCGTTGTTCAGTCCGTTGAAAGGAGCTGATCCTGAACGATTGACCAACCGAGGTGACGGCTGGTACGGCTTTGTGAACTATCCGCAAAACCGCACATTCACTTTCGGGGCTTCCATTCAATTCTAATCTCAAATCAAATTGAAATGAAAACAAATTCTCAATATATCCTGCTTTTATTTTTAGCAGCGTGTTTTGGCTTTGGTTCCTGTCAGAAAGGTATACTTGACCAGAACCCTCCTGATGCGCTGACCAGGAATACGTTCTGGCAATCTTCCGCTGATGCGGACTATGCGCTCACGGGGTTATACAATTTTCTTTACTCGAATGGCGGTGGCTATGCCACCTCGCAGTTCCAGGTCTTTGCCTGGGATAATTTCTCCGATGATTCATACGGACAGTACAATTATGGGGGTGGTCTTACCGCCACAACGGCCGGCATTGTGCCTGCCACGGATCTGGGTGGAACATATGTAGGCAGCTATTATGCGAATTGCTACGGCGCCATCGCGGCTGACAATTCTTTTTTGGCCAATGTAGGTAAAGTACTGTCGGGTAGTACGCTGAATCAATACAAGGGAGAGGCCTTCTTCCTGCGGGGCTTCAATTACCTTTGGCTGGCCCAACTGTATGGGAATGTGCCCATCGTGACGGCTGATCCTTATACTTTGTCCTATAGCACCAAGATGGCCAAATCTCCCCGGGCGGATGTGCTGAAGCGGGCTTCCGATGACCTGGACTCGGCTATTGCATATCTGCCGGACGTGGCTTATGCTGCAGGGCATGCAGTAAAAGCAACGGCTCAGGGTTATAAGGTCAGGCTTCTGCTTTTTGAACAGGACTATACGGATGCCGCGGCGCTCGCCAGTCAAATCATTGCGGGGGGAAGGTTCTCTCTCAACTCCAACTATCCTTCCAATTTCTATAAGCCTGATCAGAAGTCGAGTCCCGAGATCATGTTCTCCACGCAATACCAGCTACCTACTATGCAGCATCAGGATGTAGCCTTTGCTGTAAGCCTACAATACTGGAAAGGCGAGCTGGCTACGCAGGACCTGATCGATGAATATGAGTCGGGTGATCCGAGGAAGACGATGACATTTTTCTTCCCCGGGGATGGGGCGGCGCAGGGATGGCCGTTCACGGATAATGGTGGTGTGGCGACACCCGGGAGCGATAGCTGGATCGTGGGGTATTATGCCGTGAAGAAATGGTTGACCCCGGGTCTGGCAAATCCTAATTATGGGACATTGGATGACAATGACATTGTGTTGCTCAGATATGCCGACATCAAGCTGATGTATGCGGAAGCGCAAAATGAAGCTGTCGGGGCGGATGCTTCTGTCTACCAGCAGGTGAACGAGGTGCGGGCGAGGCCGGGTGTGAACATGGCTCCGCTGGCGGCGGGGCTTACGCAGGATCAGATGCGGCAAAAGATCCGGCATGAGCGGAGGGTGGAGTTTGCGATGGAAGGTTTGCGGTATTTCGATCTCCGGCGGTGGGGGATTGCCACGCAAAAGCTGAATGGGTTCCATCCGAACCCTGTGACCCCGCAGGTGACATATGTCTATAAGGACGCTTACCAATATTGGCCGATACCGCAAACGGAAATAGACAGGAACAAGCCTGAATTAGTGCAGAATGATGGATATTAGCGTATGCTAACAAGAAGAGATCTGGTAAAGAATATTATTTTATCGGGCATTGCTGCCCGTAATGTCCCTGATTGGGTTCCCCTGGAGGAGAATTTTACATTCCTCTTCCAGGGGGATTCTATTACAGATGGCAACAGGAGCCGGAACCTGGACTGGAACCATGTGCTGGGGCACGGCTATGCGTATCTCATTGCAAGCAGGCTATGGTGCGACCATCCTTCTAAGCGCTTCCATTTTTTCAACCGGGGGATCAGCGGCAATAAAGTGACGGATCTTGCCGCGCGCTGGCAGGCGGACACGCTTGACATCAAGCCCCAGCTACTCAGCATTCTTGTCGGCGTCAATGACGTGAATAGTATGTTCACACATGAAAATCCTGTTACGGCTGATTCTTTCCGGGAGGTGTATGCCGGCCTGCTGACCAGGACAAGGGAGCAATTACCGGATATCCGGATCGTGCTGTGCGAGCCTTTCTTGTTGCCGGTGGGGAGAGTGAAAGACCAGTGGGGGGCGTGGTCCACGGAAATGAAAGTGCGGCAGGCCATTGTGCGAGAGCTGGCCTCGCAATTCAATGCAATTTTCGTCCCATTGCAGGACGA
>Ga0207695_10010230_pt1 | contig 11502 bp, 5 predicted proteins | sample KBSC54metaG_FD_184354 | JGI IMG/M metagenome (GOLD analysis project Ga0207695, IMG submission 184354) | Corn rhizosphere microbial communities from Kellogg Biological Station, Michigan, USA - KBS C5-4 metaG (SPAdes) (version 2) | ecosystem: Host-associated > Plants > Roots > Rhizosphere > Soil... | reverse complement strand
ATATCGTGCCTTGGCCCGGCTCGAATGAGGCGCTGGCCCGTTCCGTGGTGGCATTCTGTTCGCCGACCAAAGGCCTGGTCACCGCCGATCCGACCTATGAAACGGCCGGCACGGCGGCCAAATATATCCATGCGCCGATCAAAGCGGTGCCGCTGACCGCCGATTATCACCATGATGTGAAGGCGATGTTGGCCGCCAACCCCAAAGCGGGCCTCTATTATGTCTGCTCACCCAACAATCCGACCGGCACCCTGACGCCGATGGCCGATATCGAGTGGCTGGTGAACAACAAACCCGCCGGAGCCGTGGTGGTGGTGGACGAAGCCTATATTCATTTCACGGCGGCCTATCCCAACAACACCGCCACCCATCTGGTGGCTGGGGGCAAGGATGTCGTGATCCTGCGCACCTTCTCCAAAATCTTCGGCATGGCAGGCATGCGGGTGGGTTTCGCCATGGGCCGCCCCGACCTGCTCGCCAAGCTCAACATGCATGACGATGGCGCCCTCAACACGGATCTGCCGATCCCGTCCATCGCCTGCGCTACTGCCAGTCTGACCCAGGCAAGCTTGATCGCCGAGCGCCGCAAGCAGCTCAACGAAAACAGAGGCATGACCGAGGACTTCCTCAAGAAGCAGAATCTGCGCCTGATCCTGCCTACCGAAACCAATATGCTGATGGTGGACTGGAAGACCAAGACAGCGCACGAGATGCAGACCGCTTTCCGCGCCAAGGGCGTGGAGATCTCGCGCACCTTCCCAGTTTGGCCAACCGTGTCCCGCATCACCATCGGCTCCAAGGCCGACATGGAAGGATTTTTCGCGGCTTTTAAAAAGGTCGTGTCGGCCTAACGGCAGATCTCAACCATTGCAGAAACAGGGCGGCCCCGATTGCCGCCCTGTTTTGTTTTCGAGAGCCTGGAATAGCCCCGGGCCGCTTGACTCCTTTCAGGACGACAACAAGCTTGATCGCGCAGGCCGGGCTTTTCCGGCGAAAATGGAGGGCGCGATGAGCCTTTATGAAGCGGACGACATCAAGAAGCTGCCCAAGTTGGGCGCGGGCGCACCGGAGGCCTGGAAAGGCTTTCTGGAATTCGACAAGGCAGCGTTTGCCGAAGGCGCCATCCCCGTGAAGTATAAGGAATTGATGGCGCTGGCCGTGGCGCTCACAACCCAATGCCCTTATTGCCTGATGATTCACAAGGAAAAGGCTCTCAAGGCGGGCGCCACGCCGCAGGAAATTTCCGAAACCACCTTCGTCGCCGCGGCATTGCGAGCCGGAGGAGCCGTTACCCACGGCACCCATCTGGTGGGTTGAGGGTTCGGCGCGGGTATCGAAGCTGCGCTGGAGCGATAGTCAGCCCGCCGGACTCAAGGTCACCCGATAGACCAGGACCAGACTGTCCACATTCGCGCCCGATCCGTCGGCATAGGGTTTGCCGGCCATCATGCCGCGCTGGGTGATGAAATCATTGTCGCTGCCAATGAAAAGGAAGAAATCATCCGGCGCCTTGGGATCGAGCGCAGGCGCCAGCGCCATACTTTCCCATTTCTCATAAAGATCGTGGCTGTCGTTCGGCGCGCCATTGTGCAAGCCGAAGCGGCCCAGTTGGGCATTGTCATTCATGTCCAGCACAGTGGTCAGTCCGGCGGAAACGATTTCCGGGCGCAGCACGCCCTTGGGTGCGATGGATCCACCGCGCCCATCGAAGCGGCCGGCAATATCGGTCGCACCACTCAGATTCACCATCATGACACTGCGGAAATGCGAAGCGTCGCGCTTGCCCGCGAACCCGCCGCCGCTGTCGCGGCACAGCAGAAGCAGCCGGTGATCGTCAAGCACCAGAAGCTCGCTCTGGGCCGCCACCAGATCTCCATCATAAAGCGGAAGCGCGATCACATATTCATGCGCCAGACGGGGCGCGCCGCCCGAAAGGTCATATTGCAGCAGCCGGACATGGCGGCGCGAGATTTTTACCGCCGCGGGATCCAGATCTTGAACCAGGGCGCTTTGATTCATGGCGAAGAGATATTTGCGATCCGAGGTGAGGCCCATGCCTTCCAGGCCCTGATTGTCCTGGCGGCCGCTGTCGGGGTTGCCCAGATCATAATGCTCGCCATGCGGCGGACTGTTGGCGGAGAAGCTTTCCTTTTCCTGCCGGATCGGAATGAAGGCGTCGGGCGGCCGGATCGCGCCGGTCATTCGCCCCTTTTTGTCGAACCGGTAAATATAAGGACCATATTCATCGCCGACCCAGGCGCCTCCGCCGGGCAGCAGGGCGACCGCTTCCCCGTCCACGCTCACATGACCGTTGGTGGCAACCGGCAATTCCGGCATTGCGCGTTTGGCGGCCCGAATAGCCGCCGGGTCGAGCCCGGTGGTGGGCTGGCCGTCCACATCCGACAGCAGCAGCGTCTTGCGATAGGTCAGCACCAAGCCGTCTTCATGACCATCGCCGATCTTCGGCGTCAAAACGACATCGAACATCTGCAGCCGGGCCTGATAGTCGCTGGTGCCTTCGGCGTTCCAGCCGCGATCCGGCAACATCGCCAGGCGTGCGCGATATCCATTATCGCTTTTTGTCCAACTACCCGGAACCAGCGCCATGCCGGACCCGATGCCGCCCAGAGTTTCGTTCCGGCTGTCACGGGCATCGGAAGAAATGCGCGCCGCCGCAACCAATTCGGCCGCCGAAGCGGACATCGGCACAGCCGCAACAAGAGCAAAAGCGAAAGCCAGGTTGCGCATGGTGAAGCCTCAGGAAATACGGTGGGCGGTCAGTTCGCGGTGCGCGATGTTCATTTCGGTCCGATGGAACCGATAATGGATGGGTTGAGCCGCGGCGCCCTGCCCGAACAGGCAAAGCGCCGCGGTTACGACGGCCAGGGGGACTTGGCCGTCGCCCCCCATAACCTCAGAACCGCACTTTGACGGTGACCTGATAGCCCCGTTCCGGCTTGTAGGAATACTGATCCAAGCTGTTTTGACGGTTGGCGAGATCGTTGACGTTGGCGGCCGGTGTCAGGGGATTGTTGTTGCCCGCCGTGATGGTCTTGTCGTTAATCGAGACGGCGCCCAAATCGCGGGAGTTCAACACATTGGAGATGCCGAGCCCGAATTCGAGCGGACCGACCGTATAGCTGCCCTTGAAGTCGAGATTGGTATAGGCGCCCAACTTGTAGAAAGGCGTATCGGCATTATCCGAATATTGCTGGCCGACGACCTTGTCGATCAGTGAAAGCTTCCAGGCGCCGGATTTGTAGAAAATGCCCTGCGCCGCAGTCCACATCGGTGCCTGTTTCAGCCACTTGCCGCCCGACTTGGCCGATCCCACTGATCCATTGAGGAAGACGCTAAGGCCTTCCAAAACGTCGTCAAGCGCATAGGTACCCTCGCCTTCGATGCCCTTGTAGAAGGCCGTACCGGTATTGAGCGCACAGGTCTCGCCTGCCGATCCGGTGAAGGGCGCCTGATTGCAGGGCTGGAAGCTGATATTGTTGTTCACCCCGATGTAATAGATGTCGGCATCGAAGGTGAACTTGTCGGCATAAAAGACCGTGCCCAGCTGATAATTGGTCGTGGTCTGGGCCTTGGGGAAGGTCGTGGTCGGCTTGGATTGCTCGAAGGCGCTGATATCCGGGACGTAGATGCCTTGTGCATACTGGGCATAAACACTCCAGCTGGGCTGCAGCTTGTAATTGGCCATCACGAAAGGAAGATCGCGCGTGGTGGTGAAGCCCGCAAAGACGGGGACCACCGGCTTGGTCTTCTGTTCCAGCGGCGCGGCGACGCTGCGCGACCAGCTCACATATTTGAAGCCGGGCGTGATCGTCAGATCGTCCGTCGGGCGCAGTTCCAGTTCGAAGAAGGGCTGATACTGGTCCCAGTTGCTGTGCTCTTCATATTCGTAGAAGCCGCCGGCATAAGGCGCCGAAGTGGGCGTCGCAACGACAGTGGTCGGCTTCTTGGGATCGTTGTAGAGGCGAGAATCGGCGAAGGTCTGGTCACGCCAGGGATAGCAACCCGCGGCCAGGCACTTGGTGGCGTCATAGTCGAAACGGCGGCGCTGCGAGGCCGAATTTTCCCACCACAGACCGGCGCGGAACTGGCCGCTCAGCCAGCCGAAATCGAAATCCTGCGAGGCGCGGAAAATGTTGCCCCACATCCGGAACGCATTCTGCTTGGTGTAGCCGGGCACATCATTCTTGAAGAAGACGCCATTCACGATGGAGCCATTGCCTTCGGTGACGCCGCCGGCAATATCGGCTGCAGTTTGCTGCACCGACGTGGTGCTCATCGTCTTGTTCACATAGGCATAGGTATAAAAGGTGTCGTCGATGGACAGACCTTCCCAGAGATGGCCCTGCAGACGCAGATATTCCATGTCCGTCTTCTTGTGGACATGGTTGTAGTCCTTGTAGTTGCCCGCAGCCGGATTGGTGATTTGCAGGCCGTAATCCTTACCGAAGGCGACGATCTGCGCCGGCGTGATCCCGGCATTGTCGTTGAGATTCTGAAACAGCGCGTTGTAGTTGGCGAACGCCGTCAGGGTCCAATTGCCGCCCAGATCGGTTTCGGTTTTGATCAGAATATTCTTCGCGGCGCTGCTCTGATAGGTGATGTAGCCGCTGGAATTGGTGGCCTGGTAGTTGATCATGGCGCGGCTGGTGTGACCCAACAGCTCGAAATCGCCTGTCTGCGTATTGAGGTTGAACATGCTGGTGCCCCAGCTGCCTGCAGATGCCGAAACCTTGTTTCGGTTGTCCGACGTCAGCACATCGGAGAACAGGCTGATATTGCCGCCGAAGGTGGCGGCACCCAGCGTTCCGGCATTACCCGGACCGCGATCCACCAGGATGCTGCCGATGGTTGTGGCCGGGAAATAAGATTGGGAATGATGGCTGGGGCCGTTGCTGTCGCCGAACGGGATGCCGTCAAAACTCATGCCGTAGCTGCCGTCGGGCAGACCGCGCATGGTGTTCTTGACGCCGCCATCGGAGAGGCCGGGACCATTGACGTCGAAGCCGGTCATGCCGGGCGCAATCGCCAGAATGGTGGTGTAGTCGGCGGTATCGGAGACCGAATCCTCGATATAGGAACGGTTGATGACGGTCTGCGGCTCCATCGTGTCCAGCGAGGCCTTTGCGGGCGCCGTGTCCGGGTTGAAGGCGGTACCGCTCACCACAACGGTTTCCGGCGCCGCGTCATTGGCTGCAAGGACTTGAGCGGCAGCAGGTAGCGCGATGAGGCTGCACATGGCCGCCAGCGCCAATCGCGCCGAACCGCTCTTCAAACGAACCCGAATATGCCCAGTCATGATAAAATCCCTCGCTTCAAATGCCGCCGGGGGTGCGCGACAGCGCGAGCGCAAATGCATCTCGCATTTGCGCTTCATGGCCTTCGCTTGGCGTGAACCCCGTTGCCGGGATCAGATGGCATGGAGCTTTTACGGTTCAGTGACAGTGGCTATACGAAAAATCCATTCGCCCAATACAAAACTGTCACGTTTCGCGAAGCGTCAGCTGACATGCGGGCTTGCGAGAAGAGGGCCGTGTCCGTCACGTGACGAACCGGCCTTACAGCATTGTATTAGGCCAGTTGCCCCGGATGGTGCGGGCCCAGCTAGCGGTCAGGCGCGGCATTCCGAACCCAGAACCTGTACATGCCTGAGAAGGTATTCGGGCATTCGGTTTCGAACGCATGCCAATGACGAAGGTTGATGGCAGCAGGATCGTCGCGAAACCGCTGCCGATAAGCCCTGAGGGTCGCGATATCGGTTTCAAACCCCAGGAATGTCAGGCCATTCTCCCGCAAAAACGCATCAATGGCCGGAAGTTGTGCCCGCGTTTCCTGGACATGGAAAAGAAGGTCGCGGCAACTGCTGATGCCAAAGAAATCGCTGGAAGCCGCAACACCGAACCCCTCGTTCGAATCCAGCAGATCCTGGCGGCAACGCCGGATGCCGTCGGCAGATACACCGTATCCGCGTTGCGCGACGAACTCTTGCGCTCTTACAATATCTTTCCGCGCTACCTCGCTGTATAAGCCAACCAGCATGAATCCTCCGGGCCGCAACAGCGGTAACAGCGCGCGCCAGCCTGCATAAGGGTCGGCCAAATGGTGCAGCACCCCGGAACATTCCACGACGTCAAACCTGCGCCCGATGGCGCCCAACTCGAGCAAATCCGCTTGTGCGAAGTCGATCGCGCTCACGCCCTGTTCCAGCGCCTTGCGCTTGGCGTAACCGAGACTGGCAAGGCTGAGATCCACTGCCAGGGTGCGCGATCTTATGCTCTGCGCGATTTCGAGAGCGAGCTGGCCGGTGCCGCAGCCGACACTGAGAATGTCCGCGATTCCCCCTTCGCCTCCGTGCTCGAGGCCGGCCAACGGGAACCTCTTGCGCAAATATCCGGCGATCGTGATTGCCTGGTCCAGGCGTGGAATTCGAACCCAGCGGGGATAAGGGTTTTCCTCATATTGTTGCTGGTTCAGGCGCGAAACTTCGTTCTCAATCCTCGTCAATCTCGGAACCGCCGCGTGCAAAAGCGCTTCCTCCTGCGGTTCGCGCAGTTGCTGCATCAGAATGGCGGCAACCGGTTCCGGCCATGACAAGCCGAGTAATGTGTCGCCGCCAGGAACGGATCGAAGCGGAAAATAAGAGGCCACCGTCAGCAGATGCGGGACGGAGATCGGCGCACCCAAATCGAGCGCGGCGGCCATGGCATCGCGCAACGCAACCGCCCCGGTCATTTCTTCCCTGCCGCAAGAGAATACATATTCATTGATGAAGCACTGACGCGCCAGCGCGGCGTAAAACTCGATGCCGCCATCATCAACCTTATTGTCCGCCGCGGCACCCAGCAGCGAACGCCGCGCCATGGTGAGGAAACGCTCGATCTCGACGTCGGTGTTTTGCGCAGAAACCAGCAACGCGCACAGCAACGCGTCTCGCGATACGGCCGAAGGCCCTTCCGGTCCGAACAATTCCGGCGCCGTCAGGGCCTGCGGCCACGCCTTTGCGGCCCGCGCAATGCAAGCGCCAGTCCTGGCGCCTTGTTTGATAAGGCTGGCGGCACTGTGGGAAAGCTCTCCCGGTCGCGCCCAGGTTTCTGCGATGGCGCGCAGCATCGTGTCGCGCAGTTGGACACTCGGCACTGGGGCATTGCCGCCCGTCCAGCGCAGCGGGCCCACGATTTCCACGAAAATCCGTCTGGCGTCCCGCGTGTCGCGGATGCGCAGAGACGTAAGGACCGCTTCCAGCGCCGCCACAGCATCGCCCCGGATCGCCAACATTTCCGCCAGACCGTTCAACCCTTCGCACGCATCAGGCCCGATGGCGGTCAGCCGACGGTAGACGGCAACAGCCTCTTCAACCCGTCCCTGTGCGCCCAGCATCGCACCGAGATTGCTGAGCGCCTGGGCGTAGCCGGGCATCAGCGCGAGAGCCCGGCGCGTACATGTCTCGGCATCCTTGAGCTTGCCCAACTGAAAAAGCGCCGCGCCAAGATTGCCCAGCGCCTCGGCATAATCCGGCTGCAGAGCCAATGCGTTGCGATAACTCGACACCGCCTCGTCCAGCTTCTCGCGTTCGAACAATACCGTGCCAAGATTGTTGTGCGCCTGCGGCTGACCCGGCTGGAGGGCCAGTGCTTTGCGATAGCTGGCCTCGGCGTCCTCCAGCATGCCGAGCTCACAAAGCGCGGTGCCGAGATTGCTGTGCGCTCCCGCCAGATCCGGGCTGAGCACAAGCGCTTGGCGGTAATGGGTGATGGCTTCATTCAGACGCCCTGCCTGATGAAGCCCGACCGCCTGCGCGAACAGGCCTTGGGCATCGATTGATGCACCTTGGGTCACGCGGCGGCCCGCTTTCCTGAAGATTTGCGCAAGACCGGCAAAACAGCCCTTAATTTGTCGCGGTTCCGGACGAAAAAAACTACACATTTTTTCTGGAACCGCTCCAGATGAGATCCTGGGCGGGATCATATCGCCCAGGATACCCATTTCAATCTGCAACCGGCTCGCTCAATAGCTGAACCGGATGCCCGCATGATACATGCGGCCCAGGACATCATAAACGCTGGGGTTTGTTGTCGTGTAGGCATTGTTGCTGGGGCTGTAGCTGACGGTCGAGGGCGGCGGAATATCGAGCGCATTGTCGACCGACGCATAGAACTGGATATTGTCGTTCCATTTGTAGGAAGCCCGCAGGTCCAGATAGGCGATTTCCGGGACGCTGTTGTCGTTCACTTGCACGCCGGAGGTCCAACCATTGACCAGATGGGCCGAGCTCAGATAGCGGGTCTGCACCGTGCCGCTCCAAGGGCCTTCATTATAGGTGGCTGAGAGGTTGAAATGCAGCTTGGGCACGCCGGAGAATAGCGAGCCATTGCTCAAACTGCCGGCAAAGTCATAAGTCGCTTGTTGGCCGGTTGCCGGATCGGTGACACCGAACAGGGTTTCGGTTTCCTCGTCCGTGTAATTGCCCGCCAGATGCAAGCCGAGATTGCCGTCGAACAGATCCATCTGATAGTCGGCGTTGAAGTCCAGGCCCGAGGTCATCAGGAAACCGTTATTGTACGGGAAGGTGTAGAGATATTGCAGACCGTTCGGGTTTGAGGCCGTCGCAATCGCCGGATTGGTCGGATTATAGCGCCAGTTGGCGCAATAACCGGTGCCCGCATTGGGATTGCCGGCACCACCGGCGTAGTTGGTTCCCTTAACGGAGGGAATTCCGTCGGGCGTGGGCGTGCCCGCCAGACAGGCCGTCCGTTCAAAGGTGGTGCTGGGCGAAACGATGATGTTCTTCACATTGATGTTGTACCAGTCGAACGACATGGTCAGGCCCGGTATCCAATGCGGCGTGAGGACCAGGCCGACCGACCAGGTGATCGCCTTTTCCGGCTTCAGTGCGGTGTTGCCGGCCGCCATGGACAGAGCCACCGCCGCGGTATTGCCGGTCAGATAGTCCACCTGACCGCCGGACGCGGGAATGACATTGAAAAGTTCGGCCAGGTTGGGCGCGCGAATGTCAAAGGACAGCGTACCGCGCGCCCGGATATCTTCATTGATCTGGCTGGTCAGGCCCAATTTCCAGGTTTCCACCATCCCGCTGGTCGAATAGTCGGTGATGCGGCCGGCCATGTTGCCGTCAAGGCTGTCGACGAAACTGTCCTTGAGAAGCGGGACATTCAGTTCGCCAAAACCTTCGATGATGTTGTACTGACCTCTCACCGGGATGAAGTTGCCGCCGCCCAGGGCGCCTTGCGCACCCAAGGGATCGGCGGTGCTCACCATGGTTTCCTTGCGATATTCCACGCCGAAGGCGGTGGAGGGTGCGCCCGCGCCGGTCAGATTCCAGGGCAGTATCCCCTGCATCGAGGCGCCCGCCGTGTCTTCCTGCATATTCAGGAAATAATAGTCGTTATGGTCCACGATATAGTTGAGCGCCTGCGGCGTGATCTGGTTGAGGCCGAAGGGATTCAACGGCACGCAACCATTGGTGGGATTGGCCAGGCTGGAGCGGCAGACGATGGTATTCGCCGGAACGCCCAGCGCGTTGCCGGCCGGCGCGAATACAGAATCGATCGCATTGGCGTAATTCTGCGTGATTTCGATCGATGTATAATGTTCGTGCAGATGGGTTTCGCTGTGCTGAACGTTCGCGTTCCAGGACCAGTCGTTGCCCAACGCGCCATTGAGATTGAAGGCCCCGCGGTAGAGTTGACGGTTGGTGATTTCCACCGGCGTGCCGACCGCGTTAGCAAATTGCTCCACGCCCACGCCGGGCGTGGGCTGTATGAAACCGCCCTGGGTGCTGGCCGTGCCGACGCTGGTGATGGTGAAGGTTCGCAAATTCGCATTCTGCATCTGCGTCAGAAGCGCGGGCGGCAGGAAAGCGTTGTCCCGCTGAATCACGGCATTCTGTTGGATGGTAAGGCTCGAACCGGTCGCGCCCACCTTGCTGTATTGCAACATCAAGCCGGCCTGGATGTCCGAATTGACTTTGTAGCTGCCATAGAAGAACGCGGTTTCGGTCAGAAGCGGATAGGTCGCCAGGCCGATCTGCGAGGGAGACAGCGACTGATTGGTCGAGCCACCAAAGCAGCCCGTGTTCGACCGGGAGGTCGTTGTGGCTTGGTATGGCGGCAAATTGGCGTTGGCATAAAAATTACAATTGGGCGCCACGAAATTTGAGATCGCGCCGCCCGGCCCGAATTGGATGCCGTTCATAGCCGTGCTGGCCGCCCCGGTATTCGTAACGCCGCCATTGATGATGCCGCCCGGCGTGCTGCTGTTGCCGGCCCCCTGGATGATGATATTCTTCGGCACGTTGGGATTGGTCACGGCGTTGTAAGCCGGGTTGGCGACCTGCGCCGGATTGTTGAACCAATGCAGTTGCGCCATGTAGGCCGTATTCGGCGAGTCGGTATAATTGAATGCCCATTCGACATGGGCGCGGTCGCCCAGAAAATCGAAGCCATGGGTAACGGTGAAGCCGTATTGGCGGCGAAGGTCTTGGCCGGTGTCCTGCAGGTCGACAGAGGCCTTGAAGCCGGTGAAATTCTTGTTGATGACCAGATTGACCACGCCGGCGACCGCGTCCGAACCCCAGGCCGCTGAAGCACCGCCGGTCACCACATCCACGCGCTGGATCAGCGAATTGGGAATGGTGTTGAGGTCCACGCCATATTGCACGCCGGCCCATACTTGGCGCTGGCCGTCGACCAGGACCAAGGTGCGGGTAACGCCCAGGTTACGCAGGTTGATGCTGCTGATGCCCACCGCGCCCGAATTGCCGGCATTGCCCTGGGTGCCGTTCTGGGGGCTCTGGGCCGTGCCCATCATGGGAAGCTGGCGCAGCGTCTGGCCGATATCCGCATTCGCGGCCTGCTGAAGCTGCCCGGAATCGATCACGGAGACTGGCGTAGGCTCCTGATATCCTGCGATGGAAATGCGCGACGCGGAAACCACGACTGTTTCGGAATTCTCGGCGCTCGCTTGTTGAGCCGGAGCGTTCTGCGCCAAAGCGGCACCAGCCGTAAGAGCAAGCACGCCAACACTGGTCACGAGATGTGCACGGACCTTTTCTGTCCTTAAGCTACGCATCATTCCCTCCCCTTAATCGGCGCCCGTTTATGCGGGGCTGCCTAATTTGTTTCGATAATGCGAAAATCTCCCTTTCACTCTGGGCGGCTACAAACAAATCTCATCAAGTCCGGAAAGCGCCCACACTTTCCCGGATTGCTTTCACGGCTTTGGATGCAACGTCCGATAACGGGCGAATTGGAAATCGGCCGCGAACCTTCAACGCGCCATGATTGCGCGCGCGAACTGCGAACTGGCGAACCAGATCGCTTCGAAGAGCTCTTCCGACAACACGATCGGGCATGCCCACCTCCGAGGGCATGTCCGCCCCCGCTGCCACTGTAGACCCAGCATAAAATTGCATCGGGAAAATATATTTTGCTCTGACGTTGAGGGTTCAGCGCCTCAAAACGTCAG
>Ga0207695_10010228_pt1 | contig 11503 bp, 9 predicted proteins | sample KBSC54metaG_FD_184354 | JGI IMG/M metagenome (GOLD analysis project Ga0207695, IMG submission 184354) | Corn rhizosphere microbial communities from Kellogg Biological Station, Michigan, USA - KBS C5-4 metaG (SPAdes) (version 2) | ecosystem: Host-associated > Plants > Roots > Rhizosphere > Soil... | reverse complement strand
GTCGCCGCCGCCGGCTTCACGTCTTCAGCCATCGGGTCCTCGAAAATGTTGGGGCCGGCAATCGGGGAGGAAGGCCCAGCAATATGGGACCACGTGACTAACAAGCGTTTGAAAAATGGCAAGCGGTAGAGTGGCCCCTGGCCTGGGGATGCAATCCTACTCTACGCTCGTCATGGCCGGGCTTGTCCCGGCCATCCATAAGCACCGATTCCGCTGACGACGCGATGCAGCGCCGCCGCGCCATCCGCCGCCGCCTCGGTGTCTATGGATGGCCGGGACAAGCCCGGCCATGACGATCATAACTGGATTCAAAGCGTTAACTGGGTTGTGGCCCAGTTCCGCGCAAGCCAAGACGAGCGAGGGGCGTGGATGCTGAAGCGGATGATCCTGGGGGGCGCGGCAGCGCTCGCGACGCTTGCGGCTGCCCACGCCGCCCCGCAGATCCTGGCGCCGCCCGCGCCGCCCAACGCCTCGGTCCAGCCCTATGTGAAGATTCCGGCGGGAGACGTCGCCCTCCGACACGTGCGGGTCATCGACGGGACCGGCGCGGCGCCGCTGGAGGATCAGATGGTGATCCTGAAGGCGGGCCGGATTGTCTCCGTCGGACCTTCGGGTCGCGACGCGACATTGGGCCCCGGCGTCCAGGTCATCGACCTCGCCGGCCGCACCGTCCTGCCCGGCCTCGTGGGCCTGCACGACCACATGTACTACATCGCCCGGCCCAACATGGACGCCGCCGGCCGTTCCGAGCCGCCGCTGATGATCCCTCAGATGACCTTCTCGTCGCCGCGCCTTTATCTGGCGGCGGGCGTCACCACTATGCGCACCACCGGCTCCGTCGAGCCCTATGTCGACCTGAACGTCAAAAGCCTGATCGACGCCGGCGGCATGATCGGCCCGCACATGGACGTGACCGGCCCCTACCTGGAAGGCTCCGGCAGCGCCTTCATCCAGATGCACCCCCTGAAGGACGCCGAGGACGCCCGGCGCACCGTCGCCTACTGGGCCGACATGGGCGCGACGTCCTTCAAGGCCTATATGAATATCACCCGCGCCGAGTTGGGCGCGGCCATCCAGGAGGCCCACAGGCGCGGCTTGAAGCTCACGGGCCACCTTTGCTCGGTGACCTATCCGGAGGCCGTGGCGCTGGGCATCGACGACCTGGAGCACGGCTTCTACGTCAACACGCAGTTGGACCCCGGCAAGACGCCGGACGTCTGCCCGCGCACCTCGGGCGAACCGACCTTGCTGGGCATGACCCCCGACAGCCCCGAGGCCGACAAGCTGATCAAGCTCCTGGTCGACCACCATGTGGCGGTCACCTCGACCTTGCCGGTGTTCGAACAGCGCGTGCCCGGCCACAGTCCCCTGAACCCCAAGGCCATGGCTGTGCTGACCGTCGAGGCGCGCGAGGCCTATCTCTACGCCCGCAACCTGACCAACCAGGCGCCGCGCGAACGCTATGCCGACGCCGCCCGCGCCTGGCGCAACGACCTCGCCCTGGAACGCAAGTTCGTCGCCGCCGGCGGCCTCCTCCTGGCCGGCCCCGACCCCACCGGCAACGGCGGCGTCATCCCGGGCTTCGGCGACCAGCGCGAGGTCGAGCTCCTGGTCGAGGCCGGCTTCACCCCGGAAGAGGCCATCAAGATCGCCACCCTGAATGGCGCGACCTACCTGGGCCTCGCCGACCGCATCGGCACGATCGCGCCGGGCAAGAACGCCGACCTGGTGGTGGTGAAAGGCGACCCCTCCAAGACCATCGCCGACCTCGAGAACGTCGAGGTCGTCTTCAAGGACGGGGTTGGGTTTGACGCTCCGAAACTACTGGAGTCGGTGAAGGGGCGGTATGGGCAGTATTGAGGGGCTAGCCCTCGTGGTTCCTAGAGCGACGGCCCAGAACAGCGCGAGCGCGCTGCAGCAACCAAAAGACCCCGACGCCAGCCGCGACAACGAGGACGGCCGCGGTGGAGTAGGTCCCCACCGGAACTCCGTAAGCATTGTTCCAAAGAAAGGCCCGGTTGCCTAGCATGGCGAAGGCCACACTTGCGCAAAGGCCTGCGAGGAGGACCGCAAGTAGCGAAAAGCCAATTGCCCTCACGATAGGATGCCGCATCTTCCGTCCTCTCAAGGGCTCGCGGCCAAGCTACCGCTTAAATCTCATGGCGGCCATTCTGCCTGCCTCTCCAGCTCACTCAAGGCGCGGCCAAGGGCCGCTCGCGACGCGGCGCGCCGAAGAGCGCGGCCTTGACTGAGCTGGAGAGGCAGGCTCGCATCCACCGTGAGATTTAAGGACCGCTCCGCGCCCGCGCGCGTCCTCTTGAAGCAGCCAGCCACCGACACCCCGCATTCAATTCCAATCGTCATGGCCCGGCTCGTCCGGGCCGTCCATGACCTCCACATCGAAGGGCGCGCGCGGCGGCGATGCGGACCTGCTTGCGCCCTTTGGTGTTCATGGGTCGCCCGGACGAGCCGGGCGATGACGATCGAGAGCGGGCGTGGCTGAGTCATCGCCTGGAGCCACTCATCCAGCGCTTCGTCCCCACAAGATCGCAATCACTGAATTCCTGCCGCGGGCAGGGCCGGACCCGCCTAAGGCTTCCCCGGCGCCCCCGCCTGCTCCTTCGGAGCCGCCACATCGGGCGAGACCACCGAGCAGTTGGTCAGCGAGGTCTGCTCCTGGTGGAAGACGCCGCTGCCATCCTTGTCGCCGAAGATGGTGTGCCGCACCTCCGGCTTGCCGGAATAGGCGCCGGTGACCACGTGGAAGTTCTGCACCCCGTTGTGTCCCAGCACCCGGAAGGTGACGATCTCGTGCTGCGGCAGCGCCATCACCGCACGCGACGAGATCGGATTGTCGCCGGAAAGCTCCATCGCGAGCTTGCCCTTGTCCCGGGTGATCACCAGGCTGCGGTCCGGGTTCGGATAGGGCTTCCAGCCGGTGTCGCGGGTGAACCGCTGGGCCGGGCCTGAGCCGTCGCATTTCACCAGCACCTCCGGCTCGGCGCGGGCCGCGCCCGCGAGCGCCGCGCAGGCCCCGATCGTCAGCGCCGCCAGTCTCAGTCGCATGCCAGCCTCCCCCGGGTCCGAGCCGCGGCCGCCGTCGCCGCGCACCCGCATCGATAGCCGGTCCCGGGCGGCCCTGGCGAGCCCCCTCCTATTGCGGCCCTTCGCCGGTGATCTCCAGAATCACGTCCTCGTCCTTGGCGCCGTCGTAGTGGAACTGCCCAGCGAAGTGGGTGACCACCGTCCCGGCCGGCAAGGGCGTCGTGGTCTCCGGCGCATAGGTCTGGCCCGTGCCGACCCACCATGTCCCGCGAAGGACGGTGACATGGCGATCGTGCGGATGGGTGTGCGGCCGGCTCATCTGGTGCGCCGGCCACTTCGCCAGGATCGCATAGGGCCCGGGCTTGGCCGGGTCGCCCCACAGGGCATAGGACAGGGGCCCGGCCTTCGGGTCGCCCTTCCATGGGATCTGGTCCGGCAGGGTGTAGGCGAGCACGGCGGGGTCCGGCGGCGCGGCCTGAGCGGCGGCAGGGAGTAACACAGAGGCGACCGCAAAGCCGGCCAAGATAGTTCTCATCGCGAAGACCTCCCCAGACCGCCGAAGCCTAGCACCTAAAGAACCGGCCCGCGGCCAGGCTGCGCCTTAGTCCCATGCCGGCCAGTTTGCTTGGCGCTCCGGGCAACTCAAGGACCGGCCTCTGGCCGGCCGCGCGGCGGCGCGCCGAAGAGCGCGTCCTTGACTTGCCCGGAGCGCCAAGCTCGCATCTACCGTGGGACTTAAGGACCGCTCCGCCCCGCGGCGCCGTCTCGACGGGAGAGACAAGGATATGCGCGCCAACCGACTGCGAGAGCTCTGGGCGGCCGGCAAGCCCGCCATCGGCGGCTGGTGCTCCATGCCCGGCGCCTTTTCCGCCGAGCTGATGGCTTCCATGGGCTGGGACGTGGTCACCATCGACACCCAGCATGGCGTCATCGGCTATTCCGAGATGCTGGCCATGCTGCAGGCGGTCTCGACCACCGAGGCGACCCCGCTGGTGCGGGTGTCGTGGAACCAGCCCGGCGAGATCATGCGGGCGCTGGACGCCGGGGCCTATGGCGTCATCTGCCCGATGATCAACGACGCGGCCGAGTGCGCCGCCTTCGTGCAGGCCTGCCGCTATCCGCCGGACGGCTTCCGCAGCTCCGGCCCGACGCGGGCCATCGTCTACGGCGGGGCCGACTACCACGCCCACGCCAACGCCGAGATGCTGGCCTTCGCGATGATCGAGACCGCGGCCGGCCTCGAGAACCTGGAGGCCATCGTCGCCACGCCGGGCCTCGACGGCGTCTACATCGGCCCCTCGGACCTGTCGCTGGGCCTGGGCGGCCCACCCGGCCAGGATTCCGACGCGCCCATGCTCATGGCCGCCTTCGACAAGGTGCTCGCCGCCTGCCAGGCGGCCGGGGTCCGCGCGGGCGTCCATACCGCCAGCGTCGCCTACTCCCAGAAGATGCTGGCCCGCGGCTTCGACCTGGTCACCGTCGGGAACGACACCCGCTTCCTGATGAGCGGCCGGCGCGAGGCCGCCGAGATGCGCGCCTGGCTGGCGGCCCGCTGAAGGCCAAACGCCGGGCCAACTGCCTCATTCGGCGGCAACGGCTTCGAAAGACTGTCGGGGGGACACTCCATCCGCGCGGGCCGGCCTTGCCTGTGCAAAGCACGGACGGGCCTGTCGGGCCGTCGTTGCGGGAGCAAGCCCATGCCGAACCTCATCTGGCCGCGCGCCCTGAGCCCCGACGCCGGCCCCTCGGGCCTGCTGGGGCGCGCCATCCACTGGCTGGGGGTCGCGCTGTCCGGCGCCTTCCTGGTCACCGCGCTCGGCTTCGCCATCGACGGCTGGTCGCCCACCGAGGCCGCGGAGCTGGCCGCCGCCGCCGTCGCCCTGGCGTTCGCCGCACGGGGCGCCCGCTACCTGCTGGCCAGGGAATAGGCAGGCCTCAGGGGGTCGGCTGGGCGAGCACCCAGTCGAGCACGGGGTCGCGGCCGGCCTTCACGTCGTCCCAGGTCGGCACGATCGTCTTGTCCGGCGTCACGGCGTTCGGCCCCTTAGCCCGGAACTTGTAGTAGAGGCTGGAGGCCCGCACGATCAGGTGGGAGTTGGGCAGCCGGAACTGCCGGGGCTCCTGATAGGAGTTGGGTTTCTCGCCGATCTGCTGGCCCACCAGGATGGCCTGGGTCTCGTCCTGGAACTGGGCGGCGTTGTTCATCGCCGCGGAGAAGGTGAGCGCGCCCACCAGCACATAGAGCCGGCCCTTCTGGTTGATCTGCGGCATCGCCTCCAGCGGCTTGATAACGAAGGCGTAGCCCAGCGTGTTGTCGCCACCGCCGTTGTCGCGCATGTCGATGATCAGCTTGCCGGGATGGGCCTTCTCGATCAGCGCCAGCATCTCGTTCCGGCCCCGCCCCAGGTTGTCGTAGGCCCGGAAGCCGCAGTAGACGGCGTGCTGGTCGGCCAGCTCGCGGCACCAGAACGCGGCCTTGGGGTTCTCCTGCGCGACGCCCTTGCCGGTGGCCATCGGCTTCAGCGCGGCGGAGGCGCCGGGGGCCAGGCCCGCGACGTCCAGCGTGAAGGCGCGGCCCGCGTCATCGCGCAGGGTGAAGACCGCGTGCTCGCGGTCTGGGATGATCCCCAGGCCGTGCAGCAGGAGGCCGCTCGCCAGGTAGCTCGCGGCCCGGCCCTCCTGCAGCGCCGGCAGCTCCTGTTGCGGGGTGAGCGTCAGCACGCGGCGCCAGGCCTCGGCGACGGGGGTGGCGCCGATCTTGACGATCTTGGCGCCCAAGGCCTGTTCGTAGCCTGGTCCCGCCGCGACGACCCTCAGCTCGGCCTTGGGTCCGGCGCCGAAGCGGGCGATTTCGATCGGCAGGCTGCGCCGGTCGCGAGGCAGGGTCAGATAGGTGTGGCCGTCGCCGATGGCGTTGGTCAGCCGCTCGATGCCCACGAAGATCTCGTCGTCGTTGAGCTGGCCCAGGCGCCGGTCGAGACTGGCGATCTCCGCCTCGAAGCGGGCCTTGGGCAGGTAGAAGAAGGCGTTGGCGTGCCGCTTCGGCAGTTCCGCGGCGAAGGCCGCCAGATCCTCGCGCCACTGCGCCTTGCTGAGCGCGAGCGTAGGGCGCAGGGCGTCGAGCGCCAGGGGCCGACCGGAGCGGACCAGGGTCACGTCGCCGCTGGCCGCGCCGGCCTGCAGGCGCCCGGTCAGGGTGTCCCCGGCCAGGGTCAGGTCCGCAGTCCCGCCTCTCGCCCGGGCGTCCAGGGTCAGGCGGATGTGGCCCGGCGTGACCACCGCCTCGGTGGAGGCGAAGTCGGCGGCCGAGGTGAAGAACTGGGCGACATAGCGGCCGTCGTCGCAGGCGAGGTTCAGCATCACCTCGGTGCGTTGGGCGCCGGTCCCGGCCGTCGCGCCCTTGAAGACCCCGGTGGGGGCCTCGGCGGGACACTGCGCCGCCGCGGCCCCGGCAGCCGCCGCGATCCAGAGCGCCGCGCTCGCGGCGATGAGCTGTGTCCAGGTCCTGGCGATCATCCGGGCGGCCTCCCCGCCGGCGACTATGGATCGCCACCCGGACCCAGGCCCATGAATTCGAGGTAATTCGTCGGCGACGACCGAGGCCCCGCCGCCGAGGAACGGGGCGCGGCCGCGCCGCCGTCAGAACAGGAAGTAGCCGTAGAAGTAGACGTTGCCCCACTGGTCGTAGCCGAACAGCAGCGCGCCGCCGCCCTTGGGAAACCGCCGGACGCCGCCCACCCGGAATCCCCGCCTGCGCCAGCGGTCGACCTGCTCGCTGAACTTGCGGATGCCGCCTTCGTTGAGCGGCTTGATGTCGCCGATGCTCGCCCCGGCCAGCCGTTCCTCGCCCGGCGGCGTGATCAGGTCCGGACCCGGCGCATTCGGGCTCTTGGCCGGGAAGTTCGTGCCGAGCCACCGGTTGATGATGTCGATGATCTGCGGCTCGAGCTGCTGCCCGCGCGGCGCGGGCGGCAGGTTGGGGTCCATGTAGACCCCGCCGATCATCTCGCCTTCGGGCGGCAGGTGGATCGGCGTCCCGCCGCGGGGATAGGGACCGGCGTTGGGGTCATAGGTGAGGCGGCGAGGTTCGGGGTCCATGCCGATGCGCCGCGGCTCCGGATCCATGCCGATGCGCCGCGGTTCAGGATCCATCCCGATGCGGCGCGGCTCCGGATTCATGCCGATGCGGCGGGGGTCCGGGTCCATGCCGATGCGGCGCGGTTCGGGGGCGTATCCGCGGCCCCCGCGCGGGCGGGGCCCGGGCTCGCCCTCCGGATAGAACCGCCAGGCGCGGGCCGGCTTGCCGTCGACCTTGACGCCGCCGATCGGCTGTTCCACCGGCCGCGGGCCGGGCAGCCGCGGGCGCGGCGGCTGAGGCGGCGGGCCGCCGAACATCTTGCCCAGCTTGCCCACCCCGGCCGAGACTGCGATCATCACGCCTGCGATCCCCAGGCGCACCACCAGGTCCGCCAGCTTGCGCGAGGCCGCGTCGAGCTGCTCGTCGGTCTCCGCGACATTGAGATCCGACAACACATCGCAGAAGGCGAAGAAGTCGGGCCCGAAGGTGATCAGGATCACCAGCCACCCCGGCGGCCCCAGCGCCATCAGGAAGGCCATGATCGCGGCCATCAGCGCCAGGTTCGCCGGATCGGTCAGCGGCTCGATCTCTTCGATCGCCGCGTCCAGGAAATAACCCTTGTCATGGGCATGGCGCGCCGCCGCGGCGATCTTGTCGCTCAGCCCCATGCCCGCGACCTTGCTGGGCGGCGGGGGCGGCGGCGGCGGGATCGGCGTCCAGCCGCTCAGATCGTCGTCGGGGCTGCGCTGATATCCCATGCGGTTCTGTTCGCGCTCGAAGACCTCGTCGTCAGACAGGTCCCCCTGCGGCACATAGATCTTGCCGTCGCCCTCCGCGGTCTTCTCCAGGGCGCGGCGGCGCTTCTCCCGCAGCCGCTCGCGGTCGGGCTCGTCGAGCGGCCAGCGTCGCTGCCCGCCCGGCGCGCCCCAGGGACCCACCTGCGGCAGCAGGATCGCCAGCAGCTCGTAGGCCAGCATCCGCTCCAGCGGATCGAGCGACTCCAGGGGCGGCCCGACGCCGCGGCCGACCTGCGGCAGGATCTGCCGGAACGACGGCCGCGCGAACCGCGCCAGCGCCGGCGGCGGCTGGTCCGACCGCCCGCGCGAGGCCGGCGCGAAGCTCAGGGCCTCCTCGAACGACGCCAGGTGGCGGCGCGCGCGTTCCACGCCCAGGGCGGAAAGCAGCGCGTGGGCCCGTCCCGCCAGCGGCGCGTCCGGCGCCTGCTCCCCAAGCCAGCTGCGGATCGACCGCGTGAAGTCGGCGATCTGGGGATCGGTGAGCGCTTCGGGGGGCCCGTCCCAATCCTGCCAATCCAGGGTGGCGGTCGGCATGGCGCGCCTCAGGGAACGCGGATCGGGTCGGCCGAAGGTATGCCGCTCAGGCGCGCGACCGCATTGTTGTCGGGCACCAGAAGCATGTAGTTCCCATAGACCGACACGGCGCGGCTGACGCCGTCGGCCTCGCCGGCGCTGTCGGTGGTGACGACGGCCGGAAGGGCGCGCCGGTGAAGGCCCCAGTCATCGCCCCCGGTGAACACCATGCGGATGGCGCTCTCGCCCGAGAGCGTCAGGGCGAAGGCCGCCGTGGTCGGCGCGGCGCCCGCCGGCTCGGGAACCCGCCCGATCACCACGGGCGTCCCGTGATAGTGGAGCTGGACCTTGCGGGTCAGGGGGCAATAGGCGAACTGCGGGGTGATCGCGCGGCCTTCCATCTCGGCCAGCAGCCGCCACCGCGCCCGGGCCGACATCACCAGCACGGTGGCGCCCTCCCCCAGGCCGTCGCCGCCCGGCGCGCACCGGGCGAGGATTTCCGCCAGCCCGCCCATCAGCTTGGCCGTCGCGGAATAGGCGACGTCCTGCGGTCCGCCGGGCGCGATATAGAAGTCCAGCGACAACAGCTCGGCGTTGTCGTCGATCGCGTTAGGTCCGAAGATGTCGGCCGACAGCCGCCGGATGATCCCGATCTCGGCAAGCCGGCATTCGGCGTCCAGCAGGTCGTGGTCGGGCGCGCCGCCGGGCATCAGGTCGTCGACCCGCACCACCAGTTCGTACTTCTTGAACTGGGCGCCGCTCAGGCTGAGCTCCTGCCCGAAGGGCGTGGCCTGGCCCGCGACCCAGGGGTTGCCGCCGGGCAGCGGCCCGAACGACGGCTCGGTCAGGGGATCGGCGCTCCTGACCTGGAAGCCGCGGCGCATGGGCTGGTCATCCGGCTCGGCCCGCATGAACGGCAGGATGCGAATGAACTCGTCGTTGACGGCGAACGTCGGATCATCCGCCGCCGCCGCGTCGCCCGCCGCGGGCGGCATCGGCCCCGGCGCCACGCCCGGCGCACGATAGTTCTGGTTGAGAAGCTCTAGGGAACGCCGGGAAATCGCGCGGAACGGCATGTTCGCCCTCCATCCGCCGACAGGTGCAAAAGGGTTAATTACAACCCTTGCTACAGTCAAGCTTCCGGATGTCGGACTGGCCCGCCTCCGTCTATTTGCCGGTTGGCTTGCCGCCGGAGAATTCGGTCTCGATCGAGATGTCGACGTCGTCGCTGACCCCCATGTTCGAGCCGGGCGCCGGCACGCCGAAGCCCATGCCGAAGGCCGAACGCTTGATCACCCCGTGCGCCGAGAAACCCACCCGGGCCCCGTCCATGGCGTTGGCCGGCCAGCCGCCGTTGTAGGTGACGTCGAGGGTCACCGGCTTGGTCACGCCGTGCAGGGTGAAGTCGCCGGTCACCTTGGCGGTGGTCTTGCCGGTCAAGGCGACCTTGGTGGATTTGAAGGTGATCGCCGGGAAGGCCGCGGCGTTGAACCAGGTCTTGCCCATCAGCTCGTCATGGAAGCCGGCCGGCGGGGTGTTCAGTTCCAGCGACTTCGGATCGATAGTCGCCTCCACGGCCATCGCCGCGGGATGGACCGGATCGAACTTCAGCTTGCCGTCGATGCTGCCGAAGCGAGCGGTGTAGTGCGAGAAGCCTAGGTGGCTGACCCGGAAGGTCACCGAGGTGTGGGCCTTGTCGATCGCATAGGCCCCGGCCGGCGGTTGCGGCGCGGCGGCGGGTGCGGCGGCCGCAGCCGCGACGGCCGGCCCGGCCGCCAGGACGAGGGACATGGCCTTGGCGGCGGCCAGGACGGTCAAGGTCTTCATGGGATCTCTCCTGCGGTGTTCGATCCAAGGACGCATGACGATCTCCTGATCCGACATCACTCGGCGGGACGGTAGTCTCTCGCGATATGGCCCTTCAACTGGGCTTCCGTGAACCACACCGGCTTGGTCTTCATGGCCACGAACAGCGGCGTCTGGTCGGCGTAGTGCGGCGAGGCCGCGTCCTGGGTCGCCGAGCCGAACTGATGGATGCTGCGCGAACTGAGCTTGCCGGCCTTGTCCCAGGTCACGAACATCACATAGGTGTCGCCGCCAGCCGCGGTGAGCCGCCCGTCCGGCCCCGGCCGGCCGTAGACTGCGCGGTAGATGTCCGGCCCGCCGTCGATGCCTAAGTCGAGCTTGCCGCGCCGGATGCGGTTCACCTCGCCCCACTGCGGATCGATGCGGCCGTAGTTCTTCTTCAGGTCCGCCATGCTGGCCTTCAGCGCCGCGAGCGGCGGGCCCCCGCCCTGGAGCTTCAAGAGCGTCAGCACCGCCAGCGGCGCGGCGCGGCTGTGCACGTCGGTGCGCCGGTCCCAGGTCTTCAGCAGGGCCTGCGCCGCCGCCAGGTCGGCGTCGGAGCCGGCCGGGATGGCCATCAGAGCGGCGAGCCCCTTGGCCACGTCGGACCGCGTGCTGTAGGCCAGGTCGTACTTGTAGGCGTTGAACGCTTCGGCCGTGATCGAAGGGTCGGCGCCATAGGTCTCCATCACCCGCCAGGCGCGGTTGGTCATGTCGGTCTGGATCCCCAGGGTCTTGGAGAAGTCGGCGGGCTTGAGGTCATCGGCCGGATCGCTGGCGCGGAACGGGGTGTTGTTGGAGTTGAACACCAGGCCCGACTTCGGATTCCACAGCTGCGGGACCTTTTCGAAGGGGAGCTGGGCGGTCCAGATCAGGTCCGACCGGTCGCCGGGCACGACGCCCAGCCAGTCGACGCCTTCCTTCCGCACCGGGAAGCGGCCGTTGTAGACGTAGCCGATGTTCCCCTTCTCGTCGGCGTAGACGTAGTTGATCGAGGGCAGGAGACCCATGGCCAGGGCGGCCTTCCATTGGGCGAGGTCCAGCGCCTTGTTCAGCCGGTAGTACTCCTCGGGCTGGCGCACCTCGTCGAGGCCCGCGTAGCGGATGGCGAAGGTCCCGTGAGCGGTGCGCATGGCCGGGCCATGGGCGGAGCGCAGCACCTCGCGCGTCACCGTGTCGAAACCCCCGTCGGGTCGCTTGACCCTGATCTGGACGGTGCGCTTCT
>Ga0207695_10010226_pt1 | contig 11504 bp, 8 predicted proteins | sample KBSC54metaG_FD_184354 | JGI IMG/M metagenome (GOLD analysis project Ga0207695, IMG submission 184354) | Corn rhizosphere microbial communities from Kellogg Biological Station, Michigan, USA - KBS C5-4 metaG (SPAdes) (version 2) | ecosystem: Host-associated > Plants > Roots > Rhizosphere > Soil... | reverse complement strand
GTGGCAGCGACCGATGGTCCGATGCCGCAAACCCGCGAGCACGTGCTTTTGGCGCGGCAAGTGGGCGTGCCCTACATCGTGGTCGCTCTGAACAAGTGCGATGCAGTCGATGATCCTGAATTGCTCGACCTGGTCGAACTCGAAGTACGCGAGCTACTGAAGACCTATCAGTTTCCGGGCGACGATGTGCCGGTCATTCGTCTGTCGGCCCTGGGCGCGCTGAATGGCGAAGCCAAGTGGGAGAAGCAGGTGGATGCGCTGATGGAAGCGGTCGACAAGAGCGTGCCGCAACCGGCGCGTGAACTCGATAAACCCTTCCTGATGCCGATCGAAGATATTTTTTCGATTCAAGGTCGCGGCACGGTGGTGACGGGCAGGATCGAACGCGGCAAGGTGAAAGTGGGCGAAGAAGTAGAAATCGTCGGCTTCCGGGACACCCGCAAGACGGTTGTGACCGGCGTCGAAATGTTCAAGAAGCAGCTCGATGAAGGCATGGCTGGCGACAACGCTGGGTTGTTACTGCGCGGCATTGCGAAAGAAGATGTCGAGCGCGGTATGGTCTTGGCGAAGGGCGGATCGATCACCCCGCACACCAAGTTCAAGGCGGAAGTTTACATTCTAACCAAAGAAGAAGGTGGACGGCATACGCCGTTCTTCAAGGGATATCGTCCGCAGTTTTATCTGCGAACCACGGATGTGACCGGAGTAGCCGAGTTGCCATCAGGCACCGAGATGGTGATGCCTGGGGACAATGTGCAGCTGGTAATTGAGCTGATCACACCAGTTGCGATGGAGAAAGGCTTGCGTTTTGCCATCCGTGAAGGTGGACACACGGTGGGCGCGGGCACGATCTCAGAGATTGTGCAGTAAGGCGAAGTTAAGAAGTCAGAAGTAAGAATGCAGAAGTAAAATTCAAAAACCAAAAATTTCTGCATTCTGAAATCTTACTTCTGCACTTTAATTTTTGTTTTTGAGCTAAGAGCTAAAAGCTAGGAGCTGTTTTTGTATGCCCCGAGAGATCATTACAATGCAGTGCGGTGATTGCAAAGAGCGGAATTATTCGACGACGAAGAACCGCAAAACCAAGCCGGACCGGCTGGAACTGAAGAAGTTCTGTACCCGGTGCCGTAAGCATACGCCGCACAAAGAAGTGAAGTAATTTAAGAATTGTCGGATTTATGGATCGACGAATTTCAATACGACAATCCGAAAATTCCTCAATTCGTAAATGTTTACAGGGGCGTAAGCTCAACGGTTAAACTGTCGGTCTCCAAAACCGAACTTGGGGGTTCGAATCCCTCCGCCCCTGCCAGAGATCGAAGCAAGCAGGGGTCGGTTGCGGTAACGAACAGGAACAGGAATTAAGAAATGGCGAATTCAGTGGCAGCAGCGGGTGACGATAGCTTTGGCGGAAGAATCAAGTCCTGGCCGGAGCGCGTCAAATCTTTTTACAACGATGTGCGCACCGAAATGCGCAAGGTCACCACGCCTTCGCGTAAAGACGTGCAGGCGACGACCAGCGTAGTGCTGATTGCGGTATTTTTATTCGGCCTCTATTTTTGGGTTATCGATAACGTGATTGGACGCGGCGTGGATTACATGTTCCGCTTCTTCACGAAGTAGGTCAAAGGATTCTGAACTTTATGCAGGATGAACCGAACAAAGAAAACACGGACGCGGGCACGCCGGCTGAAACTGGCACGACCGTAGCCGAGCAGCCGCGGAATCCCAATATGAAGTGGTACATCATCCACTCATATTCGGGATTTGAGCGCAAGGTAAAAGAGTCACTGGAGTCGCGGGTACGCGCATTCGGGCTCGAAGACAAGATCGGCAAGGTGCTGATCCCGACTGAGTCGGTCACTGAGGTTCGGGGTGGCAAGAAGTACACCGTGGAACGCATGTTCTATCCTGGCTACGTGCTGGTTGAGATGGATATGGATGACCATGTGTGGCACGTGGTGAAATCCACGCCGCGGGTCACGGGATTTGTCGGCACCGGCCAACAGCCCACACCGCTTTCCGAAGAAGAAGTGCAGCACATTGTTTACAAGGCGGGCGAATCGAAAGATCGGCCAAAGCTCAAAGTCAAATTTGAGAAGGGCGAAACGGTGCGGATCGGCGAAGGTCCGTTTGCAACCTTCACCGGCATCGTGGACGACGTGAACGAGGATCGGGAAACTCTGAAAGTAATGGTCACGATCTTTGGGCGTTCGACTCCGGTGGAATTGGAGTTCAAACAAGTGGAAAAGCAGGGATAGTGGTTGCCGCCCCGCGGGTCGGCCTGAACGGGCGAGGGCGCCCGTTGCCACACGGTTCAATGTAGGAAAGGCTTATGGCGAAAAAAGTTACAGGTTCAGTAAAGCTGCAGATTGCGGCAGGCAAAGCGACGCCGGCGCCTCCGGTTGGTCCGGCACTAGGACAGGCGCAGATCAACATCATGGAATTCTGCAAGCAGTTCAACGCTCGCACCAGCCAGAAAGAATTGGAAGGGCTGATCATTCCAGTGGTGGTGTCGGTCTATAACGACCGCTCGTTTACATTCATCACCAAAACGCCGCCGGCATCGATTCTGCTCAAGCGGGCCGCGGGGATTGCGAAGGGATCGGGCGCCCCGAACAAGGATAAAGTAGGAAAGGTCACGCTGAAGCAGGTTGAGGATATAGCGAAACAGAAGATGCCAGACCTGAATGCGGCGTCCGTGGATGCTGCGGTCAAGAGCGTGCGCGGAACCGCGCGGTCGATGGGGATTGAGGTAGTGGGGTAAAGACCCGGGAAGGGCACGGCTTGCAGCCGTGCCGTAAAGGCCCTCAAAGATTTTGGGCTTTAGCCCCTGAGGTTCGCGGGCGAGGGCGCCCGCGCCACATCAAATGTCATTTACTACGGCTGACCGGAAGAACGATCAGCGGTGGGAGACGGAGAAGGAATGAAAAAAGCAGGGAAAAATATTGAGAAGTCGAGGAAAGCAGTCGAGCAGCGGCCTTATCCGCTGAGCGATGCCGTGCCTCTTTTACAAAAAGTGAAGTTTGCGAAATTTGACGAGACGGTCGAAGTGACCATGCGCCTCGGGGTCGACCCCAAGCATGCCGATCAGATGGTGCGCGGCACGGTTGTGCTTCCGCACGGACTCGGCAAATCAAAAAAAGTTCTGGTGATCGCATCTGGCGATAAGGTCCGCGAAGCACAAGAGGCGGGCGCAGACATCGTCGGCGGCGAGGATATGGTCGAGAAGATCAACAAGGAGAATTGGACCGACTTTGACGCAGTCGTGGCCACGCCGGACATGATGAAGTCAGTTGGACGCTTGGGCAAAGTGCTTGGCCCGAAGGGATTGATGCCGAATCCGAAGACGGGAACCGTGACCTTCGACGTGGCCAAAGCGGTGCAGGAAGTGAAAGCCGGCAAGGTTGAGTTTCGGACCGACAAGACGGCGCTGGTGCACGTGCCGGTGGGAAAAATTTCGTTCCCGGCGGCGAAGTTGGTCGAGAATGCGACCGCGCTGATCTCGAGCGTTATCAAAGCCAAACCGTCGGTGGCCAAGGGCAAATACATCAAGGGCTGCTATCTGAGTTCGACGATGGGGCCGGGTATTGCGCTGGATACGACGGCGATTGAGACGGCATCGAAGGCATAAGAAGTTTGAGTATGGCTGTGTGGCTCGGACACTGTCCGAGCAGCCCGACGCAAGGCGGACAAAAGTGTCCGTCCCACACGAGCAGGAATTGAGGACAACATGGCAGTCACGCGAGCAAGAAAAACCGAGCAAGTTGAGAAGCTGGGAAAAGACCTGCAGAACGTTTCAACGGTCATTGTGACCACCTACACCAAGCTGACGGTGCCGCAGGATTACGAACTGCGCAAGCTGCTGCGCAGTTCGGGCGCGAAGTATGCGGTGGTGAAGAACACCCTGGCCGAGCGCGCCGCAAAAGGCACGAAGGTTGAAGAGGCATTGAAGGACCTGTCGGGCGTGACTTCGATTGCTTATACCGCGGGCGATCCGGTGGCACTGGCGAAGGCGCTGTCGAAGTACGCGAAGGACAATCCGGAGTTTACTTTCAAGGCGGGCGTTGTCGAAGGCCGCGTGGTCTCGATCAAACAGATCGAGTCGCTGGCGACCATGCCGTCGAAGGAAGAAATTTACTCTAAGCTTCTATTCCTGATGAATGCCCCGGCGCAGCGTCTGGTTACAGTGATGAACGCCGTGGGACGGGACATCGCGGTGGTGATCAATCAGGGTGTGGAGAAGCAGAAGTTCGGCGGAGAGGCGACTCCCGCCGGCGTTTAGAAATTTTGTAATTGGGTAATTTTGTAATTTGGCAATTGAAAATCCAATTCCGAATGCAAACGCCCAGCGCGTTTTTTAGTTATTAGTGGCAAGGGTTGCGTACTGCTGAATATTGCGTTGTCTGGCGTGATGTGACGACGTACGCACTGGAAACTTTCCCACGGATAACATAATCGGGCAAAAAGCCCAGAATTGAGCGATCAAGTTTCGGGTTGCAAATTACCCGATTACAAAATTACTCAATTACCAAATCTGATAACTGGAGACTGAAATGGCAGATTTACAGCAGTTGGAAGAACAGATCGTTGGATTGTCGTTGCTCGATGCAGCCCAGCTGGTAAAGCGGTTGGAAGAGAAGCTTGGCGTGTCGGCGGCAGCGGCGGCGCCGGTCATGATGGCCGGCGGCGGAGCTGGTGCGGGTGCGGCAGCGGCGCCGGCAGAAGAGAAGACGGAATTCAGCGTTGTCCTGAAGGAAGTGGGTGCGAACAAAATCAACGTCATTAAGGCAGTCCGTGAAGTTACCAGCCTGGGCTTGAAAGAGGCCAAGGACTTGGTGGACGGCGCGCCGAAGACGGTGAAAGACGGCGTTTCGAAGGAAGAAGCTGAGACCATCAAGAAGAAGTTTGCCGACGCTGGCGCGACTGTAGAAGTAAAGTAACTGACGTGTGGCCCGGGCATCTACGGCCGGGCTGGTGGGTGCCGACGTTTGCCGACGACATGGCTAAGTGCTTTATTTCTAATGCGACGTGCTTCGGCCTGCAATTTTTTGGCCACTACTTGGCGAAATCGTAAAGCGGTGCTATCATTGGTAACAATAGCACCGCTTCCTACTTCATCCAGGTGAGCGACCTCCGCAATTTGTATCCAGGGAAGCGGAGCGAGGCCGCGAACTAGGATTGGCAAACTGTCCTGCGGGCGGCAGGACGGGAAACAGGCATACTGGCGCGAAAACGACAAAATTCATTTGGCCATGCGCTGTGCGCGGCGCCTGAGGGACGCATTGTCTCTGAGGGCGCATTTGTGTGTCTTTCGAAATCAGCTCCGGGCACTCGGCTTTCGACGTTCAACCTCGCCGGCAAAGTGCCAGTTGCAAATTGCTAACTGCAGTTCCTCTGCCCATGTTTCCGCTGTGACGCAGCCCCCGCGCTGCGCATAAAAGTTTGGGAGTATTCCGAATGTCGAAAAAGAACGGGTTCCGTCATCGTTTTGATTTTTCCAAGATTCCAGCCACCATACAAATTCCTAACCTGATCGAGGTCCAGAAGCGTTCGTACGAACGTTTCCTGCAGATGGACCGTCTGCCTAGCGAGCGCGATGACGCCGGCTTGCAGTCGGTATTTCAATCTGTGTTCCCGATCAGCGATTTCCGCAACATCTCGCAACTTGAATTCGTCGACTACGCGATCGGCAACTGGGAGTGCAAGTGCGGCCACTTGAAAGGCCTGCATCACCTGCGCACCACTTGTAAGAATTGCGGTTCGACGGTGATTACCGATCCCTTTCATCCCGGCGATGTGCTTTGCCACAAGTGCGGCACCTACAACGCGAACACCCCGGATTTCTGCAACAAGTGCGGCGACCCGGTGGGATTGCAGCTGAAGTACGACGTGCCGGAGTGCGAAGAGCGCGGCATGACGTACTCTGCGCCGTTGAAGGTCACGATGCGCCTCACCATCTTTGATAAAGACGCGGAGACCGGCAATCGCTCGATTCGCGATATCAAAGAGCAAGAAGTGTTCTTCGGCGACGTTCCGCTGATGACGCAGAACGGGACGTTCATCGTGAACGGCACCGAGCGCGTGATAGTCAGCCAGTTGCACCGTTCACCGGGCGTCTTCTTTGAGACTGCTAACAATCGCACCTACTTCCTCGGCAAGATCATTCCTTACCGCGGATCGTGGGTCGAGTTCGAGTACGACCAGAAGAACGTGCTTTACGTCCGTATCGATCGTAAGCGCAAATTCCTGGGCACGATTTTTCTTCGCGCCTTGGGACTGCGGTCGAGTGAAGACATACTACGCACCTTCTACACCGTGGATCGCTTAGTAGTTCGGGACAAGAAGCTGTTCTGGACGCTCGATCCATCCGGGGAGAAGGGCACCAACCTGATCGGCATGAAGCTGGCGCACAGCATCAAGTCGAAATCGGGCGATGAGATCGCGCATTCAGGTCGCAAGATCAATGCCGCGATTCTGAAGGAAATTCACAAAGCGAAGATCAGCGAGATTGAAGTAGACGTCAGCGATCTTGAAGGCGCATGGGCGGCCGGAGACATCGTGGACACGACTTCAGGCGAAGTGATGCTCGAAGCCAACACGGAGCTCACGGCGGATAAGGTTGCGAAGATCCTCGAGTCGGGCGTGGTGGAGATGAACCTGTTCTTCCCCGAGCGCGATGACGTGGGCACGGTTATCAGCCAGACGTTGAAGCGCGATTCGGTTAAAACTCCGCAAGAAGCGCTGATTGAGATTTACCGCAAGCTGCGCCCGGGCGATCCGCCGACGCTTGACACGGCTACCGCGCTCTTCCACGGCATGTTCTTTGATGCCCGGAAGTATGACTTCTCGCGCGTTGGACGGTTGAAATTCAACATCAAGTTGTTCGAGAACAGCGACGCCAGCAGTCTCGACAAGCGCACTCTCGATCCAAATGATTTCTACGCGACCATCGGTTACCTGCTGAAACTTCGCAAGAATATCGGCAATGTGGATGACATCGATCACCTGGGCAATCGCCGCGTTCGCGCGGTCGGCGAACTACTGGAGAATCAGTTCCGCATCGGTTTGGTCCGTATGGAACGCGCCATTAAAGAGAAGATGAGCGTGTACCAGGAAATGTCGACGGCCATGCCGCACGATCTGGTGAACGCCAAGCCGGTGATGGCTGCGATCCGCGAGTTCTTCGGTTCGTCTCAGCTTTCGCAGTTCATGGACCAGACCAACCCGCTGTCGGAGATCACCCACAAGCGGCGTCTGTCAGCCCTTGGGCCGGGTGGTCTGTCACGTGAGCGCGCCGGATTCGAAGTCCGCGACGTTCACCCGACGCACTACGGACGTATCTGCCCGATTGAGACGCCGGAAGGTCCGAACATCGGCTTGATTTCGTCGTTGAGTTGTTACGCGCGCATCAACGATTACGGGTTCATCGAGTCGCCATATCGTCGTGTGAAGAACGCGCGCGTGGTTGACTACGTGTCCGTCGTCAATGCGGGTGATAGCGAGTACAAGGCCGGCGACCACATCGAGAAATCAGAAGCCGAGAAGGTGAATGCCGAGCTGAAGGACCGCCGCAAGCGTCCGGCAGAGCTGGAGCCGTTCTCGTTCTATCTCTCTGCGTGGGAAGAGGACAAGCACGTCATCGCGCAGGCGAATATCGAGCTCGACGAAAAAGGCCGACTGGTGGGCGATCTGGTCAATGCCCGCAAGGCTGGCAACTTCGTGCTGGTAGCCAAGGATGAAGTTGATTACGTCGACGTCAGCCCGAAGCAGTTGGTTTCAGTTGCCGCGTCGCTGGTTCCGTTCCTTGAGCACGATGACGCCAATCGCGCGCTGATGGGCGCGAATATGCAACGCCAGTCGGTGCCGCTGCTTCGCGCAGAGGCTCCGATCGTGGGAACTGGGATGGAGGGCGTAACTGCTCGCGATTCCGGTGCCGTGGTTCTGGCGCGTCGTAACGGCGTGATTGATTCTGTCGATTCCGAACGTATCATCGTCCGAGTTGAAGGCGAGCACCATCCCGGGCAACTTTCGCGCGAGGTGGGCAGCGATATTTATCAGCTGACCAAGTTCAAGCGTTCGAACCAGAACACTTGCATTAATCAAAAGCCGGTAGCGCTGAAAGGCCAGCGTGTGGTGAAGGGTCAGGTCATTGCCGACGGGCCTTGCACTGACCACGGCGAGTTGGCGCTGGGACGTAATGTCCTGGTCGCGTTCATGCCGTGGCGCGGGTACAACTTCGAAGACGCAATTCTGGTTTCCGAAAAGCTGGTGCGCGACGACTATTACACCTCGGTACACATCGAGGAGTTTGAAATCGAATCTCGCGATACCAAGCTGGGGCCGGAAGAAGTCACGCGCGACATTCCAAACGTCAGCGAATCAACGCTGCGCAATCTGGATGAAGCTGGTGTGATCCGCATCGGTGCAACCGTGAAGCAGGGAGATATTCTGGTCGGCAAAGTCACGCCCAAAGGCGAGACCCAGCTGACCCCGGAAGAGAAGCTGCTACGAGCCATCTTCGGCGAGAAAGCCGGAGACGTTCGTGACGCTTCACTCTACTGCCCGCCCGGAATCGAAGGGGTGATCGTTGATGTGAAGATCTTCTCTCGCAAAGGACAGGAAAAGGACGAGCGGGCGAAGTCGATTGAAGCCACGCAGATTGCAAAGCTCGAGAAGAACCTTTCTGACGAGATTCGAATTCTTACCGACGAGCGGTTGAAGCGTCTGGAGAACATTCTCGGCGGTAAGGAAGTGCAGGCCGACCTGCACGACGAGCGCACCAACAAGCGGTTGCTGAACAAGGGTGCGGTGCTTGATCGCGACGCCATCGAGCGAATTTCCACGCGGAACCTGAAGCGCATCAAGTATGCCGATAAAGACCCGCGTGTGAACGAACAGATCGATGAGATCGAAGAAATGACCTCGCGTCAGATCGACGTGCTCAAGAAGATCGTCAACGAGAGGAAAGAAAAGCTCACCAAGGGCGATGAACTGCCACCGGGCGTGATCAAGCTGGTGAAGTGCTATATCGCCATGAAGCGCAAGCTGAGTGTGGGCGACAAAATGGCCGGCCGTCACGGAAACAAGGGTGTGATTGCCCGCATACTGCCGGAAGAGGACATGCCGTACCTCGAAGACGGGACGCCGGTTGAAATCGTGCTCAACCCCCTCGGCGTTCCCAGCCGTATGAATGTAGGCCAGATTCTCGAGACCCACCTGGGATGGGCGGGCCACGAGTTGGGCGGGAAAATCGCGCAGATGCTCAAAGAGAACACGCGCGAAGATGCTATTCGCCGGGAACTGAAGACGCTGTTCAAAGGAACCACGCTTGAGCAGGAAATTGCCGAGGTGCCGGATGACGAGTTGGCCGGGGTAGCTGAAACCCTGACCCGCGGCGTGTTTACCGGCTCACCGGTCTTCGACGGTTCGCGCGAGCACGAAATAAAGGCTTTGCTTAAGAGCGCGGGCTTGCCGGAATCTGGCAAGACGTGGCTGTATGACGGCATGAACGGCGAACGATTCGAACAGCCGGTCACCGTCGGGTACATCTACATGCTGAAGCTGTCGCACTTGGTGGACGACAAGATCCACGCGCGGTCGATCGGGCCGTACTCGCTTATTACCCAGCAGCCGCTGGGCGGCAAGGCGCAGTTCGGCGGACAGCGCTTTGGAGAGATGGAAGTCTGGGCCTTGGAAGCGTATGGCGCAGCTTTCATTCTGCAGGAGTTGCTCACCGCGAAGTCGGACGACGTTTATGGCCGAACCAAGATTTACGAGGCCATCGTCAAAGGCGAAGCGGCGATGGAACCGGGCGTGCCGGAGTCGTTCAACGTGCTAATCCGCGAGTTGCAGTCACTGTGTTTGGATGTCGAGCTGATCAAGGCTGGCGAGAAGAAGCCGGTGCTCAGCGCGTCGCCAAATGGAGACGGATTCGGCGGGACACGTACGCGCGGCGTGCTGATGGAAGCGGATTAGTTGAGCCGTGTAGGGACGGGCGTCCACGCCCGTCCAGCCGCGCGGAGCGCGGAGAATTGGCGAGCGTAGCTCGCCACCCCGGACGTGGACGCCCGGGGCTACGCGGTTCGAAACAGAGAGTTTTGAAGAAAAGGTTGACGGCGATAAGCTCCCGCTTTCAGCCAAAGTTAATGGTCACCTGACAGTGACCACTAATGGAGCCGCTGGCGGCAGCGATAAGGCCGCAGGAAGTGGAGGAAATCTTGTTCCGTTCGAGCCCATTTGACCTGGCAAATCCTATTGCAGATTTCGACGCGATCCGCATCAGCCTGGCCTCTCCGGAAAAAATCCGGAGCTGGTCGCATGGCGAGGTGACGAAGCCCGAAACCATCAACTATCGAACTTTTAAACCCGAACGTGACGGTTTGTTCTGCGCCCGCATCTTTGGGCCGGTGACTGACTGGGAGTGTCTCTGCGGCAAGTACAAGCGCATGAAACACCGCGGTGTGATCTGCGACAAGTGCGGCGTAGAAGTTACGCTGTCGAAGGTGCGGCGCGAGCGCTTGGGGCACATTGAGCTGGCGTCGCCGTGCTCGCACGTGTGGTTCTTCAAAGGACTTCCCAGCCGCATCGGCCATCTGCTCGACATTTCTTTGCGTGATCTCGAAGCGATTCTTTACTTCGAAGCGTACGTCGTAGTCGAACCTGGCGATGCTCCGGTGAAAGAGCGCGAGGTCATTAAAGACGAAGCGAAGTTCCGCGAGCTTGATCAGCAGTACCGACCAGCCGGCTTCAAGGCCATGATGGGCGCGGAAGCGATCAAGGAACTGCTGAAGCGCGTGGAAGTGGAAACGCTCGGAACTGAGCTGCGCGAGAAGATGCGGCACGAAACCTCGCTGCAGAAAAAGCTCAAATTTGCCAAACGTCTGAAAGTGGTTGAGGCATTCCGCAAGAGCGGCAACAAGCCGCAGTGGATGATTCTCGATGTGATCCCGGTGATCCCGCCAGAGTTGCGGCCATTGGTTCCATTGGATGGCGGTCGCTTCGCGACTTCTGACTTGAACGATCTTTATCGTCGCGTGATCAACCGCAACAACCGTCTCAAGAAGCTAATGGACCTGCACGCGCCGGAAGTGATCGTGCGCAACGAAAAGCGCATGTTGCAGGAAGCTGTGGATGCGTTGTTCGATAACGGCCGCCGTGGTCGCGTGCTGCGTGGCGCGAATAACCGTCCGTTGAAGTCTCTCTCTGATACGCTGAAAGGCAAGCAGGGACGCTTCCGGCAGAACCTGCTCGGCAAGCGCGTGGACTACTCCGGACGTTCGGTCATCGTAGTCGGACCCGAGTTGAAGCTGCACCAGTGCGGGTTGCCGAAGAAGATGGCCCTCGAACTGTTCAAGCCGTTCATTTATCACCGGCTGGAGCAGACTGGGCACTGCACAACCATCAAGCAAGCGAAGGAGATGGTTGAGCAGCAGGAATCGATTGTTTGGGACATCCTGGAAGAGGTCATTAAAGACCATCCAGTGCTTTTGAACCGCGCTCCA